>Ga0302320_10002601_pt1 | contig 42346 bp, 35 predicted proteins | sample Bog_T0_3_FD_202130 | JGI IMG/M metagenome (GOLD analysis project Ga0302320, IMG submission 202130) | Peat permafrost microbial communities from Stordalen Mire near Abisko, Sweden - Bog_T0_3 | ecosystem: Environmental > Terrestrial > Soil > Wetlands > Peat | place: Sweden: Abisko, Stordalen Mire... | reverse complement strand
AAGATCACAGCGCCGAGCGAGCCTTAAGACGGCTCTCAGCCGGAAAGCTTTCAAGCGGCTTCAGCCGCAAACAGGCGACTTTCAGTCGCAACGTCAACCCACCACCTTTAAGGTGGTGGTCGTTGAGACAGATCGAAAATGGGTTGGGGAGCTCGTCAGGGGCAGCCGGCGAATCTTGCTTTGAATTCTTACTCTTCAGCCGTCCCTGCCAACAACTCAATCTAGCAGCTGTCCTTTTGATGCCCTGGAAAAGAAATCTCAGCCAGCCAATGCGCTCTTTACGAGCTCGCTCACCGCACGCCCTTCGGCGCGTAGTCCTTGCGCGGCGAGTTTTGCCTGCACGGCCTTCATGACCAGCCCCATCTCCTTGGCGCTTGGCTTGGCTCCATTGGCGGCGGTCAGTTCGGCAACCGCTTCGCCGATCAGTTTGCTGAGCGTTGCTCCGTCCAACGCCTTGGGCAAAAACTCCTCAATGACCACAATCTCCGCAGCCTCTTTCGCGGCAAGTTCCGGACGGTTGCCCTTGGTGAACTGGTCGATGGAGTCACGGCGCTGCTTGATCATGGTGGCCAACGCCTGTTCGGACTCGACCGGCGTCAGCGGCTCGCGCTTCTCGATGGCCTTGTTCTTGAGAGCATTTTTTATCAGACGCAAAGTCTGGGTGCGTTCCGCGTCGTGCGCCTTGAGGGCTTCGATAACTTTTTGGCTGACGATCGCTTCGAGTGCGCCTGAATCCATGGTGTCCCTCATTCTTGGTGGAGCAGATCGGTAAATTGGTCTATGTCGTAGAAATCATACAGCAGCGGCGCGAAGAGCGGGTCCCGCTGCTGGAGCCAGGGAGAGCACAAGCGGGCTTGGTTCAGGCATCAGATCAGAAATTCAGCGATGGCGTCTACGACTGTCTTCTGCTCATCTTCCCGCAGTTCGGGAAAGATCGGCAACGCCAGCACTTCGCGGGCAGCACGCTCCGCCTCGGGAAAGTTGCCCTCGGTATAGCCCAGAAACTTCAGCGCCTCCTGCATGTGCAGAGGGACGGGATAGTAAATCTCCGAGCCGATCTTCCGTGCGGTCAGGAACGCGCGCAGCGCATCGCGGTGTGCAGTACGGACGACATATTGGTGCCAAACATGTTTGCTGCCCGCAACTTCAAGGGGCAAAACGATCCCTTTTTTCGGATAGGGACCCGGCTCGGCCAGACCCGCGGCGGCAAAGAGGGCGTGGTACTTTCCGGCAACGGCCCGGCGAGCTTCGTTCCAGCCGTCAATGTATTTGAGCTTGATGTTGAGAATGGCGCCCTGGAATCCGTCCATCCGCGTATTCCAACCGACCTCGTCGTGATAATAGCGCCGGCGCATTCCATGTTGGCGCAGCATCCGGGCGCGTTCGGCCACTTCGTCCGAATTGGTCGTCACCATTCCCGCATCGCCCGCCGCACTCAGGTTCTTGGTGGGATAAAAGCTGAAGGCTGCCGCATCACCCAGACCGCCGGCTTTGGTTCCGTTCCATTCCGCTCCCCAGGCCTGGGCTGCGTCTTCGATGAGGCTCAGGCCAAAGGTCTTTCCGATGCGGGTCATGGCCGTGAAATCCGCAGTCTGGCCATAGAGGTGGACGGGAAGCAGGGCACGCACCGCCGCGCCGCTGGGGCTATCCAGCACCGTCTCCACGGCGTCCGGGTCCAAATTGAAGGTGCCCGGATCGATATCCGCGAGCACCGGCACCGCGCCCACGCGCAGAATCGAGCTGACCGACGCGAAAAAGCTGAAGGAGGTGGTCAGAACGGCTTGCCCGGGGCCGATGCCCACGGCAGCCAGCGCGAGCCATAGCGCGTCTGTTCCCGACGAACATCCCAAAGCATGCCCTACGCCCAGCTGCCGGCGAGCGCCCTGCTCAAATTCCGTCACCGGCTCACCGAGGATAAACTGTTGCGTCTCAAGCACATGGCCAACCGCAGCGAGCAGTTCCTGGTGCAGGGGCTGGTATTGGCGCTTGAGGTCCAGCATGGGTACGGGCTGGGAAATGGAAGAGGGATTCCCGATCTTGAGGTCGTTGCTTTTGGTCTGCGGACTCGGAACGGCGACGCTGCTTTTCACATCCATATCGTAGCAGTCACAAAGAATGGTCCATCCCATTGTGGGGGAATACCGGCTCGGCGGTACGCCAAAAACAAATCTGAAAAGGAAAGTGCAACGGGCCTACGATAAGAGAGGTAAAGGCAAAAAAACAAGGACGCGGCGAGCAGCATACGTGCATCTGAACAGATGTGTGGGTTGAGATACTCGTCTGATAGTTGAAAAGCTCGCTCAATCTATATATTGTTGAGCCATTGCGGGGATTTGACGACGTCGGGGTTTCCGGCGCAGAACCCGTACTTGTATGCACTTGCAGATGTAGTTGAAATCAAACTTCAAAAGAATGTTGGAGATCGGCAAAATGGAAAACAAGCCGGCACAAAATATTCAGGATACCTTCCTGAACACTGTCCGCAAAGATAAGACCCCAATCACTATCTACCTGGTAAGCGGCGTGAAGCTCACTGGAAAAATACGGTCTTTTGACAAGTATTCGGTTCTTCTGGAAAACAACAGCCAGGAGCAACTGATCTTCAAACACGCCATTTCCACGGTGGTCAGCAACCGTAGCGTCCTGCATACGGAACACCGTCCCGGAACTGCATTTGCGGCTGCTGGTTCCGGCCCGGTTGGAATGCAAGCAGTGCCTTCGGCCCTCGCCGAGCAGCGATAGTACGCGGGAAGAGGGCAAAGTTGGCAGAGGTGCAAAGCCGGATGAACAGTACGCTTGTCCGGCCTGAGCGCGCAGTCCTGGTGGGTGTGGACCTTCCGGTCCGATCACCCTCAGGGCGCGTTTCCTTTTCGGACACGAGGGAAGCGGGGCTGCGCCTCGCCGAGGCTCCGAGTTCCGAAAGCGATCCCCTCACTCCTCTTTCAGGCGGTACCACTGCCTCCAATCCGGCGGACAACCGCGATACCCTTCCGTTCTCCTCCCCCTTGACTGCGGAGGAATCGCTGGCGGAGTTTCGCGAGCTGGTCACCAGCGCCGGAGGCGAAGTGGTGGCCGAGGTCCTGCAGCGGCTTTCCCGGCCCACTCCGGCAACCCTGATCGGCTCCGGAAAAGTCGAGGAGGTCAACGGGATCGCGGCGTCGACGGAGGCTGACCTGGTGCTCTTCGACCATGATCTGACCCCTACCCAGTTGCGGAACCTGGAAGCAGCCCTCCCCTGCCGGGTACTCGACCGCACCCAGCTTATTCTGGACATTTTTGCGCGCCATGCCCGCACCAGTGAAGGGCAGTTGCAGGTGGAGCTGGCGCAGATGGAGTACCTGCTGCCCCGACTTTCCGGCAAGGGCAAAGCGATGTCCCAATTGGGCGGCGGCATCGGCACCCGCGGTCCCGGCGAGACCAAGTTGGAGACCGACAAGCGCCGCATCAAGAGCCGCATCGACTGGCTGAAGCTGGAACTGGAGACGGTTCGCCGTGTGCGGCGTCAGCAGCGCCAGCGCCGCGAGTCCGTTCCGGTGCCCACGGTGGCCCTGGTGGGCTATACCAACGCGGGCAAAAGCACGCTCTTCAATCAGTTGACCGGAGCAGCCGTTTTGGAGTCGGCGCGCATGTTCGCCACCCTCGATCCCAAGCTGCGGGCGATCGAACTGCCCAGCAAGCGCAAGATCTTGCTCTCCGACACGGTCGGCTTCATCCGCAATCTGCCCCACACCCTGGTTACCAGCTTCCGCGCCACGTTGGAAGAGGTGAATCAAGCGGAGGTGCTGATCCATGTGCGCGACGCCGCATCCACCTACGGGGAGGAACAGAAGTCCCAGGTGGAAAAGGTCCTCGGCGAGTTGGAAGCGCTCGGAAAACCGCGCATCGAGGTGCTGAACAAGATCGATCTGCTTGACGAAACCGCGCGTCAGGGCCAGCAGGAAGGCTCCAAAGCTCGCGAAGAGGTCGCCGTCTCGGCCCGCACCGGCGAAGGGATGGCCGCGCTTCTGACGGCCATTGACGAGGCGCTACAGTCCGATCCGGTCATCGAGGCCGAGCTGCGGATACCCCAGCACGACGGCGCTGCGCTGGCTTCCATCGAAGCCGGAATGATCGTCCATAGTCGCGCCTACGAGGGTAACCTTGTCCTGTTGACCGTCAGCGGTCCAGCCTCGCTGGTCGGGCGGCTGCGGAAATATCGACTGCGGGATCAGTAATCCGGGCGTTTCGAAGGGTTGATGGAAAAGTAACTGACGGATGGGCGACGACACTGGCGCGATCAATGGCAGAACGGCGTACACTGCTCAACAGAGGGACGAAATGCCAGGAAAGTATCTGCTTCTTGTTGCACTTCTCTCGTTCGCGACGCTCGGCCGACCAGCAACTCTCTGCAAGGAAAATCCGAGAGTGGTAGGCGAATGCTTTACCGTGCACGGGCGAGCGCGGTTCGGAAACGGCACTCCATCCCTTCGGATTTGGCCAATCGGTACGAAGCGAATGCTTGGGGTCACAGCTGGCCCGGTTGCAGATGATGCAGACTCCCCGATCTGCCCGAAAGAAATGCTGAAATGGCCCGCGTTAGAATACGGCGATTTTGAGGTTTGTCCATTCACACAAGAGAAGCCGGGGCACATGCAGATGGTGTGCGTACAGTCGGTATCTCATCTCGTCGTGCATGAACTATCAACAAAATAGGACATAAGCGAGAATGCTGTGATCGAAGCCAATCGCTGATCCGATTCGTTCCGGTTGTATCACCGACATTCCGTCAGTAACTATTTAAACAACTCCACGCCTCGAAAATCGTACAGTGGCTGGCCCTGTCAAGCAAGTCTCCGCAGTGCACCCGCCCCGGTGCACCCGTTCCTGAAATTCATGCGGCGTCGACACAGCAGTGATATTCATGCCTCAGAGCGATTTGCGACAATGGGAGCAATCGCCCGTTCCGCTTCAGCCCGAAGGAGGCCGCATGAACCCGCTCCAGATCAACTCGATCACGACACTCTCCAGCCGCGAAGTCTACAGCAACCACTGGATGCGGGTGCGAGAAGACGAAATCCTGCGCTCCAACGGGAAAAAAGGGATTTATGGCGTGGTGGACAAGGACGATTCCGCCATCATCCTGCCCATCGACGAGGGGCGTGTCTGGCTGGTGGAGCAGTTCCGCTACACCATTCAGGAGCGGGCGTGGGAACTGCCGCAGGGTGGATGGGAGATGGAAGTCGAGTCTCCCGAGGAACTGGCGCGCGGCGAACTGCGGGAAGAGATCGGCGTGGATGCGACCCAGATGATCTTTCTGGGAACCCTGTGGATCGCCTACGGCTTCACCAGGCAGAAGCAGCATGTCTTTCTGGCCACAGGGCTTACCGAGACGGGAAAGGATCCGGATCCGGAAGAGCATGACCTGGTGGTGCGCTCCTTTTCCGTCGCGGAATTTGAAGAGATGATGCTCAACGGCATCATCCGCGACAACAGCACCCTGTCGGCGTGGGCGCTGTACCTGCTGTGGAAGGGCCGCCAACCTGAGCAACGCAGCTAGCGTGGTGTCACAAAAATCCGCATAGAAACCAAACTGTCATCCTGAGCGAGCGAAGCGAGTCGAAGGACCCGCGGTTCTCGCCATTTCCGTCGTGTGTCAATTCACGCTTTCGACGCACAGTTCTCCATCGTTTCATCGATTTTGCTGTTAGACCAAATTTGGAGCGAAACCAGAGTTCCTGTGGCCCGGTGAGTTTCGTGCAGGGTCGCCGCTCCCTGATGGTCGCGTCAACTTGGGTGCTGTGCCTTTGGGATACACCAACTCTGGTTTCGCTATAGTTGAAGAGCAATCGCAGGTCCTTCGGCTCCGTTTGTCGCAAAAAACGCGTCAAACTCTGCTCAGGATGACAAGTTTTTGGGGGAATTGAACTGCTTAATCCACAAGCAAATGCTTTTTGAGGATGAATATTAGATCCACCACGCCGGGTGCCCCTGGTCTCACTCTTGAGACCAAGGAAGGCACGCGGAAGACTTCCGTACGCCATCCTTTCCGCTTTTTTTCTGCGGAAAGGGTGGGTGCACCACACAGAGTTTCGATCTACGCCATTTCCAAAACCGCTTTACCGCGCCGCGACCGCGACCCGCTTTTCCCATCTCTCTTCATGGCGATCGTCGCGCAGGAGAAGTGCGATGATTCGGCCCTGGGAATCCCGGTCGATGGCGATCCGGGTGAGGCTGCTGCCGTTGGGGTAGAAGAGTGAAGACGTCGATTCGGCGGCCAATTCGAAAATCTCCCCCACCGAATTCCTCTCATAAAGCTGATCGCCCTGCCGAAAGAGGGTCACTGCAGGGCGGCCACTGGCGTCGCGATAGTCGCCGGCGAGTGCGTCCAACTGGCTGGGGGTGAGCTTCAGTGCGGGTGGATGCAGAGGAAGAAGCAGCCGTTCGCTGAATGCCGTCTGTTCCTGCTTGGCGTTGGTGCGCGGATCAAAGTGATGGTTGAGCAACCAGCGGGGCAACTCCGGCTCGTCGAAGGCGCGGGTCCAGCAGTCGTGCTTCATTCCCTGATAGAGCCACAGCCGGATGCGCCCACCCGCGGCCCGGAATGCCTCATACATGAGTTCGCTTTGCCGCACAGAAACCACGTTGTCGTCGACGCCATGGAAGAGCCAGATGGAGGTGCGACCGATCGCTCGCGCATACTCGCCGGGCAGGGTGGAGGACTGCAGCCAGCGGTCCGGAGCATAGCTCCAGAAGGGACCTCCCGACGCAATCGCTACCGCTGCCCAGCGATTGGGATGCAAGCGGGCCAATTCCCACGCTCCATACCCTCCCATGGAAAGGCCGCTCAGGTAGGTGCGCTCGGGGTCGGCATGAAATTCGGCCGTCTCCTGGTCGAGCGTAGCCATCGCCATGTTGAGCATTTCCGGGTCGGTCCAATAGCTGCCTAGCGGGCATTGGGGCATGACGATGATGAAAGGCCATCGCTCGGGGTGATCGCGCACCGCCTGTGGGAGCCCGGTCTGGGTTTGCCACATTCCTTCGGAGCCCCGCTCACCCCGGCCATGCAGAAACAGCAGAATCGGCCACTCCTTCTGTTCTTCCCCATGATCGCTGCGTCGCCATTCCTCGGGAAGATAAACCTGGAAGCGGTAGGTGACGCCGTGGATTTCGATCTTGCGGTTGAGGAAACCCGTCTCTTGCGGCACTCCCGTCTGGGAATGATGCGCTTTGTCTCTTTCGGCGAACGCCTTGGGAAACAGCGAGTTGGGCGCCAGGAAGCAGGCAGCCGCGAGGGAGAGAACCAAGGTTAGATGAAAACGGCGCATCGCACAATCCAGAGACAAAAGTTCAGTTTCAGACTCGCAAGCAAATCGTCCGGCATACCACGATCAGAGCGATGTCGGTGGACTCTAGTTTGCGTCATTACGGTATGCGTAAGCAATTGGAGGTACAAATCCTTTTGAAAATCCTAAGGAATTACTTAGATCTTGCATGAAACAATTGCTGCAGTGCGCCGATGAACATGACAATGACCACTCCCATGACCGGAACCTCAGAGCTTGCACCCGGGGATATGCTGGACAACTACCGCATCGACCGGATCGTTGCGCGCAGTGGTATGGCTGTGCTCTTCAAGGCGACCGACACCCGCAATGGCCGACCGGTGGCCATTAAAGTCCCTCACGCCGACCTGGAGGCCGACCCCGTCCTCTTCGAGCGATTCAAGCGCGAGCAGGAGATTGGCATCGAGTTGGACCATCCCGGCGTGGTCAAAACCTTTGATCGCGAAGAGCGCAGCCGCGTGTACATGGTTCTGGAGTGGGTCGAGGGCCGTCTGCTCCGGCAGCTTCTGGACCAGGAGCGCAAGCTTCCAGGCAATTTTCCGATTGCCCGCGCCGTGCACATCACGCAGGGCATCTGCGATGCTCTGGACTACATGCACAAGCATGGCGTGGTGCATCGCGACCTGAAGCCGGAAAACATCATGGTCGACGACCAGGACAACATCAAGCTCATCGACTTTGGCATTGCCATGAAGGAAGACGCGCGGCGGTTGACGTTTGTGAATATGTCCGCGGCCATGGGCACCCCTGATTACATCTCGCCGGAGCAGGTCAAAGGGCAGCGCGGCGACCAGCGCAGCGATATCTATGCCCTGGGCATCATGTTCTATGAGATGTTGACCGGCGAAGTGCCGTTCACCGGCTCCAATCCTTTAGTTGTGATGAACGATCGGTTGCAGAAGGACCCCAAGCCCGCGCGCAAGCTGAATCCGCAGATCTCGCCGGCGCTGCAGGAAGTGTTGGACCGCGCTCTGGAACGCGAGCCCCGCAAGCGCTACTCTACCGCCGCCGACATGTCCTGGGATATCGATCATCCCGAGCAGGTAGAAGTGCAGGAGAGCGCGCGGAAGCCGCGGCTGAAGGGGCTTCGCCTACCAGAGACCCGCAAACTGATGCTCTATGTTGGGCTGGGGCTGGTCCCGGTGATGCTGTTCGGGCTGATGCTGCTGTTGGCAAAGCGGTAGTGTATTTTCGTTTTGTGCAGGAGGTTTCCGTGCCCCACCCCTGAATCGTTTTTTGATTCAAGGGTGGGAAGCCACAGAACCCAATCTCGACGGTGAACCGCTAAATTACCCTTCGTTTCTACCGATACGACTCATCCCGATGAATCACGAATTCCGGATAAGCGCCGCCGCCCAGCTCATGCAGATCCATGCCAAGCCGTTCGCCATCCGGGTCCACGCGGAACGGCACAAAGCGGTTGAGCACGGCAAACAGCAGATACATCAGCGGGAAGACCAGCCCCAGCAGCGTGGCGACGCCGACCACCTGCGCCACGAGTTGGCCGGGCTGGCTGGCGAAGACCCCGGCCGCCAGCAATCCCCACAGCCCGCCGACTCCATGAACCGTGATCGCCCCCGAAGGGTCATCGATGGACAACGCGAGTTCCATGACCTCCACCAGCAGCGGAGTGACAATGCCGGCCACCAGTCCGACAAACAGCGCCTGGACCGGCGAAACCAAGGCCGCAGTGGCGCTCGATGCAACCAGTCCGGTCAGCCATCCATTGGCGCAGAGGCTGGCATCTGGCTTGCCAAAGCGGAAGCGCGTGACGGCAAACGTAGCAGCAACCGCCGCTGAAGCTGCCAGCAAAGTATTCAGCGCAGTCTCAGGCAGTGAGGCCAGCGGGGCATGGAGCCAGAGCACAGCACCCGCGACATTCCAGGCCAGCCAGCCTACCAGCGCCAGCAGGCAGCCGAAGACGACATAGACGGCATTGTGTCCCGGCAGCGCAGTGGACAAACCTTCTTTGGGGAACTTGCCCTTGCGGGGACCGGCGATCCAGACAATGGCCAGCGCTCCCAGGCCACCCAGTGCATGGACGGTAGCCGCGCCGCTGGCGTCGAGAAAGCCTGCGCCCAGTCCGAAGTTTGAGCCCAGTTGCATCAGCCAGCCGCCGCCCCAGATCCAGTGCGCGGTCAACGGATAGATCAACACCGCGATGATCGCTCCCGAAGCGCATCCGGCAGAGAGGCGAAACCGGTCGGCGCCCGATCCCCAAGGCAACATGGCCGCCAGGGCCACGGCGAGGAACTGAAAAAGGATTCCCAACTGCGCGTGGAGAGGATAGGAGCTGAGTCCGCCCACCAGAAACGGGCCGGTCCCGAAGAGGTTCCAGCTCTTGCCCGCAATGTTGAAGCTGAGGCCGAGCGACCCCGGAGCACCGGGCAGGCTGCCTGCCAGAGTTGCGCCGATGAGTGCGAACAGAATCGTGGCCACCGCCAGAATCGACAGATTCCCCAGCAAAGCCTGTGCGGCGGAACGGGAGCGCCCCAGTCCCGTGTTCATCAGCGCAATGCCGGCAATCGCCAGCGGCGCAAGAAACAGCAAGGACAGGGTCAGCGCAAAAGCGGTTTCAGTCATCGGAGTGGCCGGGCTCATGCGCGTCCCCCGCGTGCTTCCATATGGCCGCGGACCGCGACACCAAGGCCCAATGCTTCAACTGCCAACCCGCAAAACACAAACACCGCGCGCGGCGCCGGATCAGGAAAAAGGAGGAGAGCGGCAATGGTGAGAAAGAATCCGGCGGTCATAGCCAGCAAACCGGCGTACTTCATGGTCGTTCCTTTCCGAACAAGTCGGGCCTGAAGGTCAGGGCTCTAGGAGTCTGTCTGCGAATCCTGAGGAAGGTATGCCCACCCAGCGGAATGGAGCCGCAATGCGAAACAAATCTGTCTGAATCCGGGAAGGCGTCTGAGTTTTTCGCTTGCATGAATTATAGAGCCTTATGAATTGCATCCCGACGCGTTCTACTGCATCTAGTTCTCAAGACCGCTCAGACTGACGCTTCCTCAGCCCGGTTTGGCCTGAGCACTGGTTCGTAGCGCACTCCGCAACCTGATCGCATATTGGAGGCTACCTATCTTGAATACGGCAAATCTCGTACTCGTCGGTCCGTCCAGCAAATGCAGGCACTCCGTGTCCCGTCTTGACCGCGTTTTATGCGGCAACCGGGGAGGCCCACAATCCTTTCGGTCGCATCTATAGGAGTCCGCTCAAAGTGTTCATGGCCCTTTTTACAGCGGCCCAACCTGCAGCTCAAGCTTCACCTGCAGTCTAAGCAGACGGCTTCAACGGGCCCGCATCTGTTGCACATCAAAATTGGGTCATCAGGAAAAAGTCGCATCGGGCCGCGATGTTTTCAGGGAAAGATCGACCCTTCGATTCACTTTGCCGGGCAGATTGACCGACATTTCGAAGGGATGATTTCTAAAACCGCGGAGCACCGAATCAGAGTAGATTTGTTCTGATTGGGTGTTACTGCAAGCCGAATGAGCTCAGAGGAATACGCACGATGCAAGGGTACGGAAATAATTGCGGGAGAAATCTCCTTCCTCTCTGGCGAGTAACACCTTCGTCCTGTTATATTCTTTTTTCGAGGAATTCCCGCCTCTGGGGCTGAGTGTGCCCGAGAAACGTCAATGTATACAACCTGTGTGACCGTCGACACAGCGGGCACTACGGAAACCAAGTCAATACAGGAAAAGCAGCATGGCGCAGATATTTGGACGCGGCTCCAATGCTTTGGCTCGCATGAGTCTGGTCTTGACAGGACTGGTGGTGATTCTCCTCGGGGTGGGGCTGAACGAACTGCAGCGATCCCCCTGGGTAACACGGCAGGGCCTGCGTCCGGATCAGCCGGTCCCGTTCAGCCACAAGCACCACGTGCAGGGACTCGGCGTTCAGTGCCAGTACTGCCACGTATCCGTTGAAAAATCCAGCTATGCCGGCATTCCGCCCACAAAGACATGCGTGAACTGCCATGCCCAACTGTGGACTAATGCCGAGTTACTCGCTCCGGTTCGCGCCAGTTGGAACACCGGCAAGCCGCTGGTCTGGACCAAGGTTCACGACCTGCCAGATTATGTCTATTTCAGCCACCAGATCCACGTGAACAAGGGCTTGGGCTGCGCCTCTTGCCATGGGCGCGTCGATAAGATGCCGCTGATGTATGCGCAGAACACTCTACAAATGGAGTGGTGCCTGGACTGCCATCGCAATCCAGCCAAGAACCTGCGACCGACCAGCGAACTGTATAACATGGCCTGGGAGAAGCCCTCCGAAGATAGCCCGGTATGGTGCGCTGTGGGCGATGAAGCAACGGGCATTCCGACCGCGCAAAGCGTGCATTGCATTCGGCAGAATCCTGAAGAGCACGCTTCTGACGTGGCGTCGCTGCAGTTGCCCTCTCTCGGTGCTCATGCAAGCGCTGCCGCTATGCCGGGCGATCTGCCGGCGCTGCCGAAATTCGAGAAGTTCACCAGTCAAGATGAGCTCGGCCACTTCCTCGTGGATCACTACAAGATTCGTTCCCCGAAAGATTTGGCAAGCTGCGAGGTCTGCCATCGATGAGCAAGCAAGACAAAAATAGGAGCAAGGCAGCGATGAATGCAGACGCAAGCGGGTCGGGGCTGAAGGTGCAGCCGATGACCCTGCAGCAAGTGCGTGAAGACCTGAAGGGCGCTTCCGGCAAGCGCTACTGGCGCTCGATCGACGAGCTGTCTGCGACTCCCGAGTTTGCCGCCGCCGTTGAGGCTGAGTTTCCCGGCCAGACGCAGGAGTGGGTCGACCCGGTCTCGCGCCGCGGCTTCATGAAGTTGATGGGCGCTTCGTTGGCCCTCGCTGGAATGGCCGGTTGCACGCGCCAGCCCGACGAGCCCATCTACCCGTATAACAAGGCTCCCGAAGATCTGATCCTGGGCAAGCCGATGTTCTTTGCCACGGCGCATCCGTTTGTTACCGGAGCCGTGCCGTTGCTAGTGAAGAGCGATCAGTTCCGCCCCATCAAGATTGACGGCAATCCCGAGCACCCCTACAACATGGGCTCGTCCGATCCCTTCACGCAGGCGACATTACTGGATCTCTACGATCCCGACCGCTCCCAGCACGTGACCTATCGCGGCGAGCGTCGCGAATGGGCCGAGTTTGCGCAGGCCTTGCGCCTCAAGGCTGCGGAAAGCAAAGACGGCACCGGCATCTATATCTTGAGTTCAACCATTACCTCACCCACGCTGGCGCGTCAGTGGAAAGCGGTGCAGGCCGCCTATCCGAAAGCAACGCTGGTGCAATATGATCCGGCGGTTACGGGCACGGTTCTCGAGAGTGGCACAAGCGTTCAGTATGACCTCGCCGATGCTGACGTGATCGTTTCGCTCGATGCGGATTTTCTCTCCGGCGCTGGCTTCCCCGGCTTTCATCAGCTTGTCCGCCAATATGCTGCGCGACGCAAGAATCCCGAGAAGCTGAACAGGCTTTACTCCATCGAGAGCACGCCCACAACAACAGGATTGAAAGCCGAGCATCGCCTGGGACTACGTGCCAGCGAGATTCCCGCCTTCACGGCTGAATTGGCGAAGGTTGTTGGTGTCAGCGGCGTAGTGGCTCCGGCCTATAACTGGACCGACGAGCAGAAGAAGTATCTCGTAGCGCTGGCCAAGGACTTGAAGGCTCATGCCGGCAAATGCGTTGTGATTCCCGGGCTCTATCAAGACGCGTCGGTAGCGGCGCTTGCCGCTGCAATCAACAACGTGCTCGGCAACTACGGCGTCACAGCCTTTGCGCATTCCGAGCCGCTCAATCCGGCTTCGTCGAACGAACTCGCTGGACTGAGATCTCTGGTCAACGATCTTTGGGCGGGAAAAGTCGATTGGCTCGTGATCCTCAACGCCAACCCGGTCTATAACGCGCCCGCCGATCTTGAATTCGCCACGGCTTTTGACAAGGCGAATATCGTTGCGCATCTCGGCTCTCACGTTGATGAAACGGGACACGAAGCGCACTGGCACATTCCCGCCGCGCACTACCTGGAGACTTGGTCCGATGCGCGCGCCTATGACGGCGCCGTATCCATCGTGCAGCCGATGATCGATCCGCTGTATGGCGGTAAATCGGCGCACGATGTTTTGCAGCTCTTCCTCAACGAGCCGATGCTGAGCGCCTATGAAGCTGTGCGCGAGACCTGGAAGCCGGTCATCAAGGGCGACTTTGAAACCGGTTGGCGCAAGGTTCTGCACGACGGCTGGATCGGGGATACGCGTCAGGCGCGGTCAACGGAGCCTTGGGACGCGCACGTTCCTGTTTCAGTTCCCGCTCCCTCCACGGGCCTCGAAATCATCTTCCGCCCCGACCCCAACGTCTACGACGGACGCTGGTCCAACGTCGGCTGGCTGCAGGAACTGCCCAAGCCGATCACGAATCTCAGTTGGGACAATGCGGCCATCGTCAGCGGCGCAACGCTCACCGCGCATGGCCTCGAAGAAGATGACATCATCGAGATCACCGTCAATGGACGCAAAGTCAACGCGCCGGTGATCGTCGCTCCCGGCCATCCCGATAACTCCATCACGGTCCATCTTGGCTATGGTCGTTCCTTTGCGGGCCGCGTCGGCTCCGGCGCAGGCTTCAATGCTTACCTCATTCGCACCGCGGCTTCCCCGTTCTACGCTGCGGGTTCGATGAAGAAGATCGATGGCAAGTGGGGCACCGCGATTACCAAGAGCCACTATCAGGACCATCGCGGCGAGCGCTTCGGTCAGCCCAAGGGCAGCACCAATAACTCGCTCGAAGCTGACGAGGCCATCTACGAGCGCGGCATTATCCGCTATGCGACGCTCGCGGAATACAAGGCCAATCCCGGCTTCGCCAACGAGGGCCCAGGGCACGAAAAGACCGACAAGGATATGTCGCTCTTCGGCAACTGGGAGTACAAGGACAATGCCTGGGGCATGTCGATCGACATGAATAGCTGCGTCGGCTGCAATGCCTGCATCGTGGGCTGCTATGCCGAGAACAATATTCCCGTCGTCGGCAAGCAGCAGGTGCGCATCGGCCGCAACATGCAATGGCTGCGCATCGACACCTACTTCGAAGGAGACTTGGCAGCTCCTCGCGCCCACTTTCAGCCGATGGCTTGTCAGCATTGCGAGAACGCGCCCTGCGAGCAGGTTTGCCCGGTAGGCGCGACGGTGCATACGCCGGAAGGCCTCAACATGATGGTCTATAACCGTTGTGTGGGCACGCGCTATTGCTCCAACAACTGCCCCTACAAAGTGCGTCGCTTCAATTTTCTGCTCTACTCGGATTTCGAAACAGAGAGTCTGAAGCTCATGCGCAACCCCGATGTCTCGGTACGCTCGCGCGGGGTGATGGAGAAGTGCAGCTACTGCGTGCAGCGCATCAATGAGGTCAAGATCGAGGCGGACAAGGGCAATCGGGCCATTCGCGACGGCGAAATTCAGACCGCTTGTCAGCAGGCCTGCCCGGCATCGGCAATCACTTTCGGAAACGTCAACGACAAGCAGAGCAGAGTGGCCAAGTTACAGGACGACGAGCGCAGCTACTCCGTGCTTGCCGATTTGAATACGCGGCCGCGCACAAAATACGTTGCCGCGGTGTTGAACCCCAATCAGGAACTTGACGTTGCCCCGGTGGAACATGCGCCGGTGAAGGGGTAAGGGCGCGAGGAGACGATGGCAAGCACGGACCTGGAAAAAGAGAACGTGAAGCTCGACCCCGCAACCGGTGAATACCGGGTGATTGCGCCGGGCCAGACCTTCAGGTCGGTTACGGAAAAAATCACGCGCATCGTGCTCACTCCCACCACGCCGCTGGGTTGGCTGGCGGTCTTCGGAGTGGGCGGTGCGTTGGCGATTGTGCTGCTCACGGCTGTAACTTGGCTGTTCCTCATCGGCGTCGGCATCTGGGGAATCACGCAGCCCGTGGCCTGGGGCTTCGCCATCATCAACTTCGTCTGGTGGATCGGCATCGGTCACGCCGGAACGCTGATCTCCGCGATTCTGTTGCTCTTCAAGCAGGGATGGCGCAACTCCATCAACCGCTTCGCCGAGGCCATGACCATCTTCGCCGTGGTTTGCGCGGGCATGTTCCCGCTCATTCACGTAGGCCGTCCGTGGCTGGCTTACTGGATGTTTCCATTGCCATTGTCCATGAATGTGTGGCCTCAGTTCCGCTCTCCTCTGTTGTGGGACGTCTTTGCCGTATCGACCTATGCGACCATCTCGGTTGTCTTCTGGTACATCGGCATGGTTCCCGATTTCGGAACCATGCGCGACCGCGCTGAAAGCAAGCTCGCGCAGTATAGTTTCGGCATTGCCTCGCTGGGTTGGCGTGGCTCTGTACGCCATTGGGCGCGCTACGAAACGGCGTCCTTGCTACTCGCCGGATTGGCCACGCCCCTGGTGCTCTCTGTCCACACCGTCATTAGTTTCGACTTCGCGGTTGCCGTGCTCCCGGGTTGGCACACCACAATCTTTCCTCCGTACTTCGTCGCCGGTGCAATCTACTCCGGCTTTGCGATGGTGCTGACACTGGCCATTCCGCTGCGCAAGTTCTATCACCTCGAAGGCCTGGTCACCGACCGCCACATCGACAACATGGGCAAGGTGATGCTCGCGACAGGATTCATCGTCGCCTACGGCTACGGCATGGAAGTCTTCATGGCCTGGTACTCAGCATCGCACTGGGAAGCCTTCATGATGTGGAACCGTATGTTCGGACCGATGGGTTGGGCCTACTGGGTTCTCATCACCTGCAACCTGGCGATTCCGCTCACCACGCTTTGGTCACGCAAACTGCGCACCAATATCGCCTACATGTTTTTCATCTCCATCGTGGTCAACATCGGGATGTGGTTCGAGCGCTTCGTGATCATCGTGACCAGTCTCTATCGCGACTTCCTTCCCTCGGCGTGGGGAACTTATCGCGCCACCAAGTGGGACTACATGATTTACGTGGGCACGCTCGGATTGTTCACGGCTTTGTTCCTGCTGTTCGTGCGCTTCCTGCCCATGATCCCCATGTCCGAGATCCGCATGATGCTGCCCGCAGCCGAAATCAAACCGAAGAAGGAGGCTAGTCACTAATGCCCCCACGTGAAGGAACATACGGCATGTTGGCCGAATTCGATACTCCAGGCGACCTGATCCGAGCGGCGCAACAGGCCCGCAAAGATGGATGGCGGCGCATGGATTGCTATACGCCTTATCCGGTGGAAGAGGCGGCGGAGGCCATTGGCTTTCATCGCAACAAGGTCCCGCTTCTCACGCTGATCGGCGGCTTGATGGGACTGGCTGCGATGTTTTCACTCGAGACTTGGGTCTCGGTTCTCGCCTATCCCTTGAATATCGGAGGTCGTCCACTGTATTCCTGGCCGGCATTTATTGTGCCCGCCTATGAGTGGACCATCCTTTTCGCGGGGCTATCGGCGGCCTTCGGCATGTTGGCTTTGAATGGATTGCCGCAGCTCTATCACCCGCTGTTCAACGCGCCGAACTTCAAGGACGGTGCGACGACCGACAAGTTCTTTCTGTGTCTTGAAGCACTCGATCCGAAATTCGATTTGAAGGAAGCGCGGGCCTATCTGGAGAAGTTCCAGCCCGTGTCTGTTGTGGAGGTGGGGTACTGATGCGAACGAGCCTCCTCAATCCGGCAAGCGGCAAGTACGGCAAATTCTTCGTCGCATCTTGCATGGCGGCGATGGCCGTTCTGTGCGGATGCCGTCAGGATATGCAGAATCAACCCAAGCTGATTCCACAACGCGGCTCCGAGATGTTTGCCGATGGACGCGGAGCGCGTCCCCAGGTTGTCAATACTGTCGCGCGTGGCCAACTGCACGAAGATAGCTACTTCTATACGGGCGTGGTGCAGGGTGCAAACGGTTATCGCGAAGAGCTTGATGAGATGCCGTTTCCAGTCACACTCACGGTGCTCAAGCGCGGACAGGAGCGGTTCAATATCTATTGCTCCACCTGCCACTCGCGCGTGGGCAATGGCCTTGGTGAGATCGTACAGCGCGGATACAAGCCCGCCGCCAATTTCCACGATCAGGTTCGCCTCGCACAGCCGGTCTCGCATTACTTCTATGTCATGACGCATGGCTATGGCGCGATGCCCGATTACTCGTCTCAGTTGACGCCTGTCGATCGATGGGCGGTTGCCGCCTATCTTCGCGCATTACAGTTGAGTCAGGCAGCCAAGCCGGAAGATCTTCCCGCTGGCGCTGTCGTCAAGAATCTCAAGGATATCGCTCGCGAACAAAAACTGCCGGAAAACTTTGCCGAAGCATGGCCGCTGCCGCAGACTGCCGTGCAGGCGTACCCGCATACCGCAAACGAAGGAACTCCCGGAATGGCTCCGGCCAATCCCGCTGATCCGGCAATCAAAATTCCAGAAAGCAAACCGGCCCCTGCGGCCGCGAAGTAAGGACTCGCAATGGCTCACGAGATGCACCAAAAATCGCTGCCCGCAGATTTGAGCGCACCGGCCTTTGTGGACGCCTGGAGAATGCGCGCCCTGCTGATCGGCGCAGGCTTTTCTGTCATGGCAGCAGGCCTTGCGGTTGCCGATCACTCCGTTGACCATGTACTGCGTGCCTGGCTGTTGGGATTGATGCTGACGTTCGGTTTTTCCGTCGGCGGCCTGGCGCTGCTCATGGTGCAATACGTCACGGGCGGCAAGTGGGGCCTGCTGTTGCGCAGACCGCTGGAAGCAATGAGCCGCACTCTTCCGCTCGTCTTCGCCTATTGGCTGGTGATTGTCCTCTCGCTCAGGAAGCTCTATCTTTGGGCCGCCGTCGAGAACGTCGACGCAGCTCTGAAGTCCGGATGGATCACGGAAGTGCAGGCTCATGCCATCGAGTTCAAGCGCCCCATGCTGAACTCTGCGGCCTTCATCGAAGTCGGCTTGATCTGCTTCGCCATCTGGGGCCTCTATGCGTGGCGGCTCAACAAGCTTGGACTCTTGCGCAATACGCAAGGCGCCAAGACCACGGCAGTGTGGATCAAGCGACTCGAAAACATCAGCGGCCCTGGCATTCTGATCTATTCCATCACCATGACCGCGGCGGTCATCTATTGGGTAATGTCCCTCGACCCCACCTGGTACTCGTCGGTATACGGTCTGCTCTTTCTCGTGGGACAAGCGTACGGCGTTCTCGCGCTGAGCATCATCACCGTTGTCTCCCTTGCAAAGGAAGAACCGTTCAAGACGGTTCTGCGACAGACCGAGCAACACGATCTCGGCAAGTTCACCTTTGCCTTTGTCATGCTGAATATCTATCTGGCTTTCTCGCAGTTCCTGATCATCTGGTCGGGCAATCTGCCGGAAGAGATTCCGTGGTACCTGGATCGCATCCGTGGACACTGGGGAATTATCGTTACCCTGGACTTCATCTTCCACTGGCTGATTCCATTCACACTTTTGCTGTCGCGAGATTTGAAGCGGAACCGCAAGCGCATCGTGCGCGTCTGCCAATGGATCATCTTCGCCCGCGCATTCGATCTGTTCTGGCTCATCGAGCCAAACTTTCGCGATGCCGCGCGCAACCTGCATTTCAGTTGGGGAATCCTCGAGTATGTCGCGGTCCCTGTGGCGATGACGGCATTCTGGATGGCGCTCTATTTCACCCAGTTGAAGTCGCGCGCCCTGGTGCAGACCAACGATCCGCACTTAGAGGAAATTCTAGAACCGGAGCACGCCCATGCATAGTCCAAATGGAAACGGCCACGAGCCGGAGCACGACGAACAGAAGCCCATTGATGCCTCGAAGGGGTATGAGCAGACCGATGTCAAGTCCACCGGGATTCTCGTTTTCCTCACCGCGATGGGAATCTTTGTGGCCGTGATTGGCGTCGTCTCCTACGGAATTGGCAAAGTGATCGACAGTCGGATGTTGAAAGACGACGGTCCGCGCAGCAAGTGGGTAACGACGGCGGATGTGCGTCCCCTGGGAAACATGGCATCCAACCCAGAGATGCAGAAGAAGCTTGCCGAGATGACGCAGGGCTTTCCGGGACCGAAGTTGCAGAACGACGATGGTTTGCAGGATATGGTCGACCTTCATGCCCGCGAGGACCTGTTGCTCGATCACTATAGCTGGGTGAATCAGTCGCAGGGCAAGGTGAGGATTCCGATTGAGAGGGCAATGGAAATCGTTGCACAGCGAGGCTTACCCGTCGCAACAAAAGTGGAACACGCGGCATTGATGACCGGCGATGAAGAGCCCACCGTCACTGTGCCCTTGACCAATGGCTTTGTACGCACCGGCTTTGAGCAGGATCAAGCCGCCGCGGTTCGATTGCGCGAAAAGCAGAAATAGCAAGCGAGAGTTCTCGATTCCAACAAGCAACAACGCAGGACCGGGAAGAGCAGGAACGATGAAAAGGGCAGATCAAACTCGAGGAGGCAAGCGCAGGACAGCGTGGACCGTCATGGCGACGGCGATGCTCTCTGCGATCTTCGCGCCTTCGCTGTCGGCCCAGGTTTCTGCTTATGGTGACAAGCAAGTTGGGCCGGTCAACGACAAGCCCCCATCGATTCTGAACGGCGTGGGCATCGCGCAGAATTTGAATGCGCAGTTGCCCCTCGGTCTTGTCTTCACGGATGACACGGGCAAGCAAGTGCAACTGGGGAGTTACTTCGGAAAGCGTCCTGCGATTCTGGCGCTGGTTTATTACCAGTGCCCGATGCTTTGTTCCGAGGAGTTGAACGGATTGACCGGCGCCTTGCAGATGGTCAGCCTGACGCCAGGCAAAGACTTCGATGTCATCGTGGTCAGCATCGATCCCAGCGAGGGAACCGATCTGGCCGCGGCCAAGAAGCGCAGCTACGTCAAACGATACGGTCACCCGGAGACGAATTCCGGCTGGCACTTCATGACGGGTACGCAAACCAACATCGACGTACTGACCAAAACGGTTGGCTTCGGATATGTCAAGATCCCAGGGCCGGATGGAAAGCTTACCCAGTTTGCCCATGCCAGTTCCATCCAGATTGTGACGCCGGAAGGGAAGCTTGCACAGTACTACATGGGCGTGGAGTATTCGCCGAAAGACCTCCGTCTCGGCTTGGTCGAGGCGTCTAATCATCGCATCGGTTCGCCGGTGGACAACATACTGACTTACTGCTATCACTATGATCCCCAAACCAACAAACACTCCTTGATTGTGGCCCGGGTAGTGCAGATGGGTGGTCTGGTAACGGTCGTGATGCTGGGCGGATTCATGTTCCTGATGTTCCGGCGCGATGTAACTCACGACACCTACTACAGAAACCGGCCAGGAACGGAAGACAGCGGGACACGTACGAAGAGGAACGGATAACGGAATGAAATCCATCAGCCCAGTGCTCTGGCAATACCTCGTCAAGTGGTTGACGAACTTTGCATTGTTTCCAGCAGAGGCGTCGAAGATTGCGCCTCAAATGGACGCGCTCTTGTTCTTTATGGTGCTGGTGAGCCTGATTGGCCTGACGATTGTGGTGCTTCTCATCATCAGCTTCTCGATCCTTTACAGCAAAAAGCGTCATCCGGTGGCAATCCAGGTTGAGGGCTCGACAATCTTGGAGGCAACGTGGACGATCATTCCGCTGGGCCTGTTCCTGGTCATGTTCGTGTGGGGCGCCATCATCTATTTCAGGGTCTACACGCCACCCGCCAATGCCATGAATATCTACATCGTCGGCAAGCAGTGGATGTGGAAGGCCGAGCACCCCGGCGGTCAGCATGAAATCAATTCGCTGCATGTGCCCATCAATCGCCCCGTCCAACTGACCATCATTTCGCAGGACGTCTTTCACAGCTTCTCGATCCCGGCGTTTCGTGTAAAGAGAGAAGCGATTCCGGGCCGTTATACAACGGAGTGGTTTGAAGCAACGCAATTGGGTACGTTTCACCTCTTCTGCACGCAGTATTGCGGAACACAGCACTCCGGCATGATCGGCGATGTTGTTGTGCTTTCAGAAGCCGATTATGCAAAGTGGCTGACTGAGTCCACGAGTGGGATGTCTTTGGCGCAGAATGGCGAGCGGCTCTTTGCCAGCTTGAGTTGCGCGGCCTGCCACAATTCCAAGCCCGATGCGCGCGGACCGAGTTTGGCCAACGTCTACGGCTCGAAGCAGCGATTGACGAATGGACAACTGGTCACTGCGGACGACGCATTTCTTCGCGAGGCGATTCTGAATCCCTCCCAGCATGTGACGCAAGGCTACGCGCCGATCATGCCGACTTATCAGGGACAGATCAGCGAAGAAGGAATCATCGCACTCGTGGAATACGTCAAGAAACTGGATTCAAACTATCGCGTTGACCAGACGCTGACGACGACCGACCTGCTGCCGGAAGGCGGCAACCCGCCCGGAAAATCTGGCGCACCGAAGAAGACCGCAGCGCAGGCTCCGGACACGCAAGGGATGGTGAAGCAATGAGCGACACAATCGTCGAACTACCCGATCAAGCGACGGCCCGGATACCAAAGGTCAACTACATCACGAAGGAGAACGGCCTTCTGAGTTGGCTTTTGACCGGCGATCACAAGCGAATTGCCATTCTGTATCTGATCTCCATCACCTTCTTCTTCTTTGTGGGAGGAGCGCTGGCAGGGCTGATCCGTTTGGAGTTGCTGACGCCGCAAAGCGACCTCATGGCGTCGGATACTTATAACAAGGTATTCACAATGCACGGCGTGGTGATGGTCTTCCTGTTTCTGGTCCCCTCGGTGCCCGCGACTCTGGGAAACTTCTTTATCCCGATGATGATCGGTGCCAAGGACCTGGCGTTGCCTCGCATCAACCTGCTCAGTTGGTATCTCTATGTCGTAGGCGGAATCCTGGTATTGATCACCATGGTTACGGGCGGCGTGGATACGGGATGGACATTTACGACGCCGCTTTCCATACACTATGTGAACACCAATGTATTGACCACAGGGCTTGCCATTTTTGTCGCAGGATTCAGTTCCATCTTCACCGGGCTGAACTTCATCGTGACCACCCACAAGATGCGCGCGCCCGGCATGACATGGTTCCGTCTTCCGCTCTTTGTGTGGGCCAACTATGCGGCCAGCATTCTGATGGTGCTGGGTACGCCCGTTCTGGCGATCACCATTGTTCTCGTCGCATTGGAACGGACCATCGGCATCGGCGTCTTCGATCCGACCAAAGGCGGCGATCCGCTGCTCTTCCAGCATCTCTTCTGGTTCTATTCGCACCCCGCCGTCTACATCATGATTCTGCCGGGCATGGGTGTAATCTCTGAAGTGATCTCGACCTTCAGTCGCAAGCGTGTCTTCGGCTACACTGCTGTTGCATTCTCTTCGGTGGCTATTGCGGTCTTCGGTTTCTTCGTCTGGGCGCACCACATGTTCATCATGGGTGTATCGAATTACGCCGTGTTGGTCTTCTCGTTGTTGACCATGTTGGTTGCGGTGCCCTCGGCAATCAAGATCTTCAACTGGGCCTTCACGCTCTATAAGGGCTCGATCACCTTTGAGACCCCCATGCTTTACGCATTCGGATTCATGGGGCTGTTCACCATCGGCGGTCTCACCGGAGTCTTTCTGGGCGCGACCGGAACCGACATTCACCTGACCGAAACCTACTTCATCGTGGCTCACTTTCACTTTGTGATGGTGGGCGGAATGCTGATGGCATTTCTTGCCGGCATCCATTTCTGGTGGCCGAAGATGACGGGAAGGATGTACCCTGAGAAAGTTTCGCAGTTGGCCGCAGTGGTCACCTTCATTGGTTTCAATTTCACCTTCTTCCCTCAATTCATTCTGGGCATTTTGGGAATGCCGCGGCGCTATGCAGCCTACCCGGCCGAATTTCAAATCCTGAATGTGTTCTCGACTGCCGGCGCGACGATTCTCGGTGTGGGCTATATGCTTCCCATTCTCTACCTGATTTGGTCGCTGAAATATGGAGCCATCGCTGGAGACAACCCATGGCAGGCAACGGGTCTCGAATGGCAGTGCCAGTCTCCTCCGTTGACCGAGAACTTCACCGTGCAGCCCATCATGGATCACGAAGCCTACGACTACGAATGGCTCGAAGGTCAAAAGCAGAAAGAAGAAGAGGTGGCCAGTGTCGGATAGCCAAGCGATTGCCCAAGGCACGCACCCGGAAGGCAGCGGCGCTCACGTCGAGCATCCGCCCTATCTGCGTCATCATTTCAATTCCGTCGAGCAGCAGGCCGACACGGCCGGCTTTGCGATGTGGTTGTTCCTGCTGACCGAAGTAATGTTCTTTGGCGGCCTGTTCACGGCCTATCTCATCTACCGCAATTGGTATTACGCATCGTTTGTCGCCGCCTCCCACCAGTTGAGCATCGTGCTCGGGACGTGCAATACTGTCGTGCTCATCTTCTCCAGCTTCACTATGGCCATGGGTGTGTGGTGCGCGGAGACGCGGCGCAAGAAAGGCCTGGTGGTGAGCTTGCTGCTCACCATCGCACTCGGCCTCGTCTTTCTGGGCATCAAGACGGTGGAGTATCGCGAGAAGTACGAGAAGCACCATATTCCCGGTGACCACTATAGCCTGCAGTCGTTTATCAATCCTGCGTCGGACAAGGAAGCGAGCGAGGCCGGAGACAAGCCGCTTGCCCTGGATGCGGCGCAGCACACCGAACTCTACTTCTCCCTCTACTTCGCGATGACCGGGATGCACGCCCTGCACATGATCATCGGCATCGGGATTCTGGTGTTCATGGTCATTCGCGCGCAGGCGGGCGCCTACACGTCGGGACATGTGACATTCGTTGAGAACTTCGGACTGTACTGGCATTTCGTGGATATTGTGTGGATCTACCTCTTTGCCTTGCTATATCTGATCAGCAGACACGCGTAAAGGACGTTGGCTATGAGCGAACATAAGGAACACGAGCACCACATCGTCAGTCCCAAGGTCTACGTAATGATTCTTCTCGCGCTGCTGGTTGGAACGGCGGCCACGGTGGGGGCGTCCTTCGTTGATATGGGTCCCTGGAATCCGGTGATCAACCTGGCCATTGCCACTACCAAGGCCACGCTGGTGGTGCTCTTTTTCATGCACGTGAAGTATGGCACCAAGCTGACCAAGTTAACTGTAGTGGCGGGCATCTTCACCTTTCTCTGCCTGGTGGCGATGACCTTGGCCGATTACTCCAGCCGTGCCTGGGGGCAGTGGTAGGAATCCTGCAATCGATGCCGAAAGAGGCCGCCCGAAGGGCGGTTTTTTTTTGTGGAGCACAGGCCGGAAGTGCGCGTCGCGAGTTCGTGCAGAGTAGGATCGCAATCAAGCACCATGGATAGTCAAGCAACAATTCCCGAAGAACTTGCGCGATTGTCCGCAGCCGCCCGTGTTGTGGTCAGGCGCCAAGGTGCACCGCGTAAAGGCGCGCGATGCGTCGTCTACTGGATGCAGCGTGCGATGCGCATCGTAGACAATCCTGCGTTGGATATCGCGATTGAAGCCGCAAACATCCTGGGATTACCTGTGGTCGTCTACTTTCAGGTGATTCCAAATTATCCCCATGCCAATCTACGCCACTATCACTTTCTGCAGCAAGGGTTGCGGGATGTGCAGGCAGACGCCGCAGAGTGCGGAGTGGGCTTTGTGGTGCGCCGTTCTCCCGATTCGCTTGAGGTATTTCTTGAGGAGATGCAAGCCGCGATGCTGATCGGCGATGAGAACCCCTGCCGCGAGCCGGAGCGATGGCGCGCAACGCTTGCCAAGCGGCTCAAGATTCCGTTTTGGACCGTGGATGCCGATGTTGTTGTGCCCTCAGGCGTCTTTGGCCGCAGCTACTTTTTGCTGCATCACTTTCGTCCCCATCTGAAGCGGGAACTGCCAAAATACTTGGTTGCCCCCGTCCGCATCGCGCCCTTGCACCCGTGGGAGCCCGCGCAACCGCCGCAGAGCTTCTCTCTCAATGACGACATCACCACCGGATTCCGCGAACTCGACCGCGGCGTTGCTCCGGTCGACACCTTCACAGGCGGAACGCACGCGGCACTGCAGCGGCTGCGCGAGTTTGTGCGCGACGATTTTCCGGCTTACGAAGTGAGCCGCAATCATCCGGAGTTGCGCGGCACCAGTCGCCTTTCCCCGTGGCTGCACTTCGGCAATATTGGTCCGCTCACGATTGCCCGCGCTGTGAGAAGCGCGGTGAGCGATGGACTAGCTTCTGTCGGAGCGGGTGACCGTTACCTTGAAGAGTTGATTGGATGGCGGGAATTGGCGGTGCTCTTTGTGCGCCACAATCCGCATTACGACAACTGGGAGTGCGCCGAACCGTGGGCCCGAACGACGTTGCTGGAGCACAGTGGCGACGCGCGTCCCTATGGCTACAGCTTCAAGCAGTTGGAGCACGCGGAGACTCACGATGAGTTGTGGAACGCAGCGCAGAGCGAGATGACAACGACCGGCTGGATGCACGGCTACATGCGCATGTATTGGGCCAAGAAGCTGCTGGAGTGGGCGCCGAATCCGGCAACGGCCTTCGATTGGGCGGTGGTTCTGAATGACCGGTACGAACTGGATGGACGCGATCCCAGCGGTTATGCTGGCATCGCCTGGGCAATTGTCGGCAAACACGACCGTCCCTGGTTCAACCGGCCGATCTTCGGCCTCGTTCGCACCATGATGAAAGGCTCGACGGAAAAGAAGTTCGATTCCAAGGCGTATGTTCGCCAGCACGAGGCCTGACGCTTTCGGTAAAGCGCGAGTGACCCAGAGAAATCCGCAGTCCTTGTCCAGCCCGTGTTTTTCCTCAAAGAAATAGACAAAATCGGTGGGTGCATCTCGCCGAGTTCTGGGCTATAATTCGCAGCAATTCCCGGATACTGTCTGTTTCTTCCTGTTGATTGTTAGGATTCTGCGCCCAATGCCCCTCGGAAGAAGGGAGGCCTGAACCAGAATTCGGACGTGCGAACGATGAAAGCACTTCAATGGGCCTTTGACTTCAAAATCCTGTCTGTTCTTCGAGAACTCTTCGCCTGGTTCTTTCGGTGTTCGCCCGCCGGCTACAGACCACGGCGGCGCGCGCTGGTGCTTGCGGTTGTGAGTGTCGCTTGGCTGGGTTGGACACAGGCGAGGCCTCCGACTCCAGATTCGGACTTCAACCCGCATGGGCTGCTGGCCGACGGAACCTCGGCGGAATCGCTTCCCGCGCGACGGTCTCTTGCGGCAAGGGGCCCGCGAACAGGGCATGGGAATCCCTCGTCTCTCGACGCAATTTCTCACAACACCCCAAATGGCAAGGGAACGAACCAGGCCGATCGCCCGCAATCTCTGTCAGCAACTTCCGACCCTTCGACTGCCGCTTGGCAGTCCATTGGCCCAGCGGCCGTTTCCACCACGGACTTTGGGTTGGTGTCCGGGCGGGTGTCGGCGCTGGCCTTCGATCCGGCGGACCCCACCGGAAACCGCCTCTATGTGGGCGCCACCGGCGGTGGAGTGTGGTTATCGCAAAATGCAGACACCCCCGATCTCTCCTACCTTGCCTTCCAACCCTTGACCGACACGGTCTCCGCATTGGACGGCGTTGTGGAGCCTTCGATCAGCATCGGCGCTCTGACGGTGCAGCCAGGTTCCACAGGCGTCGTTCTGGCGGGTACCGGAGACCCGAATGACGCCTTGGACTCTTACTATGGCGCAGGAATTCTGCGTTCCACCGACGGCGGCGATTCCTGGAGCCTGATCCAGATGACCGCGGACAGGCTATGGGGCTTCCTGGGCGAGGGCTTCGCCGGTTTTGCCTGGAGCACGACCAAGCCGCAAACCGTGGTTGCGGCCGTCTCGCAGGCGTTGGAAGGAACACAAGTGAATGCGCTGGTGAGCGGCCTGAGCTATACGGGGCTCTACTACTCGACCGATAGCGGCGCTACCTGGAACCTCGCCGCGATTGAGGATCCCGGCGGGCTGGGCGTGCAAGGTCCGAACAATGGGTTTGTTCCCCCGGATGGCAACCCGGCAACCGCCGTGATCTGGAATCCGGTGCGCCATTTGTTTCTTGCGGCGGTGCGATTCCATGGCTATTACCAGTCGGCCGACGGAGTGACTTGGATGCGGCTGACCGCGCAGCCGGGCGCGAATCTCAGCACGAAGAATTGTCCTACTCAGTCGGGAGTTACCGGGTCGACCGGGTGCCCCATCTTTCGCGGCGCACTGGCTGTGAATCCACAGACTGGCGATACGTTTGCCTGGACCGTCGACGGCAGCAATCAGGATCAGGGCATCTGGCAGGATCTGTGTGCGGCAAAGTCCGGAGCATGTACAAACCCGAGCCTCACTTTTACCAAGCAATGGGACACCACCGCGCTGCAGACGATTTCCAGCCTGGGAACGGCGACGATCGCAAATGGGGACTATGATCTGACTCTCGCGGCGGTGCCTTCGGGACAAGACACCCTGTTGCTGGCCGGCGCCAATGATCTATGGAAATGCAGCCTGGCGTCGAAATGCACCTGGCACAACACCACCAACGCCAACAGCTGCAAAAGCGCGGCGGTAGGCGCGCATCAGCACGCTCTGGTCTGGAATCCCTCCAATCCGGTCGAAATCTTTGTGGGCAACGATAGTGGTCTTTGGCGCTCCGACGACGCCATCGGCGAAACCGGTTCGGCTTGCGCGGCAAGCGACGCTACCCACTTCCAAAACCTCAACGGTGGAATCGGCTCCCTGGCCGAAGTGCAGAGCCTGGCGCAGTCGCAGAGCTCGCCCTATGTGCTGATGGCCGGGTTGGGGGCCAACGGGACCGCCGGCGCAAGGGGTGACAGCGCCCCGTCAGGGAACTGGCCGCAGATTTTGGCTGCGCAGGTTCTGTCTGGGGAAGGCGGGCCGGTCGCGATCGATCCCCAAGATGACCGGAACTGGTATGCCAACAACGCTTCCGGCGTGTCAATCCAGGCCTGTTCAGGCGCTTCGCTCTGCACTCCGTCGGGCTTTGGATCGGGACCGGTGATCACGAACGCAGATGTGGGAGGCGATGGAACGGGGATGATCAGGCCAGCTTCCTTCCTTGTCGATCCGCTGGATCACACCCAACTGCTGGTAGCCACTTGCAGGGTTTGGCGAGGGCCTGCAACCGGCGGTTGGAAAGCGGCGAATGCCGTCAGCCCGATTCTCGGCGTTCGATCTTCTGCCACCACTTGCAACGGCAGTGCGCTGATCCATACGATGGCCGCCGTCGCTCTGGGAGGCGGAAAGGAACTGGTCTATGTGGGATTCGCCGGTTTCGTCGACGGCGGGGGCAACCTCGGCGGGCATGTGTTCAGCGCGACAATCGACACCGCGAGCGGGAAAATGCCCACCTGGACGGACCTTGCGCTGAACGCGGTCTCCAACGACACCTGGAAGTTCAACTCCTTCGGGCTGGATGTATCCAGTATTTTTATCGATCCGCACGACGCAACCGGTCAGACGGTCTATGTGACGGTTGCGGGGATGATGCAAACTGGAATGCCGGTACGAACCCTCTACCGCTCTACAAACGGCGGTGCCGCCTGGACCAAGATCGTGTCGAACCTACCCCAGATTCCTGTCAACAGCCTGGTCGTAGACCCTCAGGATGTGAATACGGTCTACGTTGCCACCGATCACGACGTCTATTCCACGCGCGCGATCGTCACCTGCGGGGAATCCTACTCGACTTGCTGGTCTGTCTTTGGAACCGGGCTGCCGGCGTCTCCTGTTCTTGCCCTCACTGTTCCTTCTTCTTCGGCTTCCGCGCAACTGCTGACCGCCGCAACCTATGGCCGCGGCATCTGGCAGATCCCCTTGTGGACGGCGGGTACCCAGCAGAATCTCACGACGGCCACGGCGGATCCCAGTTCGATGACCTTCGCAAGCCAGCCATCGAACACGTCAAGCGCCGCGCAGACAGTGACCTTGACCAACACGGGCGCCAATTCCATGACAGTAAGCGCCATTACCATGACCGGGGACTTCAGCGAGACGGACAATTGCGTCAGCGGCTCGGTGGCCAAGGGCGCAACCTGCGCGATCCAGGTGACGTTTACACCGACGGCGACAGGGGTCCGAAGCGGGAGTGCGGTCATCGCCGCCAACGTGGCTGGCGGCAGCTTAAGCGTGACCTTGAGCGGCACCGGCGTCGCACCTCTGCCTTTGAACCTTTCGCCGGCGACGATTGCCTTTGATTCGACGCCGGTGGGAATGACCTCCTCGCCTTTGCAGGTCACGGCCAACAACAGCAACTCCTTTCCGGTCTCGATTTCCACGCTGACCGTGAGTGGTCCGTTTGTCCTTCAACCTCCCGCCTGTGGAACCGCCACGCTGCCTGCCAACACCGCATGCCAGTTCATGCTGGAGTTTCAACCCATCGCAGCAGGCGCGGCCAGCGGCGCCTTGACCTTTGTGGATGCGGCGGGAACCCAGACGGTGACCCTGACAGGAATTGGCCAGGCGCCGCCCACCGATACTCTGTCGACTTCCTCGCTCACTTTTCCGGGCACAATTCTTCAGCAGCTTTCGGACCCTCAGAACGTGCCGATCACCAACAGTGGCGATCTCTTGTTGACCCAGATCGCAGCTACCGTGAGTGGCGCATTTCAAATAGCCTCTAACACCTGCGGAACGCAGTTGTCAGGCCAGTCCAGTTGTGCCGTCAGCGTGGTATTTCTCCCCACCGCCGCAGGCAGCCAGAGCGGCGTTTTGACGATCAGTGATCTGTCGCGCACGCAGACTGTCCCTCTCTCCGGTGTCGGACTGCTTCCGCCCGTTATAACCCCCAGCCCGGTCAGCCTGAGTTTCGCCGACCAGCCCGTCAACACCACCAGCGCTGCACAGATTGTGACCGTGACCAATACCGGTGGAGCGCCGATGGCCAATGTCGGACTTCAGATCATTGGCGGCTCCGCGAACAGCTTTGCAACCGGGACCTCCACTTGCGGACCGGCAGCCGGAAACGTGCTGAATCCCCAAAGCAGTTGTACCGTGCAAGTCACATTTGCCCCGAAGGCGTCGTGTGGAAATAGCGCCACGCTGGTCATTTCTTCTTCAACCCTCGGAGTGACGGCGGCCCAGGTGCCGCTGATTGGAGATGGAACGGCTACGACAGGGCTGCAGGTCAGTCCGTGCCGTTTTTCTTTTCCCGCGACCGTCCTGGGCCAATCCAGCGCAGTGAAGTCCGTGACCATTTCCAACTCCGACAACCATGAGAACGCCGGCTTGTCGATCAGCGTCAACGCGCCCTTCGCGCTGGCCGACAGCACCTGTGGAGCCAGCCTTGCCGCCGCGGCAAGTTGCTCGGCGGATGTCATCTTCAGTCCCATCACCAGCGGTGCAGTCACCGGCGTTATCAGCATTACTTCGCCTGCTGCGACGACGCCGGCCAGCGTGGCCTTGAGCGGCACGGGAGCGCTACCCCCGTCGATCCAGGCGACGCCGGCAGTGGTCAACTTCGCCGCCACCGGGGTGGGAAGTACCAGCGCCGTGGCGACGGTAACCATCACCAATGTCGGCACGCTTGCCAGTGCGAACGGTCTATCCCTCAGCGCTTCGCCGGGTTTTCAACTCACAGGAAACAACTGCGGAGCAGCCCTGGCGCCGCAAGCCAGTTGTACGGTTGGAGTCGCATTTGCTCCCACTGCAGCCGGCACGCAGACCGGAGCCATCTCCATCTTCAGCGATGCGCCCAACACCGCTACGCAGGTAGTTCTTTCCGGCGCCGGTGTCGACTTTACCGTCTCGCCACGGGGATCGTCCAGTCAGACGATCTCCAGCGGTCAGGTGGCCAACTACAGTCTGACGATCACCCCTCTGGGCGGCGTGCAGGCGGACTACGCCTTGCAATGCGGATCGTTGCCGGCGAATGCGATCTGTACCTTCAATCCAGGGAGCGAAACAATCAGCGGAAATTCCACGGGAACAGTAGCCGTCGAGGTCTCCACCGGACAAGCCGCACAAGCATCGTCGAGCCCGCCACAAAGAAGGCAGGATTCGGCCGGTTGGAGATTGCTCCCCGTGCTTTGCGCGTTCCTGCTGCTTCCCTTGGCCAGAAAGAGCGGAAGAAGGTACCTGCGGATGGTGGTCGCGCTCGCAATCATTTTTGGGGGGCTTGTCAGTTGCGTGAATTCGGGAGGCGGCTCCGGAGGTTCAAGCGGTTCTGCCGGGGGTCTCGGGGGTAGTCCGACGCCGCCCGGGACCTTCTCGATTTCGGTCACCGTCACCTCCAATGGCGTTTCGCACAACCTGACATTGACACTCGTTGTGGACTAGGAATTTATCCGATGGGTAGCGTTCTACAAGGAACGCGGGCCTCCTGGCCGGCTGTTGCGCGGGTCTCCCGGCCCGCACAGTGCTGCTGGCTGCGTCGAAGCAATTCGCGGATAAATTCGGAGCGAGGAACTGACGGGAAAGGCGACAGCCGGAGGCCAATCCCAAACCGGCTATACTTTATCTTCGGCCCGGCTGGATCGGGTCCGGTCCGAATTCTGTGCAGAGGAACCCAAACGGTCGAGCGTTGAAGCGGCCAATCTGTGCAATCGGAAACCGCAGCCCATGGAGAGATGCAAGGGATGACCGCCAAAGTGACCGTGGTAGAAGTCGAGCGCGTGGCCGAACTGGCCCACCTGAAACTGACGACCGTCGAGACGCAGGACATGTTGCGCGATCTGAACGCAATCCTCGAATATGTGGCCGAGTTGAACGAACTGGACACGACCGGCGTCGAGCCTCTGGCTCAGGTGAGTGAGTTGCAGAATGCCGCCGGACAGAGCGTCTTGCGCGCCGACGTCCTTCAGCCCTCGCTCGATCGGGCGACCGTGATGGCGCAGGCGCCGGAGACCGACCAGGTCTTCTTCAAGGTGCCCAAGGTGATTGAAAAGTAGACGAAAGTTTGCGGTTGGCCGGGGCCGAGATTCTGCCCGGCAGAGCTACCACGCAGCCAAGCAAAAGAGGAAGATGACCTTGTCCAGTGAAGTCAAATTGACCGAAACCTTCGTTGAAAAGCCCAGGACCCTGGCCGAATTGCGGGGCGACCTCACGGAAGGGCGCACACGGGCCACCGATCTGGCTGCCGGTTATTATGACCGCATCTCCCAGGTGAACCCGCGTCTCAATGTCTATTTGAGCCTCACCAAGGAGCGCGCTCTGGCGCAGGCCGCCCGTATCGACGACCTGGCGGCCAAGGGAGATCCTCTGCCGGCGCTGGCGGGCGTTCCCATGGGCATTAAGGACGTGCTGGTGATGCAAGGCGCACCGGCCACTGCGGGGTCGAAGATCCTCGAAGGCTATCTGCCTCCCTATGATGCGACTTCGGTGGCGCGTCTGGAGGCGGCGGGCGCGGTTCTTCTGGGCAAGATCAACTGCGACGAGTTTGCCATGGGCGGCTCCAACGAGAACTCGGCCTACGGGCCCGTGCGTAACCCCGTGGACACCGACCGCGTGCCGGGCGGCTCCAGCGGCGGTTCCGCAGCGGCCGTGGCAGCCAACATGGCGGTGGCCACGCTGGGCTCCGACACGGGCGGCTCGATCCGGCAGCCGGCCAGTTTCTGCGGCGTGGTGGGTGTCCTGCCGACCTATGGACGCGTCTCCCGCTATGGCCTGATCGCCTTCGCTTCGTCCCTTGACCGGGTAGGCCCCTTCGCGGCCAATGTACGCGATGCCGCCACGCTTCTGGGGGTCATTGCGGGCCACGATCCCAAGGACGCAACCAGTTCCTCCGTACCCGTGCCCGAATATGCGGCAGAGAGCGACAAGGGCGTCGAAGGCCTGCGCATTGGCGTTCCCGCCGAATACTTCGGCGAAGGACTTGACTCGGAGGTTCGTGCCGCCATCGAAAAAGGCATCGATACGCTGAAGGCTGCCGGATGCTCCGTCAAGCCAGTCTCACTCCCCAACACCAAATACGCGGTCCCGACCTATTACCTGTTGGCCACGGCCGAAGCCAGCGCCAATCTGGCCCGTTTTGACGGCGTGCGCTACGGATACCGGTCCAAGGACTCCGATACCCTCGCGGCGATGTACAGTCACTCCCGCGACGAAGGCTTTGGCGCTGAGGTCGAGCGTCGCATCATGCTCGGAACTTATGCCCTGAGCGCAGGCTACTACGATGCCTATTACCTCAAAGCGCAGCAGGTGCGACGTTTGCTGGCCGAGGAGTTTCTCAGAGCCTTCAACGAAGTGGACGCCATCGTGACTCCCACTTCGCCCGTTCCCGCCTTCCGGCTGGGCGAGAAGACCAACGACCCCATCGCCATGTACCTGGCGGATATTTACACTGTGACGGCCAGCCTTTCTGGCATCTGCGGCGTCAACGTGCCCTGCGGAGCAACCAACGCCGGTTTGCCGGTGGGCATGCAGGTCCTGGCCGCGCATTGGAAGGAATCGACAGCCTTTCGCGTAGCACGGGCCGTGGAATCCACCTGCGGTGGGGCAGCCCCTTCGGGTGGTCCGCGCCAGTAAAAAGGCGCGGAATCAGGGCTCTCGGTAGACACCACGCTCCCTGCCCATCCTTCTTTGTTTTTTGCGGAAGGGTGGGAAGCGATGAAGTGTTTTTGAGGTTTGGGTCAAAAAATAGCTTCAAGGGCCAAATCCTTTCCAAGCGGAGGGAGCGGCATGAACAGGAAGTCTGTATTGGCGATCGTTGCGACGGCGGCGATCCTGGCGGGTTCCGCGCTGGCAGCGCCCCGCAAAGCGCACACCGTGGTTCTCGGAGCAGCCAGAGGTGTGCACTACTCCAAAGCGGGAGACCCGGCAGGAGCGAGCGCCGGTGAGCAGGAACTGAAGATCCGCCCCTTGCTGATCGACGGAGTCTTGAAGGAATGGACTACCGGCGATGCCCACGACGTCACCGATCGCAGTTTCGTGGTGCGCCGGGCCATCAAGCTGAACGACTCCTTGCCCCTCGACCCGCCTGCGGTGAAGGACGCCCATGCCGCCAGTCTGTGGGTCTGGCAGCGCGGTCCGTGGATGCTTGTGGACCGGGTTACCGGTCACAGCACCCCCCTCAAGTTGCCTGACTATGACCCCGGAGTGAGTCAGGTGAGCTGGTTCCGCGATTACGCCGCCTATTGTGGGGTGACAGCCAGCGGAAAAAGCCTTTTTGCCGTCGTGGCCCAGATCGCCGCGCGCAAACCCATTCTGGCGAAGAAGCTCGATGCGTTTGACCCCGCAAACCACCCCAACCCGGTCTGCGGGCTGGCGGAGTGGCAACGCGATCCGTTGCGCATCACCTTTCATCCCCCAGGAAACGCGACGGAGAGCTTCGGCATTGTTCCCGGTTCAGTTGTGCTCGTCGAGGAGTCCGAGGATGAACCGGAGACCGGGTCCGCGGAGGGGAAAGGGAAATAGCTGCCGCACGGCGCAGCAACTGCCTGCAGCTATACGCCATCGGGCAATGCGGTTCCGTGCAATAGGCGACGTTCCTCTCTCCAGGCAAGCCTATTGACACACCTGTGGGCTCACCCACACCTCTTCCCAGTGGCGAAAAGTCGTAGCGCCGGCGCATGAATTCCAGTGTCTCGCGCATTTTCGAAAAGAGTGTAGCCCGGAATTTCATCCTTGATCCGGCAGGAAGGTCGATGAAATTGTTGAAAACTGCAAGCTGGACGCGCGCTTTATCGCACATGGGAAATCACCGAAAAGGTGAGCCTGCAACCCACGAAAATGCAGGTCCCCTTCGGCTTCGCTCAGGGCAGGCTTTCGACTCGCTTCGCTCGCTCAGGATGAGAACGTTTTGGGGCGAATGGACGCCTCAACCCACAAGCAACTGCTGTTTTTAGGTTCATTGGCTTCCCACCCCTTCCGCAGAAAACGCGGAATGGAGCACCGAAGTCTACAGTAAAGGCAAAAATGCTCTCGCGCCGCTTGTGAGAAACGCAGGCAGCGAAGGACGATTCAGCGTCATCCTCTGCCCGATGACCAGGTTTGTCACTTGCGATGTGGGTCGCTGAAATTCCACAGGGCCCACAACAGGAAGGCGACGGCCGCGGCGGTGAAAACAAGAAGAATCAGGTCGAATTCAAAAACAGGCATGGGGAAGCCTTTCCCGCTTCCCAATATGCGGCACGCTGGCTGCAGAAGCTCCTGCGCTGGGAAGCGCTCTCCTTTAGCAGAGATCTTGCGCGATAAGAATGGAGTTGCGGAGGTGTAAGAGCTTTATAAAGCCCCGCGAGCCTCGTGCAGAGACGGACCTCTGTTGCAGACCGCGCGGAAAACTGCTGATCCTTCCGGGAATGGAACGCGTTCCACCTTGACACGCAGAAGGCCGCGCGTATCTTATCTTGGAAGGCATTCTTTCGGATTCCGAAGGAAATGGGCACGCAGCAGGACTGTGTTCTTTCCAGAAAACGAGAACCTGAGAGAGGCTGTGTCGAACAGGAACCAAAGGTCAGACGATAGTCCGCTGCGATTTTGGCGGGATTGAGATGGATGCACCCGGCTTGTGCAATCGGGCTATTCCTGAAACTCTGACCATAGCTTGGGCCGGGTGGAATCAGCGGCCAGGACTATTCCCGGAGACAAATTTTTTTCAGGGCCCCGACCTCGGTCAGGGTGCGCCTGTGCCCTGAGCGGTGGCAAAAGTTGGTTGCCGGGGGCGAGTAAAGGATGATTGTGGCGACCAGTTTCGCAATGATGTTTGTCGGAGGCGCTCCAGCGGCAGGGGGCGGTTTTATCGGGTTTCTTCCGATCATCGTGTTGATCCCAGTGCTCTATCTGGTGATGATCCGCCCGCAACAGAAGCGCCAGAAGCAATGGCAAGAGATGCTCGGGTCCATCAAGGCGGGCGATCGGGTCACTACCTCGGGCGGCATTCGCGGCATCATTCTCAGTCTCAAGGAAGATACGATCATCATTCGCGTGGCGCCCGATAACATCAAGCTGGAAGTCGCCAAAAATGCGATTGCCTCGGTCACCCAGGAAGACTCCGCGACCTCCTAGCCTCTTTGGGCAAGTGACCGCTTCGTAAGGCTTTGCAACGTGCCTCTCGGAAATTCAAGTTTTGCAGTGTCTTTTAGCGCTTTGAAGTAGAGAAACGGGACGATGAAGAAGAATCTCAACGGCAAAATTGCCCTGATTGTTGCTTTCCTGGTGGTCTTCGTCTATGGCATCTTCGGTGTGCCTTCGGGCGTCACCGGAAAGTCCTGGACCGATGCCATGACCAAGCGGATTCACCTTGGTCTGGATTTGCGTGGCGGTGTTCACCTGATCCTGCAGGTTGTGGTCTCTGAAGCGGTTAACGCGGAGACCGACAACACGGTAGGTCGCATTCAGCAGGCGCTGAAGGCAGCCAACCTGGGCTACACGCAGATCTACAAGCCCGATCCCAAGGCGCACCCCGAAGCGATCAAAGTGGAAGGCACGGCGCCTTCCAACTCCAGCGCTGTGCGCTCGCTTCTGGACTCCAAGTTCGCCACCGAATACGACGTAAGCGGCGGCTCCGACAGCAGCTTCACGGTGACCATGCGTCCCCTGGTGGTGACCTCGCTGGAAGAGAAGACGGTGCAGAACTCCATCGAGACCATCCGCGAGCGTGTCGATTCGCTGGGTGTCAGCGAGCCGCTCATTCAGGAGTACGGCCTGGGCAAGTACGAGATTCTGGTCGAGCTGCCGGGTATCGACGATCTGGATCGCGTCAAGAACATCATTCAGTCCACAGCCCGCCTGGAGATTCACGCGGTCGTGGGCGGTCCCTATAAAGACGAGCAGGAAGCTCTGGCGAGCACCGGCGGCGCAGTCCCCGGCGATCAGCTCCTGATCCATGGTTCGGGCAGCCTGCAGGGCAGTGGCGACTCCGACAGCGTCTGGCTTCTGCAGCGCGTCTCGGTGGTCTCGGGCAGCGATTTCCGCTCCGCCGATCCGGGAACCGATCAGAACGGCCTGCGCAATGTGCGCTTTACCTTGACCAACGATGCCGGTGACAAGTTCTACGACTACACCAGCCAGAACGTCGGCAAGAGCATGGCTGTGGTGATGAGCGGCCGGGTCAAGGAAGTCGCCAATATCAAGAGCGCCATTCGCGATAGCGGACAGATCGACGGCAGCTTCTCGCCGGACGAAGTCATGATGCTCTCCAAGATGCTGCGCACTGGCGCTTTGCCTGCGTCGCTCATCTACCTGGAAGATCGCACCGTCGGCGCTTCGCTGGGTGCGGATTCGATCCACCAGGGCGTGATGGCGGCCATCGTCGGCATCGTCGTGGTCATGATCTTCATGCTCGTCTACTATCGCGGTTCGGGCATCAACGCCGATCTCGCATTGATCCTGAACCTGATCATTCTGCTAGGCTTCATGGGCTTCTCCACCGCTTCGTTGACGTTACCCGGTATCGCCGGCGTGATTTTGACGATTGGTATGGGCGTCGACTCCAACGTGCTGATCTTTGAGCGCATTCGAGAAGAAGTCCGGGCCGGCAAAGCGGCGGCAGCGGCCGTGGATCAGGGCTTCGCGCACGCCTGGGTAACGATCATCGATACCCACGTTACGACCATCGTTTCAGCGGCCATTCTGTTCCTCTTCGGCACCGGCCCGGTCAGAGGTTTTGCAACCACTCTGACCATCGGTCTTCTGGCCAACCTGTTTACCGCGGTCTTCGTCTCCAGGGTCATCTTCGATTGGCACCTGAACAAGATGAAGCCGGGCGAACTGGTTTCGATTTAGGGACTTGGGACTAGGGACTAGGGAATAGGGACTTGGGACTAGGGTCGGATTCGAGGCCCGCAGTTGTGAATTCATGCCGGAGCCCGCAAGCGGGTTTCGGCCCCGAAGAAGGGAAAGATTCCAGTGGAATTGTTTCGTGGCGTAAATGTGGACTGGCTGAAGTTGAAGTGGTACTTCCTCAGCTTTTCATTAATCTTCAGCGTGGCGGGTCTTATCGCCATGGGAACGAACATTGCAAAGATCGGCAGCCCGGTAACGCTGGGCGTCGATTTTCAGGGCGGCACGCAGGTGGAAGTGCAGTTCGCACAGACTCCCGATGCCGATCTGATCCGTCAGGCAACCCGCGCGGCCGGCATCAAGGACGCCAAGATCACCGCCTTCGGCCCCGCAACGGGTAACGAGATGCTGATCAGCCTGCCTGAACAGCATGACGAAGCGGCGCTCGACGTGGGCCAGGAGCAAGTGAAGAACGCATTGCGCGAGCATTACAGCAATTCCTTCACGGTGCGCAATGTCGCAGTCGTTGGACCGACCGTCGGCAAGCAGCTCGAAAAGCAGGCTGGCCTGGCCACTCTCTACTCCATGGCGGGCATGCTCGTTTACCTGTGGTTCCGCTTTCAGTTGATCTACGGTGTCGCCGCTGTAGTGGCTTGCTTTCACGATACCCTGATCACCATCGGCGCCTTTGCGCTCACCGGCAACGAGGTCAGCCTGACGGTCATCGCCGCCATCCTGACGCTCATCGGTTACTCGATGAACGACACGATCGTGGTCTTCGACCGTATTCGCGAGAACCTGCGCCTCAGTCGGCGAGAGTCGCTTCCGGAAGTTGTCAATCGCAGCATCAATCAGACGCTGAGCCGGACCGTCCTCACTTCGGGGTTGACCTTCCTAACCGTTCTCTCTCTCTACATCTTTGGCGGCCCGGTATTGCGCGGCTTCTCTTTCGCGCTGGTGGTGGGCATTCTCATCGGCACTTACTCGTCGATTGCGATTGCCGCGCCGATGCTGGTGGCATGGCAGGAGTGGCGCGCAAAGAAGACCGGCTCGGCCACTGTGTTGCCCGCCGCGAAACGCGCCAGAACGTAAGCAGAGTGCTGAATCCTTCGGGGTTCAGTATCTTTTTTTCCATCTTTTTGTTGTATGTGTCGTAGTCGCTATGCAGTTGGGACCTAGTTCTGGTAAAAGTTGAACTGGCCCTCAAACAACGTTTCGGCGCCCGGGAACATTTTCTCTTCCTCCGGTGTCTAAATAGAGGTACCCAAACACCCGATTCGAGGCTGGCCATGTTTGAAGATTCCACATTTGAATCTAGCAACAGGATCAAGACCAAGAGCGGACGTTGGATGTTTTTCACGCTGATCACCAACGGCTCCGTTATTCTCACTCTGATCCTGATTCCGCTGATCTACCCCGAGGCGCTGCCAAAGGCCGCCATGCAGATGGCCCTGGTTGCCCCACCTCCTCCGCCACCTCCTCCGCCACCACCGCCGCCGCCAGAGATGGTGCACGTGGTCAAGGTGCAGTCGGAGATGATGAATAACCAACTCGTCGCCCCCACCAAGATTCCCAAGGACATCAAGCAGGTTGCCGAGAGAGAAGCTCCTCCTTCGACCAGCTTTGGCGTAGCCGGCATGGAAGGCCTGGGCGGCAGTTCGGGTGGCGTCATTGGCGGAATGCTTGGCGGAGTCAAGGCCAAGGTTCAGGTCGCCGCACCCAAGAAGATCAACATTTCGGGTGGTGTCGCTGCAGGTATGTTGCTGCAGAAGACCGCCCCCAATTATCCGCCGATTGCAAAGGCCGCGCGCGTCTCGGGAACTGTGGTGCTTCAGGCCACCATCTCCAAGGCGGGCACGATCGAGAATCTGCGTGTCATCAGCGGACCGGCCATGTTGCAGGCTGCCGCGCTGGATGCCGTGAAGTCCTGGCGGTATCGGCCCTACCTGCTCAACAACGAGCCGGTCGAAGTGGAAACCACAGTCAACGTGATTTTCACCCTGGGTGGATGACGTTCCCCTTGGCTCCTTCCAGTGCCACCGGATAGAGCCGTGTTTTTGACCTGAATGGGCGTTCCGAAAGGCCTCCATTCCCAGCAGTCGCATAGCAGTCCCAGTTCACAAGAAACTCCTTAGGAGGAACGATTCAGTGATTCTCGCTCAGCTCGCACATTTCGCTTCGCATTCGGCCGCCAACCTGGCCTTCTTCTTTGACGGTGAAGAGACGGTCAACTTCAGCATGATGGGACTTTGGGAGCACATGGGTGTTCTCGCCAAGTGCGTCGCCGTCCTGCTCTTCATCGAGTCCATCTGGTCTTTGGCCGTGATGATCGATCGCTACCTGTATTTCACGGCAGCCCGCAAGCAGTCCCGCGAGTTTGCCCCCAAGGTTGCCGGCGCGCTCAAGGATGGCAAGCTCGAAGAAGCCATCAAGATCGCTGACCGCAACAAGAAGTCTCACCTTGCGGAAGTCGTCACCGCTGGCCTGCAGGAATTCCGCGCTTCGGCCGGCGCCTCCAACGAGCAGCAGATCGAGAGCTCGCACCGCGCTCTGGATCGCTCGGAAGCCATCGTTCACGCCAAGCTGAAGAGGGGCCTTGCGGTTCTGGCCACCATCGGCGCAACGGCACCGTTCGTCGGACTGTTCGGCACGGTTATCGGTATTCTGAACGCCTTCCAGCAGATCGCCACCCAGAAGACCTCGGGTATCGGCGCGGTTGCCGGCGGCATCTCGGAAGCCCTGGTTACCACGGCGTTCGGTCTGTTGGTCGCCATCCCTGCCGTTATGGCCTTCAACTACTTCACGGGTCGTGTCGAGTCGTTCGACGTCGAGATGGATAACTCCTCGAGCGAACTGGTCGACTACTTCATCAAGCAGAGCCACAAGCGCTAAGCGAGGCGGCTGACGGCACGAGCGGGAAACTGCGGAGGGCCGGAGGGTGCGCAAGCATCCCTCCCGCCCACCGGCTTGCACCTCTCAAACCGGAATTCAATCGCAAGCGTAGCCGGAAGCCATCCGGAACAAAAAATCACTGGCACGGAGCCCAACAATGGCAATCGCGGTTCGCAACGAAGGCACTAAGGTTAGCTCCAACATCAACGTGACCCCCATGGTGGACGTGATGCTGGTTCTGCTGATCATCTTCATGGTCATCACCCCCATGCTCCAGAATAAGGTCGCCGTCGATATGGCCAAGGTGGATAACCCCATCGCCATGCCCGATGCCGACAAGGAAGACGCCATCGTCGTGGCCGTTACGCGCGATGGGGGAGTTTTCCTCGGACAGGATAAGGTCGCACTGACCGATCTTGGCCCCCGGGTGCAGGAGAAGTTGGCCGATAAACCTGGAAAAACCATCTACATTCGTGCCGATGCCCGCGCCCAGTACCTGGCCGTGGAAAACGCCATCGACGCAGTGCGTACTTCTGGTGTGGATGACGTGGGCTTGCTCACGCAAAAGAAGGAAGGCAATCTCGCAGGCGGCGAATAGTCCCTGGGATTGCGCTTTCCGATTAACGATTTGCAGGAAACGAGGAGTTTGAAACCATGGCAATGACAATGGGGGGCGGGGGTGGCTACTCGTCCGACATCAATGTGACGCCCATGATCGACGTTCTGCTGGTGCTACTGATCATCTTCATGGTCATCGTTCCGGTAACGCCCAAGGGCCTGGATGCGCTGGTGCCTCAGCCTCCGAAGGACAAGAACACCCCTCCGCCGCAGAATGATCGCACCATCGTCGTGCAGATTCTGGTTGCGCCGAGCGGTCCGCCTTCGTACAAGATCAACGAGACCCCGGTCAACAAGGTGGATTTGCTGCCCAAGCTGACCGAGATCTATGCCAACCGCGCCGAGCGCATCATGTTCGTCAAGGGCGACGACAATCTGGACTTCCGCTATGTGGCTGAAGTGATCGACATCGGCCGTGGGGCCAACGTGGATCACATCGGACTGATGACGCCGAAGATCTTGGCAGGTCAGTAAAGAGCCCCATCCTGCGCCGTCAGCCACTGAGCTGACTGCGCCGGAACCCCAGACTGCTTCCGGGCGGCGAGGGGGTGAGGCTGAAACTGAACGGTCACCCGCGCCCGAAGAGAGACTGAAGGTCGTCCAAGCTCCAGTCTTATTGAAGGCGGAGGTTGGCTCGAATCTTTTACCTCCGGCCGGAAAGCGGGAGTACAATTTTTCCATTCTGGTTACGGCTACTTTCTTCCGCGGCCAGCAAAATGATGATTCCAGGCGCGCGCCCGGTGCAAAACTGATTGGCACGACCCTAAGGAGAAGGATACGAATATGATTGGACCCGCACGTACTACGGCGCTCGCGGTTGCCTTGGCCGGCATGGTGCTTTCCATGAGCGGGTGCAACCGCCTCGCTGCCCGTGATCAGCTGAACAAGGGCGTGGAAGCCTATAA
>Ga0302320_10002600_pt1 | contig 42348 bp, 28 predicted proteins | sample Bog_T0_3_FD_202130 | JGI IMG/M metagenome (GOLD analysis project Ga0302320, IMG submission 202130) | Peat permafrost microbial communities from Stordalen Mire near Abisko, Sweden - Bog_T0_3 | ecosystem: Environmental > Terrestrial > Soil > Wetlands > Peat | place: Sweden: Abisko, Stordalen Mire... | reverse complement strand
GCCCTGACGGGCACACGGGACAAGGCGGACCGCAACAGGTTCCGCAATCACAATCGCGATGACCGCTGGAAGTGGGTCCATGCCGACGTCAACGGCGCGTTCAACATCATCCGCAAGGTTTTCGGGGCCTTCGCCTACAACGATGGGCTGACGCTGAAGTTCAAACTTCTCCGCGTCAGCCCACGGATGGGCGTCACATCGGTTCGCCTGCGGCCCTGCGCTTAGGCGCACGGCCGCAGGCTCACACCATCCCCTCGGGGAGCTGAAATTTGGAAATTTGGTCCTGTTCTTTGGCGAGCAGGCTACAGAAATGTGGAACAAGCCAATCTCTTGACCACGTCGAGCGGAGCGCCGCCGCTCTGGACGTGGTTTCCCCCCGACGGGCCGCGGGCGCCGCAGCTCGGCGTCTGCGGCCTCGAGTGGGAGGACCTCGCGTGGGTAATCGCCAGCCTTGCCGCGGGCGAAGTTCACCGATGTGTGTGCCGGATGGCGCGGCGCCTGGGGATGCGAATCTCCAACGGCGTGCCGACGATCCTGGTTCCGGCTGGCCCGGGCGAGCCTGAGTCACACGGATTCCCCGAGCCGGCGCGACCATTCCCTGCGCGGCGATGGTGTCCCCTGCCACCGGCGTCGGCCGATCCTGGGCTGGAGCGGGTGCCCTGCACGCCCGGCGCCGGACGGCCCTATCGCCATGCCACCAGGCGCACCCGCCTGGTGTTCATCGCCAGATCAGTTGATGGCGCACGGGGTCGTATCCGGCCGCAAACTCACGGCACGAGCGGGATTCGTCTGGCGCCCGCCCGCAGGCCCGGACGGACGCCCTTCAGCAGGCTGTCGACGCGCGCGATATCGGCCTCGAGAGCAAGCAGGGCCACCAGCCTGGACCTGGTCGGAGCGTCTAGGAATGCCGTCAGCGCCGCGGCGAACCTGACCTCCAGCAGCCTGGCCGCGACCGTCCAGCCGCGCCCTTCGCCGAGATCGGCAAGGAAAGCATGCATGCGGCCGCGGAAGGCGAATGCTTCAGAATAGCCATCTCTGACCTGGTTACTGGCCGACATGCCGCGCCTCCCCCGAGGCGCGCCAGCGCCCAATCTTCCTTGGCCTGATATCCGCCAGCCAATCTATCCTTGCTGGTTTGCGCAAGGCCCGCAACACGAAAGATGACGCCTGCATCCCAGCCGCTGACGGGGTCCTCCATCGCATGGCCACGTCTGTGGCCGCCGATGTCTTTTCCGGAATCCCACCTCCCACGGACCGCGCTTCCCGCATCAGAACGCGAAACCCAGCCATGCCGGGCCGCCCATGGTGCCGTTGGCATTGCCTGGCTGCGCCAAGGCCGCCCGCCACCCACCCGCGGAACCCGGGAGGGGTGCCGCTGGTGTCCATGCGTGCGCGCACCCGGGGAGGGGCCGCGTCCAGCAGCGCCGGGACGGATCCGGGACGGCCAGCCCGTCTCACGGAACAAACGCAACCCGCCATCATTTCGGCCGGGCGTGACGCTGCGAAGAAAGCCGGGCCGTCACGCCTTTGCCGCCTGGGGCCCCATCAGCTCGTTGGCCAGTTCCTGGATGACACCTTCCTGGGCGTCGTCGCCATGCGCCGCCCCCCGCTCGACCATCTCGACAATCCGCCGCTGTATCTCATTCTTGGCCGTGCCCGTGGGGAACCGCTTGGCCAGGCGCTGCCGCGCCTCGGACGGCCCGAGCTTCGCGTAAAGCCGCTTCCGCAGGGCCACATCTTCCCAAGTGGTCGAGAACGCCCACAGTTCCATCGGACCGAGAGTGTTGAACAGAAGGTGCTCGTGGCGCCCGTCCTTCATCTGCAGCACGACGAGGAACGGCGCTCCGCCGCGTCCTGGTCCATTCAGGTACCGCGGTATCGCGTCCGTCGCGGTCGCCGACAGCCCGAATTTCTGTTTCGCTTCGGTAAGGTCCTCCTCGTTGTTCACGCCCATAATCCAGAAGCCGGTTGACAGCCCGAGCATGTCCTTGTTGAAATCGCTGAGAAGTTGCGACGCGAGGGCGATCTGCACGCCCCACTTCCGCCCTTCCCGCATGTCCCGCACCACCTGGGCGCGGACCATCGGACTGGCCGATGTCCGGTGGAATTCGTCGAACACGAGCCGCTTTGGCGTCTCGCGGATGCGGGTGATGCGGGCGCGATGGTAATTCCGGTATTCCGGCAGCATCTCCGCCAGGTTGTCCTCGATCAGGTAGAAATCGCGCGCAAGGATGAAACGCGCGAGCATGTAGACCATCGCCGTCTGTTTGTCGGCCGGCCCGCCGCCGGCGCTTGGTGCGGCCTCATCCAGGTCCAGCGAGATGACCCGTGCGCCGCCGATGTCAAACCGCGTGGGCGAGCTGAGGATGGGATAGGCACGGAGACAGGAGTTCAGCACCCGCTGGAACGCCTTGACCAGGCGCTCGCCGCCCTCAATCGTGGCCTCGCCGAAAATGTCGGCTATCTGCGGCGTGTTGACGATCTGGATCAGATCCTCGACAAGCGGGACGGCGTGCCGCTGCGCGAGGGCGGCCTCGCGCCTGGCCCCGCGCGCGAACAGCATGTCGGTCAGGTCCCACCAGGTCGTCTCCTCTGTTACGGTGACGCAGTATTTTTTCGCCGCCCCGTCGAGTGCAGGGTCCTCGCCCTCCACATAGAGGCGCGGCTGCCCGCCGCGGGTGCGGTCCGAGAGGCGCTGATAGACCTCGTCGACGGCGCGGTCCGCCAGGTCGGAGAGGCCGCGGGGGGATTTCGTCTCGGACGGGTCGGTTCCCAGCAGGGTCACGAAGTTGACCAGAAACGCCTTTTCGTGCGGCAGCGGCTTGCGGCAGCCGAGCTGGGTGTCGAACGGATTGATGGCATGTTCCCGGATCATCCGGAGGCGGCGGTAATCGGCTTCGTGCCTGCGGTTGGCCGGCAGGGCCTCCTTGAGCAGCGATATCATCCCAGACGAACTGATGCCGATGTCGATGATGGCGACCATCGGCAGGCGGGCGCCGCCCATGCCCTGCGTGGCCAGCGGCGAGAGGCAGAAAGCGAGGTTGGTGGTGTTCAGCCACACGGACTTTCCGCGTCCCGGCGGGGCGTAGACTATGTCAACCGTATTGTCCTGCTCCCCGGAACCGGGCTGGTACGGCCATGGCCTCCCGTCGGGCGTGCGGAACAGCACCGACCCGTTTTCGAACGGCGACGCGTCGCGCATCCACGGCAGGATGGAAATGATATCGGGAAGCGGCACGCAGCCGGGCGCGGCCGTGGAGGCCACGTCCAGGCCCAGGGCACTGGACATGACGCCGGACAGCGGGTCTCCGGCATTGCAGGACGCACCGCAGTAGCCCCAGCCCTCAACTGCCTTCTGCAGGCGGCTCACCCGCTCCTCCGCCAGATCGGTCCGGTCGGACGGAGCCCATGTTGCGAAGGAAATCCGCACGCGTGGCACCACGCCACCGTTCTGCTTGTAGAGGGACAGCGCCTTGATCGCGTCGCGCACCGTCCTGTTGTCGCTGTTTGTCACCGTGGCGACGGAGGCCAGAAAGCTCTTCACCATCATCTTCGGGAGTCCGTCGCCCTCGATCATGAAGCTGACCCGCCACGGGAACTCGTCGGCCCGCATGCGGTTCAGCAGGTCAGTGAAGGGCAGCAGATCCTGCGGACCGACCGACATGTCGACCGCGCCGAAAACGTAACGCCCAAGGCGCACAAGATGCTGGTTGATCATCTCGCCGCCGCGGGAGAACAGCTGGTCGTCGATCCGGGGCCAAAGCAGGTGCGACATGTCGTGCTGGCTGATTTCCGGCCTGCGGGTCCAATAGGCGCGCGGCTTTCCGCCGCGGTCCCTGGCCCCGTCGCCGGGCAGGCGCGGACGCCAGCTGGATCCGTACATGTCAGGATAGACCGACTGCCTTATCGCGCGCAGGGCATCGTGTGCCTCGAGAGGTTTCGACCGGATACCGAAGATGGCCATATCCTGGACGAACGCGTCAACGAACGCGTCGTGGCCGACGGTTATCTGGCGGCTGGCCACAAACGGCTGCTGGCAGTCCGCCGCCGCCGGCCAGAACAGCGGCGGCTTCTGCGACGCCTTCAGTTTCGCCATCTCCTGTTTGTTGAGCACCGCCAGACGGGTCCACAGCGCGATATAGAACCCTTCGTGGACGATGAACCCCGGAAGATAGTTCTCCCGCTCGGAGAACAGATCGTCGAGATCCAGGTCGAGCTGCCGGGCGACGCTCCGCGGCGCAGCCATCAGTGTCCTGACGAGCTGCGGCGAGAGGTCGGGATCGCGGGAGAACCAGACCTGGATCGCGTGCCCGGGCCGGCTCAGATAGGGCGACAGCTTGGTGTTGCCGTAATCGGACAGACGCGTGAGCTCGTCGTCTCCCATCATCTGGCGCGTGCCGTCAACCCGGACCACGGTCACGACACTGCCGTCCTTGGCGACAAGGCCGTTGCCGCCGTCCGATGTTTCCAGAAAGCAGTAGGATGGCAGTGACCTCTTCGTCACGTGGTCGAAGAAGCCCAGCAGGTTGGTCATCCAGGAGGCGACACCCATCTGTCATTTTTCCTTGTCGCCGTTCCGAGGCCCAATCATCCCACGCCCGGGGCAGCGCCGGCAAGGGGAGATGACCGCCGCCGGCCATCCGCCCGCCGTCCCGGATAAGTTGACATCATGGCGCGCTCCGCGCCGGCGGGAGCCTGGCCTGGAGTCCGGAGGGTCCGGGCCGGTTCGCATCGCCGCGGTTTCCTGGATCTGGCGCCGCCCGCCCCCATGGCAGCGTCAGGGGGTGCCGGGCGCCCCCGAGCGGTTAGCCCCTGCCGCGGAAAGCCCGCCCGGGGCAGACGATGAAGGTCCGCGGTCCGGCCGCCACGCGGTCCGGTCACCTGCGCGCAGGCGCGCAGGTGACCGGACCGTCAGCGTCCGGCGCCGCTGTCCCACCTGTGCCAGCCTGCTGTGCGCACCCCTTGGATCCAGGCGTGCCGGAAGCGCCGGTGCCCGAAGCCGCCCCTGGCCCGGTCCGGGGGCGCTGCACGGTTTTTGCCCCGAACAGCCTGCCAAGGCTGGGACGCACCCCGGTCTGCGCCGCCATGATGGCCGCGGCCGGCGGGGCAGCAGCCTGACCCATGGCCTGCGGACCGGAGGCGGCAGGCCCGCCTCCCTGAACCGGCGGGGAGCGGCGTAAGGCCGGCGCCGGCTTCCCGGGCGCGGCGAACAGGGCGCTGCGCGGCGGCCCGCGGCCCGCCTTGTCCGCCACGCGGTTCCCTCCGCCAGACACGGGGGCCACCTGCTGACCCTGCCCGGACAGTCCGTCTCCGGGATGGGCTGTTGCCGTGATGGCGGAAGCCCCGGCGGACGCGCGGGGCGCCTCCCGGACGCGGGAACGGGGGCCGAACAGCCCGCCGGGCGGTGGCGGCGGCAGGGCCGGACGGGATGGGGTCGGGCTGCGGGAAGCCGCGGTGGCAGAAGCGCTGGGTTGCAGGCGCGGCCCGAACAGCCCGCCGCGGGGCGGCGCCGACGGCTGGCGGACCGGAATCCCACCTGCGGGCACCTGGACAGACGCGACGGACGCGACGGGTGCCTCCTTGGGACGCGGCCCGAACAGCCCGCCGCGGGGCGGCGCCGACGGCTGTCGGCCTTTTCCTGACATCGTCATCCGGGCCCGGTCCGCGGCGGCGGCCCAGTCTGTCGAGTCATGGCAGCGCAGCGCCCCGGGCCTGATGCCGCCGAGGAAGTGCTGCAGAAGCGTGAAGCGCGGCTCGCCGGGGTTCCGCACGCCGCGCTCCAGCGCCCCGTGGTCGCCCACCAGGATCAGCCGCTTCTGGGCACGGGTCCACCCCGTGTAGACCAGCTTGCGCTCCAGCATGCGCTCATGCGCCGGCGCAAACGCCATGACCACGACGGGATACTGCGAACCCTGCGACTTGTGCACGGTCATCGCGTAGGCGAGGATCAGGCTGCGCCAGCGGGAAGCCGGATATTCGACCTCCCTGCCGCAGTCGAACGCAATCCTGACGGTCGGGCGCCCGCCGCGCTGCCCGGACCCGGCGACAGTGCCGAGATCCCCGTTCATCACATCGTTTTCGGCGTCGTTCTCGGTGAGCATCACGCGGTCGCCAGCGCGGATCAGGGGTGTCCCGGGATCGTCGCCGGGACCACGGACCACTCCCGGCAGCATCTCTCCGGAGGGGTTGAGCCGGGCGGAAAGCCGTGCATTGATTTCCCACGTTCCGCCCGGCCCCGGCGCCATCGGGCAGAGAACGGCGACGTCCCGCACGGGATCCCATCCCTGGCGCGGCAGTTCATGGCACACCAGCCGCTCAATCCCGTCAGCCAGCGCCGCCCCGCGCATCGGGATGAACGACACGCCGCCGCGGTCCTCCGGAAAGAGCTCGGGAAGCTTTCCCTCACGCACCAGCGCGGCCCCCGTGGCGATCCCGCTGTCGGCGGAGGTCCGGTAGACGTTGACAAGCTGCACCGACGGCACTGCCGGACGTCCGCCAGCCTGCGCATCCAGCAGGTCGGCCAGCACGGAACCGGCGCCGACCGAAGGGAGCTGGTTGCGGTCGCCGACCAGCAGCAGGCGCCCGTCCGCCGGCATGGCATTCATCAGTGCCGCCGCGCTCTCGCTGTCGAGCATCGAAATCTCGTCGATGATCACGACACAGCGTCCGGGCAGCGGGTTCTGCCTGGTATGGCCGAATTCCGTCCCCGCGCCGCCCCCCGCCATCCTGGCCTTCAGCAGCCTGTAAACGGTCTGGGCCTTCTTTCCGGTCGTCTCTTCCAGGCGTTTGGCGGCCTTGCCCGTCGGTGCGGCGAGAAACAGCAGGCCCCGGTCCACCACTTCGCTCAGGCAGGCGACCGCGTCCATGACCGTGGACTTGCCGGTTCCGGGGCCGCCGGTGAGCAGCGAGAGCGGTTCGGTAACCGCCATTTCGACGGCGGTGCGCTGCACGGCATCGAAGCGGGCGAAGGCGGGCCGCGCGAACAGGGCTGCCGCGGCCGTCCGGACCTGCTCGCGCGGATTGCGGCGGCCCTCCGCAAGCATCGCCATCACCCGGTTCTGGACGTCAATCTCCGCGACGTACAGGCGCAGCAGCGCCGTCACCGGGCCCGCTGGCGTGTCGTAGATCGCGAGGTCATGATCGGTGCGCCGGGCGGCGTCATGAAGGAACGAGATCAGGAGATCCTGGCCAATCCGGCTCTTTTCCGACAGGCCTGCCATCACCGTCTCCAGACTGGCGGCGGTCGAGCCCTGGATCTCACGCTCCTGCAGCACCGCGGCGACGGCCTCTGTCAGGCGCCTGCGGTCGTCGCGGGTAAAGCCCATGTGCAGGCCGATGCGGTCGGCATTGTCAAAGCCCACGTCCCGGATGCGCGCCACCTGCCACGGGTTGCTCTTCAGCCGCTCGAACGGCCGTTCCGGAGGCAGCCCGGCGATGATGCGGTCGATCACGCGGGACCCGATCCCGGACGCCTCCATCACCGACACCGCTTGCCCGCCCTGGGTCCGCGAAGCCCACTCGGCCAGAATCGCATCACGGAAACGCGCTGGATCACGCGACAGGCCGACGAGGATTTCCGGGTCGGCAACGGCCTTCCACAGCACCCCGGCGCCCGATGCCGCGACCAGGGTCCGCGCCGCCCCGGAAGGCACCCCATGGCTGGCGTCGTCCAGGATTGCGCTGAGAAAACGTTCGGCGCCCCAGGTCGTCCGCGGCAGATCGGCACGCAGCTGGCGGGCACGGAAAACCAGATCCGGGTGGCCCCTGAACTGCTTGGATTCCCACGCGCCGTCCGCCGCGAAGCAGTCGCCGGGGCGCATGCCGCGCGCAAATCCGCTCACCTTCGCAGTGGCGAGACCTTCCGGTGTCTCGTACTGCGCAGTGGCAAAGACGCGGCCCGTTTCCGTGTCTTCTTTCAGGATCCTGGTGACAATAGCCCTGATGGTCTCCATGTCGTCCCGCACTGGCCCCGGCGCGCCCCACGTTTCCCCCGCGCCCGTTCCCCCTGGAACAGCATGGATGGAACGGCGGCAGTACAAACTGCTACCGCGTATTGTTGCAAGGCAGCCGAAATTGCTCAGCCGGCGGATCCGCCAGGAGCCCGGTCATGCCGGAACGAACCAGAGAACCGCAAGAAATCCGAGCGCCAGCGCGGGACCCATGGGCGCGTAACTGCCGTCCCCCATCATTTCGCGCATCCCCTGCTCGGGGGGCTCCCAACGCCGCCCGGACAGTCGCAGGGCGGCGTGCGCCGCGCCGTGGAGAACCGCCGCCGCAACCAGAAACGCGCCGACGGGACGCAGGCCGAGCCAGGCTCCGCCCATGGCGCAGAACATGATGTCCCCGCCGGACACCAGGGCGCCATGCCGCCATCTGATCCACAGCATCGCTGCCGACATGGCGCCTGCCGCGGCGGCAAGGCCGTTGATGCGGTCCGCCGGATCGGGCGAGAACGGCGAGACAAGCAGCCCGAGGACCAGCATCGGCGCGGCAATCCGCGCGGGCAGCCACGCCTCCCGCCAGTCGATCCATGCCAGCGCCATGCACCCCCACAGCATGACCTGCGACATGGCACCGGCGGCGGTGGCCCCGAAGTGCAGGGCCAGCGCGGCGGATGCCGCGGCGGCGGCCGCTTCCGCCGCCGGGTAGATCCATGGCACGCGCGCCCCGCAAGCGGCGCAGCGGCCACGGAGAAAAAGCCAGCCGAGCACGGGCACGAGACAGAGCGGTCCGATGCGCGTGCCGCACCTGTCGCAGTGAGACGGGGTGACCAGGTTCACTCCCTGGCGCGGCTCCAGGCGCCAGCCCGCCGCATGCGGCAGGCGGTCGGCCAGCAGGCCGCAGAAGCTCGCCATGCAGGCGCCGACGGCCGCGGAGAACACTGCCCACCACAACGGGTGCGCGCCCAGCGCCTCCACCACCGCATCAGGACTGAAAACTGCAAGATCCACGGCGACCGCCTGTATCGAAGGAAACTTCATGGAGCCTCGCCAGCGTGTTCCAGGCAGCCCGGCTCCGCAAGGAAAAAATGGCCACCGGCGCCTGGCGGCCAGACCCCGGCAGCGCGGCACTGTCCCAGGCGGGAGCGGATGGCATCGGGAATGGTCCGGCGGGAGGACAGCACCACCCCGTCCGGGACGGCTCCGCGAGCCCCACATCCGGCATGGCAACCTCTGTTTTCTCTCGAAGCCTCCGGCTGGGGTCACAAGGAAAGGTGGCGGTCAACCGTGGCGGCGGCCCGTAGGCTTGTTTTTCTTGCGCCCGGCGGGGAGGCGCGTTCCGCAAAGAAAATGTGGACAAGGGAAGGTTAGGCGTCTAGGAAAGCCTATCGCCTGTCAGGAGCCACCCATGCCCAGTCCAGCCAAGCCCCAAGAGCCGGAAGCCGCCCCGCGCGTCCGCAGCACCTTTGGCCAGCAGGGAAGACCCCGCCGCCGCATGTCAACCAAGACCGCCGTCATGTCGCCGGAAGCTCGCCGCGCGCTCGAAGAGCGGAACCGCGCTCTCATAGAGGAAGCCGTCGCCCAGGGGCGTGTCACAAAGTGCCCGGTCCGCTGGGCGTCAGGTGCTGTCCAGGGCGGGGGATTTGGTTCCCAGGAGACCTGAAACCGCGTCGTCGGCAGCTTCCGGCAGGCGCGGTCCGCAAAGCCCGACCCTGCAGGAAGCTGCCCGCGTCAGCCCGCGCCTGCGGGAAGCGCCATCGGCTGCGGCGGCACCAGCCAGTCCAACAGCACCCATCGGCGCAGGCCGGACTGCGGCGCGCCCTACTTCGTCGACCCGGGCGAAGTAGGGTTCACGCGCTCCGGACCGCCCCAAATCACCCGACAGCCAGGATCGGCGCGTGTGAGGCCATCTGATGCCAGGCGGAATGGCAGCGGAAAAACGCAATGTTCCTGGTGTGGCGTGCCGGCGCAACGAAAAGTGCAGTTGCCCGGGACTCCCGGTCCACCCGAGCCGGGGGCGCCCGGATCCAGGGACACTGCGCCAAACCGTGAGCGGCGACAGGATCCGCAGGATTGCCGGCGCCACGGCGGGAAAAATGCCCAACGTCTGACCGTGCGCCGCCGCCTGCCGTCGTTGCTGCTGTCAGGCGGCGGCGCGTGAGGGATCGGCGGTCCGCCGCCTGATCGCAGATCGCCGACACCCTGCCGGCGGGCTTCGCCGTGAGCATGGGTCTGCCCAGATGCCCTTTGCCGCCAGCATCGGGGCGGCGGGTGGTGGATGCCAATTTCCGCCCGCCGAAGCCGCGGGAAGAGGCAAGGCTCTCCGACGCGGCTCTTCCCGCACCAGACGTGCAGGGCTTCGGGTCCGGCCCGCCGCCGGGATGTCAGCGGAGAGTATTGCGGAAACGGGATTTTCCGCCCGCGCCGGAGACCGTGAATGTGCCGAATGGCATGATCGCATGCTCTGGCCATGTGGCGGCAATCCAGCAACGGCTGGCCGGACCTGGCGTCCGGCACCCTGGGCTCCAAGCCCTCCGTCCCCACTGTCAGTGGGCATCGTTCCGCAAATCGGCCCGCCAGTCACCATGCCGGGTGCGCGCCACAAAGCGTGCGCGCACCCCGCATCCGCCGTTTCACGCCTGGTTGCCCGCGGTCCCTGCAGGGAGATGCCGCTCGACGATGTAGAGCGGGCGTCCCTTGGTCTCGTTGAAGACCCGTCCGAGGTACTCGCCCATAATGCCAAGCGCGGTAAGCTGCGAGCCGCCCAGGAAGAGGACCGCGACCAGCAGGCTCGGGTAGCCGGGAACCGGGTTGCCCAGCAGGAGCGTCCGCCCAACAATAAACGCTCCGTAAATCACGGACAGCGCCGCAATGGCCAGCCCCAGGAACGCGGCGATGCGCAGGGGGACCGTGGTGAAACCCGTGATCCCCTCGATGGAAAGGTTGACCAGCTTCGGGTAGTTCCACTTGGTTGCCCCGGCGGCCCTGGGCGCGCGGCGGTAGCGCACCGCCTTTGACGGAAACCCTATCCAGGCGAACAGCCCCTTCATCATCCGGTGCCGCTCGCGCAGCCGCAGCAGCTCGTCCAGGGCACGGCGGCTCATCAGCCGGAAGTCGCCCGTGTCCTCCGGCACTTTCACCGGCCCGATGCCGCCCATGAGGCGGTAGAATGCCTTGGCGGTGGCCTTCTTGAGCCAGGTTTCGCCATCACGTTCGGCGCGCTGGGCGTAGACCACGTCGAAGCCCTCCTGCCAGCCGGCGGCCAGCTCCGGGATCAGCTCCGGAGGATCCTGCAGGTCGATGTCGCTGATCACCACAGCCTCGCCGCGGGCATGGTCCAGCCCCGCGGTCAGCGCGGCCTCCTTGCCAAAGTTGCGGCTGAGGGCGACCACGCTGACGCGGGGATCCTCCGCGCGGAGGGCCATCAGCAGCGCGCGGCTGCGGTCCCGCGAGCCGTCGTCCACATAGACCACTTCCCACGGCAGGCCCATCCCCTCCATGACCGGCACGAGGCGGGCATGGAACTTTCCGATGACCTCCTCCTCGTTGTACAGTGGCACGACGACCGAATAGGTGGGTCGCAGGCAGGCGGTTGGGGTCTGCATGGCTTGGGATTGTCCTTGTGCCGCACAGGCGGCGGGTCGGCGTGATTTTCCTTTGAATGGCCTGCGTGCGCAAGGAAAATATGGTTATGGCCTGGCGTCGGGCCGGACGCGCGCCGCAAGGCGCAGGCTTTCCGGCCGGCAGTGAAGGAACACGGGCGGCGTCCGCAGGCCGCGTGCGGCAGGCGGCCTGCGGATGCCCGGCCCGGTGCGCGGCCCCGTCTCGCGGTGTGGCCGGCGGTGCCCCCTCCGCGCGCGGCCACCCTGCGCGGCGGAGACGCAGCTGCCGTTCCCCGCCGAATCCGGCCACCGCGGTAGCCATGCCCGCTGCCGGAATCTGGCGGGCGCGCAACCTTTCTTCTTCCGGTTGGCGCACCTCCGGCACAGTATAGCGGACCGCCGGGCCGTACAGGCCATGGCGGACAACCGCCATGGTGCCCCGATGTATGCGCTGCCTCCGTTCCAGGTTCCCGCCGAGATCCGCCAGGCGGCACCCGTCGTTCCCGTGCAGGGCGGCGGATTTGTGCTCGTCCCGCCCGCGGGGCCGCAGGCGGCCGACACCCGGGATGCGGCGGCGCTGGCGGTGACCGCAAGGGCCGCTACCATGGAGCAGGCGCGTGATCTTGCCATCGCCGGCGCCGGGCGCCAGGCCGCGGCCCGCGGCCTGGCGGGATCTCCGCATATCCTGGCGGAATCGTTCAGCATGGGCGTCTACAACGCCACAGTCAGCTTCCCGCCAGCGTCTGCCGGGCAGCCAGCCGCTGGCGGCGGTGACCCGCCCGTGCCGACAGGCAGGGATGACCCGCCGCCACCCCGGAAACCCGCCTGGATACTGGTTCTGGCCGCCGAGGCGGCAGACGGAGACCGATCCGCAGTATGGGGCAGGGAGAGTGCATGGTCACGCGCCTGGGTGGCACCTGTCAGAAAGTCTGGCATGCGCATCGTCTCAACGCTCGGGGATGCCGACGACCGCGACAGGCTGACGCCACGGATGCTCGCCACCCCGGACGACGGGCGCACGGAGCAGGCAGCCCTGGCGGTGGCCAGGAAATACGGGGCGCCCGCCGTGGCCCTGGTGCTCCGGAGGCAGGATGGCGGCACCCGTGCATGGCTGTGGCGTGCCGGAGGGGGCCAGGCGGAGACCGGGGACGCGCCGCCAGGGACCGACGGCGGCAAGTCCGGCGCACTGGACCTGCTTGCCTCACTCGCCATTCCGGCGGCCTCCACCGCGCATGAGCCCGCCGCGGAGGCGGCTGACGTCGCCGCTGAAGTGGCGGCAGGTCCCGGAGCCACCCCTGAGGTGGACCTCGAGGAACATGCTGAATACGCCCGTGACGGCTCGTTCGGGTTCGCTGTTGTCCTTGATAGCCGGAACCCGTCGGAGGCCGCCGCCGTGCGGCGCGCGGTGACAGGAATCCGGGGCCTGGCAATACGGACCGTCGAAACCGACGGGGACGGGCTTGAAGTCACCGGGAACTTCCCGGGCAGCCGCGCCGGCCTGGAGAAGGCCCTGGCGGATGCTGGCCTGCGCGTGGCGCATTACCGATAGCTGGCCGGCCAGGCGGGCAGGCATCCATGGGAGCCCGCCATGCCACTGCCGCCGGTGACCGCCCCGTTCGGGGGGGGGCGCCCGTCCGCATGTGCATCGGCCCGCTGGCCACGGCACTGGAGGATCCGCGCCAGGATGGGAATCCTGCGGCTCCGGCCCCGGGTTGCCAGGCGCACGGAATTCCTGCCGGTCGGGCATGGCGCCCCGGCAACCATCTGCGCATCACGCGGCTTGGTGGGCCGACGCAAGGATCCGGCACGGACGCTTCTGGCGTTTTGCGGGCTGGAGTGGGGCTGCAAGGCCGGTTTGGCCATTGCGGCAGCCAGGGTCCACCCATGGCCGGCGCCAGGCGCCGCGGAGATATTCCATGCCACCGCCCCGGCCACCTGCCACAGCCAGATGGCGCAACGCCGGCGGCTGTCACCGCCTGGACGCCCCGGAAACCTGCCACCCCGCGGCAGCGCGCACCGTCCTGCGGCTTTTCCTTGCCGCCGCTTCCCGCCGCCGCTAGCCTCGATCGGAAGATCCCGGAGACCACCATGCGCTGGCTCATACTCGCCGCCGCGGCCATATTGCCAGTTGCGGCAAGCGCCGCGGACGCTCCGCCGTTCCGCGCACCGGATCTGGCGGGCGGCAGACCGGACATCGCCGCGCCGGAAATGGCGGCCGTGCCACAGTCCCCCGTCCCGCCCATGAGTGCGCCGGATCCCCGGGCCGTGGTGCCATCCGTGGATGCCCCAAGGGTTGATGCGCCGCTGCCGACCGGAGTGGCAGCCATGTCCGCGCCGTCGTCCGCGATGACGCTGCCAGGCGCCATGCCGTCGGTGCCGCTGACCGTGCCGCCGCTTGACCCCATGTCCGCCGGGGCCCCGCACATCACGACGGGCGCGGATGTTGCCAGCGAGGCAAGGAGCCTCCGCCGGAAACACCACCCCGGCGGGCCCAATCCTGGCAGTGCGGCGCAGCAGATGCCCCATGCCGGTGCCGCGCCGCCCCCGGGCCAGGATCCGCAAAAGACGCCAGGGAGCGGGGAACAGGAGCCGCTGCCGGGATGCGGGTCGGGCGTCGGCATCTCCCAACTCCTCTCACCGGCGTGCCTGGAGACACTCCGGGCACGCCAGGTCCCCGCTGGCACCGGAGCCGGTACCGCCGTGCCACCGCCAGCAGGCATGGTGCTCCCGGGCATGGCGCAGCCATCGCCCGAACCGGTGCGTGCCGTGCCGTGCGCCGTGGTGATCTTCGGTGCCCGTGGGGGCGCGGTGACGCCGCCGGTCTTCACGGCCGGCAGCACATGGCAATGCATCGAGATGGGTGTGCGCATGAGCTACGGGGTTCCCGGTGCCACCAACATCACGGCAGCCGACCCGCAATGGGGTGTCGTCGCGGTGACCTGCCGCCGCCCGCCACCGGACGGGACGTCCGCGGAGTGCTCGTCCCAGCAATAGGCCCAACCAAATCCGCCCGGCAGCATGCCATCCGTGCGCATCCCATGTTGGTGATCGGCGGGAATTCTGTTTCTTCCTGTTGACATACCGCGGCCCGGGCGAGCAGATGCGCAACCAGGGCAAAAAATGGAGGCCGGAAATGAGCGGTGCGCAAAAGACCAAGGCGGAGCAGGGCAGGGAAAAGACGAATCCCTATGCCGAATGGCTCGGGCCCGACGAGATCGAGGACCTGATACAGGGGTTTTACGGAACCCGGGTGCTGCAGTTCGACAGGCCGACCGCCGAACACATGCTCCGGTACAACACCGGAAACCGCCGCGTTTCCAAGCGGAAGGTGGATCGGCTGGCGCAGCAGATGAGCAGCGGCGAGTTCGAGAACACGGGCGAGCCCATCATTTTCTCGGCCGAAGGCGTCCTGAACAACGGCCAGCACAGGCTTGAGGCGGTGGTCCAGAGCGAAGCGATCGTCGATATGGATGTGCGCTTCGGCATCCCGCGCAAGGCGTTCACCAAGACTGACACGGGAACCGTGCGGACCGGCGGCGACGTCCTCACGATCGCTGGCGTAAGCCACGGCTCCCAGATATCGCAGGCTGTGCGTCTGCTTATACTCTATGAGCGCGGCCTGCCGGAATCCGTCAGGGACTTCGTGAGCAACGACGAGATCGCGCGCGGTTTCGAACGCTGGTCCGACATCACCGAGGCCACCGAACGGGTCCAGGCGTACAACTTCCCGAAAGGCGTGAAGACCACCCCGCTGTTTGCGGTAGCCTACCTCGCCGCAAGATCGTCCGGAAAAGCCAAGATCGGCGAATGGCTGGAAACGCTTTCCAGCGGCCTGACCGCCAACAAGGAGCATCCCGCCTACCAGCTGCGCGAGCGGCTGATGCGCGGAATGGAGGCCGCAGCGGGCAGCCGCGAGGGCCTGATCGAGAGATTCGCCCTCATGATCAAATCGTGGAACCTCTTCCGCAAGGGAGAACACGTGCCGATGCGGGATTTCCGGTGGAAGGCGTCAGGCAAATCCGCCGAGCCCTTCCCCTCCGTAACCGGGGCGAAGCTCTGAGCCGCGATTCCTGGCCGGACCCGTCTGTCCCGCCACCAGGCACAGCCGATTGCCACGCCACGGACCTTCAGAAAAAGGTGTCCATGGCGTGGCACGGCTCCTGTCCCCATATCACGCGGCATCCGCACAACATCCCCGGCGTCCGCGCATTCCGGCGCCCCACCAGCGGCCATCTCCCTGACCTGTCCGGTGCGTGCGGACGGACCGGCCAGGGAGGCAGGCAGCGGCCTTCGCCGTTCATCCGCAGCCGCATTCCACGGCCGAAACCCGCCCGGACAGGGGGTTCTTTGGCAGCCTGATGCCTGCACCGGGGCGCCAGCCGGAGTGGATGGAGATTCTGCCGGGCAGGGCCGGGGCCGAAGGGTGCCGCTTTCCGAAGACCGGGTCAGGTCAGGTCAGGTCATGGCTGCGGCTGCGCCTTGGCGCAGGCTGCGGGCGGATTGCGGCATGGGAACGCGCGTCGGCGGAGCCTGCGATGGCAGGTTCTCAATCGGCAGCGCCGGGGTTGCGGGCCGATGGAAACGGAGGGGGATCGGCATGGCGAATCCCGGGACATCGGTCGCAGGAAGCGGCATGCGGTGATTGGGTGGCCGGAAGCATCCGCGCGGGGCCGTTTCCTTGATCCGGGACGGATCAGTGCCGGATTGGCTCCAGTTCCCGGATGCGTCCGTCGGCCTGGTGCCATGTGCATGCATTGGTATGCATGGCACAGCCGCCAACTTTGGCGCATTGCACCAACGTCCGCCAATATCCGCCGCTCCCCGCTGCCGCGCCGTCGGAACGCCCCTGGCCGATGCTCCCATGGGCTGCGCTCCCGTGGTCTTGGCTCCAACGCCGCGAGGCGGCCATTGCCAAGTGCCGCACGCCTGGACCAACTGCCATCCACGGCCAGCGCGCGGGCATGGCCGACAGCTTCCCCGTCCGGCAGGTGCATGCGCGAGGACACACAAAGGATTGGCGGCAGTCCGCCACGAACAGGGCTGCCCTGCGGCCCACATGGCAGTCCCATGGCAGTCCCGATGGTTTCCGGTTGCAGTTGCGTGTGCGGGCGGTTGCTTGTAACCCGGCACGCATGCGCCGGCGTCAGGCCGATTTCAGGCGGTCAGCAACGGTGAGGCATGGGATCCGCCTTGTCGGACCGGGCGGTGCCGCCCCGGCCACCGCCGCGCGCGAAGGCCCTGAGGATGCAATCCGGACAGCCGCTGCGAGGCTTCCCTGGCGTGGAAGGCGTCCGTCGGCGGCATTGAAAAAGCCGCCGGATGCGGTCGGTGGCTCCTGCCGAACGGAATTCCCGTAACCGGATCACCCTCTGGCGGGCACTGCAACCGATAGTTGGCATAGCGTTTCCGCGTGGCCACACCCGTCGCCATCGCAGACGTCGCCACCGTTATCACGGGAATGTGATACGGCGATGGCCATGGCCCACGGCTGGCAGTTTCCGTGGCCGCTCCATCTTAAAATGTGGCGGCATGGATCGCCTGGAAAAAGGGATGACTTGGCGGAACGGTGATGCTATTACGCCAGCGGATCTGGGCTTTGAGGCTCGGCACTCGCTGCGCAAGGCTGGGCTTAATTTTGATGCCAGAACCAGAATGCAACCGCCATAGAGAGCTTCCGGAACGAATCCGGCAGCCCCCGGAGTGTGCCGCGTGGAGAACCTCAGTATTGGATCAGGCATTATGAGCGGATCAAAAGCCCCGAAGCCTTGGGATTTTGTCTGGCCGGACGATTGGGATCCGGATGCCGCGGTCAAGCAGCCCCAACCCCCAAAGCCGCGGAAAGCCGCAAAGGCACCCGACCCGGCAACCGCAAGGCGCCCCCCGGTGCGGTCCGTGGCACCCGCCGCCAGCAACGCCGGAACCTTTGCACAGGATGTCTTTGAGGACTGGTCCGGATCGTCGGCGCCGACGGCGGCGGTGTCCGCGACCCGCCAGCCGCCAGCCGCCATGGAATCGGTTTCCCTCCCCGCTGTCCCAGCCCCGGGTGCGGACAGCGGGAAGGGTCGGCGCCGCACAGATGGAAAAAAGCCGGCGGTTCAGGCTTGGGAGTTTGTCTGGCCGGAGGACTGGGACCGGGATGCCGCACTGCGCGGGACCGGATCAGCCAGCGCAGGGCAGCAGCCGCAGGAAACCGCAACGTCCGGGGTGCCTTCAGCCAGGCTCCCGGATGAGGGCGGCTGGATGCCATCGGACATCGGGCAGGCGGGGTCCGGAACACCGCCTGCCCTGGATGCCAAAGCACCCGGAGAGACCGGCAGGCCGCACGCCCCAGCCACGGGTGATTACACCGGTGCCGACATCGGCAAGGCGCGGCGGGCGGGGAAGCGGCAGAGCCCCGTTCGCGGTATCCATGAGCCGGGTCCGGAAGAGTCCCAGACTCCTGAACCCAGCAAGGACGCGCGGCGGCATGACGGTCCGCCACAGGCGCCGGATCACCAGGCGCGAACGGCCACCCGACCTGGCACCGCCATTTCGGAACTCCCCGAAGCGGCGCAGGGCATCATAGCAGGCATCGGCGCAGGGCAGGGCAGTCCTGACCACGGGCAGGCGGCCGCAGCCGCCGTAGGGACGCCACTCGCGGCAGGCACCCCATCCACCGGGGATATCATCCATGCGCGGGAGCCGGAACCGCACCGCAACGGCGCCGCCCACCCGGAAGCGCCAGCCGTGGCGCCAACGGGGATACGCATGGTCCGGCCGCAGGCCGATGCGCATGCCGGGGAGGAGTCCGCGAGGCTCCAGGGCAGGATCGGCCGCCTTGAGCAGCGGGTGGCGGAACTGTCGGCCGTCCGGACGGATCTCGACCGGCAGCTCGCAGCGGCCCAGCGCAAGGCCGGGAACGAGGCTGACCTGCGGGAACGGGCGGAAGATCGGCTCCGCGAAGCCGCCGCAAAGGCGGCTGCGGCTGAAGATAAATGCCGGTCGGCGCTCCAGGAGGCGCGCGAAGCCAGGGCCGTGCTGGCCGAGGAGAAAAAGCAGCGGCTGACCCTCAGCATGAGGGTCAACGAGGCCGAGGCCCGTTACGGCGAGGAGAGAAAGGCGAAGGAAGCGGCTGAGCGCCAGTTCAGGGAAGCCAGCGAGCGTTTCGAGGCGGAGCGCAGGCGGGGCCAGGGAAGCGGTCCCGCCTGGGACACGGGAAACAGCGGCGCGGATCCGGCACCGGGCACGATGAACGCCGCAACGGTCTTCGGGCGCATGGGCGGGGCGGAGACGTCCTCCGATGCGGCGGATTCCAACGGCGGCCGGAAGCTCCCGCGCGAGGTCATCAGCGTGCCCCCCATGAAACCCGGCCTCCGGCCGAGGGCCGTGGAGGTTGTGCGGGCGGAGGTTCCCGGTCGCAATGGCGGACCTGGCCAGCCGCGGCCCGCGCCGGACCCGTCAGCCGAGGCTGCCGTCACGGCGGTTCTCCAGCCAGGTCTGGATGCCGTGCGTCCGCGCATGACACTGGCGGCGACACTTTCGCCATACCGGACCAATCCTGAGCGGATGTTTGAAGCCGCCGAACAGGCCCGTGCCAGCCAGTTCAGATCCACCGAGCCGCGCGCCGCCGTGTCCGACGACCAGCGGTTGCAGCAGGCGAGGGAGAGGGTTGCCTCGGATCCGCTGGTGGTGGACGTTTGCCGTGCCGTCTCGCTGATGGGCCAGATGGAAGGAAAGCCCGATGTGGTCCAAAGGGTTTCCGACCTTCTGGCATCGGTCCGCAGGCGCCTGTCGGGCATTGAGATGAAGGTCATGGGGGCCGCTGCCAACACGGTCCCGGCCCTCGCGGGATGAAGGAATGGCTTCGGTCCCCGGCGGTTTGATGCCGACCGTGGACCGAAGCGTCCCGGCCACCAGCAAGGACCAAAAAAATGCCAGCAAGGCAGACCGCACGGTCGGCCATGGCATGGCTGTCCGCCGTTGCCACAATTCCCGCAAGATGTCTCCGGCACCGCGCGCGGACGCACGGATGCTGAAAGCCTGCGCAGATCCCGGGCTTCGGCCCGGTGGACGGGGAATGTTCGGGCGTTTCGTCCTGAACCAGCGGTCATCCTGCCCGGTCTCGATGCGCTCAATGGCGGCTGCGACGGCCGGGGAACGGCACTGGCCGCCGTTGCAGTGGATTACGAGCGTTGCCGCGCGGTCCCGCACGGCTGCCCAGAAGTCCAGGATCTGGCGGGCGTGGCTTTCCGCGAACGCGACGGTCGGCCTGCCCTGGTCCCGGCTGTCCAGCACATCGTCGAAGGCGAGCCGCAGTATGCCAACGCACTCGCCCCCTCCGGAGGGGAACGCCGCAGGCTCCTTGTCGCTGTCCGTCAGCGAAATGTAGGCGTGCGTGCCGCGGATGGCCTCCGTCTGTGCCATGTCCCGGCTGAACACTGAAATCCGCACTCCCGGTTCCTTGATGAACACTTCATCCCGACCGAAAGGACAGCGCCAGGCTGTGACGGACCGCCTCCTGGCGGCGCTCCGCGCTGACGCCTGCCACCGCTGGCGCCGGGGCAGAGCCACCTGCACGGACGGCCCGACCCGGCGCCAGCCCGCCAAGGATATCCGGCGGCGATTGTCCGGCACCGCGACACGCCATGGCCGCGCCCCGTGCAGCCCGGCGGCATCACTCCTCCGGATGTGCCAGCAGGAAAATGCCCGCGTCCGCTTCCCGCACAAGTTCGCGCATTGTTCCTTTCGTCGCCGGCACTGGCGCGGTGCGGCCATCGGCATCACGAAGATACGTTGGAAACCTGCGGATTTTGCCTCTGGCAAGACCTTCAACAAAATATTAGGCTGCCCCGGTCGGCGGGTACACGGATGCAGAGGAGTTCCACATGGCGAAGGCCACCACACCGCCCCGGAAACGGGCTACGGAACGGTCCCATTTTCCTGGGCCGCCATCTGCCGTGGAGGAAGGCCGGGAGATGTACAGCCTCCCGGAACGGTTCAGGGCGGATGGCACCCCGGGGCATGGCATGGTCACACTTCTGGACAAGGAGAGCGGCCGGGAGGTGAAAATCGCGCCGGTGGCTTTCGGCGAGGTCCGCCGCGTCCTTGGCGCGTTTTTTGGCGGCGAACCGGAGGGGGCGACTTCCTACGTGCCGGACGGGCAACCGGCGTCCGTGGCGGCACCCGCTCCGCTACGGCAGACTGGCGGCGGAATCAGATTGGCCCCGCCGCCGCGGCAGCCTTCCGCCCGACCGGCACCGGGCCCGGCGCCTGACGCCCGCCAGCCGACGGCAGCCAGGACGGGGCATGGTTCCAGGCAGCGCGGGGCGGCCGCACCCAAACCGCGCACCGCGGGGCGCCCGGCTGCCGCAGCCCCAAAGGCGCGCCAGGCCGTCCGGCAGACGGTGGCGCCCCCCAAAAAAGCGATCCGTGCCGCCGCCCCGAAGCCGGCCGCACCCAAGGGTGCTCCCCCCAAAAACGCGGTGCAGGCCTCCCGTAAACCGGCCGCGGCACCCAGGAAGGCGCAGGCTGTGGCACCGGCGCCAGCCGCCAGGACGCGCCAGGCCACACCGAAACCGATCGCAGCGCAGCCAGCAAAGCCGCAGGTCGCCCGGAAACCGCCAGCGGCGGGAGTGGCCGCCGCCGGATCGCGGCAGGCGCCGGCAAAGGCGGCCGGAGCGCCGCCGCAGGGTTCCGGCGGCGGGAAAGCCGGTTCCGCCAGCCAGCCCAAGAGCGCAACAGGGACGCCGGCATACCGCCCCGGGCAGACCGCCTTTGCGCCCCCTGTGGGGCCCATTCCGCTCGATCATCTGCCGCACGAGCTGCGCGGGGAAAACAACAGCTACGTGATGATTTACGGCCAGGATACGGAGTCTGGCGGACCCGTCTACATTGTGCAGCAGGGCGGCAGGGAGGTGGCAAACGTGCGGATCGAAGGGCCCCAGCGGTTTATCCTGACGGACCTCTCGGGCGAATACGAAGCGACGCGCCACCGCGACATCGCCGGCGTGCAGTCACGCCTCGACGTCATCCTGAACGTGTAACCTGAACCGTCCGGCCTGCGGAACACGCTGGCCCACCGCAGGCCGGACGGTTCAGCACATGGGGATGCCCGGAACGCTGATCCGGTCGGGGCGCGGGGCATGGCGGTGGCGTCCCACAATGGCGAGCAGCTCCTGCCCGTAGCGGAACATCTTGGACTCGCCGATCCCGGGGATCTGCCGGAGCTGTGACAGCGTGTCGGGCATGGCCTGAACGATGTCGAACAGGGTCGCGTCGCCGAATATCATGAACGCCGGGAGGTCCCTCGCCGCGGCGGCACTGCTGCGCATTTTCCGGAGGTCCTCGAACAGCTGCCTGCGTTCCGGCGGCACCCCGGCCGCCAGATCCAGCTTGCGTCCGGGAGGAACCGCCGCGCGGTTCCTCCGCCAGCGCGGCGGCGGCTCCACCAGCCTGACCGCGGATTCGCCGCGCATCGCCGCGATTCCTTTTGCGGTCATCTGGTAGCCGTAGGCGGCATCCGGCGGCGATGCCAGCAGATCGCCCGCGTAGAGCTGGCGGGCAATGTGCGCCCACCATTCCTTCGGCCGGTCCGCACCGCACCCGAAGCACGACAGCATATTGTGGCGGCAGGCCACCGCCTTCTCCGTCCTGTTGCCGATGACGACGTCGACAACGTGGGCCAGGCCAAACTTCCCGCCGGTCCGCGCGACCGCGGAAAGCAGCTTCTGGACGGTCAGCTTGGCCTCTTCGCCGCCGAACGTCTGGACGGGACTCAGGCAGCGGTCGCAGTTTCCGCAGTTGCCCTCATGGGCCTCGCCGAAATACCTGAGGATGCAGCCACGCCTGCAACCCGGACTCTCGATCATGCTGACCAGCGCCTGCAGGCGCTGCCATGCGAGCTGCTTGTATGCGGCAGAGTTGCCGGGGTCGTCGAAAATCATCTGGCGGCGGGTCCGCAGGCTGTCCAGCCCGTAGCACATCCAGGCCACGGCCGGCTTCCCGTCGCGCCCGGCCCGCCCGGTTTCCTGGTAATACGCCTCAAGGCTGTCCGGCAGATCCATGTGCGCGACAAACCTGACATCCGGCTTGTCGATGCCCATGCCAAAAGCGATGGTCGCGCAGGCGATGACGCCCTCTTCCTGCTTGAGGAACCGGTCGAGGCTGGCGCGCTTCACGGCCGGGTCGAGCCTGGCGTGGTAGGCGAAGGCATCGTGACCGTGTTCGCGGAGCAATGCCGCGACCGCCTCGGTTTTCTTCCGGCTGAGGCAGTAGACGATGCCGCTTTCGCCCTGGTGGCCCGCGAGGAAATCCAGCAGCTGGGTGTTCTGGCTGTGCTGCTCGGCGATCTGGTAGGTGATGTTCGGCCGGTCGAAGCTGGACAGGAACACCCGCGCCCCCTCAAGGCGGAGGTGCTTCACCATGTCCACGCGCACTGACGGGGAGGCGGTCGCCGTCACCGCAATCCGGGGGACTTCCGGGAACTCCGCGGTGATCCGCCCGATCTCCATGTAATCGGGACGGAAGGCGTGGCCCCACTGGGACACGCAGTGCGCCTCGTCGATGGCGAACATCGCCAGCTCCGTGCGCCGCAGCAGTGCCTGGAAATCTTCGGTCGCAAAGCGCTCCGGGGCGACGTAGAGCAGCTTCACCTTTCCTGCCCCGATATCCCGGGTCACCCGCGACCGCTCTTCCCATGTCATGTCGCTGTTCAGCTTCTCGGCCGCGACCCCGCACTCGCGCAGGCGCCCGACCTGATCCTGCATCAGCGCGACAAGCGGCGAGATGATAACCGCCATCCCGTGCCGCGCCAGCGCCGGAACCTGGTAGCACAGGCTCTTCCCGCCGCCGGTTGGCATCAGGACGATGGCGTCCCCGCCCTCCGTGACATGGCGGACGGCATCCCCCTGGTCACCGCGGAAACTCCCGTAACCGAAGACGTCCTTGAGGATGGCGGCAGGGTCCCTTCCTGCCGTCGCCAGGATGGCCGGGCGGGGGCCTGCCGGAAACACGCCGCCCGCCGCGGGCGCGCGTGCCGGCATCTGGCGCGCAGGCGCTGGCGACGGGCGGAAACCGGACGGCTTGAACAGCGGCGGACTGGGCATGCTGGCTCCGGTTTTGTATGGCGCCATTCTGCGCCGGTCCGGTGAAAGAACAACCATGGAATTCCTTCCCGCGCGAAAACACCAGCCAAAACAGGCAAACCACGGGCGCATGGAAGCAAAACACGCCGCGGTTTGCCGTCCCGTGTGGCTGCGGAGCGGAGACGCGCCACGATTGCACACGCCGCCAGCCTGCCCCTGGGCGCCACAGGAACGGGTCACCCCAAATCCGCCAGGCGCGATGGGGCGGCAGGGGCGTCCTCCGGGGAGAGCATCCAGGCCCGCTGCCGTTTGCCGCGCAGACCGCTGGCGGCGCGACGTTGCACCCGGTTGCGGACGCGCTGCCGTTGGCGGCCATGGCACGCGCCGCCACCCACAGTCCGGACGGCCTTCCAGTCCGGCACTGGCCATCCACGGGCTACGGCAGCGCTCTCCAGGCAATCAGCGACGGATTGGCAAAATCGGCGTTGCACAAAACGGCTGACGCGGTGGCTTGAGGCTGGCATTCGCGCAGGTAGCGCTGCTGGCCGCGGACGTAAGGGGCATTTGCAATGTCGTCAGGGTCAGGCGAACCAGTGCCGTCGCGGCCCGCGCAGCGGGCGATGGTGACACCGAAGGGGACGTCGAGGAACACGGAAAAGTCCCAGATTCCCCGAAGCTCCGGACGGTGCAGGCGCCACGGGCACACCTACGGTTGGGCCGACAAAATCAACCGACAACCTGCCGTTGACGTGGCGTTAAACTCCCGTTATATGGCGCCCCAAGAGCTGCTGTTGCACGGTTCGCAACGGGCTTCCTTGGACAGTCAGGAGTAAAGCGTAATGAGAGCCGGACATTTGGCGTGCCTGCTGCGGGCCTCGGCCCTCGTGACGGCCTGCGGCGCTTGGGGCGGGATCGCGTATGCCGGCCCGGTGGTCACCGCCCGGATCGGAACGGCCCCGGCGCCTTTCGGACTGCTCGACCTTGGATCGTCCCCGGCCGGCACGAATGGTTTGGTCACAACGTTGGCCATCACAACTCCTGACGTCACAATCACGTTCGACAATCCCGGCGGTCAGGCTCATCAGGCTGGCGTCTATACCGGGAATGTGGCGAACGTGGTGAACTCGCCGTTCTCCGACATCGGGCAGCCAGCGACGAAAAACTACCTGGCTGCCGAGCCTGGCGCCAACGTTGTCATGACGTACAACGCTCCGCAGACGAGCTTCGGTTTGCTGTGGGGGTCCGTAGACAGCTATAACGATGTTGTCTTCAGCTTTGACGGCACGAAAATAACCGGTCAACAGATTGTCAATGACGTTCCTGGGCTGGCTTCCGGAACGGATGCGGCATACGTTGAGATCACGGGCCTGACCGCCTTCACCACGGTAACGTTGGAGAGCATCGGATCGCCGGCATTTGAGTTTGTGCCAGATCCTGCTGCCGTTCCGGAGCCGGCCAGTTTGGCCTTGCTCGGCTTTGGCGTGCTTGGTCTTGGCGCGATCCGCCGCGGCCCAGGGCTGCTCAACGCCGTCCGGCGCCTGGTGGTCTGAGGATTCGCCAGAACCTCCGGGTGCGGCCTGGGGTCGGTCCAGGGCAACGTCTCCAGGCCGGCCCCGGCAACGCAGGCGTGACAGCCGAACCCATGCCGGAAGTCCCGGGGCTGCGTGGCGGGCGGGCCGGAGCCGTGGCTTGCCGGGGGAGAGACCGGCAGCGGTCAGCCCAGTTCCCCAGGCTCCAGCAGGAACACCTCGTTGCCATTCAAACCGCGCACGGGGATGCCATCACGGGTGACGCCATCATACGTGTCGTGGTGGTGGCCGTGGATGGCGAGCCTGGCGCCGAGCGCGTGTGCGAGGTCGTCAAGGGCGCAAAACCCCTTCCCGCCGCTAACCGACGTGGGCGCTTCGTGGGTTGCCAGGACATCGGCCCGGAGTCCGGCCATCGCGGCGCAGTAGGACGGGAAGATGGTATCGCGGTGGCAGAGCGGCAGTCCGCCGCGCAGGCGCTGGCCCCTGCCGTGCTGCGCCAGGAACACCTCCGGGCTGTTCCACCGGGCCGTCGCGCCGTCCGCCTTGGGGTACCATGCGCGCTCCTTGAAATTGCCGCCAAGCCCGGCAACGGTGAGCGCCCCGCCGCGGCACTCCATGCGCACCGCCCGCCCGCTCAGGCTGCCATCGGGGAAGTCCTCGAACAGGAAGGACCACATCTCCTCGCTGTGTGTGTCATGGTTGCCGTGCACCCACCACAGCCTGGCGCCGGCGGCGAGGACGGGCGCCGCCTTCTCACGGATGGGGGCGTCCAGCTCAAGGTCCCCCAGGAGCACCACGTGCTCGGGACGGTGTTCAAGGACCGCTTCGACCAGGGGCTTCCAGTTCCTGTGGGTATCACCGTAGAAAAGGATGGGCATTGTCTTGTCCTCATGCAGCGCGGGTGTGGCGGAAACAGGCTGGTTCGGCGCCGGCTATGCCTGCAGGTCCCCGCCTCGTCACGGAACGCGGAAGGATCGGCAGGTAACACCTCCAGGCTTCGGCCAGCGCGCCAGGTGCGCGTTCGTCATAGCACGCGGCCGGCCACCGGCCAGCATGCGGTCCGGCTGACGCGCGCCGCATGGCCAGCGCCGCGGCCAGCCCTTCCGCGTCAATTGCGAGCGCGCCCGTCAGGATCGCGCCCACATACGCCCACAGCGCCTCCCACCCATCCTGGGCTGGCATCCCGTTCCTGCGCGCCCTGAACTGCACGACACCAGGCGGCAGGCGGGTCAGCAGGGCGTCCGGCGGCTCGGCTGCCGTTCCGGCCAGCGGCAGCAGCGCGTCCTGCGAAATCTCGGCTGTGCCAACCGGAGTCCGGTCACCTGTCCGGCGCACTGACAGGATGTGGCAACCACCGAGCAGGCAATTGGGCGCATAGCCGTTGATACAGTGTTCCATGCGCACGTGCTCGCCGAGCAGCGAATCCCGGTCCGCCAGCACTTCGATCACAAGGCCGTTCGGCGCCGTCCAGGCCCCTCCCGTGTGGAGGGGCGGCCAGGCGTTCGCGCCGCCAGGCTGCCCGGGCGGCGGAAACGCCTGGCCGAGATGCGTGCGGATGCCGGCCTGGGCGGCGTGCCACCAGGCCGAGGCGGCGACAATCCTGGGGATGGCCATCCCACCGAAGATGGCGGCGGCAGTGCCTGCCAGGTTCCACCCGCGCACGCCCGCACCGCGCGCAAACGGCTGGCCGAGGTTGGCATGCAGGTCGGCGGCCATGTCGGCGAAACCGGCCGCCGCCTGGTGGACGGCCTCCGCGTCGAGCGAATCCCACCGTCCGGCGGCGGTTTCCAGCAGCCCTGGCGAAGCGCCACCCGTGGCTGAAGCCGCGTCGGCCAGCCGGACCGCGGCGAAAAACGCCAGCCATCCGGCTTCGGTGCGCGGCGGCGCGCCCTGCGGCATCCGGGCGGCGGTCCGTGCCACGCGTTCGGCACCGCAGGCGTCCGGGGCATCCAGCCCTGCCGCGGCGGCGGTCAGCCCTCCCATGCGCCGCACAGCGGTTTCGGAAACGCCGAACGCAAGGGCCAGCTCCGGGACGAGCGGACGGGCATCGGCGACCGCAGCGGCCACCAGGCCGACGGGTGCCGCGATCAGGGGCCACGCCACCGGATAGGCCAGCGCGGCCTGGGTGCGGCGCATCGCGAGAACCGCGTCACGGCCCAGCCGATCCTGGCCGCAGAGCCAGTTGTGGCACCTTGCCGAGTTGGCGCCCGCGCCCGCCATGGCCCGCAGCCGATCCGCGTCGAGACAGCCGCGGAACGCGGCGAGCGCCGCCGCCGCGGCATCTCCCTGCGCCACGCGGAGCGCAGCCTCCAGCGTGGTCCGGATCCCGTGGCGGATATGCCGGTGCCCATCCGGGTTTTGCGGTGGAGCCTCCTCCAGCACATGTGAAGCCCGGCGGTCGCCCGCCAGGTCGCCGTTGAGCAGATACTCAATCCTGCGGATTTGCCCGGGCAGCGCGCGCAGGCATGCCGCGCCGTCCCAGTCGAGCGACGGCGGCTCCTCGCGCGTGCGCCGCGGCGGCTGGCGCCGGGTGAACAGCGCGGCGCGGTCATCCCATGACGCTGCGTCAAGAGCGGCTGACCGTTCGCCGGCGCCGCCTTCAAACGCGCCGATATCGTGGATGTGGAAGAACTCCGCGCTCCGCACCAGGCCGCCGTCCGTCAGGGCCGCGGCCGCCCGGTCAATCCGGACGAGCGCGAGCCAGCCAGGCGCGGGATTTTCCAGGAAGGAGCTGCCGTGGCGGCGCAGGAAGCGCGACACGGCGGCAAGCAAAATACCTGCCATGGCCCGGTCACCGCCGGAGGCGCTGTCCGCCCAGCCAGCCATGCCCTGCCATTCGCCTGCCAACACCGCTTCCATGCCTTCCATGCCCGGCGCACGCATGCATCACTGTCCGGCGCAGGCGGAAAGATGCACCCTCCTGGCCGGGTTGTCAACAGATTTTCCTTGACACGGCGCCCCGGCGCGGAAACCCGCAATCCGTCCGCCGCGGCGCGCCAGGGTTGCCCGCTCCAGTATCCGCCGCCGCGATTCAATGCGGCGCGATCTTCGTGGACGTTTGCAACAGGCTGCGTGACAATGCACGCGTGGCATGAGGCTGCGGCCACAGGCACCCACTGGAGAACACGATGACCGCCACCACGCCTACAGCGCCGGACTACCGCGGGGCAGTTGAGGACGCCGTCAGGCGTGTCTGCGGCGTCGGTTACGGCGACCTCCTTGAGGTCGCCCCTTCACTCGACCGCGGGGGGCAGCGGCTCGCGCGTGCCCGCAGCGATGGCTTGGCGCCAGCCGCCTTCGCTGAGCTCTTCCGCAGGTCCAACAACCTGACGGGCACCGATGCCGCGGACAGCCCCGAGGCTGCCGCGTCTGGCAACCTGCGCCAGGCCGCCATCGCGGCGTTCACGTCCACCAGCCGCTGGAAGCTGGAGCCGGACGGACGCGCGACGATGGAGACGCAGGCCGGCACTCTGGCGCTCCAGGTTGTGGAGAAAGACGGCCGGCACGGTTTCGGGGTCAGCGTCAATGGCGGTGAGCATCACGTCCGCATCGATCTCGGCGATGCCGTGCGCGACGTGATGCTGCAGCTGCGGGCTGGCATGGCTCCTGCGGCCCCGAAGCCAGCGATTGACGGGGACTCTCCCGGCATGCGCATGGGCGGCTGAGGCAACCCCCTCAGCCGCGCGCGGCCTCCGCCGAGAGCAGAAAGCCGATTCCGGTCAGGATGGCCGGCCCCGCCGACACCTCGCGGCAAAGCCCGGCGCGCTGCACAGGGCGGCCGTCAGGGGTGAAATTCCAGGCGCAGGTTCCGTCCGGAGTCCGCGCCTGGATGGTCCCGGCCGCGGCAGTCCCGTGCAGCCGCAGCGTCAGGCGCTCCAGTCCGATGAGCCCGGCATTCGGCTCGTGGCGGGCCAGCGCGGCGCCCAGCGTCTCGGCAAAGTTCAGGTAGCCGTTCACCGATGCCGCCCCGGCCGTCTGGCCAACCAGCAGGCCGAACGGCCCGCGCGGCATCGCATCAAGCGGGTCGGCGCCATCCGGCGCCTCCAGCGACATGCTGCAGGCGCGGGCAATCCGCGCTGGCAGAGCCGCTTCTTCATCCATCGATGCCGCCATGACGGCGATCAGCCCGGCCGCGGCATCGCCCGCGCCGAGGCTGCACCGCGGCGCGGGCAGCAGCGACGCCCGGCGCGCGCCCGCCAAAGCGGCCAGGACACCGCCCGCAGGCAGCCGCAGCCAGGCGGCCAGCACTCTTGCGTAATGGGATGACTTCACGGGAATTGCCGCATGGGAACAGGGGCGCTTGCGCCCGTGAGGAAGCGCGTCCCGCGAGTCCGTCCGCGGGCTTGCATGCCAGCTTGCCTCCGGTTCCGGTCCGGGGCTACCGGAAGTGGCCGCACCACACCGTCCGGCGCGCGGTCAAAGGCGCCTGCGCGCCGGACGGTGTGGTGCCTTGGATCCCGCACTGTATCAGTTGTCCTGGCACACAAACAGATTCGAATATCCCCTGGTATAATAGGGCGAGAAAATATATCTCGTCACCTGCCCAGCCGGGCATGACAGGCCGCCGGTGAACCAGTTGGTGGCGCTTGCCTGACCGGTCATGAAGAACGACACCACACCACCCCCCATTGGAGCGAAACGCTGGTTCTTGCAAAACAGCGCCGAGCCGTCACCTGAGCTCATGGCAATTTGCCCGTTTGTGCAGCCGTCCCCGGAGGCCGCCACCGCACTCGTTGCCAGCTTGCCCGTTACGGCACCGCCGGCGGTGATGTTCTTCCCGACCACCGCACTGCCGTTCGTCGTGGAGTTGCCGTTGACCTGGAGATCCCCGTAGGAGACCAGGTAGTTCGCGTAGACGCCAAGCCCGACGTTCAGGTTTCCACCCACGCTGGCGCTGCCGCTGACACCCAGGTAGCTCGACCACACGCCGCCGCTGACGCCCAGGTTGCCGTTGATCGTGGCACCGCCGCTGATCCCCAGCGATCCGCCGGAGATGGTGCCGCCGACCGTCAGGTTACCGCCAATCCCCTCGTTGCCCGTAACAGTCGCGCTGCCGCTGTCATAGAGGCCTGACGACGACACGCTGCCGACCGCGGTCATATTCGCCGCTGTCGCGAGGTTGCCCGTGAAGGCGCCGGCGCCAGCCACCGCAAGATTGTCCCCGGGATGTCCGGGAGTGCCCTGGATCAGAAGACCTCCCGCTGCATTCGTGGTGCCGGTGAAGGTGGTCCACCCGTCGTTGTTGTCGGCGAGCCCTCCCGCCCGTTGCGAAATGCCCCACCCGCACCCTGTCGGGGGATTCGCGCCGCTGCACGCCACACCGCCGCCCTGTATGGCGGCGTAGCCGTTCACATTGATCTGCCCCTGGTTCGTCCCGCCGACCATGACCTTTGGATTCACCGGGGTCGCGCCGATATTCTGGGTGTTGACGCTTTTGGCGTTCTGGATGCTCTGCCCGGTGTTCGCTGCCAGGCCGTCCATGTTCACATCGGCGTGCATGGTATTCGCTTCGGGGACGCCAACGTTATACCGGTAAAGGTAGTCGGAGATGTTGGTGTTCTGGACCGATGACAGGTATGCCATGACGTGGCCGGACGCGGGGGTTTGCGCGCCGGCCGACCAGTTTGCCGGGGTTTCGGCCCAGCCGCCGCCAACGCCGCGGATCGGCAGGCCGCCTGCCATGGGCGGGGGCATCTTCATGTATGCCCCACCCGGAGCGCCTATTTTGGCGGCGATGCGCCCGAGATTGACATCGGTGGTCGCGTGCCCCCCGGTCGTCTCGACGAGGCCGTCCACCATTGTGGGGTTGTTTGGATCGCGCCGGAACAGCATGGCGATCTGCTGCCCGGACCCGTTGACGCCGATGAAGGAGGCCGGGAGGAAGCCGCCGCCCTGCAGGCTTGGCAGGCCCGCCGAGTATTGGGCAGGCACCGTCCCGGTCACGCTCGTCCTGGCCACCGGGATGGAGACGACTCCGCCTCCCGTCGCAGCCAGCAGGTTCGCGTAGTTGGCCTGGAGGTAGGACGTCCCGGCCGCCTGGACCTGCGCAACCTGCGAGGCGATTGCCGCGTCCTTGACCTGATCCTGCGCGTCGGACGAAATCTGGATCATTGAGCCCATCGCCAGCCCGGTGATACCGAGCGCAAGCGCTGTCTCGACCAGCGTCATGCCCATGGCGGCGCGGCGGCGTTTCCCAGGATGGCGCATTGGCGTTTTCCTTGTGGCTGATGTTACTGTGTGCCCTGGCGGGGCAAGACGCAAGGCGTAGCCGCTTCAGTCAGCGGTTCCCGTTATGGCCACAGGTGCCCGCATGGCTGCGATCATGCTTGTGGAGGGGACCGCGCGCATGTCAGCTTTGCCATGAGCGCGTCCAGCGACGCGAACGCAAAGAACCAGGCCGCAGCGTGGAACATGTTGGAGAAGCTTTTTCCGCGGACCGCGATGGGACAACCATAGGCAATGTTACTGCTTGCAAAGGGCAAGAGTTAGCCATGTATTGTTGCCCTGCGAGACATAAGCCACACTCACCACGCTACCACCACCACAGTTAGGCGGTGCCGTCCAAGTCATTGAGCCACCAGCGGACGTCATGTAGTAACTGGGACCAGACAGGGCGACGTATGCTCCGCTTTTGCAGAACAGCCCGCCTCCGTCCTGGTGGTTGATCGCCAGCTGGCCTGTGGTGCACCCCCATCCCGGGTATGCCCAGGCGTTCGTCGTGATTTGGCCATTGACGATTCCCCCGGCGTACAGCCCCGCGCCAGCGGAAATGTTGCCGCCCGCGTTGATGCTCCCGTTCACGTTCATGCCACCGTTGACCTGGGCGGATCCGTTGGACTGGATGTAGTTCCCGTAGACCCCGTTCCCGGACAGGTTGCCGCCGACATTCTCGTTGCCGTTGACGTACATGCTGCCGTTGACCTGGGCGTCTCCGTAGGAATACAGGTAGTGTGCGTAGACCCCCAGGCCGACGCTCGCGTTCCCGTTGACCCCAAGGCTGCCATTGACCTGGGCAGCTCCGTTGGACTGGATGTAGTTCCCGTAGACCCCGTTCGCCGTCAGGTTGGCGTTGGCGTTCAGGCTGCCGTTGACCTGCGCGTTGCCATAGGAATACAGGTAGTTCCCGTAAATCTGGTTCGCGGTCAGGGTGCCGCCTATGGTGGCGTTGCCGCTGACGCTTTCGCTGCCGCTGTCGTAAAGCCCGGACGACCAGACCCCGCCGTTCACACTGAGGTTGCCGCCGACGGTCTCGGCGCCCCTCACCGTGCTGCTGCCGACGGTGGAGTTGCCGTTTATGGTGGCATTGCCTGTGTCGGTCAGGCTGGATGAGGACACGAAGCCTCCGACGGCCATGTTGCCGGCGATGGTGGCGCTGCCGCCGATATTGGCGGCGCCCTTTGCGGCCAGTGTGCCAACAATGGTGGCGGCACCGCCGATGTTGGTGTTGCCAGAGATGTTGGCCGCACTGTTTGCGGTGAAAAGCCCGCCCACGGTGGCGGCGCCTGCAATCCCGGCGGGTCCGGTGGAGTAGACCCCGGCCGCCGTCATGTTGCCGCCGACGGTGGCGCTGGTGCCGACGCTGAGGCTGCTCTGTGCGGCCAGTGCCCCCGCGACGGTCTCGGTGCCGCCGATCGCCGCATTGCCCGCGACGGTGGCGGAGCCCTTTGCCGTCAGCAATCCGCCAACGGTCGCCGCGCCGCCGATGGTTGCGCTGGTGCCGACGCTCAGGGCATTCTGCGCGGTCAGCGTCCCCGTGACGGTGGCTGCGCCGCCGATGGCCGTGCTGCCGACAATGGCGGCGTTGCCGCCGACGGCGAGGGCATTCTGCGCGGTAAGGGTCCCGGTGACGTTGGCCGTCCCTTTCATGACCGTGTTTCCGCCGATGGTTGCCGCGCCGCCGACATTGAGGGCATTCTGCGCGGTCAGCGTCCCCTGGACGGTGGCCGCGCCGGTGATGGAGGCGCTGCCGCCGATGCTGGCATTGCCGCCAACGACGAGGGCATTCTGCGCGGTCAGCGTCCCCTGGACGGAGGCCGCGCCGTTGACGGAGGCCGCGCCGTTGACGGAGGCGTTGCCGCCGATGCTGGCATTGCCGCCGATGGTTGCCGCGCCGCCGACGGCCAGGGCGTTCTGTGCGGTCAGGGTCCCGGTGACCGTCTCGGTGCCGGTGACGGCGCTGTTGCCGCCGACGGAGAGATTGTTGCCAGGCCCCCCGGCCCCGGCCTGGATCATGAGTCCGCCGCCGTTGGTGCCGCCGCTGAAGGTGGCCCAGCCGTTGCCGTTGTCATGGAACACGCCTGCGTTCGGCGAGATGCCCCAGCCGCACCCGCTGATGTTGGTGTCGCACGCCATGCCGCCGCCCTGCATGCTGGCGTAGCCGTTGATGTTGATCTTCCCTTGGCTCGTCGCGCCGACCGCGATGGTCGGATTGACCGGAGTCGGCCCGATATTCTGGGTATTGATGTTGAGGGCGTTCTGCACGGAATTTCCGGTATTGGCGGCTGTCCCGTCCATGTTGATGTCGGTCTGCATCGTGTTCAGCGCAGGTATCCCGACGTTGACGCGGTAAAGGTAGTCCGGCGCGCCGGCCGTTTGGAGGGATGACATATACGCCATGGTATGCCCGGGCGCAGGGGTCACTGCCCCTGCGGGCCATGTGGTGGGGTCCGTAGCCCACCCACCGCCGACGCCACGGATCGGCAGGGCTCCCGCCACCGGCGGCGGGTGCTGCATATACGCCCCACCGAAGGCACCGACCTTGGCGGCGATGCGCCCGAGGTTAACATCCGAGGTCGCGTGCCCACCGGTCGTTTCCACCAGTCCCTCGACCACCAGCTGGTTGTTCGGATCCCGCCGAAACAGCAGGGTAATCTGCTGGCCGGAGCCGTTGGCGTTGATGAACGAGGATGGCAGATAGCCGCCAAACTGCAGGCTCGGTAGCGTCTGCCCCAGCACGACCAGCGGGCCTGGCATCGGGCCGGCCGCAGTTGTCTTGGCCACCGGGAGGGATATGACGCCACCCGCCGTCGCAGTATCCAAAGTGCCGACATTGGCTTGCAGGTATGCCTGGGCCGCAGAATACACTTGCTGGATCTGGGCGGCCTGGGCCGCGTCCTTGACCTGGTCCTGGGCATCCCCGGAGACCTGCATCATGGAACCGAGCGCCATTCCCGTAATCCCGAGGGCGAGGGCGGTCTCGACCAGCGACATGCCTGCGGAGCGGCGGCGGTTCCCCGTGTGACGCATGGCGGCTTTCCTTGTGACGGACCTGACGCCCATTGTTGTCCCTGCGCTGGCAGGAAGCAACAGATCTGAGGAATGGCACCAGGCGCCTTTTTGGAAACCCGCCCGGCGATGGCGAATCTTGGCCCCAAGCGCAGCCCGCCAGCGGCTGCTGCCTGTCGCCGCGTCCGCGAAACGGGGTTATGCTGGCCAGGACCGCCATGGGAGCCTGTCCTGGCCTGGCCGCCACGGACCCGCCTGCCGCTAGCGCCTGCGGCTGGTGCCGCCTGTCCCCGGAATGGAAGTGGCCACCACGTGCGCGGCCTCCCTGGCGTTGCGCAGTGACGGTGTCAGGGTCAGTGCCAGCAGCCTGAACCAGAGCGCGGACAGCAGGGAATTTCCCTCCCGGGCCTCGGCCTCGGCGACCAGCAGGCGGGACTCGCACGCGCCAACCGCCCACGGCTCCTTCTCCACCAGGCGCGGCCGATAGGCGCCGGCCACCGCGCGCATGGCGGCTGCCCGGCGCCCGGTGTTTTTCGACACGCTGCCGCTGCGCTGCATCAGGTAGTCGCAGAGCACGCGCGGGACACACCCGACCGGCGCGCGGGAGGCAAGCTTGAGCCAGAGATCCCAGTCCTCGGCGGAGCCAAGGGATGTGCGGAACCCGCCCACCTCGCGCAGCAGGTCGGTCCGCGCAATGACGGTGCTGGTCCCGACCACGTTCTCGCCGTAAATGTGGGCGAAAGCGTCGGGCAGCAGGAAGGCCTCCGTGCGCCGGGCGTTTCTGGCCGAGAAACTCGGCCAGAAAGCGAAGCACGTCCCCCGGTCCTCGCTCTCCGGGGTCAGGTGCCTGTAGTCGGTGAAGGAAAAACCGATCTCCGGATGCGCGGCGTGCAGAGCCAGCTGGGTGGCGAGCTTCCCGGGGCACCAGCGGTCATCCGCATCAAGGAATGCCACGAGCGGCGCGCGGACCCTTTCCAGGGCAACGTTCCGGGCGGGGGAGGGGCCCTTGCGGGGGCCCGCCATGACCACCAGGCGCGGGTCGCGCGCCGCAAGCCCGGCCAGGTACTCCGCGGTGCCGTCATCCGAGCCGTCGTCCGTGACAATAATCTCCACCGACGGACCGGGCCCGATGGAGGCGATGGCGTCCGGGAGCCAGGCAAGCGCGTTGCGCGCAGGGATGATCACCGTCACCTGCGGGACCGTCTCCGGTCCGGTAATTTCCTTTGCAAACATCGCAACTGCCCCCTGTGGCGTCCGCGGGCCTGCGCCCTGGCCGCAAAACCGGAAATCTCCCCGGCACAGGAAAATGCTAAGCCCATTTCCGCTCGCGCGGCAACCAAATCCGGTTTATCCTTGCCCGGTCACATGAAATGAACGGAGTAACCCATGCAGGCGCAAGACGGCGCGCGTGCCGCCAGGCCCGCCATCCAGTGCCCCGCAGGCGGGCACCCGGGGGCAGTATCCCTGGAGGTTTCCGGCGGCGGTAAAGGAGACGGACCCGCGTGGTCAGGCATCCTGCTCGCGATACTCCTTGTCGGAGGTTGCCTGAACGGGTTCGCCGCACGGGGCGCCGACGGCCTGCTGACTGACGGGATCCTGACATCCGTCACCCAGATGTTCGGGATCAGCCCGTTCGAAATGATCATCGCCGCAATCGCCGCCGAAAGCCTGTCCCGCTCAGGCGGCCAGGCGCGGGGGGCGTTCCGCTGGAAGGGGCTGCCTGCCCTGGCATTCTGCGCCATGCTGCTGGTGCCGATCGGGTTGCTCTCGTGGATCGCCACCATGGGGTTCTCGCTCTGGGCCGCTGCCGGCTGCCGCGGCGCGGCACGGCGCGGGGCGCTGCTGACGGCTGGCCTCGCCGCGTGCGCGGTGTGGTGGTCGCTCGGCGAGCGGTCACTCGGCGAGTCCGTGATGTCACTGGACGCCACGGCCACCGCCTGGATGCTGTCCATGGTTGTGCACGGGGTGCACCGCGTGAACAACCTGGTGACCATGCCTTGGGGGCATAGCGTGGTCGTGCTCATAACCTGTTCGACCGCTTACGGGATGCCCCTGTCGGTGCTGTCGATGGTTGCGCTGGCGACGCGCAACGGGGTCTTCCGCGGGCGCCGGGTGGCGGCCGTGGCCGTCGGGCTCGCGCTGGCCTACACGGTGACGAACGTCATCCGGCTTTCCCTGCTCGCCTGGTCGGGCGAGTTCTACCACATCGGCCACGGCCCCATCGGAATGGGGACGTTTGACGCGCTTGCCACCATACTCACGCTATGGGCGGCGGCGCTGGCCCGGAGAGGTTCCCATGCGCGTCAATAGGCATTACCTGATCCTGGCCGCCGCCGCTGTCTGGCTGGGGGCATCGGTGACGATGAAAATCGCCCGCTACTCCGTTGCGCCAGAATCGCGCCAGATTCGCACGGAGCGTGCGCTGGACGGGTTCATGGCCGGAATCGGATGGCAGCGGGACGGGGTGCTCCGGATCACGTCCGACGGCCGCTACCTCGCCCAGACCTACCGGCGGCCCGGCTGCGCCACCACCATGTCGGCGGCCGTCCTCGGCCGGGGCAGCGAGTCCCTGGAAGCCGTCCGTGACGTGATGGGGAAAGACATTGCCTTTGTCGAGGAGGGGGATGTCGCCGCGGAACCCAAGAGCCATGCGCTGACGCTGCACATCATGCTTGCCTCGGCGCTCCAGGTCGTCGGCGGCCCGCGGGAGCGCATCCCGGGGATCCTCGCCGTCGCGCCGGCGCCGCGTGAAGTGGCTCCGGCGTGCGGCGCTCCGGCGCGGGCGCAGTGGACCGGGTTCCGCCGGTTGCCGGACTGACCGCGGAAAGAAGCGCCGCGGCCGCGGGCACCACACAGCAGAAAGGCCGCCTGGCATGCCCGGCGGCCTTTCTGCTGTGGCTGGAGGCGAGTTCCGCGGTTGTTACGCGGAGCCGCCACTGGCGGGGAGTTACAGAATCCGTTGCGCGGCAAGCGCTGCCGCCCCCGGCTCGCGTGGCGGTTGTAGCCCGCGGACGGCAAGCCAGCCAAGCGGATCGCGCGGCAGGGCCGGACGCCGCGTGGCGGGGTCGGCCGCAATCCAGTCGAGAACCATGCGGTCCGCGTAGCGGGGCAGTTTGGCGAAGCCCCCCGGATAGAGCAGATCACTGATCGCCCGGTCCTCCATCACCCCGCGCGCCTGCCGGACCAGCCGCGCCAGCCTGCGTTTCGCATCGCGCGGCCGCAGCATCGACAGCGGCTCCACCGTCCATGTCGCGTCCGGCGCGACCGCTATCCTGTCCGGCATCCAGGTGTCCTCGGAGGCAACGAGATCGTGCACGGCGAAGGAGCCGATCAGCCCGTCACCGCGGTAAAGGCCGACCGGAAGGCGCAGGCCGGCCGCGGCAATCCGCGCCACGAACTCCCCGCGCAGGGCAAACAGCGAGCCATGCAGCGCCGGGCGTTCCAGCATGGCTGCACGGGTCGCCGCCGCGGTCCTCCCGCTGCTGGGCACCGCCGCGGCGGCGTTCGCCGACGGCGTGGCGGCAAGCCGCCGCTCCAGCGCGGCAAGCGCGCCGGGAGCTGGAATTGCGTAGGCGTCGACGAAAAAATATGTCCGCGCGGTCGGCCTCACCGCATGGACAAACTGGTTCCAGGCGTTCGATTTGTCCCCAAAGGCGATCTGCCTGACGTCGAGCGCAATTCCCGCGCCGTGCGCAAGTGGCCGGAGCGCCGCTTCGGACCCGTCGGTCGTGCCGTTCAGCATCAGCGTCACCCGCGCGTCCCGGCCGGCGCAGGCGGCGGCAAGGCCCGCGACGCATGGCGCCAGCACGGCCGCCTCGTTGCGGGCGAACACGGCGATGCTCCAGTCCACCCCGCCGGTTTCCGGACAGGCTGCGGTTTCTCCAGTGGTCATGACAACGCCTCCGTTTGGGCATGCGGTGCGGCAGACTCCCGGGACGGCCTGGGGTCCCGGGCTCTCCGCATCAGACAGTTCATTTCCTGGACGGCACCCATGCTCCTGGACTCCACGGACAGGTTCACCAGGACAAAGCCCGCGGCCTCATACACGGCCAGGGATTCCAGATAATGCGGCGACCCGTGGTAGATCGGTTTCACGGACAGCTCGGAGAACAGCGCCTCCACCTGCCCGAGGCACCCGCCGGCTCCGCTGAAACATTTCAGATCGTAGCCCTGGGTGTCCATCTTCAGAAGGATGCGCTGCCCATCCCGGCCGCGCATCAGGTCCGGAAGCACACCGTCCAGCCGGCGCACCGCGACCGTCTCGGTTTCCATCCCTGAAGGCGCCTCAATCTGCGTGAGCAGGGATGTCATGACGGTCATGGCCGGTTCCACGTTGATCACGGCTTCCCCGTCCGCATCGCCCAGGGCCATGTGCATGCCATGCCATAGCGGGTCTCCCGCCATCCGCCCGGACATGGCCGCGAAATTCCGCGCCACCGGCTCAAAGGATATGATGCGCCCGGTGAAGCCGATGGCCCGCAGCCTGGCCGCGAACTGCCCCGTGTTGGCGCCGACATCCAGCACCGTGCCAATCTCCAGATCACGCAGCATGCCGCGGAGCATGGTGTGCTCCAGGAACGCATCCAGGGGACGGCCCGGCAAGGTCATCCCCATCCCGATCGCCCGCAGCGCGGCGGCCTTGCAAATGGCGGACACGGCGGCCGCGGCGCTTTGGATTGCCATCGGAGTGACACCTTTCCGCTGCGGAGTGCGGCGACGGAACACCCGCCCCAGGACGGGGACGGCATGCCAGCGGCCCTGGCTGCCTTGGGTCGGAACTGCGGAACGGGGCATGGTCAACGGGATTCTCCAATCCGGCGTGCGAGGCTGGCGAGGTCACGGCGCAGGGCGGACTTGTCCAGCGCCAGCGCTTCTCCGTGTGCCCATCTGTCGGGAATGCGGCGGGTAACCTCGCCAAGAAAGGAACGGGCATCGGCGTTGGTGGCCGCCTGGCGCTCCAGCCACAGCATCCAGCGGAGATCGCCGATGCCGCGCGCCATCCGCAGCAGCGCCATGTCCACGTCCGGGACCGCCTGGCAGGCACCCGGGCCGACGGGCAGGAACTGCACATCGCCCTCCCGCCCGTCGGTGGGGTCATACGGGTCGGACCCGGTGGCCCTGCCGTGCCATTGCAGATAGCCTCTTGCTCCGCTCCGCCAAAGGAAGAAGCCCGCGGCCGCCTCCGGATCGGGCATGTTATACAGCCATGGGACAACCCCTTCGCGCACCATCCCGTCCAGCGCCCCGGCGCTCACCCCGTAGCCGGTGTTGACCAGCGCCAGGTCAAACAGATGGAGCAGTTTCCGGTCGCCCGGGCCGTTCAGGTGCGCGGCGACCACCGCGTCCGGGTCCGCCGCTTTCAGCGCCGCGCGGATCGCCGCGAGATCCTGTCCCGACGACCCGGCATTTCCCGGCTCGTCGGCGATGCTCCACACGGGGGCAGGCAGGCCCCGCGCGCGCAGCGCGGCGGCGGTCTCCGCGATGACCGGGGCGAGTCCGGCAATGCCATCGCGCTCAATCACGCGCTTGACCGGCGCGTACGCCAGGACCGGCAGGGCAAACCCGGATCGCCGCACCTGTGCCAGCTCGTCCGCGATTGCCCCGGCGTGCCCGGGATAGGGCGTGGACAGCGGGGGCGCGAGACCGGTCATCCCCAGGCGGTGCATGAAGTCGAGATCGCACGCCATCGCGGCCCCGCGGCCGTCCGCAAGATCGGGGAACCAGGCCATGTAGGCCGGATCCTCATGGTAGATGCCGATCGGCCTGTCAGCGGGCGGCAGCCTGACAGGCGGCACGTCAATGACGAAGGACGCGGAGCCGTGTCCCCCGGCGCCAGCTATGTCCACCGAGCCGGAATAGAGGCCAGGCGCGCTGTCTTCCGGCACGTACACCAGCACGTTGATGCGCCTCGGCACGCCAGCCTGGAGGCCCATCCGGTCTTTTTCTCCCCGGAGAAGGCTTGCCGTCGGCGTGAGGAAACCCTTCGGGCTGCGCGCATAGCGCCACTGCCCCCACCGCCACTCGGCCCGAAGCGCTGTGCCTTTTGCCTCGGGCGGGGACAGCGTCACGGACGGGTGGGGGTCATCGGCCGGCGCAACCGCCACAACGTCCACCCACGCAACCGTGCCGGGCGCTGCCACCACCGCCCCTGCCATGTCCGCCATGGGGCGCCAGTCCGGCGCCACGTCGCGGTCCTCGCTGACCACACCGACCAGGAGCCTGTCCGGAGGCGGCAGCGTCCGGCGGCCGATCACGGGCCAGTCCTCGGCAAACCGCTCGCGCCGGGCAGCTTCGACCGCGGCAAGCCCGCGGCGGTTCCCCGCCGGCTCGACCAGGACGGCCGACAGGAACGTCGCGTCCCGGCTGTCACCCGCCTGTTCCAGCACGAGCCGCCCATTGGTCACCGTGACGTCGGCCGTGACCAGTCCTCCCCGCCGCCCGCCGAAAACCGCCCATGGGAGGTCAAGGGATTCCGTGTCGCGTCCCGCCAGATAGACCGTGTCGACCCACTCCCTCGCGGTCATCCGCCGATCCATGAGGATCTGGCCGTTCACCGAAATCCGGCGGACGAGCGGATGGGGCAGCAGCTCCCACTCACCCATGTCTTCGGTCCAGGCTGACACCGTCCAGTGTCCATCCGGCCATGGGGTCTCGAAACGCGTGACGCCAAGAAGCCCGGAGCCGATCAGCGGGTGCGCGCCGGGACGGACGACAGGCGTGGTGCCACCGGGAATGCGGGGGTCGCCCGGTGCGATGAGCGAGAAGCCGGGAAAGACAGCTCCGTTGGCGGGGCCGAACTGGAACCCGGCCGCGCCGGACGGCAGCGCCGGTCCGGGCCCGGTGCCAATCGCCGTGATCCTCACCTGCGGGCCGCCGTATCCCGAACTCAGGATAATGCGGCGCACCGCACTCCCGTCCAGCATCCGCCCGGATGGGGTGCGCCATTCCCCGGCCGATGACCGCACCCGGAACCGGCCTGGCAGCACGGTCCGCTCGAGGTCAGTCCTCGTCGCATATCCCGTGGAAGCCGCATCGTCGATCCGGATCACGAGCACGATCGGCTGGCCGCTGCCGTTCTCGCCGTCCACGAGAAGATCGTGGCCGCCGGAAAAGTCGGCCGGGACAGCCGGAACCACGTCCATCGTGGTCTGCCCGGGCTGGAACCCGTCAGCACGACCGAACCTCACCCCGGACGATCCGGACGGCGGCCCGGCGCCCGGATCGGTGCCGACCGCCGTGATCTTCACCTGCGGGCCGTCGTGGCCGACGCTCAGGACGACGCGCCGCAGCGCGCCACCGGCCACCATGCGCCCGGACGGGGTCCGCCAGTCCACCGGAGATGTCCTGATCTGGAAATGCCCGGGCGGGACGGTCCGCTCGACGTCCGCCCTCGATGCGTAGCCGGTCGAAGCCGCGTCATCGACGCGGATCACGAGCGCTGCCGGCTGGCCGCTGCCGTTCTCCCCTTCCACCACAAGACTCCGGCCGCCGGACACGTCTGCAGGAGCGGACAGGACCAGGTCCATCGTGGTCTGCCCCGGCTGGAAACCGTCGGCGGGTCCAAACCGGACCGCGCCGGGAGGCAGTGCGGCACCTGGCCCGGTGCCGACCGCCGTGATCTTCACCTGTGGGCCACCGTCGCCCGTGCTCAGGACAATGCGCCGCACCGCGCTCCCGTCCACCATGCGCCCCGACGGGGTCCGCCAATCCGCGGCCGTTGTCCTGATCTGGAAATGCCCGGGCGGGGCGGTCCGCCCGACGTCCGCCCTCGATGCGTAGTCCGTCGAAGCCGCGTCATCGACCCGGATCACGAGCACGGCAGGCTGGCCGCTGCCGTTCTCGCCTTCCACGACAAGGCTCCGGCCGCCGGACACGTCGGCCGGAGCGGACAGGACCAGGTCCAGCGTGGTCTGCCCCGGCTCGAACCCGTCGGCGGGTCCAAACCGGACCGCGCCGGACGGCTGCGCGGCGCGGGGCCCGGTGCCGACCG
>Ga0302320_10002599_pt1 | contig 42358 bp, 27 predicted proteins | sample Bog_T0_3_FD_202130 | JGI IMG/M metagenome (GOLD analysis project Ga0302320, IMG submission 202130) | Peat permafrost microbial communities from Stordalen Mire near Abisko, Sweden - Bog_T0_3 | ecosystem: Environmental > Terrestrial > Soil > Wetlands > Peat | place: Sweden: Abisko, Stordalen Mire... | reverse complement strand
CCCGGCCCCTGAGTCGGCGCTCGGGTCGCGTCCCCGCGGAGCCCTACCCTCCGCCCAGGTGCAACCAGTGTAGCCGGATAACATCCATCAGCCGAAAGCCGTTTACACAAAACTATTGACACCGCCATCAGGATGGTTCCTGCGCACCTAGATTCATCACTCTGTCGTTGGCGATCAGGCAAGTCCTGCGCAAAGGACAAGCTCATCGACGAGTTGTACCTCACCGCCACCCGATACGCCACCACTGCCACCCGCTACCGAACAACTCCCGCTCGGCATGGCTTGTGGACAGCAGTGAATCATACCCATTGTGCTAATGCGTCATTTGGGGACGACGATTCCAAATTCGTACATTGGGCCTGCTCCACTAAAACCCATCGTAATCATGTACTCACCATCAGCAAGCGGCTTCTTCGGAGAAAATATCATACTACCGTCTGCTTGCTTCGTGATGGTTACTTCTTTCCGAAGTTTCTCTGGAATGCCGACGCTATTGTGGCCAAATGCCGTTACCTTACCAGTCACCATTTCACGCCTGCTGCTTTTCTGATCCAACCGCACAATTAGAATCTCTTCTTCTGTCTGTATAGCACGGAGCAAAAATGTTGGTGTACGTTCACCGATTTGCAGAGATGCATGTGCGCCATCGTATACGTTGATTGTGTCAGTCGACGAAAATGGACCTTTTATAATACCAACGACGCCGCCGGAATCAATCTTCGTATCGTGGATGGCTGGATGTCGCAGGGCCACCAAACCGTTTGCCCCCTTGTACTGAACTTGTCCGAGGCCTGACGTTATCGAGGGAACGGATGCTATATAGCCACGGGCAGTCGCCTCTTCGATCAAGGCATTGCGCGGTTTTCCCGAAGCCTGCGGTGCCGACTTACTGACCATGGCCTGAATGATGGCCTCTGGCACATGTTCATTTTTGAGAGAAATGATTGACGCAACAGCAAGATCAAAGTTGGATACTGATCGTTGAATCACGCCTATTATGGTATTCTCTTCGAGTTGAGCCCTAACCATTGCAACAACATCTGCATTTGTGATGGGCTTTTGTTCAGTGGCCTGTGCAAAACTCACATTGCTGCCGAACGATAGTAAGTATACTGCAACAATAACTATTGTTTTCACTTCTTATCTCCTATTGCATGTGACAATTCACTTGAACGCGTCATCCCGCATGCGCTGCTTAGCTGGATCTGACATTTTCCCGAAACCTCCCGTATTGCCATCACTGGGAGCAGAGCAATTCTCTGGTCGCAAGCGGAAAAGAACGATCCGCCGGGAAGAACCAGACATAAGAGATATGGACGTGCAGTTCGGACTTCATGGTGTTCGCCAATCGAGTGTGCATATGAAGATCAGAATCGCAATCCACGGCAGAGAACGGACAAGAAGCGCGCTTTTTACTGGAGACCGCCTCTCGTCGTCCGCAACGGTCAGGCAACGGTTGTCGATTAAACGTTTGAGCCCACGTGGCCACCGCACTTCTCTTGCCCTCGCCGTCGCCATTCCGCTTCTTCACGGCCAGCATGTGCCGAGCCGTCGGGTCACTTGGGGATTCAGGATCTTCGGGGGCGACGTCGATTCGCTTCTCCATCTTCGAGCAGAGTCCGTGGGGGATCATGAAACTGACGTAATTCCCGCGTCGGCAGACTGCGCGCCAGCCTGCCGCGTTTGCCGTCTCCGCGTAGAAGATCAATTATCCGTCAACATCCCACCACAGTCATAGCGCAAACGTGCGCAAACGTACGCAATCATACGCGATGAAATTCATCCCTGATCGCAAGATGCAAGTAACGCCTTCGTCGATGCGCAGGTTGGGCGACGATTCGTTTCGGAGTGCGGAGCGACTTCCTGAGTCTGTTCGCTTGATCAATCCCCTCTTCGGTATTCCACGCCCTTGGCCAGCGCCTCCATGTCCTTTTGCCAGGAGTGGTCCAGCTTCCCCTCCCGCTCCAAACGGAGGTGTTCCTGCCAGTAGTCGGTAGAGGGGAAGACGCGCTTGAGCCGGAGGTCGGGGGTGAACTCAAAAAGGACCTTCCAGCGCATAGCCACGTTGTGGCCCATCACGACATCCACCAGGATGTTGTGTTCGTTCACCGTCACATGCGAGACGATCGTCTTGGGCTCGTCGCGGTCTAGGCAGCTCCGGGGAAAGAGGATCACGAGTTCCTCGTGCGCCTCCGGCATGTCCAGCATGCGAAAGCGCTGATCGGCCATGCGAGACGGCGTCGAGGCGCCACGCATCGTGTAAGGATTGAGCACGACCAGCGCGGCACGGTGATCGCCGTCACTCACACCGGCTGCGAGCAAACGCGCGTCGCCTGGCACGTTTCCTCCAATCTGCCTGAGGTAGTCGAGGTGTCCTGGATGCCAGTATTCCGCGACGAGACGGCCCGCGGGATCGAGCAAAGCGACCTGACACGCCTGGTCGCTCATGTGCACACTCGAAACAGCGATGAGCTTACCGCGGCCCGAAGGGCCGGGCAGAATCTGTAGCGCCGCGAAGAGATAAACAGGAGCCATCTCTCCTCCGATGTCGCGGACAACCCTCGCGTTTAGATAACGCCACCTGATTTTCCCGTCGCTGCCGAAGCAGTAAAGCGGCGTGCCCACCGAATCGGCTGTGTCTGCGTAATGCGGGAATAAAACTTCGGCATGTCCATCCCCAGTGAGATCTCCAACCCAGTACTTTTTCTCGGAATCAGGAGTCGTGTACGCGCCAGTGCGGATTCCATTCGGAAAAAGATGGCGCCATAACTCCCGCCCGCTGGCATCGCGCGCGATCAACGCAGGACCGTCGAGGTTCACCATGGCGATGTCCGGAGAGTTCCACCGCCACACACCAATGCCGAGGAGAACGGCTGCTAACACTACGACCCCGAATATGATTCGGCCACCCGAGAAAATCGAACGGGCTTGGTCAGTTGAAGCCCGTGCAGCCGCGCCGGCGATCTCCTCAGTGGCACCCGATGGGTGGTCGAGGTCTTCACCGGGAAGGGCAACCGGTTCCGCCAAGGGCAGATCTTCGCGAGCGTTCTCCAGCCAGGTGTCCAGTTCTTGCTGGAAGGCGAACACCGGTGTCCGTTCGCCGGCCAAATGGTGCACCGGCAGTCTCCGGTGACTCGCCCACAGCTGCGCAGTCCGCACGCTTACCTGAAGATACGACGCAATCTGACTCCAGGTTTGCAGTTTTCCATCTTTGAAGTCCGGCCCCATAACACCCCGCTTGGCTCGGAAGAATCACAGGTATCGAACTGTGATCCTACTCCATTGCGGAGCGCGTGTGTGCACCCACATTGCGCACGATTGCGCACGTTTGCGCTATTGCGCGCCCCTACCCAAGGTCCATAATCGAATGGCGCAACAACAGGATTCGCCGCGGGGACCGTGACTAGCTCGCTCTGTGCGCGAACTCAGCGATGAGGACGATTGACGTGTGGGTAGTGGGGGTAAGACGTGTACCAGTTCCAGGCTCATTCTCAATTGGGTCGTTCCGCGACATTCAGCGCGGCTAAACGAACATCGGCTCTTGTCGGTTTCATTCAGAGAACTTCGATCCTGCTGCTTCTGTTGATCCTCGGTTTAGTAACGTCGGGCGCGGCAGTAGCCGCAACGCTTTACTTCCCCAGGGTGCAGTCGGATCAGACCTTCGAGACGGGGCTGGCGATCTCGAATACAGAGTCCAACACCGGTACGGCTACACTGAGTGCTTACGATTCGACAGGCAAACTCGCTGGCCAAGTTTCCCTCTCCTTGTCGGCCCTCGGCCAGTCGGCTCAAACCGCGAAGTCTTTGTTCGGATTCAATCAGGACTTCATTGGATGGGTCCGTGTCGACAGTACCGTGGAAGTGTACGGATTCGGACTATTAGTGAGGCGCTCAGATGGACTTCTTAGCGAGGTGCCATCGGTCCGGGTTCCGGACGGAACGCAGTACTTAGCCCATCTCGCCGTCGGTAATGGGTGGCAGACGGAGGTCGCGATCGCAAACACGTCGGCCACTGCTTGCACTGCACAGATTATCGCCTACGGCGCGCAAGGCTCGATTCTCGCAACACAAAGCGTTGCGCTTCCCGCGCTGGGCCACGAGATTGTCAGCATGCAGAATGTGCTGGGCACCGCAGTGCTGACCGGGGGGCACGTCGAGGTCTTCTCGCTCCAGCCTCTCGTGGTGGCCGAGACCTTCGTGGGGACAAACGTGTTGGCCACGGTCGCCGGCGAGGGTAACGTGCCTCCGGGTTCGAACGGGAAGTGGACGCTCTGCTATCCCAACGTGACGACCGCGTCGGGATATGCCACCGGCATTGCGTACGTGAATCAGAGCGGCGCGCCGGCTTTTGTCACGCTGACGCTGCTGGATCAGAGCGGTAATGCCGTCGTCTCTCAAAACGGAATCTTGGAGCCGAAAGCGCAGCTCGCTGCGGGGCTCTCTACACTGGCTCAGGGTTGGTCCGGCCAGGGCTCGTTAGTGATTACGGCGGATTCGCCGATCAGCGGATTGCAGATTGTCGCGACGCCGGCGGGAAACATCTTCGGCTGGACGGCAGTGCGAGACGCGGCGCGCGAACTCTTCGTCCCACACATCGCAGAGACGGGTGGATGGGCGTCGACACTTTCGATCGTTAATCCCAGTCCGACCGCCGCCGACGTCACACTGGATGCCTTCGACCCCGCTGGCAACAAACTCGACACTGAACACATCGCCGTCCAGCCATGGGCCCAATCGACTTTGGCCGTTGGCTCGATGGCTGGATTGGCCGGTCAAAGTGGCGGCAGTTTGCGCTTGACGGCGTCGGGGCCAATCGTGGCGGCGAACGCATATCAGGACAGCGCGGGGTTCGCTTCCGTAGTGGCAGCCCCAGCCTCCAACGTGGGCTCGCGGTATCTGCCCGGCTACGTCGTTGCCTCGGCCACAGTCACGGCGGCCGCGGGGGGATCGTTGTCGGTGCCAACAGGTTATGACGGCATAATCCTTGGCGGGCTGAGCTTAACGGTGCCATCCAGCTCCGTCGCACAGGACGAGGCGGTGCAGGTGGCGTTCACCGGGCCTACCATGATCGATCCCGATCCTACCGTGCAGTTGGTTCAGTATCCGATTCGTCTGCTGCCCTATGGGCTGAGGCTGAGCACGCCGGCGAAGCTTACCATCCCGGTGAATTCGGCGATCCTCGCCGGTGCGGCGAGTTCACTGGCGGTGGCTAACGTCGCCTGCCACGATGACCTGACAAACTCCTGGATTGGTGTACCCATCACAGCTCGCAACACAGCGGCGGGAACGATCACGGCCGCGCCCAGTTCCTTTGGCGACTGCGTCGTCAGCGTTCCGCGCGGCGGCATCGCCGGGCAGTCGGCAACAACAAGCAGCCTGCCGCTTAGCCGCATGCGAGCGGCGGATTTGTCACAACTGACTACGACGGGATGCGATCTCAATGAGCAGATCGGAAACGTGTCCGCGTTGACAGGCGGATCGGTCGACGGGATCACCGGCTTATTGGACATGCTGTGCACCGCCACTGCGGCGAGTTCACAGTGGGAGAGCGGGGACACGAGCGATGCGATCACGACGATTGCCGGGCTGGATCCGGAATCGCTGGAGAAGGACGGGATCCAGGTCCTTTGCTCCACCGGAGTGCTATTTGGCACGGGAACACTGGCAGCGTTCGACGTGGATGACGTTTTGACCGCGTGTGGCGCATTTGCGAGCGAGTCGGTCTATGTGGCCGAGCAGACCGGTCTGTGGATCGGAAACCGCTATACCGACGTCATCCTTGATGAGAACGGCGCGAAGTGGCAGCAGCAGCTCGATCGGTATATTGGCTGGAGGAAGATCGTGCCCACCGGGGCGGTTCCCACATGCCCTGTTAGTGGGTGGTACTCCGACCCTGCGCTCGGCTACTTCCTCGGCACAAGCCTGCCGAACTGCCTGCCTGCCGACACGATTGCGTGCAACAGGGCCACCGCTCCGCTACTCCTGCTCAATCCGCCCAGCTATCCCTGCAACCCCCTAGTCCCCGACGATCTATACACACCCCAGGCCGTGGCCCAGTTCGGCGATGTGTTGATCACGGAGGAACCCAAACTGGCGCAACGCGCCGAAGCCCTGCGTGACGCACTGTTGGCGTTGAACCAGCAAATTGCCAGCGCCGGCGCTCAACTCACCGCCTCGTTTAGCGTGTCGCCGGCCACGACGGGCACCGCGCCATTCCCGATCTCGGTCGATGCATCGGCATCCACCGCGCAGGGCACTATCAGCCTCTACTCTTGGCGCTTCGGGGACGGCTCGACCGCCACAGGCGTGAATGCCTCCCACACGTATACGACGCCGGGGCCATACACCATCACGCTCACCGTCGCCGATGCGGCTGGCAACAGCGTGCAGACGACCAATCTGGTGGTCGTACAAGCGGTGCCGCAGACCGTAGTCACTTCGGCGCCGAGCGCTCCCGTGATCACGGCGCAGACGGCATCAATCACTGTCCCAGGCTCGCTAGCCATCAGCGGATCGGGCTTCCTGCCGCGGACGCCCGTCACCGTCTCCGCCGTTGCCACCATCGTCGGCCCCTCGATTACGTCCGATCCGATTACCACCGACGGCGTCGGCAACCTGAGCTATACGATCCAGTTTCCAGCCTCGACGCCACCGGGACCATACGTCGTCTTCGCACGAGAGCAGAACTCGCCGGCAACCTATTCCAACAATGTCAATGTGACGCTGACCTCGCGCAACGCCGCGCCCGGGGCCAATCGCGTGACCCCGCCGAGCCTCACCACCGCGAGTGCCACCCAGCCCGCTACAGCGACACTGCTGGTGACCGGAACCGGCTTCCAGCCCCAGTCGTTCGTCAGCATCAGGTTCGCAAATACGGCATCCTACGGCGGCGTGGCACATAACGCGGGTGACGTCGCGGCAACGATCACATCCGCGCAAGTCAGCTCAGATGGGACGAGCCTCGTTGTGCTGGTGTCCTTGTACGCCGGAACCTATAGCCTGGTGGTAATCAATCCCGACGGACAATCGAGCGGCTCCCTAAACCTGCCCGTGACGCAAACCTCGGGCGTGACGTTAACCTTTACGCCCTCCGTTTTCAATGTGAGCGTGAATGTCGGCGCAGGCCCACAGTCCGGTTCGGTGCAGATCGGCGCTAGCGACGGGAGCGCCGTCTCCGGAAGTATTAACGTACAAGGGGCGTCTTGGATCACGTTTAGCGGTCAATCGAATTCGAGCTTCACGACGCCGGCGATCCTTCCAATCACGGTCGACCCAACAGGGCTGCAACCGGGAACATACAATGCTTCGCTGCTGGTTACCTCGACAAAGGCGGGCATTCCGCCGCTCACTGCGCCGGTTACGTTGCGGATAAGCCAAGCACTCCAGATTACGTCGCCCAGTAGCTTGCCTGGCGCCTCCGTCGGTCAATCGTATGGCTATACGCTGCAAGCGACGGCTGGCAGCGGATGTTCTTGGCAACTTGCATCCGGCAGTTCCATGCCAACCGGGCTGACGCTGAATGGCAACTCCGGCGTGATCAGCGGCACGCCAGCCTCTTCGGCTACTGGTACCAATAGCTTTACGATTATAGTGCACGACCCTCAAGGCAACGTCGCGAGCCAGGCGTTCACCCTCGTCGTCTCGCCAAACGCAAACGGCTTGGTACTAAGTTCCATCTCTATCAGCCCTAACACGGTGGTAACAGGTGCATTCACCACCCTCAGTGTGTCGGTCAATGGACTTGCGCCGGGCGGCACGCAAGTCTTGATTCAAAGCAGCAATGCCGCGGCATTCCCGGCACCCGCATCCATTACGATTCCGTCGGGGCAGAGCGCGAATTCGGCCTCCGTCCAGGTTGGTTCGGTAGCGGCCTCGACAGTCGTGACGGTTACTGCCAGCTACGGTGGTGTCAGCTATTCGGCTACCGTGACGGTGAACCCGGGCGGTGGCACGAATCAGATCCAGGTCACGCCCAGTGCGTGGCAACCAGTTTTTACAGTCGGGGATCCATCCGCGACGCTTCCGTTCAACATTAGTGCTCAAAATGGCGCCACCCTCAACGGGACCATCACCGCGAGCACGACCAGTGGCGGAACTTGGCTGACGGTGAACGGTCACCCATCCGACACATGGACCACGGCGCCCTCTGGAAGCACCTCGGAAAGTGTGAGCGCAAATCCTACTGGGCTCTCAGCCGGAACTTATACAGGGACCGTCACGGTTTCCGCTCCGGCCGCGTCCAATCCTCTGGTCACGATCCCCGTCACCATGACGGTTCGTAATGCACTGCAGATCATAACAACCTCTCCTCTGCCGACAGCAACTTGGGGCAGCCAGTACAGTGATCAGCTCCTGCCTGTTGGCGCAAATGGCACCACTTGGTCGCTTCAGGGTGGGTCCAACCTTCCTTCCGGACTGACACTCTTCTCCTCAGGACTGATCACTGGCACTCTCCCGACTACCTCCAACAACCAGATTTTTAACTTCACAGTCGTGCTGACCGACTCGAACTCTGGACGATCTGTTACAGCCAATCTATCCCTTACCGTTCAAACAGGGATCTCTGTCACCACATACGCCTCGAGTAGCTTTCAGTTCATCCTGGGTACGGCCTATGTTGAACCTCCCAATGGAAACAATTCCGTAACATTTCTGGCTTCAGGAGGAACCCCTCCATATGCCTGGACCGCGATCGGACTTCCAACTGGACTTAGCCTGAATCCCACGAGCGGTGTGATTGTCGGTACCCCGAGTCAAGCCGGAACCTTTCCCGCGACGATTACAGCAACCGACTCCACAAGGCGAGTAGGAAGTTTGAGCTTTAACGTAGTTGTCGTGGCATCGCCGCTCTTGATCACCACGGGGACCGGGCAGACTCCGGCAACCTTACCTGCGGGGACAGTCGGAACGCCGTACAACCAGTTCCTCGATGCTGTCGGTGGGAGCAATTCTGGCTATCAGTGGACGGTGCAGGGGAGCCTGCCTCTAGGCTTAACGGCCCAGACTCCAAGCGGATGTACGCCGCCGACAGGCTGTCTCCAATTTGCCGGGACACCAACCCAGGCGGGCACATTCCCCCTTACGGTGCAGGTTAAAGATTCACTCAACAATACCGCACAGCAGTCGATGAGTTTGATAATCAACTCGGGTACGCCTCCACAAATCTCGACTACGACGCTCCCGCTCGCCACTGTGGGTCAGTCGTATACTACCTCTTTCTCCGCCTCAGGCGGAGCAGGCGGCTACCAGTGGGTCATTTTGGGAGGCTCTCCGGATCCAAATTTGCAACTGTCTGCCGGAGGTGTGCTCAGTGGGACTAGCTCGACACCCAACGATTGCCCTAGCGGACCGGACTTGTGGGTCGGTACACAATACCCGTCGACCTACTTCCAGGTGCAGGTGACGGACTCAGCCAGCCAGAAAGCCTCAGCACAGTTTTGCCTGCCTGCTTATTATCCAAACCCAAACATAACGAGCGTGAAACCATCCAGTATAGTCATAGATGGGCAGTCTCACACAATTACTGTGGGTGGTAGCGGCATTCGCAGCAATGCCCAACTCAAGGCTGGATACACTTCATTGACGACAGCTTTTAATAGCGGCTCACTATCCACGACTTTGATACCAGGATCAGGTGGAGGGGTACTTGGGCCCTTAAATGAAGGCACATACGCTTTAAGCATTGTGCAGCCATACACCTATGGGAGTAACTCAAACTACACATTCTCAATTTATGATCCAGCACCGACAATCAGTAGCGTGACGGCAGTGCTGAACAACACAAGCCAGGCATGCACCGCAAACCTAAATTGCCAGTTAGTCATCAACGGGAGCGGGTTGGTGTATGGTACAACCTACACTATCATTGAGACCGGAACAACTTTAGTTAAATCAGTCTACCCGGCGACGCCAGTTCCGTGGACTACCGTCACAACATCGGCCTTTTCGGTAGCGACGGCGGGAACGTATACGTTACAGATTATCAGTGGAAACCAACCGGGAGGCGGTTCCGCAAGCGCCACAGCTCAGTTCACCGTCTCTCCGTGATATGAACCTACAAGTAATGCGATCGTGTCGTGTGCGCACTCGCCACAGCGACAACCGGGTGGACGACAGAAGCGATGGACACTTCGGCGGTAAGACAAACGCTGGCCGGGGTAGTGTCATTGTGGGCCGTGGAGACCCACGGCAAAGCCCACGGGCTCAAAGGCAATCTGCGGGATGACCTATTACTTCGATGGCGAGCAGTCCCTCATCCCAAAGTGCGCCGCGGCCGAGAGGGCCGCCCGCAACGTACCTAGGGAGTCAAGTGGAACAAAGGAGCAACGTGTTATTCCAATGTCCTCAGAATTTCGGTAAACTGTCTATTATCAATAGCTTAGCCGTATCTCTTAGCTATGGGAGGCATCCTCTTGTCCTCGATAGCTAATCTGCCATTCCTGGGCGCAATCTGATTTTCTGACGCATCTCCGAACATCCCCCCCTCCGGTTAACACCCAGGAGCCCCCCCTCCACCCGAATTCTCCAATTCACATTTCGTATTTGTTGTACTAACCCGCTACGCGGGAATCGCGTTGCTCCGGCCTTCATTTCCCAAGACAGCACCGATGGCGTGAGGTGAGGCGCCGAGAGCAGCTCATTCTGGAAGCCTTCCGCTATCGCTGCTCCCATGAGCAACTCAACGTTGTTTGGGTACCCGATTCCGACCGCCCGCAAAGTCTCGCCTTTGCGCCAGCGGATGATCGACGACATGACCGTGCGTAATTTCGCTCCGAACACGCACATTAGTTACCTGCAACAGGTGAACCTCTTCGCCCGACATTTTGGGAAACCACCGGAACTGTTGGGGCCGGAAGAGATTCGCGCCTATCAGCTCTACTTGGCCAACGAGAGGAAGGTGTCGGTTGGCACCCGAATCATCGCCGTCAGCGCGCTCCGGTTCCTCTACGCCAGTCACTTTGAAACGCGAATGGACCGTTCAGCACATTCCCGCCCCCAAGAAGGATCAGCGCTTGCCGGTCATCCTCAGCCCGCAGGAAGTTCTTCGCTTGCTGCAAGCCGCTCCCTCCTTTCCACACCATGTCATCTTCAGCACCATGTACGGCACCGGGATGCGTGTCAGTGAGGCGGTGCATCTGCGCGCGACCAACATCGACAGCGAGCGTATGATGATCCGAATCGAACTGAGTAAAGGCCATAAGGATCGCGACGTCCAGCTTTCCCCCAAGCTCTTGGAACTGCTGCGTTGTTATTGGCGGAAAGTGCGGCCGGGGGAGTGGATGGTCCCAGGCCAGATTCCCCACCAACCGCTGACCCGAGATGCCGTCGGCAACGCTGTTGCCGCTGCCAGCGAGCGTGCCGGCCTGCAGAAGCACACAAGCCCGCATTCCTTGCGCCACGCGTATGCCGTCCACCTACTTGAAGCCGGGACCGACATCCGCAGGATTCAACTACTGCTGGGTCACCGCAGCCTATCCACGACGGCACGCTACCTTCGTCTGGCCACCACGACGGTCTGCGCCACAACCAGTCCGTTAGACCTGCTCCCGCTGCCCACTGTCGATTCAAATTCCTAGGCCGCCGCTCCATGCGACCGGCCCTGGAAGTCGCCGACATCGTGCACGCCCATGGCGACGAGTTTCGCCGGGCGCACGCCGAATCTCTGTCCGCGGGGCAAAAGCGTGTGCTGCGTAACATCGAACGCTGCCGCACAGCGGCGCTCGGCGGGCATCTCGAGCGGTGCGACGAATGCGGCCACGAGCGCAACGCATACAACTCGTGTGCGGACCGCCATTGTCCCAAGTGCCAGTCGATAGCCAGGGCCAAGTGGTTGGAGAAGCGGCAGGCGGAACTCTTAGAGTGCGAATATTTCCATGTCGTGTTTACACCGCCCGCGAAACTGGTCGCGCTGGCCCTCCAAAACAAACGCCAGATGTACGATCTGTTGTTTCGGGCTACCGCCGATACCTTGCAGTCGATAGCTGCGGATCCGGAACACCTGGGAGCGCAGATCGGCTTTTTCTGCATCCTGCACTCGTGGGGGCAAACCCTCAATTTTCATCCGCACCTGCACTGTGTCGTGCCCGGTGGCGGAATCTCTTTGGACGGCAGCCGTTGGGTGGCCTGCCGTCCACACTTCTTCCTGCCTGTGAAGGTGCTTTCGCGGCGCTTCCGCAAGCTCTACCTTCGATATCTCGAACACGCCTACGCGACAAAGAAGCTGCAGTTCTACGGCGAACTCCAGCCGCTATCCGATCCCAAGAACTTCGCCCGCTATTTGAAGCCGCTCCGCGACCATGAGTGGGTCGTCTATGCCAAATCGCCGTTTGGCGGTCCCAAAAAAGTATTGGATTACCTCGGCCGTTACACCCATCGGGTCGCCATTTCCAACAACCGGCTGAAGGAGTTGAAGGATGGACAAGTCAGCTTCGCCTACAAGGACTACAAACACGAGCACCGGCAAAAATTGATGACGTTGCCGGCCGACGAGTTTCTGCGCCGCTTTCTGCTACATGTTCTCCCCAACTCTTTTCAGCGCATCCGCCACTACGGCCTGCTCAGCAACCGGCATCGCGGCGAGAACCTGACCCGTTGCCGGGAACTACTGGGCACGCCTGCACCAGTTCCCGAGCCACGCCGGGATTATCGAGATCGCATTCAGCAACTCGGCGGCCATGACCCCCTACTGTGCCCACAATGCAAGAGCGGCAAAATGCTGAGAATCGATCCGCTTTGCATCGCTGGGCTGATTCAATACGGTGATACTCCATGACCCGCGCGATTCGCTTTGCCGGCTTCTGGCCGATGTGGCTACCGTCACGCGGTCTTCACCGGCACGACGGCGACCAACATCTTGGCTGAGTACTGACCCATGAGCACTTTCCCCATCCCCACGGACGCGATGGGGATCACCTTCTTGAAAAGCATTCGAGACTGCATCGCTGTCATGGGCGAGGCACTGCTCTATCAAGCCGGCGGCGCGGCGGGCACACCGGTTGCGCTCACTGGCGTCTGGACCGAAGACACCGGCGTTCAAGCTTCGCGTCCCGGAGCGCAGGCCTCCGTCTGCTGCCGCATGTCGGCGCTGGATATTCAGTTGGCCCAGCAAGAGATCGTGCGATCCGACAAGACCGGTTCGCTCGGCATCACAATGGGCATCCTCGGTCGGCGGCAGGTGACTTTCACCACAAAGATGAGCCTGGCGCCCAATGGCGCGGCTGGCACGAAGCCCGACATGGATCCGCTGCTGACCGCGCTCATGGGCAAGGCTCCCACTATCGTCGCGAGCACGTCCGTGACGTATGGCCTGGACGACCAGAGCCCGTCGGTCACGCTCTGGGACTTCAACACGCCCGGCACGATGACTCAGCGCTGCACGATGGGTGCCATCGTGAAGACGGGCAAGTTCGACATCGGCGTCGACGAGCCTACCGTCGAGTTCATCGGCCAGGGACTGGCCGTCCTCGACACAGACATCTTTGCGACCGCAGACACGATCAGCAAGGGCGGCCTGACGGCCTTTCCAACGGAGCCGGCTTCGCCCGTCACCAACGGCACGCCGCCGCCCGGTTTCACCGGCACGATCACGCTCGACGGCAACACGTACACGACCTATCGGACTGGCACGATTACGGTCGACGTGGACCGCGAGCTGCCCATGGATGGCTTCAATTCTTTCTACGGCATCGCGCCGGCGGCTGGCCTCCGCAACGTCACGACCGACTGGTCGATGTACGACGACGACTCCGCTACTCTGCAGAGCCTGAAGCAGAAGGCCTACACCTGCACGCCGGTGACGCTGGCCTTTCAGATCGGCACGGTCGCCGGGTCCACCTGGCTATTCACTCTGAAGAACGTGCTGCTCGCCAAACCGAAATTCGACTACAGCGGCAAGCGCCGCGTGGTCGCCTTCTCCGCGTGCCGCGCCCACGACACGACCATCGGTGCCAAGGACGCCATCACGATCGCGGTCCAGTAGCCAGATTCCGGCAGACTACTTCCGAATGAATTTCATCCCAAGGTCGACACGCATCGATAAACACCACCAGCAATCGGATCCCTTGATGGGCTGCCACCGCGCACGCGATTAATGGAGATTATCTCCTTTGTCCACATCCTTCTTATCGCCTGGCTTTTTCAGACGTGTGAAGTCCGCACGATAACGCAGCACATCACTATAGAGTGGCTTTTTGTCCACAGACCTCCAAAGGGCGGCATTTACGACCAGTCCGCCGCTGTAAGTAATCTTGTCTCCCACAGTCAGAGCTCTCCAGAATGTCTTATGGACACGCTCAGTGCCGCCTGCGGCAACGATGCTGGCTAAGAGGATATACGCCGGAGGCAATGCCTTGGTCCCTCCTATCGACTCAAGGACCTTCCCATTAGCATCCTTAACCTCCTTTGTGTCTTGTTTGTCCCGACCCGCCAAAAGAGAAGCAAGCTGGAACCCTTGGATCACTGAAGCACTTCCTAAAAGACCATTGCTCGAATTGATTTGAAGCAGCGAATTCAGGAAGTTGTCATACAAACCGTCAGCATCTTTCAGGCCCTGCATGAGAATGTCGTTGGCCTTTTCATCCGGCGGCAGGTTGGATTTCTTTATATGCTCGGCTGTACCGCACGCATTGACACGGTTTGAAGCATAAGTGTACTCATGAGCTTTAGTTCTCACATAGTTTAGCTTCTCAAGTGATACATGGATCGCAGCTGAGGAGAATTCGCTAGCGGAACCGGCTCCAAAGAGCGGCGGATAAATAACTTGCGCGTCTTTACAAAGATTCTTGCCATCAGTGTCATTAAACTTGCCAGCCAGCGCCAGCGCGAACGAGCTATCAGGGATAGTGATGGAGCCGGGGCTCTCAGTATTAGACGATACGGCTATCATCGACAGTAAGGAAGTCGCTGCAGCGGATGGTTCAGTCGGAGAGAAGCCCAAGCCGCTTGCAGCCGCTGCGGCGGCTTGGGTAGACATTTTTCCTAAGGCCTCCTCCTCCCGCATGAGCGTCTTACTAACCTCATCTTCGTCCGCGAATCGCAGGTGCAGTTCGTGGTAGAGCGAGTGTAGGTCAACGAATGGCTTGCTACAATCCCGAGGATCCTTCGCATCTGGAGGGATTAGAGAGGCATACGCCGCTTTAACAAGTTGGATGTTTTCCACAAACGCTTCATACGATTGAAGGGAAGCGAAAGAGGCTTGATCAAATATCACGATCGGAGCGCTATGGTCTGTAACGAGTGCGCTTTGTCCTTCGCGATCGGGTTTCCGACACACTTTGTTGAATATATGATTCGCGATTTGGTCTAGCCCGCCAAATGCAAGCATCTGGGACTCGAAAGCTGCTGACGAGGATGACGTGGAGCCGCCCGAGGTCGAGGAGGGGCTACTCGAAGCGGACGTGGATGAACTTCCGCCTTTCTTCCCCTGAGCGCTCAGGAGGGGCGCATTCGGCAAAATGATGACGATTGTCAACAGGAACTTCGACGTCAAACGCATAGTTGGCTCCTTCGTTGAATCTTAGGCGTGTTCTGCCGACACACGTCCTTATCTCTTTCAGTTTGTTACCTATCTTTCGGTGAGACCGCCTGGATCCTACGACAGGGTATTCCGACCGAATTGCTTGCCCGCTTCTGAGGCGTGTAGCGCCCAAGCGGCATCCGACCAGCCTTACAGCACTTTCCGTAATTAGCCAGAATCCATGAACATCGAATCCACTTTCACTCAAGAATCCCAGGCACGCCCCGGCGTGCGTTTCACCATGCGGGTGCTCAACCAGTACCAGCGTGCGCTGCGTGACTCCAAGATCATCGACGCCCGCGTGCAGGTGAGCGAACTCAGCCGCCAACTCCACGCGATCCCCGATCCGGACGCGGAGATTGACGATATCCGAAGCCGCGCGAAGAAGGAAGAACGGGAGGTCACGGCCGAAGAGCAGGCGCGCATCGACGCGATCACCGCCGATCCGGAGAGATTCAAGATTCGCATCGAGCGCGCCACGCTCGATCACCGCATCGGGCTGATCATCAACACCGAGCTGAAGCCTGCCTACATCCGCGCCAGCCTGCAAGCGGTCGAGGGGCTGGAGATCGACGGCCAAGCGCCAAAGGAGCCGTGGGACGGGCTCATCGAGAAAGCTCCGGACGAGCTACTGGATGAGCTCTACGTCGCCGCGCAGCTCAACTCCGGCCTGACGCAGGCGCAGGAAAAAAACTGACAGTCGCTCTCGCCTTCACCCGGTCCGGCGGCTGGGGGCGGGAGCAGAACCAGTGTGACCACTGCCGGGCGCAGGGGCTGCATTTCCAGAAGAACTGCCGCCGCTATGATCCGCAGGGCTTCCAACCCGACAAGCCGGACTGGTGGGTGCCACAGTACGAGAGCGGCGGCCTGCGCTTCCGCGTCGAAGACGTCACCGCCAACGAGTGCCCGGTGTCGGTGATCACGCCGGAGACGATGTGGCTGGTGCAACTGCTCAGCAAGCAGATGCGCGTGCAGCGGGCGGCCAGCGCTCCACTCTTTGGTCCAGACGCGAGTGCGTGGCCGGCCTGGTGGTACGACGCGGTGGAGACCGGGCAACACGTCCTCGACCTTGAGGAAAGCGCGGCCGCGGAAGAACGCCGCCGCAGACAGCAATTGGGTGTTTGAGAACCTATGGGCGCCGCCGAATCCCTGAGTCTCGCGATCACGACGCAAACGACCGGCACGGCCGAGGTCGAGAAGCTCGTCTCGGCGCTCAACAAGTACATCGACAAGGTCCAGGAGGCGAAGGACAAATCGGAGAAGGGTCCGAACCCGGCGTCGTGGGAGGCGTTCGCCGGTCATGTCAAAGACGCGATCCAGAATCCGCTCCAGACTGCGGGCAACGCGGCCGAGGGCATGCTCAAGACGCTCGGCCCGCTGGGGACAGGACTGGTTGCGACCGCTGGCGGTATGGCGGCGGCCGGCGCTGCCGCATTGTCCGTAGCTCGCCAGATGGGCGAGTTGGGCTTGTCGATCCACAACACGTCGCTCCGTATGGGCCTCACCACGAGGGAGGTGGGGCAGTTCACCTTCGCGGCGCAGGCGGCGGGTTCTGACATCGGCTCCCTCGAGGGCGCGATGCGCAAGCTCTCGCTGGGCCTGGCGGAGAGCGGCGAAGAGGGCGACAAAGCGCGGCGCGGGCTGGCCGCACTCGGCGTGTCGGCGCGCGACGCGCATGGGGAGATCCGCCCGACCAGCGAAGTCCTGCTGGACATCTCAAAGGGCCTGAACTCCATGGGGAGCGCGGCAGAGCGCAACGCCGCTGCGGTACGGATCTTCGGTCGCGCTGGCGTGGAGCTGATCCCGGTCCTGAGCGGGCTCTCGGAGCATGTCGAGCGCGCAAAGGAGCTGGGACTCGGCCTGGACGAGAAGACCGTCCGACAACTCGACGAGACCCATCAGATATTGCACGAGATCGGGGCGAGTTGGGAAAGCCTGCTCCGCCAACCGAAAATCATCCTTACCCTCGAACTCAGATCCCTCCTGAAGTGGTTCCGCGGCGATTCTTCCGAGGACAAGGGACCGATGACGCCGATGGAAAAGGAGGTCGAGCGGCGCCGGAGGGAGTACGACAACGGACCGCAGCGCAAGCTCGATGATCTCAAGGGCGATCTCGCGCTCTACGAGAACCGATCCGACCCGCTGGCCCAAGCGCGCACGGCGAACTTGAAGGCTCAGATCGCCGAGCTGCAGGATCAGCTTTCCGGCAATGGCAAGCGCATCCTGCAGCAGGCCCTCGCGGGCGTGGAGCGTGGCCCAGGCGGTCTGGAGAAGCAGCTCGCTGCGGCGAAGAAACATCTGGCCGAGGTCCAGACGACGACCGAGGGGATGGCGCTGAACAAAGACGGCACGCTGACGCCGGCGGCGCAAAACCAAAAGCTAATCCTCGATGACGCGCTGCGCCAGGTCCAGCGGCTGCAGGCGCTCTCCAACGCGAATAAGGACGCAGCGAAGGCGCTGACCGAGAGCAAGTCTGGCGTCGAGGCGTTGGAGAAGCGCGCGGATGAGGAGGGCTATGGCATCCTCGCCCCGGTAAAGAAGGCGATCGATGAGTACCAGGCGCTCGCCGCGAAGATCAGGAAGGTCGCAGACCCGAAGGTGCGCGCCGACTTGGAGGCTCGCGCGCACACCGCATACTCCCGCGTTGTGATCCCGCTCGCGCGGACCGCCTCGGACAAAGAGCGGGAGATGTGGGCGAACCTCGACAAGAGCGAGGAGGAACGCCGCTACAAGCGCACCAACGAGTTGATGCGCTCGCTGTACGGACCCGGCCTCAAAGACGACGAGGCCCGGTTCAAGGCCGACGAACAGATCGAACGCATCTCTATCTCCACGGCACGCGAGAATATCACGCGCGAATCGTCGAAGGCCACGCGGCTCGCCGAGTTGCGCGCGCCGATCGGCATGGAGGATCAAGCCGCCCTCGCCGGCATTCAGGAACGCAAGCGCCTGGCTCAGGAGCTGTACGACTTCGAGATGAAGGAGTCGCTCAAGATCGAGGATCTCGACGAGCGGCGCGTCACACAGGCCAAGGCACTCGCCGATCAACGCCGCATGAACCTTGATGCCGAGCTCGAGGCCGAGGTCAAGATCGCCGAGATGCGGCGGCAGCAGGTGGAGAATGCGCGCAACATGGCGGGCTCGTTCTACGATGCAATGCGCTCGAACAAGCTGCCGGACTTCTTCCGCCAGCAGGGTGACAATCTCCTGAAGGGCATCTTCGTCAACGCGACCAGCGGGATCTTCCAGCAAGGCTTAGGTATGCTCGGCCAGGTCGGCAAGTCCAGCGGTCTCGGCGGATTGCTGACGGGCACGCTGCTCGACCCGAAGAACGCGCCCATGGCTGCCAACACACTCGCGCTCACTGGCACCACGCGGGCGCTCAATACACTCACGAGCGTGCTCACGGGAACGCCGGTCTCGGGCACGGTCACCGGCGGCGCGACCGCCGGATTCGGCGGAGCCTTGCAGTCCGGCATTGGCGGCTCCGGCGCGAGCGGAGCGTCAGGGTTCGGTGGCATTCTGGGCGCGATTCTGGGCATCGGCAAGGCATCCGGCGTGTTCGGCGGCGGCTCGCGCGGAGGTGGTGTCTTCAGCCTGAGCGGGAGCACCGGCGGCGGCAGCTACGGCGTCATCGGCGCGGACGGCGTCTTCAACCAGGTTCCTTACGGGACACCGAAGGGCGACTACGCGGTCATGCGCGCCGACGGCACCATGGGGACGTTCCACTCGCCCGGTTTGACCGGCAAGTACAACTCCGTCGAAGGCGCGCTGTTCGATCCGAACGCCGGCACGGGCGCCAAAATCGGGAGCGCGGTCGCAACGGCGGGCGCGGTCTATGGCGGCGTGATGGGCATCATGGGCGGCGTCAAGCAGGGCGGCGCGCGCGGCACGCTTACCGCAATTGGCGCCGGCGCTGGCGCGGCAGCGGCACTGGACCCCGAGCCGATCTCGAAGGCCGTCCTCGCCGGAGTCGCGTTGGTCTCCGGCATGATCACGGGCATCATGGGCGATCCGCGGCAGAACCGCCAGAATCAGCTCAACAACGAGCTGACTGACTGGCATTACTTCCAGCCGCAGGCGCTCTCGTCCATGATGGATGGCTCGGGCAACCTGGTGAACTACGACGCGCGCGGCAACGTCCGTTCGACGCCCTACGACGGCTGGCGCTTCGACGTGACACAGTCGCACTACGGCTCACCCGTGAACGGCCAGCCCACGCCGATTCCCGGCGGCGCCCAGCCGGTCTACATCTACGCCATGGACGCGCAGAGCTTCGCCCAGTTCGCGACGAACAATCGCGGGGCACTGGCCAACGCGCAATATCAGGCGATCCAGGAAGGGCACCCGCTCGTGCAGGCGATACGAGCTGTTAGCGGAACCGCCTAAGCGCCCAACCAGTCTACTCACCCAAATCAATGCAGCAGGACTATGGTACTCGCCTTTTCCGTTAGGCTGTTAACTCTGCGATGGCATCTATTTCAGACCCAAGTACAAGCGAAGCGCTTTCAGTATTGCGCATACGCCAACTAGGTCGGCATACATAGCATTGCGTCTAATAAACTGATGGAGTCTCGCCTTTCCATCCGCTGTCAGATCGCGATGGATTCTGTTCTGGATCGTTTTGCTTCGAACAAGCGCTTCTGGATGTTCGAGGAGAAATGCATCAACAAACTCGCCCGACAATGCATCTTCCAGCTCCCAATCCAGCCCTATGGTGAAAACGTTCTCCCGCTCAAAAATGCCCTGAAGAGCGCGCGGATCCAAATTCTGTGACATCGGCATAATCGGCCAAAGCCGAAACACATCTTTGTATTCCAGCACACTAGTATCCAGTTCATGTATCTCACGAACGGCCTGTTTGCCTGCTCTATCATTATCGAAAAGTCCAACTATGCGATATCGCGGACGGCCGTTCGGCAACAGACATATGCGCGCCATAGCCCGTAGTGCCAAAAGCTCGCGGATCACACCACGTGTTCCGCCGCAGTTGCCGCTTCCGGCAGCAACGACAGCCAGATCAGTTCCCAAAAGGCTGATGCCTGAAAATTCAAACTCTAGCCGGGCCGCGAACCGGAAAAGATCCGCATCAGTCGTTCCCTCAACTAACACCGTCCGATTCCGAACGGAGAAGCCGATGGCTAGCCCGTATCGTGCGACTGCGTCTAGTTCGCTATCCACGGGCAACCGCCGTCACCGGACGCAAGAAGGGCCCATTGTGGCCGAAAGAGACGTGGCATGTAAGTCGGGTACCGGCCTTTAACACCCGAAGATCGTGTTCCTCGGGCCTGAACGGAACTGGAATCGAGTTGAATTCCCGTACACGGGCCATTGCTCGTATTGCGGAATCCGCTTCGATAAGTGCGTGAACGGTCTTTAACGTGACACCGTCGGCCCCCCGCAGCCACCGCAGCCGCTCAGGAACCTCAACGAAATACTCATTTTCGCGCCACAATTGTCGCAACGAGCGAAAAACTCTGTCGCCTTCCAAAAACCGTGCGTTCTGAAAAAGCAAGATAGCGTATTCCAGCTTGAGCTGAGGCGTTATTCTGTAATTAGTTGCCTGAAGTTGCTCGGCCAGTTCCAGTTGCTGTTTGTACTCGAATGGATAGGTGGCGCATGTCAGATCATACCGAAGTCGAATTACCTGCATGCTGCCCCGCCCAACTGGATGCTCTAGCAACTCTAGCGCATGAATGCGGCTACCCTCCGCTATATCTCCGAATGACATCAGCTGCGTCTGACGATCCTTCGCCAATAACTTCCAGGCCGAAACGATCATGTCAATAGGGCTGGAGGGTTCAGCCTCGTCGAATTCAGGTGGAGTCTTCTTCAGCAAGAGGTTTAGAGCCCGATCAGCAAGGTCGCCTAGTTGAGAGGCTCTGTAAGCTGTTTGGTTTGACGATAACGCCGAAAACACAATGTTCAATGCTTCAACGCACTGTTCGATCGCCAGCGGGGAGGATCCATCGGCACTCTGAATGAGGTTCCTTACATACGTTTCAATCACGAAAGAATTGGTTGCGTTCTCCTCGTACGCCCTTCGAGTGGCATCGTTTGCCAGCCTCCGAATCTCAGTTATTCGCTCGGCAGTGGCGCCTCTCTCGGCCTCGGCGTCCGCGAGATCGAAATACGCGTTTGCAAGGGAATTGTACAAATTGAGGTTGGATTCTGATCCAGCTGTGTACTCGATATTTTCGAGTGCATACTTAATGTCCATTATTGCCCCATAGAGAAGTGTGAGCTTCTCCGCTTGAGTAACTCCGTAAAACTGCTCACCGAGTTTTGCAATCCGACGTCTCGATATAGCAATATGGTGCCGGAACAATCGACTCGTGTCGCGCAACGGCCTCGGCATCGCATCCAGCGCGTAGAGAACCTCTCGCCAAATAGACACAAAGTTGCTGTGACCGTGATCGGGGTCGATCTTGAAGATCGATGTCGCAAACTCTTCGCCGATGTCCCGATAGGCGCGTTCTCCTAAGACAGGTTCGCGGGAAATTTGTCTGAGCACCAGATACCGCAGGTGTTCCGGATCTCTCGCAGTACTGAGCCCAAGCTCACTGCGCATTGGATAGTCGTAGAAAATGGCGTTGATTAGGAACCGGCCGAGGACGTCATGGATCAGCGCCCAATATCGATCACCCCCTGAAGAATGACGCACGAGTCCCAAAGCTGCCAGGTCCCCTCGAGCGTCGGCCAGGAGATGCGAGACCGGCCAACCCCCTCTCGAAGGGGGCAAAAGTATCTCTGGGAGCGGAAGCCTTTCTGTGCTCATGGCCGCGATCCGAAGAATTGCCTCCCGGAGGACTGGCTCCGTTGCATTTCGCTTATAGGAGCGGTAGATCCATTCCTGGATTGACTCCGACAGATCGTATTGTCCTTGTATCCAAAAAGACAGTGTGACCCAAAATGCTGCGGTCCCCTCAAGATATCGGACGGTGTGATCCTCGTAATAACGATCCCACTGTGACTGCGCCCGTTGCTTCCCATAACGTCTGAGAAACTTGTTTAGATGCTCCCCTAGCTGGCGCGTCTCCTCCTTCTGGATCGCGTGGTTCAGTTCGCCAAGACTCGTGACGCGCGATCCGTTCAAAAATGTTTGCTCCAAAGCAGGGCCGGTCACGACGAGCAGACAGGCAGGTCGCCCAGACTTTTCGACTTCATTGAGAAACCGGACAAGGTCACCCTCTCTGTACTGCCAGTGGAGAGTGTCAAATACAATTAACCACGGTGTCTGGTAGAGTCGGGTGGTCGCCTCATGTTCAGGTTTGCGGGGACTAGGTTCTGATTTGCCACCACGAGCGACGCGGCTGCTAATGGCGCCATGGACTCGGTTTAGGTAGTTCACGACCGGAAGTGCGTTCGGGACAAAGGGCACCTGTTTCGCGAGCAAGACCGGATATCCTTCGCGAGCGCATTCCCACGCCAGTGTTCGAGCTAGTGTGGTGCCACCAGCCCCCGACTCCGACGAAATATATGTGATGCAGTTCTCGTCTGATCCGGATGCATCCAGTTTCCTTAGGATGCTGATGAGATTCCTGCCGCACAGGGGGTCACGAACCCACGGCAAGCCTGCAGCGTACGGTCGCCACGAACTGGTTGAATCACGAAAGAAGGCGACGAAATCGTCCTCTGAAAGTTCCTCCGGCGTCACGGGACCTAGATCCCGTTCTTCAATGAGCGAGTACCAATCCGCAATTGGCCGTTCCGGTTCGTCAGATTCAGTTACATCCACCTTGTGAAGTGCTCCATGGACATCGCGGACTCGAATTACCTGACGCTCTTCTGGATAGGACTCGTTGTATCGGGCCAGAATCTGAGAGAATGCCTCGTCTACGGACAACGTAAGGAGACTTGCTGACGCGCCAGCACCGACTCTGTTGAGCCATTGGTCCAGAAAGACGTCAGCAGTTGATACGTCTGAGATGAAGGTGAGACTAGACTTGAATCCGGAAGTCCAGAGGTCGCTGAGATCGGGGGGCATTGGATCTTCGCGAGTCGAGATAATGACGAGTTGGCGGATGCCTGATCGACGCAGCTGCTCCAGCATGGTAATCCGGTGGAGACGACTCTCGAAATCTGTCAACGGCGGCCCAACATGGCGCCCATTGAGGAGATAGATTGGCAAGCATCTCTGCGGAAAGTCGACTCGCGACGGATCGCTATCTATAAGCTGGATAAAGCCCCGTTTCCGGACTAATGGCGTATCGAGGGCCGCTTCTGACTCAAGAGTATCGAACAGCGTAGGGGCAAATTCCTCAGAAAGTACTACTTTCCAGGGCAACCCAAGTAGTTCTGTGAGTAACGCGCGACTGTGTGTATTCGCGGGCAGGCTACGAACCCAAAGACCGGCATCTCTATTGTCAAGACTGGCCAGTAGATTGTCGCTAATCCGGTCGCTTCGAAACAACTGGTTCTCCATCAAACAGCCCCCCATGCAGCAAGATACTGCAATCGATACATCACGCAGACACCGCTTTGTCGGTGACGGCACCAAGCACCATGATTCATTACGAACGCAACGGCAGTCGCACGCGCTGTCATTATGTCAAACGGCGAGCTGAGGAGAGCGAAGCGCGGTCGCTTTTGTGGGCACCTACTCGGAATTCGACAAGCTTGCGTCTTCCTCGTTAGGAACGACTGGCGCACATGAGATCGGCACTTGGCGACGTCGTGCCGGAGCAACCCAGGTAGGCTGCGTCCATCCGAATCATGTCTACCTCAAGCCGGTTCATGGGTGCCGTGAAACATTGACGATTCCCCACTCCTTCGGATCATGCTACAGTTCCCGACACTAGCGAGCGGGCTCGTGACGATGACGCCGGCCACGCTGGGGGTCGGCTACGCCACGCGCGTGATGCGCTTCTGCAATGACGCCGAGCAGCGTTGGGCCGCGCGCGGCCAATACGGCGTCTTCGTCCTCACGCTCACCAACATCTCTGGTTTTGATCTGTCGAACGTCCGCGACTTCTTCCGCGCGGTGAAGGGGCGCTTTGACTCGACCTGGAGCCTCACCATCAGCGGCACGACCTACAACAACATGATTCTCGACTCGGATGATCTGGCGGTGACGGAGCAGAAGCCGAATTTGTTCACGCTGCAGGTGAAGTGCAGGCAGGTGCACGGCTGATGGCGTACTTCCCCCAGGTCGGCGCGAACGGGATGACGGTGCAGTTGCCCTTCGGGCAGACCTTCTCGCACCTCACGTCGGTGAGCGAGATGCAGTCGGGCCCGCGCCAAAGCTACGCCTGGCGACCGAATCCACTGATGGCGTGGGATCTCACCTATCCAGCATTAACGCCCGCCGAGTACGGTACGCTTCTGAGCTTCTTTCAGAGCCAGCAGGGACGTTACGGCGAGTTCACCTTCCTCGACCCGGGCGGAAACCTCGTTCCGGCGTCGGAGAACTTCGCGGATGCTTCGTGGCAGCAGTTCTCCGTGGCCGTGGGTGCCAGCGTCGCCGGACCGTTCTCGGGATCGCTCGGCACGACTATCACCGGCACGACGAACGGCATGCTTGCCGCAGTGGTACTGCCAAGCGGGAACGGCACGGGGCTCTGGCTCTGCGGGTCCGTCTACGTGCTCGCGCCAGCGGCGTCCTCGCTGGTGATTGGCTTCATCGACTCGGGCTTCAACGTCCTGGCCTCGCAGAGTTGCGCGCTCCCCGCGAACCAGTGGACCCGCATCGCCTGTACCACGCAGCTCGCGACGAACTCGGCCATCCGGCTCTTGGTCGGCGGCTTCGGATCGTGGACGGGACCGCTCTCGTTGTTTGGCGCGCAGGTGGCGCCGATTGGCGGCCCGGGCGCGTACCAACGCACTCCCGGCAACTACGGCCTCCACCCGAAGGCCCGCTTCGACACCGACCTCCTGGAGCCGCAGTACGTCGGTCCCGCACAGATCTCATTGAAGCTACGTCTGACGGAACACGCGTAGATGAGCAACCTCGGCCTGATCAACGCCGTCAAGGAACTGCCGCAGGCGTACCAGCCGCTGATGCTCGCGGAGTTCGCGATGCCGGACGGCTCGACCGTGTTGCGCCTGGCGACGCAAGACCTGACGCCGAGCGGTTTTCAGTACAACGGCAATCCCTACTTGCCGCGCATCCTCAACCAGGACATGGCGGCGTTCCAGCTGCTCAGCCAACAGGGCGTCTCGGTCCCGCCCAACCGTGAGCGCAGCCCGACTTCTGCCCTCCGTTTATCTCGCAGGAGGAAGCCGTTCTAGCTGGCAGGATGTAGCGAGTGAGCGGCTTTCCGGCTGGAACATCATCGACCCACGGACGCATCAACTCTCTGATGAACACGCGTACACCGCGTGGGACCTTGAAGGCATTCGACGAAGCGACTGGGTACTCGCGAACTTTGAGGCAACGAACCCTGGCGGTTACAACCTCGCGCTCGAAGTTGGATACGCGAAAGCCCTTGGAAAACGAATCATTCTGATTGACGAGAAAGGTAGCGCTGACCCCTCAGTTCGCCGATACACAAGCATGCTCCACGCTTGCTCGGACTTCACGCCGCAAAGCCTAGACGAAGCCATCTCGTTCCTGCAGAAGCTGATGAGTATCGCATGATCGCTTGAGGCGCGACCACTGGTGACTGTGCGTGCCGACCGCCCATCTCCCGCTCGGTTAGCAACCTAGGAGACGTTGACCATTCCAGACTCTCCAAACGACGTTATGACTTGGGTTCTGCTCGGGGATTGATGACGGGAGATTCGTAATCACTAAATCACCTCGCCAGCCAATCTCGTAAGTATTAGAAACAAAGAGCCTGACACCATTGAGGTCTGCTAACCTGCCGTTGGCGTCCGGACGCGATTCCGGCCCAGAATGAGGCAAGAGGCGGGTGAGGCGGAATCCTGGCCACCGGGAGGTTAACAGGCAGCAGCACCAGCCGATCGTGCTATGACTTTGCGAATCGTGCTATGCCGATATTGAAAAATCAGGGGATACCGCAATTCGCCTTTATGACGGGAGGCGTTTCGGCAGGCCAGTCTTGAGGTCCATCGTGCCGACCCTCCAAGTTCTCGCCGTGGAGCGCATTCGCCCCGCTGGTTAACACTCACCACGCGCGCGAACGGTGCTGCAGCCAGTCACTTCCACGGTCCGCCCGGCCTCCAATTGAGATCAAAGGGATGATCTTCGGCGGCGGCGGCGAGCGGTTCCGAGGCGAAGAGCCGCACCTGCTCCACGATCTTCTCCAACTCCCACTCCGAACCGAGTCTGCTGCGCCGAACAAAGGCGCGCCATTGAACTGCCCGCGCCGGATCCGCGCTGAAGGCTTCAGTCAGTCCCACCGGGATCGCTTCCACCTCAGTGTCGCGATGATGGAAGGTCGAACGAATGGCCTCGACCAGAAGAGCGCCTTCAAACGGATACATCCGCGCCAGCAGGGCCGTGTCGTAGTAGTCCTTGATGCGGCTGTTGAGCATGCCGAGCACGGTGAGCGCTTCCAACTTCTCAGCCACTACCGTCTCCTTTGGATAGGCCCGCAGCACCGGCGGCGGGAATTCGAGCATGGCGGGGTACTCAACTTCTACAGGCTTCGGCACGATCACGTCGCCAAAGCCGACGTCGATCTGCATGGGAATGCGGGCTTTCGCGAGCGTCGCGTTGAATCGGATTCGCACGCCTTCGTATTCCGCGTCTTCCTTGATGCGCTGAACCTCGATGGAGTCAGCAGCAAACTCCAATCCGTCCGGTTCGGTATCGAGTTGGCAGAGTTCGGCGACGACCGACCGGATGTGCTCCAACTCGTTGCTGGTCCTGCCGGCCAAATCGATGTCGATCGTCGGTCGAGTGACCGGAGCCTTCCAAGCCGTCAAAAGGAGGGCGCCCTTCAGAACGAACCGGTCGGCAAACGGGGAGCTCGCCAGCCGATAGAGAAAGCGCTCCATGGCGAAGTACTGCAACAGTTCTTGAAACGGCCGTCCCTCTGCGCGGGCGCGGTTCAGCAGCCGCTGACGGACGGACGCCCCGATATCGCGGTCGCTCACAGCACCGCCTCCAGGTACGGCCGCATCACCTTCTCGACCCGGTCCACTCCCGCGAACTTGGAGATCAGCTTCAGGTCAGGCTTTCTCGTTCGCTCGCGGTAGGTTCGCAGCGCTTGGACGGCCACATCGAGGCCGATCTTATTTCGGTATTTGAAGCAGTCTGCGATGGACTTCTCCGGAGAGTAGATCCTCACGCCTACCCCGTCAATCGAGACGGATTGGACGCCGGCGCTAAAGGACGGCTCCGAGTACCAAAACACGCGGAGCGGGATACCGCCGAGCTTTGGAATCTGGGCGTGGCCGGGAAGCGCAACATCCACCGTGTGCGGGACGTCTGTCGTGAGACCATGATGCGCGAGTGATGATATCAGGCAGATCACGGCTCGCGGGATTCGGAGGGCAACGGCCACTAGGTCCGGGTTCGTGAGCGCGGGCTTTTCGGAGAGCCGGTAGAAGCCGCGGGCCACCTGTTCAACCTCGCCACTATCTCTGAGAGCATACAGCGTCCGTGGGTGGACACCCAGCCGGATGGCATCGCTGGTTCGCAGCATTCCCAGATGCTGGGTGAACACCTGGCGCGCGTTGGCAAGACTCGTTTCCCCGACTGGCATTGGATAGACTCCACGGACATTGTACTTGTTTTCCGATACTTCTATCCACTCCGAACACACAGGCGGTGCCCATGGAAGATCACAAGCCGGTATCCATTGAAGGAGCCGAAACGGAGAGGTGTCGCCAAGCGTTGGTAACGGTTCGAATTGTTTAACAGCCGCTAGAAAAGGAAGGACTTCCGATTCTCTAAATTCTGTTAGGAGGGCCGTTCTGCTCGGGGAGCCATCTCCCAAGTCCTTTATTTTCAACACAACTCCTAGAAAACACGCCAGATAGGCCGTCCTGTCGCGCCACTTCTGCGCGCCCTGTTTTCGAAAAAAGGTACCCAAGGATACCCAAGGACAACCGAATCACGAACGGTGTGACTCGCTGGCGGTCACGGCTGCGCGCGCTGCCAAAGCGAGACGCTGCTCGGGCTTGACGGGACCAGGGCGAAATAGGGAGGTAACCAGGTCGCCGACTACGTGGCCAAGGTAAACTCTGCGGCGTTTTCGGCAGGTATGGTTGCGACCGCACGGCTTCGCCCCGATGCATCCTTAGGAGCAAATCTACGGGACGGCCGTTGCGCGTCAACTTGACGATACGCTGAGTTAACGATGGTGCATTTATGTGCCAGCGAGCCTGTGTGCAGAGTAAATCTCGATCAGGACTCTACGTGCGCAGCCCGTTAGATAGTGGTAGTGGAAGTACCCAATTGCGTTAGGCGCTGTTTGTCCCAATCAGCGGCGAGCCAGCCGAGGACCGCGTTGGGACTGCCCGATCCGGCACCCGTCTTGTAGAAGGCGAATACGGAGTCGAACTCGCTTTTCATCGTGGTGGCACAGGCGGCGATGTCGGAGCCAGACGTTATCATCTTGCGAACGCCGGATGTTGCTGCCGGTCCGAATCGCTTGTCGGGATCTCCGGTAAGCCAGACCATGGCTTCGTCGAAGCCGAGATACGCATCCGCGCCGGCGGAGATGGCAGCAGGCCCCAGGGTCACGGCGGACCAACAGGCAATGGCCACGACGATTCTATCCCAGGATTTCGAAATGTTGGATAAGTCCAGGACGTCGCTGGTGTAGCCCTGGAGGCGGGACTTGAATCCATGCCCAAAGAACAGAGTCACGCGGGAAGCGGACATATCCGCCTCGACTGCGGCGCGGGTCACTGCAGATCCATGCAGGTCGGAATGAGAGTGCGAGGAGGCTGCGATATCGGGGATAAGCCAGGAACTCCAGGACGCGAGTTCGACGGCAGCAGGATCATTCGCCGGCCGGACCAGAGCAAGTTTACTCATGTGCCTCGCGAGAATCCGGCGAAAATCCTGCGAGAACGTCGTTAAAGCTCGTTATTTTGATACCGTGCTCCACCAGACGAATGAAGAATTCCCCAAATTCGGATTCCTCAACGACTTCGTTATAGATTTGGCGGGGGGAAAACTGTCCGGCATTGGCGACGCTGATGGCCGGTTTATCGCGCTCTGGGTGGTGGTCAACCCAGGCCTTGAGAGCCACGCGTAACTGTGTTCGTTCGATAGGTGACAATCTAAACTTCCCTACCTCAGTTTCCCACAAGGATGGGCTTGATCGGTCGGCGGTCGTCTGGAAAAACCAGCGGCTTCCACGGCTTCCACCTTCAATACTGCACCGCGGAGCTTAACGAGGCTGATGCGGACGTCCAGGATGACCCTTGGAAACAGGATCAGCCAGGAATCGAATCCATTCAGTGGATCGCCTTCGAGCTGATATTCGACAATGCCCTCCAGCCAACAGCAGTTGGGGGAGGCGGGTTCGTGCCAGCACGATGATTCCTTCACGGGATGCTGCGGATTTCATCGAACTGAGGAATCAGGACTAATGTCGAAGCCATCAACGCCAGAGTAAGACAAGAACGGACTACCAACCTTCCGCTCGGATGTCATAGCAGACTCATCGGAGCGTAGTGGGGCTGGCCTGAGTGGGACGCTTCGCTATTCGCCAGATTTGGAGCCAGCGACGGAAGCATCCTGACCAGCGATCGGCGAAAGCTTTACCGTGAGTTTTTGCAGGTTTTCGGAGTGATACTTGCCACCGGCCTCCACGGCAAACAGACCGATCTCAATGCCGATTCCAGCTTTGACTTCCTTTTCGACGACGAACTGGATTTCGACTTCGGCGTCCTTGAGTTCGAGCAGCGGAGTAACTCCGGAAGCGATAAGGAGCTGCTTGGAACGGTCAATTTCCATGCGTAGGGCATGAAGCAGTTCGGCCAACCCAATCTTTTTTTCGTCTCCCATGCGCCTGCCTCCGAACCCCATCATGCGATGGTGGCTTAGTGACCTCCAGTAACCGATTATATACGGTTGACGAGGGGGCAACGTTGCACAGCACGGCCCGGTTCGGCGGGATCACTCGCGACCTGTGATTGTCGGAGAGCGCCTTGGTATTCACATCTCTTGCGTGGCCGCGATAAACCACAGTTATTGAACGGTCGACCTATAAGAGGCCGCCCGGAAATCACGAGAGTGCATACGGACCTTGGCCAGCGCGGCCCGCCGGGGTCCAGCGATAGATTTGCCTGTTTGAGTACATCGCGCCTGGGTGGTGAAAGTTGATCGCCCAACGCCACCACAACGAAAGTAAGGGTCTGACATGGATTCCCATACAGAATGCGTCTGGCCGAATTCATCCGATGGATACCTTATATATAGCTTCGCCAGACAGCTCGCATCCCGCAGCCAACGCGCAACGGCGTCGTCGCAGAAGGCTTCCACGGCCCCCGAAGATCGGCCTCATGTTCGCGACGCGAACGGCAGGCGATCATTCACGGGGCGATCATTCACGGCTCGGCTGAGGTCCTGTTTGCATCCGATGTAGCGCGCGGTGTAGTGACAATTCCCTAAAGTAGTGATAATTCCCTAAAGAGGGTGGCTAAGGGCAGGTTCCGGCCGCTCCGAATACCTAGAAACAGCTTCGGCTCGCCTTAGCTTATATAAATTTCCTTTCTTGAGGTGTCCCCCTCTTGGATAGTAAGGAATAGCCCTTTTCTACAGGTAAGGGAACATTTCGGCCCGCCATCCAGCAGATTTCTACAGGTTAAGGAATAACGATACTGGTTCAGCGTCAGGGCGGCGCGAATCCGGGTTTTTAACTCTTCGAGCAGTGCTGGTTAGCCAGACGGGAGTGGGATTAGTTCAGCCACGGTGCCCTCGTCCTCGACAGAGGCGCTTTCCTGCCCTTCTGGTAGGCCCAGACAATCGCGACCAGTGCTTGTACTCCACATCCTGCATCTCCTCCACCATCATTATGGTAACAGGGGTCCCTTCAGAATTCGGACCATAAAGCACGTTAGTGAGACAATGTGTGAATAGAATGAGTAAATTAGATGATGGCGCTTTATACCGGAGTCATGCAGGTATAGCGTCGCAGTAAGTTGTTTTTTTTCATTGGTTGCACTTGCTTAACGAACGCTGTGATCCGTTTTTTGAAACGATCCCAACCTGATCGGCGATGCGCCACGCGACCAGCTCGATCCGCGGCGGCGGGTGTGTGAGGGGAGTGGCGGAGCCCGCGCCGAGAAGCTAACGCTTTGCGTCAGCACACGGCGTTGAACTACCCCACTGCCGCAGCCAGTCCTCGACCGCCGCTGACCGGCAATCCATGGCGGCGACCCGCTGCTGCGCCTCAAACGCCCAGATTCCGCTGTCCAGCACGCCCAGCCAGGTGGCGGCGTAGAGCTGGCGCGCGTCCTCGGGCAGGTTCGCATCGCGCAACTCGCGCGGCTCGGCCGGCGCCTCGGCAACCACGAACAGATTGTCTTCCTGCTCCTTGACATTTTGGGCGTCTGTCAGCGTCAGATGGTAGTGCCCTGGACCGAGATCAATGCTCGGAAGGTATGCGGCACAGGTGCCACGCACCCCAACCGTTTGCGCGAGGATTCTTCCGGTTTCCGCCGCGGACAGCGTCACCGAGAAGGGAGGTACCCCGCCTTGCCAGGAGACGAAAATCGCGCGGTTGCCGGCGGCCAGGACCGAACGACTGGCGGCCAGAATCGGTATCTGGAACGTGACCGGCTCATTGGTCTTTCCGGTTTCGTTGTAACAAGATCCCGTATTGACGCCACGGCTGGCCGTCGTCGCCGTTTTGCTGTCGCCAGCTTGATCGGAACCTCGCAGCACTCCTATGAACCAGGCCCAGACTGACCCCGGCAGTCCCGGGACAGCGGACTGCGGTATCTTGTAGGCTTCGGCTTTAGTCATGGCGAAAGTCACCGCGATGGTCTCGTTGGTGGCCAACTTGCGCACCATAACGACCGCATCCTGCCGGGTCACGGCGATCCGATCACCCGGCCGGAGGGTTACAAAGTTATCTTTTAGCCGGTGCTCAATGTCCTTCCTGTCCTTCCCCGTAATGGTGGCGATATCGGCAAGCCGGGCATTAGCCGGATGATATGGTCGATGTAGGCGACGACCCCATCTGCGTCGTTTTGCGGAGGCTCCGCGAACGACGGCGTGGCCAGCGCGACAGACAAACCCGCGACGAGGATACGAACTGTCCTTGCGCACCATCTACAGTTAAACGATTGCATCAGTCTCCTCCTTTTCGGTGTGGACGTGCGTGCGGCGCGAGAGCCGGTGCTCCCGCCGCCTTGGCCCATAGGCTTCCAATTCCGCGATTATCTTGTGCATATACATGCCTAGTAAAGGAATCGCGAAATCCATCCAGATTCCGTCAAGTAACAGAAAGTAGTTCAAGATTATCAGCAGGGGTACGAACAGCGTCAGGATGACGATACCCGCGATGACATAGTCCAGATACGCAAAAATAAATCCCACCAAAGCGATCGAGGTGCCCTCGATGGTAAGCCGCCAAGCGCAACTAGGCTCCTGTAAAAGGCCAGGGTTTAGCATCGATTCCAGGCTGTTGATCAGCACCATAGGCCCCGGCATGATGCCAATCGGAGTCGCGTGCATGTCGCGAGCAGCCTCGAAGCTTTGGCCGATGACCACCACGCCGTTTCCCGGCACGTCGAGCATACGGTCGTAGAGTTTCTGGAGCTGTGGTGTGTCTTTGAGGATTGCGAATGCGGGAATCAGATGCACAGGCGACAGCTCTTTCGGATAGCGGAACCTGAAAAATATCCGGTTGGTCAACGCGATAGTTGCATCGCTGGGCTTCTCGACTTTGGACGCGTGGGGCAGCGAGCTATTGCGCAGCCATTCCCACATTGGCGCGTCATCGTGTTCGAAAGTCGAGGCGGGAATGCCTGACTGATTGTAGGAGGCGAGATCCACGATGCAGCGGTTCTTCTCGACCGGATTGCTCCACGGAAACGCTGCCCTGTCAGCGTCCCTCCGCTTCGGATCTGACTGGTGAATGAGAGCGGCGATGGCGAGTTGCACCGATGGCAGGATTTCCCAATGACCGTCGCCCATTCCAGCCCCATCGCGGCGGCATCCAGTCTGCCACATCTGCCAGTCTCGCAGCACGCCGTCACGCGACACGCTGAAATACGGCGCCACGGCATGCAACTGTTCGGGATGGCACTTAATAACGTGGTCCAGCGGCGAAGGCCGCAGCTCGGGGGCGAGCCGGTCCTGCATGCCGTTCAGCGGTTCACGCAGCGTTCGCACAAACAGAATGTGCTGTTCCGGGTTCAGCCGGGTTGCGCGCTGCTCGATCTGCTTAGCGAACTGCGCGTCCTCAGGATTGTTTTCGCCCTCGATAATGACATCGAGCACAATGTAGCGGGCTTTGTGCTTTATGGCATAGTCGATCAGAGCCAGCAAGCCATCGCGCGGTGCGCGGAACGGCTCACCGTTACCCCACTGCGGGTCGCGCCAGGTTTCCTCGTCGACATCGATGAAGGCCAAATCCTGCGAGGCGATGGGATCGCCGCGTCGCGTGCGAACAGCCGCGCTGCCTTGCATCGCGGCATCCAGCGCCCAGTTCCGCGCGGCAACAACGATACGTGCATCATGGACAAAGTGGAACTCGAGACCGATCCCGATCACGGCTCCAATCAAGATGTTCTTGGCCCAGTGTCGGTTGCGGTGACCCAAGTGGTCCCACGCCAACCGCAACCATATGCGCGCAGCGCGGATCGAGGCCAGGATCGGCGGCAGCAGTCTAGTGCGCGGCAACCGTGAAATCCGCAAGGCCACCTCCCGGCATGCTCAGCATCGGTTCCTGGCGCTTCTCGGTCAGCACGAGCACACGCTTATGGACGTAGATTTCGAGTTCGAGAATGGTGATCTCGCCACTCTGCGCCGAGTCGGCCTTGCCGTCGACGATGCCTTCGAGCAGCGCCTTCGTGAACGCGCCATCCTGCCATTGCGGGCCCTCGTAGGAGAGCTGATCGCCCTTGGAGGCGGACAGCACGACGATGCCGGAATCCGACCGGCTCAGCACCGCGGCGAACGCGGGGCCGTTCGAGGCGGCGAGGTTGGACCCGAGCGCCCCGCCGGGGTAGCAGGTGTCGACGAAGAACAGCACCTTGTTGCCGGAAGTGCTGAACTTATCGAGGGCGCCGCGGATCGCACGGTAGTCCACGCCGGTGGCGCGCTGGCGTGCGGGGTCGAAATCCGCGGGGGCGTAGAAGTAGTCTTGATCTGGCGTCTGGACGCCATGGCCGGCGAGGAATAGCACGCCGACATCGTCCGCCGCCGCCTGGCCGGCAAACCAGGCGAGTCCGGCCTTCACGCCCGCCAGCGTCGCCTCGTCATCGCGTAGCAATTTCGTGGTGACCTCCGCGTAGAGCTTGCCGCGCTGTGCCTGCATGGCTGCGACGAACTGCTCGGCGTCGCGGGCGGCGAAATTCAATCGCAGGTCGGGGCGCTGGTATTGCGAGATCCCCACCGCCAGGACGAACAGGCGTGGCTTGTGCTTCGCCGCGAGGCCCTGCTGGCCGGGTGCGAGCTCGGCCCTGGCATCCCACTGCAGCGCGATTGTGAGCGGTTCCGAGCGTGCGTTGCCATTGTCGGCGTAGATCTTCACCGTACTGTCGTGCGGGGGCAACGGCCCGATGACAACGTCCCGCGTACCGTCGGCGGCGCGTTGGTAGACCGCCCGGGATGTCGGCTGCCATTCGCCGTTCACCATGATCCGGGGACTGTCGATGGTCTGTGCATCGGCGGGATTACGGACACGGTATTTGATGGTGACACGGTCGGTGGCGAAGCGCGTCGGGGCGTCGACAAGCTCGAGCACCGGCGGCGCCAGCGTGGCGATGAGCTCCGGCGTTATCCTGGCGTCGTTACGGTCGGCGGCTGCATTGGCCAGCTTTACAGCCTTGCCTTCATCGAGAGTGGCAAGCACTTGGTCGATCACGTCGGGGCGGTACAAACGGTCGTGGAAGCGGCTGGCCGGGAAAAAGTCAGCCGCCTGGTCCTTGCCGCGGTTGACGGTCCAACCGATAAGATCCTCTCCGCCAGGACTGGCGTCGTAATAGCCTGACGGCGTCCATAGCACCCAACGTTTTCCGTCCTTATTGGGAAAAAACGCCAGCAATTCATGCCCGTCGCTGGCCCTGTACCAGCGGATGGTGCCGTCGCTATAAGCCACTACAGCCAGTCTGCCATCGGACGAAAGCAGGAGATCTTCAATGCTAGAGTTCACCCTGTGTTGCCAAAGGATCTTTCTCGCGCCCGCGTCATACAACATCAACCCGGCACCACCCTCTTCCAGGTGATTTAACCCCCGGTGGCTTGCTAGAGGACCAAATTTCTCTTTAGAGTCGTTAATATCAGCAGGAGGTTGCGATACGGATCGCAGTTTTCGCTCGGTCAATGACATCTCTGCAAAACCTCGGCCTTCTTGCTTGAAACCGAAGGTGACGACACGACCGTCCGTTGACAGATGGAAACCGATATTACCAACCTCAAAATCTGTAACTGATCCTTCTTGCGTAATATCCGATTTTGTCCCGAGTGTTCCCCACGAAGTAGGATTACCGGCAAAGACGAATCCGCCGCCCGGCAGGGGGGTAAGTAGGTAGATTGACAATGGGGTCTGCTGATCACGGCGTGCATCGCGCGCCCCCCCGGACCAACTGCTGACGAACCGCTCCTGCTTGTCGCCGAACGTCGCGCCGACCGCATAAAGAGTACGACCATCACTCGACCACGTTGTTGAATCATATTGTGCATCAACTCCGGGCGATGCTCCATTGTGGGCTGCCTCCATCGCACGAATAATATCGTTGGAGACTACCTTCCTCCCACGAGTATCCGGGGCGAACAACTGTCTAAGGTCGTGCCCAGACAGGATGTCAACCAGCTCTCCGTCAAGACCTGGGGTCACAGCAACCTGAGTGCCGTCCGGGCTGATGGAAGAGTGGAGGTTTACAGCTCCGATTTTGGTACTGGTAATGAGATGAAATGATGAATCATAAAGTCGGACAACATCCTCATCACCAGAGGTCACAAATCGGCCTGAATGATCGAAAGATATGTTGCGAACGGTCGAACCATAATTGACGTCCTCTCCAGCTTTTGTCCAACTATCGGTCCGCCAGGCCCGGATCCCACCGCCCTTAAATAAGCCGGCAACAAGAAATCTTCCATCAGGAGAGAAGACTAGTTCAGAGGGCCTGTTTGCTCCGGTCGGAAGCCGGCCCGTCATACGCCCCGTTCGGGTATCAAAAATATAAATGAAGTAGCTTCCGTCCCAATCTGCACCTGTATCCCCGCCGACGGCCGCCACCGCTCCATTTGGTGACAGGGCCGCAGCATCCAGACTACCTTCCAGGCCGAAATTCTGAGGAGGTCGGAGGATGGTCAAAAGATGCCCATCCGAAAGCGACCACAAGCGTGCTGTCTTGTCCGCAGCCGATGCGGTTAGCAGCAACCGGCCAGTTCCATCGACGCTCATTGCGTCGATACCACCAGTATGCATGCCTGTCTCTAGCTGCAAGATTGGAACCATCGCATCGGCCCCGGCAGCGTGCGGGATCGGCTCGCCGGTCTGCGCCCGCGCCGGCGCGCCAAGGACGGAACCCAGAACCAGCAGCAGACCCATGGTCCGCGGAAAACGGAGAATCAAGACCATCGCGCGTTCCTCGCTTGTTTCCGTGATTTATCTTTGGTGGTCGGCCTTGAGCTTGATCTCGCCCTGATGCGCCAATAGCTCGCACTTTTTGTCACCCGCCGGGTCGCGGGTAAGGCCTCCCACGTACGTGTCTTCCGAATATACCGCCTCTCCACTTGGCAGAATGAACTGGAGAAATTTGTCACCGTCCCAGGTCGACATCTCTCTTTTTACGCAAAGGTGCATGTGGAACTCAAATTGTCCAAGGGGCGGATTGTTATAGATATCCTGCGGAGAAGCAGAATAGGGAAATCCGGATTCTGCGATCATTGCTAAAGTCGTTTGTGGAGATGATCCGGTTGGTTCGGGGGCGGGCGGCGGTGCTTTTTGTTCTGCTGAAGCTCGCATATCACAAGCTTGAATTGATCCTAGTATTTCTACCATTTTGTTCTGCATTTCTGTTTCAATTGCTGTATGACGATCCTTCATTATACTTATGTCAATTTTGGCCTTTTTTAGTAAATCGGGAATTTTTGCTACATCTTCGCGGGCACTGTCACAGTTATTCTTATTTGCTGATGCTATAGCTGCGTCATATAACGAATCTACCTGTGCTCGAACGGCCTCCTGCATCGCGCGGCCATCGGCTTCGATATCCGCACGCATTGAGGGATCGTTTGCGCCAGTAATGGTTCCGGCAATATCAGGGGAGGCCGTAGCGGTTGGTGTTTGTGGCGCAGGCTGTGGAGCACGCTGAACGGGTGGAGGGATATTAGCGGGCAGCGTTGTTGACGCGACTTGTGACTTACAACTTTTGTCACCCATCGGATCGCGGGCAAAGATCCCCTTACCCGCCAGGGCGTAAACCAACTCTCCGCTTGGTAGGACGCACTGGAAAGACTGTAGTCGGTTCCAGGTATAAGTCTTGCCAGTTACGCAAACTTGCGTATGGAACGCAAATTGTCCAAGTGGTTTGCTATTGACTGCCTGCGGGGAGGCAAAATAGGGAAGCACAGCTTGTGTGATCACTGCTAAAGGGGTGGGTGCCGACGCTTCGCCGGTTGCCGCCATGGCATCGCCGGGGCCTTGGTCGAACCCTTTCGACTGGGTGGGGGATTGTTCAGCAATGGACTCGCACTCTTTATCACCCGCCGGGTCGCGGGGAACGGCTTCTAAGTTGAAGGCTGCATATACCGCCCCTCGGCCTTGAATAAAGAATTGGAGAAACTTCCTCCCGTTCCAGTTCACTACCGCGTTTTTCATGCAAAGATGCGCGTTGGCCGCAAATTGCCCAACCGGTGGCGCGATACCGACATCCTGAATGCTTGCGTAATAGGGAACCGAGTTCCGCGCAATCACTGCCAAAGAGGTTTGCGCCCGCGCCGGTGCGCCAAGGACGCAACCCAGAACCAGCAGCAACCCCGCTGGCACCAGCGACCTCGCAGGCCGCGGAAAACGGAGAACCAGGACCATCGGGCGTTCCTCGCTTGTGGGATCAGGGCGATCCAGAGTGACGATAATAATTATAGTTGAGTTGTTGCGCTGTCATCCACTGGTAATGAAGCCCCCAATCCGGCGGTAAGCGATAGGCGGCGTGTTGTTCAGGCTCCTCATCTCCATCGCCGTACGGTCGGAGACGGAATACGAGTTAATCTATGCCGTTGTTAAACGTCGGTCGTCACCTTAAATCGGCCACTTGTACTCACGTTTGCCTGGCTCCCCAGGGGTAAAAGCTGGGATTCGCGAACTTGCGAGACTATTACCGCATCGCGGGCAGTTGCAGAGCCATTCAGAAGTACCCCGTAGTCAGAACGCGCACATTGTGCCCCCAGGGCGGTTGTGCAATAAGCTGTTGCACAATTGGTTCCTCTGGAAATTACGGTGACAAGCTATCGAAACAGCTGTGCATGGTGCCGTGACGGCAGGAGCGAGCCAAATGATTGGTGCGGAGGACGCGAACTGCGCAAACTCAAGTTTGTGATGAAAAGCTGGGACGTGATCCGAAAGCCGTGCGCTAAGGCCTCCTCCCGGCACTCGTCTTGGTGAATGCCGAAGTGTTTAGGATCACGAATAGCTGTCGCGAAATCCCCTTGCTCCCCACCAATCGCGCATAGACCCTGCCTGACGCAGCGTTTAGCAATCCAAGCGGACGAAGAGTCGCCATGCTGGACTTCGCCGCGGGAACGGTGCGGAGCACGGTACCGCATTCGTTGCAGATAATATCAGCCTGATCCCCGCGAATGACGCCGTTCAGGCAGCCGCAGCACTCCGGATCGCCAAAGTCTGAATGCGGCAGGGTTGTTTCGATGTGGCCTTCGAACCCCGACCCGTTACAGACAGGGCAATCGCGCGGCCCGGTGAATGGAGCAAGGTCACCATAACCATACGCGCAGCCCGTATAATTGCCGTCGCCCAGAGGGATGCCTCGACACTGCGGCGGCGATATCGGGTCGCTCGAAGGGGCGATGCGCAAGCTCTCGCTCGGCCTGGCGGAGAGCGGCGAGGACGGCGAGAAGGCCCGGCGCGGGCTGGCCGCGCTGGGCGTGTCGGCGCGCGATGCGCACGGGGAGATTCGCCCAACCAGCGACGTGCTGCTGGACATCTCCAAGGGCCTGAACTCCTTGGGCGGCGCGGCCGAGCGCAACGCCGCTGCCGTGCGGATCTTCGGCCGCGCCGGCGTGGAGCTGATCCCGGTCCTGACGGGACTCTCAGACAACGTGGCGCGCGCCAAGGAGATGGGCCTCGGCATGGACGAGAAGACCGTCAGGGGGCTCGAAGAGGCGCACAAGCAGCTGTCCGAGATCGAAGCCCGGTGGAACGCCCTCCTCCGCGCGCCGAAGATCGCGTTGACCCTCGAGATCAGTGCACTCCTCAAATGGATCCGAGGCGGCTCGACCGACGACAAGGGGCCGATGACGCCGATGGAGAAGGAGGTCGAGCGGCGCCGGCGAGAGTACGACAACGGTCCACAGAGTAAGCTCGACAATCTCCGGGGCGACCTGTCGCTCTATGAGAACCGGAGCGACCCGCTGGCCCGGGCGCGCACCGCGAACTTGCGGGCTCAGATCGCGGAGTTGCAGGATCAGCTCTCAGGCAACGGAACGCGCATCCTGCAGCAGGCCCTGGCTGGCGTGGAGGATGGCCCAGGCGGCGTCGAGAAGCAGCTCGCCGCGGCAAAGAAGCACATGGCCGAGGTCCAGACGACGACTGAGGGGATGGCACAGAACAAGGACGGCACGCTCACGCCGGCGGCGCAAACCCAGAAGTTGCTCCTCGACGATGCGGTGCGTCAAGTTCAGCGGCTCCAGGCGCTCTCCAACGCCTACAAGGACGTCGCGAAAGCACTCACCGAGAGCAAGTCCGGCGTGGAGGCGCTGGAGAAGCGCGCCGATGAAACGGGCTGGGGCCTTCTCGCGCCGGTCAAGAAGGCGATGGACGAGTACGAGGCGCTCGCGGCGAAAATCGCCAAGGTGTCCAACCCCAAGGTGCGCGCCGACCTCGAATCGCGCGCGCACGGCGCTTACTCGCGCGTCGTCATCCCGCTGGCGCAGGCCGCCTCGGACAAGGAGCGGGAGATGTGGGCGAGCCTCGACAAGGGCGAGGCGGAGCACCGCTACAAGCGAACCAACGAGATGATGCGCGAGCTGTATGGGCCCGGTCTCAAAGACGCCGAGGCCCGGTTCAAGGCCGACGAGCAGATCGAGCGCATCTCCATCACATCTGAACGCGAGGACATCACGCGCCGGTCGGCCCGAGCGACGCGGCTCGCGGAGTTGCGCGCGCCGATCGGCATGGAGGATCAAGCCGCCCTCGCCGGCATCCAGGAGCGTAAACGCCTCGCTCAGGAGCTGTACGACTTCGAGATGAAGGAGTCGCTCAAGATCGAGGATCTTGACGAGCGGCGCGTCGCGCAGGCCAAGGCACTCGCCGATCAGCGTCGTTTGGATCTGGATGCCGAGCTCGAGGCCGAGGTCAAAGTCGCCGAGATACGGCGGCAGCAGGTCGAGAACGCGCGCAACATGGCTGGCTCGTTCTACGACGCGATGCGCGGCGGCAAGCTCCCGGACTTCTTCCGCCAGCAGGGCAACGAGCTGCTCAAAGGCATCTTCGTCAACGCGACCAGCGGGATCTTCCAGCAGGGCTTGGGCATGCTCGGCCAAGTCGGTAAGGCATCCGGGCTCGGCGGATTGTTGACGGGCACGCTGCTCGATCCGAAGAATGCACCCATCGCCGCCAACACGGTCGCCCTCGCCGGCACGACGCAGGCTCTCAATACGCTCACCAGCGTGCTCACTGGAACGCCGATCTCAGGCACGGTGGCAGGCGGTACGACGGCGGGACTTGGCGGAGCGGTTCTGTCCGGCATCGGTGGATCCGGTGCAGGCGGGGCGTCCGGGATTGGTGGCATTCTCAGCGCTATTCTGGGTATCGGTCGGGCATCCGGCGTGTTCGGCGGCGGCGCGCGCGGCGGCGGTGTCTTCAGCCTGAGCGGCGGCACCGGCGGCGGCAGCTATGGCGTCATCGGTGCGGACGGCGTCTTCAACCAGGTGCCGTATGGCACGCCGAAGGGCGACTACGCCGTCTTGCGCGCCGATGGCACGATGGGGACGTTTCACTCGCCGGGCCTGACCGGCAAGTACAACTCGGTCGAGGGTGCGCTATTTGATCCGAACGCCGGCACAGGCGCCAAGATCGGAAGTGCGGTCGCAACGGCGGGCGCGGTCTACGGCGGCGTAATGGGCATCATGGGCGGCATCAAGCAAGGTGGCGCGCGCGGCACGGTGACCGCAATTGGCGCCGGCGCAGGCGCAGCTGCGGCACTGGACCCCGAGCCGATCTCGAAGGCCGTACTCGCCGGAGTTGCATTGGTCTCCGGCGTGATCACGGGCATCATGGGCGATCCGCGGCAGAACCGCCAGAATCAGCTCAACAACGAACTGACCGACTGGCACTACTTCCAGCCGCAAGCGCTCTCGTCCATGATGGATGGCTCGGGCAATCTGGTGAACTACGACGCGCGCGGCAACGTCCGGTCGACGCCGTACGACGGCTGGCGCTTCGATGTGACGCAGTCGCACTACGGATCGCCAGTCAACGGCCAGCCGACGCTGATCCCCGAGGGTGTAAAAAGGATTGTGTAAACGGCCATCGGGTACAGCAGACTGGGAGAACCGATGGCAACCGACCCGATCGACACGAAACTGATCGACGCACTTCTGACGGGCTACAAGAAGCCGGAAGA
>Ga0302320_10002598_pt1 | contig 42363 bp, 37 predicted proteins | sample Bog_T0_3_FD_202130 | JGI IMG/M metagenome (GOLD analysis project Ga0302320, IMG submission 202130) | Peat permafrost microbial communities from Stordalen Mire near Abisko, Sweden - Bog_T0_3 | ecosystem: Environmental > Terrestrial > Soil > Wetlands > Peat | place: Sweden: Abisko, Stordalen Mire... | reverse complement strand
TGCCGCGCGTGCTGGTCAACGAGAGCTACGCCGCCAACGTCAAGCGCGGGGCGTCGCGCGACGAAGACAGGCAATATGTCTCCACGCAGTTGCAGAGCGCCAATTGGCTGACCAAGAGCCTGGAGCAGCGCGCGCGCACCATCCTCAACGTCGCCAGCGAAATCGTGCGCCGGCAGGACGGGTTTCTCGTCGAGGGCGTGTCGGCGCTGCGGCCGCTCAATCTCAAAGCGGTGGCCGACGCCATCGGCGTCCACGAATCGACGGTGTCGCGCGCGACGTCGAACAAGTATATCCAGACGCCGCGCGGCCTGTTCGAGATGAAGTACTTCTTCACCACCTCGATCGCCGCGGGCGACTATGGCGAGGCGCATTCGGCCGAGTCGGTGCGCCACCGCATCAAGCAGATGATCGACGCCGAAGACCCCAAAGACGTGCTGAGCGACGACGTGATCGTGAACCGGCTCAAGGAGGCCAATATCGTCGTCGCCCGACGCACCGTCGCCAAATACCGGGACAATTTGAAGATCCCCTCCTCCGTCGACCGTCGCCGGCTCAAGATGGGCATGGGAGGGGCGAACGCGGGTTCGGGCTCCCTGCTCCCGGCGTAAGGCGCCTGCATTTCGTGCGTCCGCATTGACTTCTCAACCGCGCGCTTCTAACGCTGTGCGCGATAGCGGGCGGTCGCCACGGCCGACGCGGGAGCGGACGCCAATTTCCAGTAGCCGCGGGGCCGCGGCCCAGCGCCGCTGGAACGAAGAGACAAAGGCCTAGCCATCCATGCCATTGAGAGTTTCGGGCAAAAACCTCGACATCGGCGAGTCATTGCGAGCGCATGTCACCGAGAAGGTCGAGGCGCTGATCGGCCGCTATTTTGACGGCAAGGTCAGCGGACACGTCGTCATTTCGCCGGAGGGCTCCGCCTACCGCACCGATTGCTCGCTGCATCTGAGCTCGGGCACAGGGCTGCAGGCCGAAGGCCGCGCCCACGAGCCTTACGCGAGCTTCGAACAGGCCGCCGACAAGATCGAGCGCCGGCTGCGCCGCTACGCCAAGCGTCTGAAGGATCACGATTCCTCCTCCGAACCGCGCGTGAAGCTCAAGGTCTCCAACTTCGTCATCGAGTCTCCCAGCGAGACCGAGGTCGAGGAGGTTCCGGTCGAATACGCGCCCGCGGTCGTCGCCGAGGGCTCGCAGCCGCTGAAGCGCCTTTCGGTCGCTAACGCCGTGGCCGAGCTCGACCTCAGCGGCGCCCCGGTCGTGATCTTCCAGCATTCGACGAGCGACCGGGTCAACGTCGTCTATCGCCGTCGCGATGGCGCGATCGGTTGGCTCGACCCGCATTAGAAGCACGGCACGGTTTTCGCTTGTGCTGAGGGAACAGCGGCGGAGCCATTCATAGTCCCGCCGGCCGGACGCTAGAGAGTTACATGCCCTTATCCGATTTCCTGACGCCGGAAGCGGTCATCCCCGCGCTACGCGTCAACGGCAAGAAGCAGGCCCTTCAGGAATTGAGCGAGCGCGCGGCGGAGGTCTCGGGCCTCACCGCGCGGGAAATCTTCGATTCTATTTTACAGCGCGAACGCCTGGGCTCGACCGGGGTCGGCGACGGCATCGCCATTCCCCACGGCAAGCTGGTGAAGTGCCCGCGCATCTTCGGCGTGTTCGCGCGGCTCGACCGGGCCATCGATTTCGAGGCGCTGGACGGCCTGCCGGTCGATCTGGTCTTTCTGCTCGTCGCGCCGGAATCCGCCGGCGCCGACCATTTGAAGGCGCTCGCCGCGATCGCGCGGGTGTTGCGCAATCCGACACTCGCCACGCAATTGCGGGCGACGCGCGATGCGTCGGCGCTGTTCTCGGTGTTGACCCAGTCGCCGACCTCCAACGCGGCCTGAGGCAGAGGAATATCCCATGAAAGCTCGCGTCGTCGTCACTTTGAAGTCGGCCGTGCTCGACCCGCAGGGAAAGGCGATCGAGGGCGCGCTGAAATCGCTCGGCGTCGCGGGCGTCGCCAGCGTGCGCCAGGGCAAGGTGTTCGACATCGAACTCGAAGGCGCCGACCCCGCCGCCGCCAAGAGCGCGCTTGAGGACGCTTGTGAAAAACTGCTCGCCAACACGATCGTCGAAAACTACACGATCTCGCTCGCATGACCTCCCCGTTCCGCGCCGCCGTCGTCCTGTTCCCCGGCTCAAACCGCGAGCGCGACGCCGCGCGCGCGTTGAAACTCGCCACCGGCCATGACCCCGCGATTGTCTGGCACGACGACCGCGCGCTGCCCGAGGGCACGGACCTCGTGGTGCTGCCCGGCGGCTTCTCCTACGGCGATTATCTGCGTTGCGGCGCGATAGCCGCCCGCGCGCATATCATGGACGCGGTGCGTGAACACGCGGCGCGCGGCGGGCTCGTTCTCGGCATCTGCAACGGCTTCCAGATCCTTTGCGAGGCGGGCCTGCTGCCGGGCGCGCTGCTGCGCAACGCCGGCCAGCGCTTCATCTGCCGGCGGCAAAGTCTCCGGGTCGAGACCAACGCGACCCGATTCGCCGCGCACTATGCGGTGGGCGACGTGATCGACGTCGCCATCGCCCATGGCGAAGGCAATTACTTTGCTGAAAGCCAGACGCTCGACGAACTCGAGGGCGCGGGCCGCGTGGCGTTTCGCTATTGCGACGCTCAGGGCGAGGTCGGCGGCGCCGCCAATCCCAACGGCTCGCTGCGCGACATCGCCGGGGTTTACAGCGAGAATTTCAACGTGCTCGGCCTGATGCCGCACCCCGAGAATTTCGTCGACGCGCTGGTCGGCGGCACGGATGGGCGCGCAATGTTCGCTTCGCTCGCCGCTGCGTAAACATGACGATTGTATGAACTTTTCCGCGGGGGAATTCCGTCGTATAGCGCAACGCTGCGCAATATTCGATTTGGGAGCACGCTGCGGGCATGAGTGATTCGCTGGATCGCCTCTACGCCGCCGTGCTGGCTGCGCGCAGCCGTGACCCCGCCCTGTCGCGGACCTCGAAGCTGTTCCGCGACGGCGTGCAGAAAATGGCGAAGAAACTCGTCGAAGAGGCCATCGAAGTTGGGCTCGACGCGGTGCAGATGAACCGCGAGAACGTGATCCTGGAAAGCGCCGACGTGTTGTACCACCTCGCTGTGGTGTGGGCCGAATGCGGCGTCGCGCCCGCCGACGTGTTCAAAGAGATCGACCGCCGCGAAAAGCTCTACGGCATCGCCGAGAAGCTGCCCAAGCATCCCCCCGGCCCCCCGTCGCGCCGGCTGTCGTCGCTGGCCTCGCGACGCAAGGCGTTGTGAACGGAGAGCTGTTCCCGCCCGACCCGCCGAGGAGCGTCGGCCTCCAGGCCGACGTCTGAACACCCGCTTGGACGCGCAGACCGTCGGCCGGGGGGGCGCGGCCCCCCGGCCCGCGCCCACAACCCCCCCGGGGCCCCCCCCCCGGGGGGGGGGCCGCCCGACGCTCCTTTCCGGCATTGTCGCCACGACTGTCGCCGCCCGCCAAGACCCACCGCCTTGACCTCGCCGCACTCGCAATGACAAAAGCCCGACGGGCTCAGGGGCGGCGCGCGTTCGCCTCGGCGGCCCGGCGACAACCCGCGGGGGGCTCAAGCGCATGATCGACCTCGCCGCCGCTCGCCGTTTCAGTCCCGTTCCGGGTTTTCCGAGGCGTCAATGACGGCGCAATTCCGTCAGGGGTTTGGCGAACTCGTCGTGTTCCTGCGCGGGATGCGGGAGGACGTCTACACCGGCTATATGCTGCGCCATCACCTGCGCTTTCTTATCCTGGCGTTCGTCGTCATTCTCGCCGCGATCACCGCGATCAACGTCTCGGGCGAGATCGGCCGGGTTTGGGGGGAGGCGGCCGAGGGCGGGACGGCGCAAGGGCTGGCGCGGACCGCGCTCTATGTGTTCTGCCGCCTGCTCGACAATGGGGCGCAGATTTTTGGCATCGCCTTCCTGCTCGGGATCGCCTGGGCGGAGATTTCCCACGCGCAGGGCGGGCGGCTGGTGCTGGCGCGGATCATCGGCCGCACCTTCATGATGCGTTCGACGGCGCTGTTCCTGCTGGCGGCGGCGTCGGTGCCACTGACCTTCGCGCTCGACAATTTCGTCCGCCCCTGGGCGTTCATGACGCTGAGCCGCGAGGGTCTGGGCGAATACGGCTGGAGCTACGCCAACGAGCGCTCGCGCGCGCAGCGCTGGTACACGTTCGGCGACAATGTGATACGGGTGACGCTGTTCGACGCGCCCGAGCCGACCTTCGAGAATGCGCTGCTCTATCGCTTCGACCGGCGCGGCGATCTCGCCGCCGTCGCCACCGCCGACCGCATTCTGGCGCCGGCGCCGGGGCGCGCACGTTGGACGATGCGCGGCGCGACGGAATGGCGCATCGGCGATCTCAATGGCCCGGATTTTGGCCTGCCTGTCGTCCGGCCGAGCGACGGCGACGTCGATCTCGGCTTTGCGATCAGCCCGACCTGGCTCGCCTATCGGCAGATCGAGCCCAAATATCTGCCGCTGGTCGATTTGTGGCGGCTGACCTTCGATCGGGCGACGCCCGCCAACCGCCCGAAATACGGCGCGTGGTTGGTCATCCGCACGGTGCAGGCGGCGACGCCTGGGCTGGTGGCGGTCTGCCTGGGGGCGCTGTTTGCGCTGCTGCTCGACCGCAGGGGCTTGGTGACCGCCTCGGGCGGCGCGCTGTTCGTCGCCTATTGCGGCTATTTCGTCAATCGCATCGCGGCGCTGGCAGTGGAGAATTCGCCAGTTCCGAGCGTTCTGACCGGGCTTCTGCTGCCGCTCGCGTTGTCAGGGCTCGCGTGGTTGCTCATCGACCGAGTTCGTCGTCGAGAGCGGCTGCCGCCGCTCGCCTTGACCCGCGGTTCTTCGACGCGCTAACAGCCCTCGCGTCGGAGGCGGCTTCCGGCCCGTGGAGCGCGCAGACCAACGAAATGTCGGAGTTCCAGGCCAAACCCCTTCTCGGCAGCGCCGTGTTCGCCGGCGTGGCGCGCAATTGCGCCAAGGACTTGCCGCGCGCGCTGGAGCGCTGGTCGGCACTGGAAGAGCTGTTCGACAGTCGGCATTTCTTTATCGCCGAGAACGATTCGACCGACGGCACCAAGGACATCCTGGCGCGTTGGGCGGCGGCCGATTCGCGCCGCAATGTCGACACGCTCGACGGACTTGCCGAGTCCAGCCCGTCGCGAACGGAGAAACTGGCTGTCGCCCGCAACGCCGTGCTCGACAGGGTCCGTCGGACCCCGAGCGCGCGCGAGGCCGATTTCCTCGTCGTGATGGATCTCGACGACGCCAGCGCCTTTATCTCGCCGAACCGGCTGGCGCGCTGCATGGCGTTCGAAGGCTGGGACGCGCTGTTCGCCAATCAGTTGCTGTTCTATTACGACATCTGGGCGTTGCGGCACCCCACGCGCTCGCCCGACGATTATTTGCAGGCGCTCTCCAGGTGGCCGCGGGAATCCTGGAAGCGCCGATTCGCCGAACTCAAACACGTGACCTGGCGCAACCGCCCGTTCTCGCCCTCGTCGCCGCCGGTCCCAGTGCAGTCCGCGTTCAGCGGTTTCGGGATCTACCGGATGGCGACGGCGCTGTCGTCGCGCTACTGTGGGCAGCGCGACGGTCAGGACATCTGCGAGCATGTGCCCTACCACGAGGCCATGGTCGCGGCCGGCGCCCGGCTGTTTCTGCACCCGGCGCTGCTCAATGGTCTGCCCTGGTGGCTGGAGCCGCTCGCGCCGGCAATCATCGGCCGCGATTGTGTGGCGTAGCGAGAGCGATGAACCTTTGATTGCCACGACAGACGAAAGGCGCTGCGAGGGACCTATCGTGCGGAAAAATAAAGCGGCAAAAGCCCTGGACGTTAACTTTCGCCGGCTACGCCGCTTGAAACGCCGTTAACAGCTAGGTAAAGTTCGCGTGAAGGAGATAACGTTGCGATATGGGACCATCCAGCGTAACGGATGGGCGTGACGATCTTCAGAAGGTGCGGCGCGGGAACACCCAGCGCTGCGGATTGTCGAGGGGGCGGTAGCGTTATGGCGAATCAAAGGGCTGCGGCCTGCTTGTCGTCGCGCCGCAAGGGCGTGTGGGGGACGATGGCCTTGCATCTTCGCCGTTTTCAGGGCGCCAGGGTGGCGCAATCATGAGAGTCGCTCTCGTTTCCGACTGGTTTCTGCCCAGAATCGGCGGGCTCGAATTGCAGATGCGCGATCTCGCCCTGCGGCTGATCGAAGCGGGCCACGAAGTCGAAGTCATCACCGCCACCGACGGACCGAGCGAAGTCGAGGGCATCCCGATCTACCGCATCGATGCGACGCCGCTGATCTCCTTCGGCCAGCTCTCCTGGCGCCCCAAAGTGGCGCGGGCCGTGCGCAAACGGCTCAAATGGGGCAAATTCGACGTCGTCCATTGCCACAGCGCGCTGTCGCCGATGTCGCTGATGGCGGCCCGCTCCGCGCACAGAATTGGACTTCCCTGCGTATTGACCGAACATTCGGTGACCCACGGCGCGGGCGGCCGCATCATGAGCGGCAGTAACCGGCTTACGGGATGGTCGCGCTGGCCGGACGTGTTGACGGGCGTGTCGAGCGAAGTGGTCTCCGGCCTGTCGGCGCTGTTTCCGCGCCGCGTGCGTGTGCTGCCCAACGGCGTCGAACCCGACGATTGGCTGCTCAGCGACCAGACCCGGCGGCAACTGCGCGTACTGACCGTGATGCGCCTGGTGCCGCGCAAACAGCCGATCGATTTCATCCGCGCGATTCCGCGCATCCTGCAACAGGTCCCGGAAGGCCGCATCGCGGAATTCGTCGTCGTCGGCGACGGCCCGGAGCGCAGCCGGGTCAAGGCGGAGGCGCGCCGGCTCGGCGTGCTCCCGCTCGTGCGCTTCACCGGCAGGCTGGATCGCGAGGCGGTGCGCGACGAATATGGCCGCGCTTCGGTGTTCGCGCTGCCCACCGAGAAAGAGGCGCTGTCGATCGCCTCGCTCGAAGCGCTGGCCAGCGGGGTCCCGGTGGTGGCGATGAACAAGGGCGGCGTGCGCGATGTCGTCACCCACGGCGAGACGGGATTCCTCGCCGAGGATTATACGGAATTCGCCGATTCCATCGTGCGCCTGTGCATGGACGACGAGATGCGGCGGACGATGGCGGCGCGTGGGCCGACCGCCGCCCGACGTTTTTCCTGGGTGTCGGTGCTCGAGCGGCATCTCGAAATCTACGAAATGGCGATCGCCGCCAAGGCCCGCCGCGTCGCGCTCCAGTTGCGAGAGGACGCGCTCGAGTCGCTGGCGTGATCGGATCGCGACAGGGCCCGCGAATGGCAGGTTCTGTCGGGGCCTATAAAGCATGACAGCGGGGCCGAACGCGAACGGCGACGCCGCGTTGCGGCTGGCCCCGGGCGAACGGCTGGTGATCGGGGTCGACGTCGGCTCGACCACGGTCAAGACGGCGGCCCTCGGCGCCAGATCGCGCGCCGTGCTGTGGTCGCGCTACGAGCGCCACGAGACGCGTCAGGCCGAGCGCGTACTTTCGCAACTCGAAGCGCTGCAAGCCGATTTCGGCGCCGCCGCGATGGCGCAAGCGCGCATCTTCGTCACCGGGTCCGGCTCGGGGCCGCTGACCGTGCCGCTGGGCGCCAAGTTCGTCCAGGAGGTCAACGCCGTCGCGGTCGCGGTGGAGACGCTGCATCCAGAAGTCGGCAGCGTCGTCGAGCTCGGCGGCCAGGACGCCAAGATCATCGTCTACAAGACGAATCCCGCGACCGGCGAGAAGCGCGCGATCACGTCGATGAACGACAAATGCGCCTCCGGCACGGGCGCGACGATCGATCGCTGTCTCGTCAAACTCGCGCTTTCGACCGATGAACTGGCCAAGCTGACCTGGGACGATTCGAAGCTGCACCATGTCGCCGCCAAATGCGGCGTGTTCGCCGAGACCGACATCGTAAATCTGATGAAGTCGGGGATTCCGGCGCCGGAAATCATCTGCTCGCTTGCCGACGCCATCGTCATGCAGAATCTCTCGGTTCTCGCGCGCGGCAACACGTTGCGCGACGAAGTGGTGCTGCTGGGCGGCCCGAACGCCTATATCCCGCTGCTCGCCGACTGCTGGCGGCGGCGAATCGCCGATTCCTGGGCCGAGCGCGACCACACGCCGCCGCCGGGCAAGCTGCTCGAAGACCTGATCTTCGTGCCGCCGAACTCGCATCTCTACGCCGCGCAGGGAACGGCGCTTTGCGGCCTCGACGAGCCGGACGACGTCGGTCGCTGGCGCGGCCTCGAGGCGTTACGCGCGTTCGTGCGCGAAGGTCGCCGCGCGGGGCTCGCCTCGCGCTCGGCGCCGGGGCTGGTCGCCTCGACTGCGGACGCCGACGCGTTTGCCGCCCGTTACGCCGTGCCGCCGTTCCAGCCGGTCGCGTTTCCTGCCGGCTCGACGATTCGCGGCTATATCGGCGTCGACGGCGGCTCGACGTCGTCGAAGGCGGCGCTGATCGGCGAGGACGGCCGCGCACTCGCCAAAGCCTATGGGCTGTCGAAGGGCAATCCGATCTCGGATGCGCAGGACCTGCTGCGCCGGCTGCGCGATTACGCCGAAGATCAGGGCTGCCGGCTCGACGTGCTCGGCCTCGGCGCCACCGGTTACGCCGGCGACCTGCTCGAAGAAACCATGCGCGCCGACGTCAAGGTGGTGGAGACGGTGGCGCATATGCTCGCCGCCGTGGCGCTGTTCGGCGACGTCGACGTGATCTGCGACGTCGGCGGGCAAGACATCAAGATCCTGTTCATGGTCGGCGGCGACATCCGCAATTTCCGGCTGTCGAACCAATGTTCGGCCGGCAACGGCATGCTGTTGCAGGCGATGGCGGATCAATATGGCGTCGCAGTCGGCGATTACGCCGCCTACGCCTTGAAAGCGGAACTCGCGCCGCAGTTTCCCTACGGCTGCGCGGTGTTCCTCGACGCCGGGCGCGTCGACTTCCAGAAGGAAGGCTATCGCCGCGAAGAGATCATGGCGGGGCTGGCGCGGGTGCTGCCGAAGAACATCTGGCAATATATCGCGCAGATCCCGCGGCTCGCCGAACTCGGCCGGACCTTCGTTCTGCAAGGAGGAGTCCAGTACAATCTGGCCGCCGTCAAAGCGCAGGTGGATTATATTCTGGAGCGCGTTCCCGACGCGCGCGTGTTCGTGCATCCCCATTGCGGCGAGGCGGGCGCGCTGGGCGCCGCTTTCGAAGCCAAACGCGAGGTCGAGAGTCGCGGGCGCTCGACCTTCATCGGGTTGGATGCGGCGATCGGCCTCGGCTTCACCACGAAAAACGACGACGAGACGATCTGCCGGTTCTGCACCAACCATTGCCGGCGCACTTTCATCGACGCCACCACGCCCGACGGCGCCGCCAGCCGCTACATCGCCGGGTTTTCCTGCGAAAACGGCACGGTGGAATCCAAGGCCGATCTGAAGACCCTCGCGGTCGAGCGCAAGCGGCTGCGCAAACTCTATCCCAACCTCGTCGAATACGAAGAACAGCTCGCGTTCCGGCATTTCCATCGCGCGCCCGAACTTCCCGAGGCGGGGACGCCGCGCGATTCCGTGCTTGTCACCCGCACCCGCTGGCTCGGCAAGGTCAGGCGCGCGCCCTATGTGCGCGGCTTCGAGCGCTCGGGCGAAGCGCAGGCCAAGCGGCGCGCGGCTTTGCGCGTCGGCATTCCGCGCGTGCTCAACCAATTCTCGACGGGGCCGCTGTGGCGCACCTATTTCGAGACGCTGGGCGTGCATCCCAACGACGTCGTGTTCTCCTCGCCGACCTCGGAGGAGATGTGGCTGGAGGGCGGCAGATACGGCTCGGTCGATCCCTGCCACCCGGCCAAGGTGGCGCAGGCGCACGTCCACGAACTCATCCACCACATCAATCGAGAACAGCCGCTCGACTATGTCTTCTTCCCGGCGATGACGCATGTTCCCTCCTGCCTCGAACACACCAAGGACGCGGCGGCCTGTCCGATCGTCGCGGGCACGCCGACGGTGCTCAAGGTCGCCTTCACCAAAGACGTCGACTTTTTCGCCCGCGCCGGGGTCGAATATGTCGACCCGGTGGTGACGCTGATCGAGCCCAATTATTTCAAGCTGCGGATGTTCGAGACCTGGGGCGGGCGGTTAGGGATAACCCGCGACGAAAACGACTTCGCGGTCGACGCCGGGTTCGAGGCGTTGCGCCGGTTCGACGCCGAGTTGCAGCGGCGCGGACGTGAGGCGCTCGACGCGCTGGAGCGCGACAACCGGATGGGCATTCTGCTGCTGGCGCGGCCCTATCACGGCGATCCCGGCTTGAACCACAAGGTGCTCGAAGAGTTCCAGGCGCTCGGCTATCCGGTGTTCTCGATCCGCTCGATCCCCAAAGACCCGGCGTGGCTGGCGCGCTGGTTCCGCGACGATCTCGCGTCGGGCCGTGTCCGCTCGCCGCTCGACATCAACGACGTCTGGCCCGAGGGCTATTCGACCAACAGCGCTGAAAAGGTCTGGGCGGCGAAATTCGTCGCCCGCCACGGCCATCTCGCCGCGCTCGACCTCTCCAGCTTCAAATGCGGCATGGATGCGCCGACCTATGGGCTGATCGACCAGATCGTGACTTCGGCGGGCGCGCCCTATATGGCGCTGCACGACATCGACGCCAGCAAGCCGACGGGATCGTTCGGCATCCGCGTGCGCACCTACGCCTACACGTTGAAGCGACGCGAGGAGCGTCTGATCGAGCGCTGGCGGTTGGAGCGGGAAATGCGCGGCGAGGACGTCCCGCCCGCGCCGGTGGAGCCGGACGAGGCCGAGGAAATGCTGGCGGCGTTCGAAGACTATGTCGAAACAGGCGAGACGTAGGGAGCGGCGGCCTCCAGGCCGCCGAAATACTGCGCGCGAGTTCGGCGGCCTGGAGGCCGCCGCTCCAGAAGCGCCGATTTGCGCAAATCTGCTGGGAAGGTTAACTCTCCGACCGCGCGGGCCGAGCGCTCGCCAGCCAAGGATGGTCCGGAATGAACGAGCAGGTGCGGACGCCGAAAGCGACGGGCGAGGGCTTTACCCTTCGGCGCGACGCCGCAGCGGCCGATCTCGCCGTTCGCGACGCCACGCATTGGTTCGACGGCAATCCGCAGCGGTTCACATGCGACGACCGGGCGACGACGACGCTGCTGATCGGCGGCTTGTCGGCGGCGGCCGATCAGTTCGTCGCCGCCGTGCTCGAAGGGCTCGGCTACAAGGTGCGCGCGCTCGAAACGCCCGACCTGGAATCGCTGCATTTCGGCAAGGAGTTCGGCAATCGCGGCCAGTGCAATCCGACCTATTTCACGGTCGGCAATCTGGTCAAGCACCTCAACCTCATCGAGGCGGAGGGGCGCAGCAAGGCCGAAATCGTGCGCGACTTCGTCTTCGTCACCGCCGGCGCCTGCGGCCCCTGCCGATTCGGCAATTACGTCACCGAATATCGCAAGGCGCTGCGCGACGCCGGTTACGACGGGTTCCGCGTCATCGTGTTCGACAACAACGGCGGTGCCAAACAGGCCAGCGGCGACACGTCGGGCCTGGAAATGGGCTTGAAATTCTTCCTGCTGCTGGTCGGCGCGATCCTGGTCGGCGATCTCCTCAACGTCGCCAGCTATCGCATCCGCCCTTACGAAGTGACCAAGGGTGCGACGGACGCGGCGGTCGCGCGCTGCAAGGAGATCATCTGCGAAGGGCTCAGGCGCCCCAAAACCCTGTTTCCGGCGCTGTGGCGCTGCCGGCGCATTCTCAACGCCGTCGAGGTCGACCGCCTGCGGCCGAAGCCGATGGTGGCGCTGATCGGCGAATTCTGGGCGATGACCACAGAGGGCGACGGCAACTACCGGCTCCACGAATTCCTCGAACGCGAGGGCGCGGAGATCGAGATCCAGATGGTGGCCGCCTGGGTGCTCTATATTATCTGGCAGAACCGCTGGGACACCAAGCGGCGCATGGGGCTGCCGGCGGCCGATCACGCGCGCATGGGCCTGGGCGACAAGGATAGCTGGCGCCGACTGGTCGGCTTTACCGTCGCCGACCGGGTGCTGCGCGGCTGCCATCGGCTGTTCGCCTTCGCGCTCGGAGTGAAGAACCACGAAATGCCCGACATGGACGAGTTGGCGGAACTCGGCCATGAGCACTACGACCTGCATTTGCGCGGCGGAGAAGGCCATCTCGAAGTCGCCAAGGTCATCCAATCGGCCAAGAAGCGCAAAGCCCATCTGGTGGTGTCGGTAAAGCCGTTCGGCTGCCTGCCGTCGTCGGGCGTTTCCGACGGCGTGCAGTCGCGCGTCACCGAACTCTATCCGGAGGCGAGTTTCTGCGCGGTGGAGACGACGGGCGACGCGGCGGTGATGGCGCAGAGCCGGGTGCTGATGCAGCTCTCCAAGGCGCGAGAGGCGGCGCGGGCCGAATTCGAACGCGAAGTCGCCGGGACCGGCCTCGACCTGGCGGCGGTTCGCGCCGCGGCGGGGCGCCGCAAGGCGCTGGACTTCCCCTCGATCGGAGGCATCGCCGGCACGGCGGCGCGCATCGTCGCGGAGATTCCGGCGTGGCGGCGCTGGCTCGGGCGGTTCTGAGCGACGCCGATGCTCATCGTGCGCGCGTATCTGCGCGAAATCGCCATGGTCTATCTGATGACCTTCGCGATTCTCGTCGGCGTGTTCGCCATCGAGAAGTTCGATTACATCGCGCGTCTGGCGATCGACTATCACCTCGATCCCAGCGGCTTCGCGGTTTTGTTCTTCTCCGAATTGCCGTCGATCATGGATCTGATCCTGCCGATTGCGACGCTGGTGGCGATCTATGTCGCGGTGCTCGCCATCCGCGAGCGGCGCGAGTTCATCATTCTTTCCGCCGCCGGCGCCGGCTCCGGCCCCTTGCTGAAGGTGACCCTGTCCGTCGCCTGTCTCGCCGCCGCCGTATCCATCGTGGTTTCCGGTTTCGTCAAGCCGGTCGCCACCCAGGCTTTCCGCCAGCAATACGATCGCTCGCTCAAGGAACTGATCTCCAAAGGACCCGAGGGCGGCCGGTTCTTCGAGTCCAAGGACATGGTGGTCTACACGGCGAAGGGCGACAGCCGCGAGGACCGCAAGCTGCGGGTGTTCGGCTTCCAGGGCGCGCGCGCGTCCTATGTCTATCTGTCCGACTGCGCGCGGATGCGCGTTGAGGCCGGACAGCTGTTTACCGATAGCTGCGCCACCCACGCCTATCGGTTTCCTCCCCCGGCCGATTTCGATCCCGAAGCCTTGCCGGAACAAATCCTGCCGACCGAGTGTCCGACCTGCGACGACGAGCGGGCGCGGCTGCGCATCGTCTACGTCGAGGGCCGGCGCACGCAGGTGCCCTTCGACATGAAGACGCTGTTCCCGACCATCGAGCGCGACCGGATCGACGAACTGAACATCTTCGACCTGCTGCGCACCGAGGGCGGCGGCTTCGCTTCGTCCGAAAACGCGCAGCGCGGCGTCAAGGCCTTCGTGCTGGCGGCGACCAATGTGTTCGCTGTCGTTTGCGGTCTGCTGGCGGTGGCGTTCACGACGTTGCGGACACGGTTCGTCGCCTTGCCGCTGGCGGCGGCGGCGCTGCTCGGCTGCGTCGTCGGCGTCGGCTCGGGCGGCCTGCTGCCTTCGGGACCGGCGACGCCGTCGAGCGCGGCGGGCGTCGCGAGCTTCGCCTTCGTCGCTGTTTTCGCGCTGCTGGCGGGCGTGGTGCGATTCTACCGCGACTATCTCGCCGCGCCGCGCATGAAGCGGGCGTGAGCCTCGTCAAAGGCCCGGCGGGCGGGGAAAGCCGAGGACGGTTGCGCCTTTGTCAGCGATTTTCCGCGTGCTACACCGAGGTCGTTGCAGGAATCCAGGGCGCGTGGTTCGTGCGAACGCGCATGCCCCAGAGCGGCCCGTGTAGGCGAGGCAAAGAACACAATGCTCAAACTGGCCGACTTTAAGCTGAACAACATTGCCGTTCGCTTGTCGTCAGCCTGGAAATTGCAGAGCGCCAGCCCGCTCAGAACAGCAATCCTCGTGATGTTTTGTTATGCGGCGCTGGTGACGCCTTCGTTTGTGTATAATCATATGGACTTTTCTCTATTTATTGTCGCCGGTGACAAATTCGTGTCCCCGGACAAGAGCGCCGGACCGATAATAATCGAAAAGAATAGCTTTGGATATGACGGACAATTCTTCTACAGATTTGCGCTTGCTCCGTTCCGTTTTGAAGACCCGGCGTTCGGAATTCATATTGATAACCCTGAAAAGCGGATGTCTAGAATAGTATACCCTCTAATATCTTGGGTTGTTGCGCTCGGCCAGTCCGCCTATGTGCCCCTCGCGATGTTCGCTGTAAATATTGCAGGCTTGGGAATCATTGGCGCGCTGCTCTCCGCTTTCGCCAGGAAATTCGTGTGGCTGGAAGTCGCCATAGCGCCGATTCTGATCTGGCCAGGGTTGTTCGTCGCATTGCGGCGGGACACGGCGGAAATCGTCACCATCGTTTTTATTCTTTCGGCGCTGCTGAATTACATGAGCCAACGGCGCTTGCTCTACGCCGTATTTGCTTCTTGCGCGATCTTGACTCGCGAGTCGGCGGCGCCGGTGTTCGCAGGTCTGCTGCTGTGGGAGGCCTGCGCGACGTGGCGCGACAACAGCCATTGGCCAGCGCTCATCTATTCAACTCTGTTGTTTGTACCCTTTGCGCTGTGGCGGTTCGTTTCGTTCCTGATCTGGCATTCATCGTCGTCGAAATACGGATTTGAACATGATGTCGGCTGGCCTTTTGTCGGAGTGTTTCGGATGATCTACTTAAATATATCCGGAGAAAGACATTGGAGCGATTACAAAATATTAGATGTGCTTTTCCAATTTTCCGTCGTAGTCAGCGCGATATTGTTGATTGCATTTTTCAGTTTCGTCTTCATCCGCGGCGTTGCGACGAGTATTAAAGACGGTGGGCCGTCAGCACTGTTCGCGTCCTGGCTGCCGACGGCAGGGCTCATGTCGGTGTTGACCGCATCCGGCCCTTGGATCGAGCCCTTCGCGTATTATCGGGCGCTCACAGAGTGTTACGTTGTCGGCTGTCTGGCGATGGCGTCAGGAGGATTTCGATTCGACACGAAGCTGTATCGGATTGCCCTGCTGGCTGGGCTTGCCGATTCCTATTTGTGGTTTGCGCTGTGATTCGAGCGGCGGCGAAACCGGTCGGGGGGCGTAGTTCACCAGCCCGGCGCGCCGAGCCGGAACCGGTAGGCGAGGGCCTCGCCGGAAATCGCGGGCGCCGATCCCGAAAGCGGAACGGCTCTATCGAACGTCAATGTCAGTCGAAGCGCTCGGATCGGCGCATTGAATACGACGACCACTTCGCCCGAGCCCGCGACGAAGCGACATCCCCCCATGCTCCCGCAAATCCGCTGCCCATCCGCCTCGACGACGTTGTTCCGGAAATAGACGTCGTCGAAGGATAGATCGATCGGGCGAAGCCGCAGGCTTCGAAACGGGGCGTCGTCGTCGTGTCGCACCGTGATGCGGTTGGCGTCGAGGCGTTCGACCGCCACGGGCGTCGACTGCGCTTCCAGCCGGATCGCGAGAAACAACGCTGCGCCGCCGATCATGAAGATCGCCGCCTGCGGTCCCGCAGAGCCTCGGTGACTCCAATCCAGGCCGCCAGTGCGGCCAACGGATAGGCGAGTTTGAAATAGTGGACGTTGTCGAAACGCCAGAGCCCGGGCGCGTACATGTCGCCAAAGGCGGTGTAGAGTGCCAGATCCATCGCCACCACGAGCGCCGCCAAGACGAACAGCCCGCCGCGACGGAGGACGGCCAGCACCGCCCCAGCCGGCGCCAGGAACCACCACGGCGACCCCGTCGCCAATCCGTGGCGCGTGTACCAGAACGGACCATGTTCGGAAGCCCGTTGCGGACGGCCATCCTCGTAATGTTGTGTTACGCCTCGCTGATGGCGCCGACTCTCAAGAGGAGCAATCTGGATTTTTCTACATTCATAGTTGCAGGAGATAATTACGTTTCGAAAGACCGAGTTGATGAACCCATAGTTATTCTAGAAAATAGTTATGGATACGATGGGCAGTTCTTCTATCGGTTCGCGCTGGCGCCATTTCTCGTTCAAGACCGTACATTCGGAATTAAAGTCGATATTCCAGAAAAACGAATGGCGAGGATATTTTATCCTCTGATCGTATGGGCAGTCACATTGGGCAACGCCCCCTATGTCCCATTCGCAATGTTTGCCGTAAATGTCGTCGGGTTAGGTGCGATCGGCGCGGCCTTGTCATGTTTTGCAAGAAAGATAAGTTGGTTAAAATATGCGATAGTTCCAATTATCGTCTGGCCAGGATTCGTTGCAACATTGCACCGCGATACCGCAGAAATTGTAACAGTAGTATTCTTGTTGTTAGGTATTTTACATTATATATATAGAAAGTATATATTGTATTTATCTTTTTTATCGTGTGCAATATTGAAAAGAGAGGCAGCTGCACCAGTATTTGCTGGCTTGGCGATCTGGGAAATTTGGAGGTTGCGTCGTGATAGTAATAATTTTGCAGCAATAGTAGCATCGATTCTATCATTCGTGCCGTTTGGTCTTTGGCGGTTGTTTGTATTTTTCGCTTGGCATGGCCGGTCGTCAAAATTCGGGGTCGAAGGCGATGTCGGGCCGCCATTCGTGGGCGCTCTTCGTATGATTTATCAGAATCTTTCCGGAGCAAGGGCTTGGAGCTCGAATCCGATCGTGGAGGCGCATAACCAAGACGCCGTTGTTTTCACGGCGATCCTGCTCTTGATGTTTATCGCGTTTGTTTTCGTTCGCGGTCTATCGGCAAGCCTCAGGGACCGCGGCCCGTCGGCGCTGTTCGCGTCCTGGTTGCCGGCGGCCGGTCTCATTTCGTTGTTGACGGCGGAGGGCCCCTGGATCGAGCCCTGGGCGTATTTTCGCGCGCTGACAGAGTGTTACGTTGTCGGCTGTTTGGCGTTGGCCTCGGGCGGCTATCGTCTCAACTCCAAATTGTACGTTGTTCCGACGTTGGCTGGGCTCGGTGTTTCCTATTGGTTTTACTTTCAATGAATGCGGCGCAGCGAAAACGCCCCTCACTCGAGGCGAAGATCGCCGCGGACTGAAACGCCCGAGCGAATCAACCGGCGCCGGCGCCGACGTCGACCCGCAATGAGGACACATAGAGCCCGAGTTTGCGGCGGTCGTCGTTGACGCCGAGGTCGAAAGGCGAGACCGGGTCGGCGTTGGTCAGACGAATCACGAATCGGCGCTTGGGGCTTGGCAGCGCAATTCGGACGGTCTTCGTCACGCGCCTGTGGTCGGCAAATGTCCAGGCGCCGACCTGCCGACCGTTGGCGACAACGTTGAACGTGCGGAGATGGTCGCGCGCCGCCAAGGCCTTCAGTCGAATCCTGACCGCTATCTCGCTGACCGGCGTTTCGAGTGCGAAGGCGATCCGCGAACTCGTGTCGAGGCTCCAGATCCCGTCGTCCTCGACGTCGGACCATCCATCTTTGAGCACATGCAGGAACCTGATGTCGGTGAGGTTGAGCCGGCGTCCCACCGGGATGGGTTTTAGCGCCCGCTCCCGCAACGGGGCCGAAGCGCTGGCCACGCGAAAACCGGCATGTCGAACAGCGAAGTTGAAGATCCGTTCGACGGCGTGCTCCATTGTGCCTTCCTGGAGCCCGGCCTCCGGCGCGAACCCATTCGCGGCAAGACCGAGGGACCGCAACGCCTTCAGGGCTCGCGGGCGCGCCCAGAACATCGTACCCAAGAAGAAGTCGAAATCGTCGCTGCGGATCGGCGCCGCCATTCTCGCCGCGAGGTCTTCGAGGATTGCGCGGTTGCCGGTGAACAAGTCTTGCGGCCTGTTTGGCCGCGAGGCCGCTAAGAAACGGCGTGGGCCGACGATTCCGAGGTTCGCGTCGTCGGCGAAACGCTGCACGATGTCTCTGGCTTGTCGAGGGGCGGCAAGCAGGTCGAGGAATATCGCCCGCCGCCAGAGATCTCCCTGCAGTAGCGGTTGTCCTGCGCCCAGCGAACGCTTGCCATGAATCTTGCAAACGACCTCAAACGGATCGAAGACGCCTTCCTCCAGCAACATCAGGAACGGGCGCACGTCCCGGCCACGATTTTCGACGACCCGGATCACGGCGCCGGGAAAAAACGCCTGCGCGCGCGCGGCGAGTTCGCTATTTTCGGAGGTCAAGGTCAGGATCAGTGTGAACGGAAATTGCAGCCGTGACAGCAGAAATTCTATCTCGTCCCAAAGTTCTAAATAGTGAAGATGAAGCGTAATGGCGACGGGTGGCGTGGTATATAAAGTTGAAACAATTTCTATTGACAGTTGTGCGCGCCATCCCATCAGCAATTCTGGGTAGGTAGACACAAAATGACTATCTAGCGCGGTACGATTGCTGCGGACGGCGTTGAGTTGCTGACGATAGTTTCGCGTCTTGGATTTAGGTCCTTCTGGATAGACTTCAACCCCGGCAAAATCGAGCACCGAGCCGCCCGGCAGCAGGTAGCGCCGACGCAAACGGGCGATGACGGTTCCCACAAAACCGAGCGGTTCGATGGATGCTTCGTCGGAGTCGACCACGACGGCGCCGGCGCCGTCGCGCGCGCTCACGAGCAAGTTCAATCCGGCCGCTGCGGGCGCGACTCGTTCGGCTGGAGCGTCGCCCTCACGAGTCAGGCGAAACCGAACGTAGCCGCGAGCGTCCGCCGCCGGGTGGGGGCGCAACCGGAAGACGGCGCCGGCCGGAGTGCGCCGAACAGGAATTCTAATCAAAACTCTGTTCCATTCAATGCCGGTTCTCGATCGTTCACACCACGCGTGTTCCGCGCCACCAGCAGATGGCTCGCCGAATCGACGACGCGAGATGGTCGAAGCGCCAGCGACGCGCGCCGACGGCGACGCGCAGAGACGAAACATACAGCCCGAGTTTGCGCCGGTCGTCGTTCATGCCGAGCTCGAAAGGCGAGGTCGGATCGGCGTTGCTCAGGCGGATGACGAATCGACGCTGGGGGCGTGGCAACGCAATGCGAATCGTCTTCGTCACGCGCTTGCGATTCGCGAAACTCCAGGAAGCTGCCGGTCGCCCGTTTGCCGATACCTCAAAGCTCTGGACACGGCCGGGCGCCGCCAAGGCGCGCAGTTTCATCGTGATCGAGAGCTCGGACGCCGGTCGTTCGAGTTCGAACGCCAGCCGCGAACGCGGGCCAAAGCTCCAGATCCCGTCGCTCTCGACGTTCGACCAGCCGTCCTTCAATACCAGGGCCGCATGTTGGGGATCGGCGAGATTCAGCTTGCGGCCGATATCGAGGAACCTTCCGCCGCGCTCGCGGGAGGGGATCGCCTCCCGCGAGCGCTCCGGCAGGGCGCCGAGTATGCGCACATAGGCGTCCACCATCAACGCCATCGTATACCTGCGCTCGGCGATTTCATGGAGCGTCCGCCCGATCTCGCCGCGTTTCGTCACGTCACGGCTGAGGTCGTCGATGAGGAGCGCGAGCGCCGCGACGGTCTTCTCCGGCGAGTCCTCGGGCGCCGGCGCGAGCAATGCGTCATCATGGCCCTGCTCGCGAAACGCCTTCAGATCGCTGGCGACGACGGGACGCCCCTTGGCCATTGCCTCCTTGCTGACCAGGGGGTCAGACTCGCTGCTGGAGGGCATAATGACGATGTCGCAGGCGTCGAGCAGCAGCGAAACGTCGTTACGCGGGCCGATGTAGCGAACGACTTCGGTCAACTCGCGGGATCGGATCTGCTCATGAAGCTCACGTTGCGCCTCGTCGGCGCCGTAGCCGGCGAGGACGAGCTTCACTTTCGAAGCTCCGCTTCGCGCGCGCTGGCGCGCCAGCGCCTCCAGCGCCAGATGCTGACCTTTTCTCGGCTCCAGACGGCCGGGAAGCAGCAGCATCACTTCGTCGTCGCCGACGCCGAGCTCGCTGCGCAGTTGGCTGCGCGCCTGGGGGTCTGTCGGGCCAAAAAACTCGTCGGGGACGCCGTTGGTGACGACGAGCGACGACGCCCGAACTCCGGGGAAGAGCCTCTGGAACTCGGCAAGGGCCGCCGTCGAGACAAAGACATTGGCGTTTGCCGCGTTCGCCGCCCGCGTCGCCTCCGCGCCCCAGAGCCGCAGCGCCGCCGGCGTCGCCCCGTCCACGGCGTTGACGATCGAGATCCAGGGAACGCCGAGGTCGCGCGCGCACTCCTTGGCGGCGATACTCGAACGGACCCCGCTGTCGACGAACAGGATGCGATCGGGTTCGGTTCGCGCCAGCAGCGCCCAGGCGCCGTCGCGATCCCAGGTCGCCCGCATGCCCTCGCCCGCGTGCGCCCAAATGCGGACGATTCCAACGCCGGCGCGGGCTAGACCCTCCCTCGCGGCTTCGGTTGCCGGCGACCAGCGGCACGCGAAGACAATTCGATGAACGTGGGCCATGCCGAGCGCCAGACGCTCGCCGACTTTGAACGCGCCGCCGCCGACGTCGTCGTCGACGACAACAAGCACTTTCGCCAAGCTAAAACGCTCCCGCTGCCGGTTCAGGCCGGCTCTACGTCGAATTGGATGTTGAAGAAGGTCGCGTAGCGGCCGTCCTGCCTCATCAGCTCGTCGTGTCGGCCGGATTCTACCACCGCCCCGTCCTGGAGCACGTAGATGCAATCGGCGTCGACGATGGTGTTGAGCCGGTGGGCGATGGCGAGCGTCGTCTTGTCCGCGCATAGCCGGCGGATCGCCAGTTGCACGGATTGCTCGGATTCGGCGTCGAGCGAGGCTGTCGGCTCGTCGAGCAACACGATCGGCGCATCTTTGAGCAGCGCCCGGGCGATGGAAATGCGCTGGCGCTGGCCCTGCGACAGCAGCGAGCCGAATTCGCCGACGGGGTTGTCGTAGCCGCGCGGCAAACGCAGGATGAAGTCATGGGCGAAGGCGGCTTGGCAGGCTTCCACCATTTCCTGTTCGCTGGCGCCGGGGCGGCCGAACATCACGTTCTCGCGGATCGTGCCTTCGAACAGATAGATATCCTGGCCGACATAGGCCATGGCGTCGCGCAGCGACGCGCGCGACACGGCGGAGATATCCTGCCCGTCGAGACGGATCGAGCCCTCGGCGCGCTCGTAGAAGCGCAGCAGCAGATTGAACACCGTCGTCTTGCCGCCGCCCGACAGGCCGACGAGCGCAGTGAACTTGCCGGGTTCGGCGACCAGCGACAGGTCGTCGAGCACGCGCCGGTCGGGCGTATAGCCGAACACCACCTTCTCGAGTTCGAGCCGGCCGCCGGAAATCTTTGCCGCGGGCAGGTCGGCGTCGCGCTCTTCGGCGGCGGGGGTGTCGAACAGTTCGAACAACGCCTGCGCCATCACCAGCGAGCCGCTGATCTCGATCTTGAGGCTGGCGAGCCGGCGCACCGGATCGAACAGCAGGATGAAGGCGAGGATGAAGGCGACGAAATCGCCGGGAGCCGCCTTGGCCTGCAACACCCGATAGCCGCCGTAGAGACAGGCGAGGCCGATGGCGACGCCAAAGAACGACTCGACGAGCGGGGCGGACCAGCTCGCCACCTTGGCCAGATTGTTCGAGGCGCGCTCGAGGTTGCCGATGCTCCTGTCGACGCCGTTGCCCAGCGCGGCTTCGAGCCGGAACGCCTTGACGATGCGGAAGCCCTGAACGACCTCCTGGATCGCGCCGAGGATGCGCTGCGAGGCGACGACCTGGGTGATCGAGATTTCATGCGCGCGCACCACCAGCCGCTCGACGCCATAGAGCGCCAGCGGCATGACGGTCATGCAGATCAGCGTCATCAGCGGGCTCTGCCAGATCATCGCCGCAACGAGGAAGACGATGGTGAGGACGTCGCGGGCGGCGGCGAGGAAGAGTTGCTTGAGGATATTGGCGAAGGAGGAGGCGCCGAGGACCGCGTTGACGATGAATTCCGACGAGCGCCGCTCGGCGAAATAGCCGACCCCCTGCGCCAGCAGACGATCGAAGATGCGCCGCTGCACTTGCGCGGTGATGCGGTTGCCGATGCGGGCGAGCGTGACGTCCTGCCCGTAGGTCGCCAAGCCGCGCAGCACGAACAGGGCGACCCAGCCCAAGGAGAGCCATCCCAGATTGGCGGCGTTTCGCGTCAGGAAGGTCGCGTTGACGATGCTGCCGATCATGAATGCGACGAGCGAGGCCGAGCCGGCCACCATCAGCGTCATCACCAGCGCGACCGCGTAGCCTCGCCACTGCGTCCGCCCGAATTCGCTGACGATCCGGCGAATGCGCAGATTGTCGCCGGGCGCGCTGAAACTGAAGGGTCGCGCGAGAATGTCGCTGATTCGCTGGCGCAGGCTCGTGTTCGCAGGACGATCCCCGAGCCGCGCCTTCACCTGTTCGATCAGGACCGAGCTGTCGCCGTTCAGCGCCGAATGCTCTTCGAGCAGCCGGCGCTGCTTGAACTCGTCCGACAGCGTCAGCGATTCCACGAGACCGCGCAGCGAATGGTAGTTGCGCATCTTCTCTTGTATCGCGAATTCGCTCTCGGGCTCGCGCCCGAGCAGCAGCACGAAGCTGTGATAGACTTCTTCACGCGAGACGGGCATTCGAACTGCGTCCAAAATCGAAATGCGCCGCTTCAGAGGCTGGCTTGGTCATGGCGGCAAGCTGTTGCGGCATTCGCCCAAGCCCGTCAAGGGTCGCAAGCCGGCGCCGACGCCGACAATCGCCGGCACGGTCGCGGGATCGACTCGTTTCCTCTGCCGCTTCGGAGCCCGCCGCGGCCTTGAGCGCCGAGAGCCTCGTCGCCTTCGCGGCGGAAGTCTACCGAGCCTGCGGACAGGCGGAGGCCGACGCGAAACTCTGCGCCGACAGCCTCATGCAGGCCGACCTCCGGGGCCGTCAATCCCACGGGACGACGCGGCTGTCCTGGCGCCCGGCGCGCAGAGAAGCCGGCGTCTGCAGCGCCAAGGCCGCGCCGGCCATGTCCTGCTCGCAATCGACATCGCCGCCGGGAACGTGAAGCCCGGCGCCGACGCGCACTACGCCCCGCTCAATCCCCGCTGCTTGGCCATGGTCATGGCGGTGTCCTCGATCATGTCCTCCTGGCCGCCGATCATCTTCTGGCGGCCCAACTCGACGAGGATGTCGCGCGCGGGCACTCCAAAACGCTCCGAGGCGCGCTTGGCGTGCAGCAGGAAGGTCGAGTAGACGCCGGCAAAACCGAGCGTCAGCGACGAGCGGTCGATGCGCACGATGTGATCCATCATCGGCACGACGAGGTCCTCGGCGGCGTCCATCAATTGGAACAGATCGGCGCCGGTCTCGATGCCCATGCGGTCGCAGACGGCGACCAACACTTCCAGCGGCGCGTTGCCGGCGCCGGCGCCCAGGCCCGCCAGCGAGGCGTCGATGCGCGTCGCCCCGTATTCGATCGCCGTCAACGAATTGGCGATGCCGAGGCCGAGATTGTGATGGCCATGGAAGCCGATTTCCGTCTCGGGCTTCAAGGCGTCGCGCAACGCCGCGATGCGCGCCTTGACGTCCTCGGGCAGCAGGTAGCCGGCGGAGTCGGTGACATAGACGATGTTGGCCCCGTAGGACTCCATCAGCTTGCCCTGCTCGACGATGCCGGCGGGCGTGTTGAGATGCGCCATCATCAGGAAGCCCGAGGTGTCCATGCCGAGTTTCCGAGCGAAGGCGATGTGCTGGCGCGCCGTATCGGCCTCCGTGCAATGGGTCGCGCAATGCACGGCGCGCGCGCCGCAGTCGTAGGCCGATTGCAGCTCCTTCATCGTGCCGAGACCGGGGAGCAGCAGCACCGAAATCTTGGCGCGCTTCACCTTCGCAGACACGGCGGAGATGTAGGCCTCGTTGCTGTGCGGGGCGCGGCCGTGCTGCACCGAATTGCCGCCGAGCCCGGCGCCGTGGGTGACCTGCAGAATCGCCACGCCCGCCTCGTCGAGCGCGCTGGCGATGGCGACCATCTGCTCGATGGAAATCTGCTCGCGCTTGGCGTGCATGCCGTCGCGCAAGGTCATGTCGTGGAGGACGATCTTGCGGCCTTTGAGAGCGTAGTGCGCGGACATCAGACCGCCTCCGTCGCTTTGAGCTGGATCGCGCCGGAGAGGATTTCCTCGGCGAACATTTCGGCGGTGCGCGTCGCCGCCGCGGTCATGATGTCGAGATTGCCGGCGTATTTGGGGAGATAATCGCCGAGACCCGCCACCTCCATGAACACCGCCACCCGCTTGCCGTCGAAGATCGGGCCGTTCACCAATCGATAGCCCGGCACGTATTTCTGCACCTCGCCGATCATCCGGCGCACGGACTCGCTGATGCGCGGGATGTCCGGCTCGTCGTCGGTCAGACAATAGATGGTGTTGCGCATGATCATCGGCGGCTCGGCCGGATTGATGATCGCCAGCGCCTTGCCCTGGCGGGCGCCGCCGACGGCGACGATCGCGTTCGACGTCGTGTAGGTGAACTCGTCCAGGTTGGCGCGCGTGCCGGGGCCCACAGATTTCGAGGCGAGGCTGGCGACGATCTCCGCATAGTCGACGCTCTGCACGCTCGACACCGCATAGACGATCGGGATCGTCGCCTGACCCGCGCAGGAGATCATGTTGACGTTCATTTCCAGCTTCTGCGTATGCTGGCGCAGATTGACCGGCGGCACGCACAGCGGCCCGATGGCGGCCGGCGTGAGGTCGATCATCATCACCCCGAGCGCATTGAGCTTGCGGCTGTTCTCGGCGTGGACGTAAGCGCTGGTGGCGTCGAACGCGATCTGGACGCCGTCGGCCCGCACATGCGGCAGCAACCCGTCGACCCCGTCGGCGGTGGCCTTGAGCCCCATGTCGCGGGCCCGCGCCAGCCCTTCGGACGCCGGGTCGATGCCGACCATCCACAAAGGCTCCAGCACTTCGCTGCGCTGGATCTTATAAATGAGGTCGGTGCCGATATTGCCGGACCCGATCAGCGCGCATTTGATTTTTCGGCCCATGGACGTTTGCCGCTCCCTGTCTGTTGCAGCGGGTTTTGCGTCGCGCGGGAGGCGGCGTCCAATACCGATTGGCGGGGGTGGCGATACTCGGGAGGTATGGCGCGGCACAGGGCTTTGCGGGGGGCGCGAGGCGAAGCGCCGCCGCGCCGATTGCCGCGAACCTGCCGCCATTGACGATTGCGGGACGAAAACCTATGTCTTCTTAGGCGATTGAGAGGGCGTTATGGAGACGGCAGCACGCACGAAAGTTGTCTCGAATCCGCAGATTCTCGGCGGCGCGCCGGTGATCGCGGGCACGCGCGTCCCCGCCGACAACGTCTTGGTCGAGATTAGGCGCGGCAGGAACAAGTTCGAGATTTTCAGGACCTACCCCTCGCTGCCGTCGGACGCCGTTGAAGTCTGCCTCGAATGGGAGAAGACGGGCCGCCGCCTGTGAACGACCCGTTCCTGATCGACGAATGCCTGTCGCCGGACCTGGCGGCGCTGGCGAATTCACGCAATCATCACGCCACACATGTCGTTTTTCGCGGCTGGCAGGGCGCGCTCGACGCAGAACTGATGCCGCGGATCCGGGAGGGCGGTTTCGTATTCGTCACGAATAACGGCAAGGACTTCCTCGCCCTTTACGCCAAAGAAGAAATACATCCAGGCCTGATCATAATCATTCCCGGCAATCTGGATCGCGACGAGCAACTGAAGTTTTTCGCGCGCGTCCTCGATTTCGTCGAACCGCTGGAACATGTCGTCAACAAAGTCGTCGAAGTATTTTCCGACGGAGCGGTCACGATGCGAGACTGGCCGTAGTCGCTGGGCGCAGCCCCCTCACAACGTCAACGGCTCCCCCTCCACCCCGTTCTCCGCCCGAAACTCCTCCAGCACGCCCAAAAATTCCTCCAGGATCGGCGACCTGTCCTCCATCCTATACAGGCACGTCACGTCGAGCATGGTCGGCGGTGACTCCTTCATCGGCTTGTAGACGACGCCGTCGGCGTGGAAGCGTTTGACCGATTCCGGCACGATGCAGACGCCGAAGCCGGTGGCGACCAGGGCGACCCCCGTCGCAGCTTCGCCGACCTCCTGCTCGATATGCGGGACGAAGCCGTGGCGCTGGCACAGGCTGGCGACGAAATCGTTGAAATTGGGCCGGGCCACTTTGGGAAACAGCACGAAGGGCTGATCGGCGAGTTCGGCGATCGAGATTTCGCTGCGTTCGGCCAGCGCGTGGCCTTCCGGCACGACGACGAACAGCCGCTCCCACATCACCACCCGCGCGGCGATGTCGGGATAGCGCGGCACCAGCCGGTTGAAGCCGATGTCGATGCGGCGCTGGCGCAACGCCTCCACCTGCTCGCCCTTGGTCATCGGGTGCAGCACGATCTTCACTTCCGGATAGGCGGCGCGGAATTTGCGCAGCACGCGCGGGATGATGTCGTACATCCCCGAGCCGAAGATGCCGACGTCGAGCCGACCGATCAGCCCCTGCGCGGCGCGCTTGGTGCGCTCCGAGGCGAGATCGACGAGGGCGAGAATGTTTTTCGCCTCGGTATACAGCGTCTTGCCGGCGTCGGTGAGTTCGACGCCCTTGACCGAGCGCACGAACAGCGTCGCGCCGAGATCCTCTTCGAGTTGCTGGATCTGCCGGGTGAGCGGCGGCTGCGAGATGTTGAGCGTCAGCGCGGCGCGGCCGATGGACAGTTCCTTCGCGACCGCGACGAAATAGCGCAGATGCCGGAGTTCGATCATGCGGACACTCCCGGAGGCGCGAACGCTGCGGGCTCCCTCCCCGTCGTTGGGGGAAGGCTGGGGTGGGGGTGAAACTCGCGCTGCGTCAGGGCGTTACCCCCCACCCTAGCCCTCCCCCACAAGGGGGGAGGGAACCGTCAACTGTCGAGCGTACGTGTATCGCCATACTGTATCGGTATGGAGACCCGCCGCCAAAAGTATTTTTTCGGGAGGAGCCGAGCGTGCATGGTCGCCGGCAACAAAGCGAATACTTCGCGGAGCGGGAATGGAAGCGGCGCTGAGGAGCATGGCCACGGGCGAGTCGCGGGAGGTTCCCGCTTTCGTCACCGTCACAATTCTCGACACCGGCGAGACCTGCCGCTGCCGTACCGACGAGAGTCTCCTGGAGGGCTTACGCCGCTGGGGTCTGCGCGGCGTGCCGATCGGCTGCCGCAACGGCGGCTGCTCGGTCTGCCGCATCCAGATCGCGCGCGGCCGTTACGCGCAGCATCGGCCGATGAGCCGCGAATATGTCAGCGACGACGATCTCGCCGCCGACCGCGTGCTGGCGTGCTGCGTCAAGCCGCTGTCGGCGCTGGAAATCCGAGTGATCGGGAAAATGAGCAAAGCTTTCGCCGCCACGACGGCGACGACGAACGGCGCCTGAAGCGCTGAAACGGAGGGAAGAAACATGGCTCTTACTGGCGTATTGCGTCCGGGACACGCGCAGATTCGCGTGCTCGATCTCGAAGCGGATGTGAAGCTCTATCGCGACGTGCTCGGTCTCGAAGAAGTGGGGCGCGACTCGTTTGGCCGCGTCTATCTGAAGGCGTGGGACGAGCGCGACCATCATTCGGTCGTGCTGCGTCAGGCCGATAAGGCCGGTCTCGATCTGATGGGCTTCAAGGTCGACAGCCTCGCCTCGCTCGACAAGTTCGAAAAGGACTTGCAGGCGCACGGCGTCGCGACCAAGCGCGTTCCCGCGGGCGAGATGCTCAATACCGGCGACCGGGTGAGCTTCGAACTGCCGATGGGCCACACGATCGAGCTCTATGCGGAGAAGAAGGACGTCGGCAACGGCCTGTCTTATAACAATCCCGCGCCCTGGAACGCCGCGGCCGAGCGCGGCATCGCGCCCTCGCGGCTCGACCATGCGTTGCTCGGCGGCGTCGAGATCGACGCTTCCATCGAGATCCTGACCAAGATCCTCGGCTTCTACCCGGTCGAAGTGCTCTATGCCGAAGACGGCAAGACGGTGGTGGCGATCTGGTTGAGCTGCTCGACCAAGACCCACGACCTCGCGCTGATCCGCCTGCCCGAGCAGGGCAAGCTGCATCACGTGTCGTTCTGGTTGGACTCGTGGGAGCGCGTGCTGCGCGCCGGCGACATCATGTCGATGAACGACGTCTCCGTCGACATCGGCCCGACCCGCCACGGCATCACCCGCGGCGCGACGATCTACGCCTTCGACCGCTCGGGCAATCGCTTCGAGACGTTCTCCGGCGGCTATGTGTCCTACCCCGATATGCAGCCGATCGTGTGGTCGATCGACCATCTGCCCGAGGGGCTGGACTACGTGCAGCGCAAGCTGCATCAGTCGTTCCTGACAGTGTTCAGCTGAGCTGACAACGGAGCTCTCCGCCCCCTCTCCCCGCTTGCGGGGAGAGGCCTGGGGTGAGGGGCCGGTCAGTTGACCGGACGGCCAGGACTTAAGCCGTTCCAAGTAGGGAGCGCGCGTTTGGGCGCCGGGCGGCACCTCACCCTAACCCTCTCCCCACAAGCGGGGAGAGGGGACAATTCGGCGACATAGCCATCAACCAAGGACTTCCCCCGCCCCATGCCCCTCATCCAAAACTTCATCGACGGCCAGTTCGTTGACGGCTCCGAAGGCAAGACGTTCGAAAAGCGCTCGCCGCTGAACAACCAGGTCAACGCCATCGTCGCCGAAGCCTCGCGCGCGGACGTCGATCGTGCGGTGAAGGCGGCGCGGGCGGCGTTGAAAGGTCCGTGGGGCAAGTTGTCGGTCGACGCGCGCGGCGATCTCATCAACGCGCTCGCAGACGAGATGACGCGCCGCCATGCCGATTTCGTCGCCGCTGAGATCGCCGACACCGGAATGCCCAGCGTCGTCGCCGGGCCGATGTGCGGACGCGGCGCTGCGAATTTCCAAGCGTTCGTCGATGTGGTGAGGGGCGTCGCGACCGAATGTTTCGAGACGCCGACGCCGGACGGGCGCGGCGCCGTCAACATCGCCCAACGCCGGCCCGTCGGCGTCGTCGGCGTCATCTGCCCGTGGAACGCGCCGCTGTTGCTGATGACCTGGAAGGTCGCCCCGGCGCTGGCCTGCGGCGCCACGGTCGTCGTCAAGCCCTCGGAGGAAACGCCGCGCACCGCCGCGCTGCTCGGCGAAGTGATGAACGCGGTAGGCATTCCCAAGGGCGTCTATAACGTCGTCAACGGTTTCGGCCCCAATTCGGCCGGCGAATTCGTCACCACGCACCCCAAGGTCGACGCCATCACCTTCACCGGCGAGACGCGCACGGGCGAAGCGATCATGAAAGCGGCGGCGACGGGGGCTCGGCCCGTCTCATTGGAGATGGGCGGCAAGAATCCGGGAATCGTTTTCGCCGACGCCGATCTCGACGCGGCGATCGAAGGCACGGTGCGCTCGGCGTTCTCCAACACGGGCCAAGTGTGTCTCGGCACCGAGCGCGTATTTGTCGAGCGGCCGTTGTTTGAAACTTTCGTCGCGCGATTGAAGGCGGCGGCCGAGCATATCAGGATCGGCCCGCCCAGCGATCCCGGGTCGCGCATGGGGCCGCTGATCTCGCGCGAGCATCAACGCAAAGTGCTCTCCTACTATGAGAAGGCGGCTCGAGCCGGGGCGAACGTCGTCACCGGCGGCGGGGTTCCTGGAATGCCCGGCGATCTCGCCGACGGCGCCTGGGTGCAGCCGACCATCTGGACGGGCTTACCCGACGACGCGGCCGTGTGCACGGAAGAGATATTTGGTCCGTGCTGCCACATCTTCCCGTTCGATACGGAGACGGAAGTCGTCGAACGCGCCAACGCCACGGAATACGGGCTCTCGGCGGCGGTGTGGACGCGCGACCTCTCCCGCGCACATCGCGTCGCCGACGAACTCGACGTCGGGATCGTCTGGATCAACTCCTGGTTCCTGCGAGACCTGCGCACCGCTTTCGGCGGCTCCAAACATTCGGGCATCGGCCGCGAAGGCGGCGTGCACTCCCTCGAATTCTACACCGAGCTGAAAAATGTCTGCGTCAAGCTCTGAACTGATTGAAATGCTCGGCGACGAGCTGCACCACGCGCTCGTCACGCGCACGCCCGTGCCGCCGCTGTCCGGCCGCGGGTTGAAACTCACCATCGAAGACGCCTATCGCGTGCAGGAGCGCATGCTCTCGCATCGGCTCAAAGCCGGCGAGCGCCTGATCGGCAAGAAGGTCGGCGCAACCTCCAAGGCGGTGCAGACGATCCTCAGCGTGCATCAACCGGATTTCGGCATGTTGCTTTCCGGGATGCTCTATAATTCCGGGGAAACCGTGCCGATGTCGCGCCTCATTCAACCGAAGGCGGAGGGCGAAATCGCGTTTCTGCTCGGGCGCGACCTCATAGGCCCGGGCGTCACGGTCGCCGAGGTTCTGGCGGCGACGGACTGGGTCCTGCCTTGTTTCGAGATCGTGGATTCACGCATCGAGAACTGGAAGATCGGCATCGTCGACACCGTCGCCGATAACGCGTCGTGCGGCGTCATTGCGCTGGGCGCCGCGGCCAGACGCCCGCGCGACGTCGATCTCGAACTCTGCGGCATGGTGATCGAGAAGAACGGCGACGTCGCCGTCACCGGCGCGGGAGCGGCGGCGCTCGGCCATCCCGCCAACGCGGTCGCCTGGCTCGCCAATACGCTGGGCGAACTGGGCGTTCCGCTCAAAGCCGGCGAGGTGATCCTGTCGGGCTCGCTGGCTTCGCTGGTGCCGGTGCAGGCCGGCGACCATCTGAATCTCAGCATTGGCGGCCTCGGCGCCTGCTCGATCCGTTTCTCGTGAGGCGCCCATGACGCTCGACGCTCAAACCACAGCCGAACTGGCGCAATATCTCGAGAGCGCGCAACTCTCCGCGCGCCCGGTCGCGCAAATCTCGATCGCGCATCCGGGCCTCGTCATGGACGACGGCTATGCGATCCAGGCGGAAATCCGCCGCCGCAAGGTTTTGCGCGGCGGCCGCGTCGTCGGTTGGAAGGCAGGAGTCACCTCTCGCGCGAAAATGCGGCAAGTCGGGATCGACACGCCCTCCTACGGCTTCCTGATGGATTCGTTCGCGGTCGCCGACGGCGGCGAGATTGCCGTCAGAGAGTTGATCCATCCCCGCGTCGAGCCCGAAATCGCCTTCGTGCTGAAACGCGATCTCGAAGGTCCCGGTTGTCATGTCGGAAGCGTATTGGCCGCGACCGATTTCGTGATGCCGGCGATGGAGATCATCGACTCGCGCTATGAGAACTTCAAGTTCGACTTCGCCAGCGTCGTCGCCGACAATTCGTCGTCGGCGCGCTTCGTGCTCGGCGGACGCTGCCGCGCCGTCGACGAACTCGATCTGGCGACGACCGGCCTCGTGATGTCGAAGAACGGCGAGCCCGTCGCGTTCGGCGCCGGCGCGGCGGTGCTCGGCCATCCCGCCGCAGCGGTGGCGCTGATCGCCAATCTGCTGGCGCGCCGCGGCGAGAAACTCAGCGCCAGCGACGTCATCCTCACCGGCGGCGTCACCGAGGCGACGCCGGTGAAGGCCGGCGACTTCCTGCAATTGCGGATGCAGGGTCTGGGCTCCGTGTCCGTGCGTTTTGTTTGATCGCCAACCATGAAAGCTCGGGCCATGACGCAACGCGGTGAAACAGTCGTCGTCTCCGGAGGCGCGGGCTCGATTGGCAGGGTCATCGTGGCGCGCCTGGCCGCGCGCGGCCTCGATGTGCTCGTTGTCGGACGCGATGGCGGGGCGCTCGATGCGTTGGCGGCGGCCGTCGAGGGCGTTCGTCCCTGTCCGGCCGATCTCGGCGACGACGCCGCGATTGCGACGGTTTCGGCTCGCCTCGACCGGCCCGTGCGCATGATCGCGCATAGCGTCGGCGTCCCCGTGGCCGGCGGCGTGCTGGAGGCGCCGACCAGCGCGTTGAGCGGCGCGTTCAATCTCAAGGTCAACGGTTTTCTCAGACTGGTACGCGCCGCCGACGCGAGGCTCGTCAAACATTCCCGCCTCGTCGCCATCGGCGGCCACTACGGGTTGGAGCCGACCGCCTATGCCGCGACCGCAGGCGTCGGCAACGCCGCGCTGGTCAATCTGTCCCGGCAGTTGAGCCTCGCCTATGGGCCGCGCGGCGTGACATCCCACGTCGTCGCGCCCGGGCCGGCGGACACCGATCGTCTGCGCGCCGTCGCCCAGGCGCGCGCGCAGCGCGACGGCGTGACGGTCGAAGCGACGCTGGCGGCCATGAGCGCCGAATCCTCGCTCGGCGCCTTCACCACGCCCAATCAGGTCGCCTGGATCGTCGAGACCCTGCTGTCGCCCGAGGCCGACGCGATGACCGGCTCCACACTGATGCTCGACAGCGGCCGGCGCCGCGGTCTTCCCTGAAACCCCATCGGAAACCCGGAGACTTGCGATGCCCGTCGCCCACATCAATCTGTTGCAGGGTCATTCCCCCGAGGCGCTCAGGCAGATCATCGTCGACGTCTCCGACGCGATGTCGCGAATTCTGGTCGCGCCGAAAGATCGGCTGTATGTCTGGATCACCCAGCATGACCTCCAGTTGTTTGGACTGGGCGGCGTTCCCGCCAGCGAAGCGCTGAAGCACGGCGATCGTCGCGCGCTGGAAATGCCCTATGTCGAAATGGTGCTGATGAAGGGCCGCCCGCGCGAGCAGTTCACGGCGATCATGGATGCGGTGACGGCGATCGTGGCCAGACACGCGCGCTGCGACCCGCAACGGATTCGCATTCATATCGTCGAGGGAAACCCCGACAATTGGGCGATCGGCGGCGTCCCCGCGAGCCTCGCTCGCGCGGCGGAACTCGCCTCCCGCGCCCAGGGCGCCGCCTGACAAGAGGGGTCTGTCTGGCGCAGAATTGCGGGAAAAACGCGGGCGTTGGCGAGGGAAGGTTGGCGGAAGCTACGGCGCGACCGCGGGGACTAGGATCCTCGCAGCGCCCTGGAGAAACATGGGGTACTGCCAAGGGCTGCAATCGTGATAGGCCGTCGGGAGCGCCCTAACGCGATTCGCCGATGCCCAGTGTCCTCAAACTTTTCGTAACGCCTCACTGCGCACTCCGCCTCGAAGCCGCTGATGCCGCCGATGCCGCCGATGGCCTCGGCGACGCCATCGCGCTTCGGCTGGAGACGGCGTTCGCGCGAGGGCCGGGTCATGGCCTGCTGCAACTCGGCCTTACCGAGACGGAGAGCCGGCTGCCGGCCGACTTCGCCTTCTGGCGCGCTTTCGCTATCCGTTTCGTCGCCGCCCGCTGCCGCGCCGACCAACAGGAGACGCCGGCGCCGGGCGCCGACGAACTCGCCCGCCTCGCCGACGATGCGCCGCCGATGCGCGGCGCCGAATATCTCGACGCCCCCGCGCTCGCCCGATTGTGGTGGGAACTCGCGACGGCGTTCGACGACGAACTCGCCGCGAGCGGCGCTACGCTCGACGCCTTCCTCGCTGCGCGCGACAGCCGCTGGCGTCATGTCGGGCGGGTGCATTTCCACCTCGCCGAGAACCGCAAGGACGCCGAGCGTCCCTTCGCCTTTCTGGCGACCTATGTGCCCGGCATGGCCGCCCATGGCGGGTTGCGCCACGCCCCGCTCGGCGCGGCGTTGCGCGAATATGCCGACGCCGGAGCGAAGGCGGAGTTGCTGAAGCTGCTGGAGCCCGTCAGCCGCGCCGGGGAAAGCTGCGGGTGGCTGAAAGAGATCGTCGACTCCGGCGAGATCTTCCATCCGCTGCGCTGGACGCCCTCCGAGGCGATGCGGCTGCTCGAGGATGTGGCGAAGCTCGAAGAAGCGGGACTCGTCGTGCGCATGCCCGCCAACTGGCCGGGCAACCGCCCGAGCCGCCCCGCCGTGGAAGCGACCGTCGGCGCCAAGGCGCCCTCGCTGGTGGGCGCCGAGCAATTGCTCGACTTCTCCGTCGACGTGACGCTCGACGGCGAGGTGTTGACCCGCGAGGAGATCGAACGGCTCGCTGCGGCGACTGACGGGCTGGCGATGCTGCGCGGCAAATGGGTCGAGGTCGATCCCGCCAAGCTCAAAGCCGCGCTCGACCGCTACGCCGAGATCGAGCGCCTCGCGCATGAGGAGGGCGTTTCTTTCGCCCAGGCGATGCGGCTCATCGCCGGCGCGGATATCGGCGGGCGCGAGGCGACGCCGACGGCCGCAGCCGCCTGGGGGCAGGTGAAGGCTGGCGACTGGTTCGCCGAAACGCTCGCCGCCTGCCGCCGCCCGGAAGCGCTGACAACAGCGCTGCCGGGCGACGCGCTACAGGCGACCTTGCGGCCCTATCAGGATGTCGGCGTGCGCTGGCTGGGCTTCCTGACGAAACTCGGCCTCGGCGCCTGCCTCGCCGACGACATGGGCCTGGGCAAGACCTTGCAGGTGCTCGCGCTGATGCTGACTCTGCCGAAGCGCGAGGCGCGGCGTCCCAGCCTCATCGTCGCCCCCGCGTCGCTGCTCGCCAACTGGGCGGCCGAGGCCGAGCGCTTCGCGCCGTCGTTACGCGTGTTCGTCGCCCATCCCGCATTCGCTTCGGCCGAATCGCTGAAGGCGCCCGAGGAAACGCTTGCCGTCAGCGACCTCGTCGTCACCAGCTATGCTTCGTTGCTCAGATTGGGCTGGATCGCAGGGACGCGTTGGCGGCTCGTCGTCATCGACGAGGCCCAGGCGATCAAGAATTCTGCCGCCAAGCAGACCCGCGCGGTCAAGGCGCTGCAAGCCGAGAACCGGATCGCGCTGACCGGCACCCCGGTCGAGAACAATTTGCAGGATCTCTGGTCGATCTTCGATTTCCTCAATCCCGGCCTGCTCGGCTCGGCGAAAGCGTTTGCGAGTTTCGCCAAGCGCCTGGCCGATCGGACGCCGCCGTCCTATGCGCCTCTGCGCAAGCTCGTAGCGCCTTACATCTTGCGGCGCATGAAGACCGACCGCAGCGTGATATCCGATCTCCCCGACAAGACGGAGGTGAAGGCCTATTGTCCTCTCACCCGCAAACAGGCCGCGCTCTATCAGACGACCGTCGAGGCGTTCGAGCGCCGGCTGAAAGAGTCGAGCGACGCGATGGGGCGGCGCGGCCTCGTGCTGGCGACGCTGATGCGTTTGAAACAGATCTGCGATCACGCCAACCACGGCCTCGCCGGCGCCGCGCGCTGGGAGACCGAGGACAGCGGCAAATTCGCCCGTCTCGCCGAGATCGCCGCCACCATCGCCAGCCGCCAGGAAAAGTTGCTCGTATTCACCCAGTTCACCGAAATCATCGAGCCATTGTGCGCGGCGCTGGCGGAGGTGTTCGAGCGTCCGGGCCTGTCGCTGAGCGGCGACACCGCGGTGGGAAAACGCAAGGCGCTGGTCCAGACCTTCCAGGAGGACGAGCGCGTCCCGTTCTTCGTGCTGTCGTTGAAGGCCGGCGGCTCCGGGCTGACGTTGACGGCGGCTTCGCATGTCGTGCATTTCGACCGTTGGTGGAATCCTGCGGTGGAAAACCAAGCGACCGACCGCGCCTTCCGTATCGGGCAGAAGCGCAATGTGCTTGTGCATAAATTCGTCTGCCGCGGCACGATCGAAGAGCGAATCGACGAGTTGATCGAGTCGAAGCGGCGGATGGCCGAGGATCTCTTGAGCGGTGGCGGCGAGATCAATCTGACTGAGCTGGGCGACCGAGAGTTGTTGAGCCTCGTCCGGCTCGATCTCGATGCGGCGACCAAGGAGGCTTGATGAGCTATTGGGGGTTTCGGGAATACGTGCCGGTCGCGCAGCGGCGCGCCAACGCGCTCAAGGAAGTCGAAAAGCTGCGCAAGAAAGGCCGCGTCATTTCGCCCGTCGTCATCGAGGGGCGCAAGATCGCGACCAGTTTTTGGGGCAAGGCGTGGTGCGACAATCTCGAGCGCTATTCCGACTACGAAAATCGGCTGCCGCGCGGGCGCACATACGTCAACAACGGCTCGGTCGTCGACTTGCAGATTTCCCGCGGCCAGGTCGAAGCGCTGGTCAGCGGCTCGGAGATTTACAAGATCAAGATCGACATCGCCGTAGCCGCGCCCGCCCGCTGGAAGGCGATCTGTTCCGATTGCGCCGGCTCGGTCGGCTCGATCGTCGAGCTTCTGCAAGGCAAGCTGTCGAAGCACGTGATGGAGCGCGTCTGCCGCGACGCCGACGGGCTGTTCCCGACGCCGAAAGAGATCAAGCTGTCGTGTTCGTGTCCCGACTGGGCGACCATGTGCAAGCATGTCGCGGCGACTCTGTATGGCGTCGGCGCCCGGCTCGACCGCGATCCCGACCTGCTTTTCAAACTGCGCGGGGTCGAGCGTAGCGAACTCGTCTCCACCGGGGCTGACCTTGCGATCACCGAAGCCGCGGCAGGCAGCAAACGCGTGCTGGCCGGCGACGACGTCGCGGCGCTGTTCGGGCTGGAATTCGAGACGCCGCCGAAGCCGGCGGCCGCGACTCCCGAAAAGCAGGCGCCCGTTCGCAAGGACGTTCCCGCCAAGGCGGGACAGAGGAAATCCTCCACCCTGGCGCGCGCTACGCCCGAGGTCCGCGTCCCGAAGCCGGCCGTTGGCTCGAAGTTGAAGCCCTCGCGCGCGGCCGCTACCGAGCCGGAAAAACCGGTTTCTGAAGTTGCCGCGCCGAAGGCCGCCAAAGTGCGGACTCCCGCCTCCGCGCGCCGACATGAAGAAGCGTCGACGGCGGCAAACCTCGGCGGCAAGGCCAAACCGGATCGCCTCGCTGCGGCGAAACCTGCGTCCGCGCCGGGCGCAAAGGCGAAATCTTCCCACAAGGCGAAAGAGTCAGAGGAGCCGTCGCAAGGCCGAACCCGCGCCGCCAAATGGATCGGCGCCAAAGCGCGCAGAGCGGCGCGGAAATAGCGCCGATCAGGGCAGCTCGCGCTCCCTCGCAGGCAGCGCCTTAAGCGTTCGCAATCACGCGCCTAACGCGGCCGCAGCTATCCCCAGGCCAAGCGCCGGCACGAGGACCATCCGACCGGGAAGAACCTCGCGAAACCGACGCCCTTGTGGAGAACCGTCATTGGCTCCGTGGGGACCAGCAGCAGCGCAGGTCCTTTGAGAAGAGCCGCCCAGCCGAAGCCCGCGGCAGTCGCGACCATGCCGGAGAACAGCATTCACGGACCGCTGCGAGCCATCTCGTCGAGCGTCGCCAGCGTGCGGCGTCGATTGATCAGCATCCCCACGGAGATCGCGACGAAACAGCGCCGGAGACGGCGTCCGAGGAAAGTGGCGGCGGACATGCTGAACTCTGGGGGGCCAGGAAACGACGGCGTCGGCGCCGTTCCCAGGCGAGTCCTCGCGCAGCGTGCGCTCGCCGGCGCGTGGCGCGCGGGGCGGGACCATTCATGCTATAGACAAAATCGACAGAACACCCGGACCAGCTCTCGGACAAAGGACGAAACGATGCGCGCAGTCGGACTATTCACTCACGGCGGCCCCGAGGTTCTCCAGGTCGTCGAATTGCCCGAAGTTCACGCCGGACCGGGAGAGGTGCGGATCCGGGTCCATGCGGCGACGGTCAATCCGACCGACGTGTTGGTACGGAATGGCGCGCGCGCCGAACAGCAGAAGCTCGATCCGCCCCCCTACGTGCCGGGAATGGAGGCGGCGGGGATCGTCGATGAGGTGGGAAGCGGCGTTCCCGACAGACTTAAGGTTGGCGACGCCGTCATCGCCATCGTGGTTCCGAAAGGCAGCCAGGGCGCCTATCGCCAGCAGATTGTGCTCGACGCCCGATCGGTCGTGCGCGCCCCCGCCGGAAAGACCCATGCTGAGGCCGCCACCTTGCCGATGAACGGGCTGACGGCGCGCCTGTCGCTCGATTTGTTGCAGCTGTCTCCGGGTCAGGTCATTGCGGTGACCGGCGCGGCCGGCGCCTATGGCGGTTACGTCATCCAACTCGCCAAGGCCGAGGGGCTGACGGTCATCGCCGACGCTTCGGAGAAAGACGAAAAACTGGTGATCTCGTTCGGCGCCGATATCGTCGTGCGAAGGGGCGACGATGTCGCGTCGCGGATTCGCAGTCACTTCCCTGACGGAGTCGACGGGCTCGCGGACGGAGCGGTGCTCAATCAGCTTGTCGTCCCCGCCGTTCGTGACGGCGGCGCCTTCACGTCGATTCGCGGTTTTCTGGGCGCCCCGCAGCGGGATATCCGCTTTACCGCAACCATGGTGCGCTCCTATGCGCAGGAGTGGGAAAAGCTCGAACGGCTTCGGCGGCAGGTCGAGGCCGGCGAAATCACGCTTCGCGTGGCTGAGGTCTATCCGCCGGAAAGGGCCGGCGAGGCCCATCGACGGCTGGAGGCGGGCGGTACGCGAGGGCGACTGGTCATCCAGTTCTAGGGTGGAGTCCGACCGGATGGAATCAGCGTCTGGTCCGTCCTTTGACGCTCCTAATGGCGTCCGCAGTTCGGTCGGAGTAAGATCGGCGCTGAGAAACAAAGATCGAGAGGGTGCAATGGCTGACCGTGAGATTGGCGTCGGAATCGTCGGTTTCGGACTGGGCGGGCGGGTCTTTCATGCGCCTTTCGTCAAGGCGGTAAACGGGCTGCGTTTGGCCGCGATTTTACAGCGCAAGGGCGATGAGGCGTCCCAGGCGTTTCCTGAGGCGCAGATCGTGCGCTCGTTCGACGAGCTGCTGGCGGACAGGGCGATCGAGCTGATTGTCGTCACCACGCCAAATCCAACGCATTTCGATCTGGCCAGGCAGGCGCTGGGCGCCGGCAAGCACGTCGTGATCGACAAGCCCTTCACCGCGACCAGCGAGGAGGCGGCGGAACTGAGCCGACTTGCTCAGAGCAAGGGGCTGTTGGCGGCTCCGTTCCACAACCGCCGCTGGGACGGGGACTTTTTGACCGTGAAGAAGCTGATCGCCGAGGCTGCGCTCGGACGGCTCGTCACCTTCGAGTCGCACTTTGATCGCTTCCGCCCCATCCCGCGCGAGGGGAAATGGCAGGAGGCGGGCAATCCGGCGAACGGAATGCTGTTCGACCTCGGGCCCCATCTGGTCGATCAGGCGCTGGCGCTGTTTGGCGCGCCCGACACGATCACGGCGAGCGTCCGCGCGGATCGCGACGAGTCCGCGATCGAGGACGCCTTCGACATTACCCTGAGCTACGCCCGGGCGAACGGCAAGAGGTTGCTGGCACATTGCCGGACCAGCTATCTCGCCTGCGACAATGCTCCCCGATTCCTGTTGCATGGGACGAAGGGAAGCTTTCGCAAGCACGGGCTCGATCCGCAGGAGCCGGCGCTGGTTGGCGGAGCCAAGGTTCCGGCGCAAGGATCGCCGGACGTGTGGTTGCAGGAGGATGCAACGGCGTGGGGCGCGCTGACCATCGCGCCGAATCCGGCGGCGCCGGAGACGCTGGTCGAGAGCCGGGTTAAGACCGAGCTCGGCGATTATCGCGGCTTCTATGCGAACGTGCGCGCCGCGATCGTTGACGGCGCGCCGCTCGCGGTGACCGCGCAGGACGGATTCCGCGTCATTCGGCTGCTGGAGTTGGCCCGGCAGAGTTCATCCGAGGGGCGCACGCTGAAGGTCGAGTTGTAGATGCTCGCAGACTCCCTTCTCCCGCAAGGGGAGAAGGGGATAACCACGCGACTTGGCATCATCAAGACGGCGGTCCCTGTTCCGCATTCAATACGCGAACCGGTTTGCCATCGAGAAAGGCCTCCGCGTTTTCGACGCTGCGAGGATAGAAATCACGCCACGTCTCTTCGACGCCATAGCCGAGATGAGGCGTTAGGACGGTGTGGCGCGATGCGCGCAAGGGGTGATCTCGCGGCAGCGGCTCTTTGTCGTAGACGTCCAGCGCCGCGATGATCTTGCCCGCTCGTACGGCGGCCACCAGGGCGGCCTCGTCAACCAGCGGACCGCGAGACGTATTGATGAGAATGGCGCCCGGCTTCATCTGCGCGATGTCGCTTGCGCCCACGATCCCGCGACTGCGAGCCGACAGCACCATGTGCAGGGAGATGGCGTCCGATCTCGCCATGAGTTCCGCCTTGCTGACCAAACGCGCGCCGGCCTCTGTAGCGCGCGGCTCCGTCAGGTTCGGGCTCCAGGCGATGACGTTCATGTCGAGCGCGAGCGCATAGCGCGCCAAACGCGCGCCGAGCCGCCCCAGTCCGAGGACGCCCAGCGTCTTGCCAGCGAGCCCGACGCCGACGGGTACGCCGCGCTGGAAGCCGCCGGCCCGCATCGCCGCGTCCGCGACGGGAATCGAGCGCGCCGCTGATATCAGCAGGCCGAGCGCGAGTTCGGCCGTCGCGTAGGGGGCGCCGCCGGCGCCTCGAGCCGTGTGGCAGACGGTCACGCCGGCTCGGCTGCACGCCGCGACATCCAGCGAGGCGTTCCTGGCGCCGGTGATGCCGATCATGCGCAGCTTTGGCAGTCGGCGGATCAGAGTGTCGGGAAATGCGGTGCGCTCCCGCATCGTCAGCAGAATATCGAAATCGGCCAAGGCGATCGCGGCGTCGTCCTCCGTGGCGAATGCGTCGGAAAAGAACACCAGTTCGGCGCGGCCCGCGAGGCCAGACCAATCGGCGCTCGTGCGGGCGACGTCCTGCCAATCATCGAGGACGGCTATCTTTGTCATGACCTGCTCCGGGTGAAGGGGATCGCGACGTCGATCCTAAGTCGCTGCGGGTCTATTGGGAACCGGCGCCGATCCCACATGCCTCGGAAGTGGATCACAATTCGAGTCCGGCTCACAGGATACGACTGAACGAGTGCGCCCGCACTGTTCTCGCCTCTTTCCTGATATAAGCGGGTCGTCGGAAGGAAGCGATAAACCTGTAGTCTTCAAAGCGATCGGGTTTGAATTCGCCAAATCTCCGCTCGGGCGCGGTACCGAGCGAATTCACCCGCACGCCGCTGCAAAGGAAAACGCCGACATGGACGCCGCCCCCGAGTCCCCGCCGCCCGCGGCCCAAACAACGCCGCAAGGGGAAATCGGCGGGCTGGCCTGGGGCTATTGTTTCTCCGAGAGCGGCGTAGCGGAACCGATGCAAGGCCAAGCGCCGCTCGAGGCCCTTGAAAAGCAGCAAAGCTGGCTCTGGCTGAATTTTGATCTCCTCGACGAACGCGCGAACGCAACGATCGGCGCGTTGCCGAATCTGCCGCCGGGCGCGTTGACGATGTTGCGTTCCACGGATGACCGGCAGCAAATCGACGGCTTCGCGCAGGTGATTGGCGGCGTGGTGGCGGATTTCGAGCTTCGCGATCCGCCGGGTGAAAAACTCGTCACACGTTGGAACTTCGCCATGACGCCGTATGCCTTCATCTCGGCGAGCCGCCGCCCCAGCCAAGCCCTGAACCAGTTGCATATCGACCTGCAAACCGGCCGGCGATTGCCGGGTGTGTTGGCCCTGTTCCATGCCCTCATGCATGAGTTGGCCTCCGCGATTTCGCTGGTGTTGAACGAACTCGGAGCGAAACTGAACGAGATGGAGGAGCGGTCGCTCGACCAGAAGGAGGTCGGATCCGACGTTTTGGGTCAAGCGCGGCGCCGTCTCGTTCGCGCGCGTCGGCAGATCGTGCCGCTGCGCGGTGTGCTCATCCATATGCTGAGCGAGCGCCCGTATTGGTTCGACGAGGACGCCGTCGTCGAGTGCCAGCGGGTCGCCGCACGCATGGACGGATTGGTCGACGATCTCGAATCCCTTCAAGAACGGGCGCACGCGTTGCAGGATGAACTCAAGGCGCGCGAGGCCGAAAAAACCAACAAGAGATTGACGGTTCTTGCGATCGTATCGGCGCTGATGTTGCCGCCGACGTTCATCACCGGCGTTTTCGGCATGAACGTGACCGGCTTGCCCTTCCAGGAAAATGCCTACGGCTTCTGGGTGGCCTGTGGGTTGATGGCCGCATCGGCGGCCGGAATGTTGGCGGTGCTGAGGCGTATTCGACTGATCTGAGGAACTCGGCTACCTCCCGCCTCTCGACGACGGGAGCAGGGTCGTGGTTCGAGGCGTTCCGTCAGCGATGCGAGCGTGGCTCGACCGTTGGGACGTCAAACCGTCGCGACAAACGTCCATGCGTCTGGAGGAGCAAGAAACGCGAAACCGCCGGCGCTCCCGAAGCGGCGTCTTGCCGCGTTTCGAATTCGCAATATAACGCATGACGGCGCCCAGCGCCTCCCTCGCTGGGCGAAAGACGCCTTTGGCGCCGCATGCGTTCGTCTTTACGATGTCTTCTTTCCAGGAAAGAATCGAGATGCCTTACGTTGATAGGATCCTGGAGCCGGGCGAACAGGTTCGCTACCACACCACCATCAGTTGGACGATCTACGCGCCGGCGATCCTGCTC
>Ga0302320_10002597_pt1 | contig 42387 bp, 30 predicted proteins | sample Bog_T0_3_FD_202130 | JGI IMG/M metagenome (GOLD analysis project Ga0302320, IMG submission 202130) | Peat permafrost microbial communities from Stordalen Mire near Abisko, Sweden - Bog_T0_3 | ecosystem: Environmental > Terrestrial > Soil > Wetlands > Peat | place: Sweden: Abisko, Stordalen Mire... | reverse complement strand
CTCTGGAAACATTTTGACGCTCGGCGCGTCGGGCATTGATATGAGCATGGCCTCGAACAGCCTGTATTTTACCAATGCCATATCTTTGGGTGCGAATCAGACTTGGAATGTGACCAATCTCCAGACGGTGACTGTCTCCCTCCCACTTCCCGCTGCTTCCGCGACTCTTTTGACCCTGACGGGAGGCGGCACTAACAATTTCACAGCGGTTGGTAATGGCGGTTACGCCGGCAATATTTCACTGACTAATGGCGTGTTGGAGATCAATGCCGTAAGTGGCAATACGGGTGCCAACAGTGACGTGGGAACGGGAATCATCACCAATAATGGAGCCACCTTGCGAAACAACAATGGAACCGGCGTTGGAAACGTGATTGTGTGGAACGGAAATTGCACGCTGGACTGCAATAATACAAGTAAAGCATGGGAAGGTGAGTGGCAGGGATCCGCAACGACAACCATTCGGCTCATAAACATGATTGCCAGCGGGAATACATACACGGTGGGTGGAAACGGGACTGGCGGCGATATGAATTATTTTACGGGAATGGTTATCATTGCCGACACCAACAGCGACGGTTCCCCGACGGCGGGCAATTTCCGGTTTAATAACGGTGGCGGTAGTCCCAATCTGGGAAATTCCCAGATGACACTTAATTTGGGGAACGGCAACGTGCATTTCGTCGAAAAGAACAATAGCCAGACAACCAGTTTTGGGGCGTTGTTCGGAGGTGGCAACACGCAGATAGCGCAGACGGAGAATTACCACATCGGCGGGTTGAGTCTGGCGACCGACACTTTTTCCGGTACAAGCACGGGTGGCACATCAACATTCACGAAAGACGGCACCGGCCAGTTCATTTGGAACAATACCAATGCCAACTCTTATGCCGGCATAACCACCATCAATAACGGTATTTTGCAGGTCGGCGATGGTGTGACATTGGCTGCGGGAGCACTCGGTTCCGGTGCTGTCTCGCTAGCGGGTGGCTCGCTGGTCTACAACAAGCCGGATGCTTTTTCCATTACGAACAAAATCACCGGATCCGGCGGGAGTTTGGTCAAAACAAACGTAAATGTCATGACCTACTATGGAACCAACTCTGCTTCCGTTGCCGCAATCATCAGTCAAGGCACCCTGTTGCTAGGGACGAACCTTGTGGGCGCTTCTTTGATGACCTGCCCAATTTCCGTGGCCAGTGGCGCGACGTTCGATGTTTCCCAGGATTTAGCCTTCTCGTTGAGCTCGACCTTGTCCGGCTACGGCGCTGTGAACGGCCCGCTGGTGGCAGTGTCCGGCGGTACGATTAGTCCGGGTTCGGCCAGCGTCGCCGGTACCTTGAATATTACCAACAGCTTGACCGAGTCAGGCGGTGCCAATAACCAATTGGCGCTGTCCCTGTCTGGCGGCGACCTCATCAATGTCGTTGGGAACCTCACCTTGAGCGGTGTTAACAGTTTCAGCCTCACCGCTCTTGGTGGGGGAACGATTCCTAACGGCACTTACCCGTTGATCACCTACAGCGGCATTTTGACCATGACCGGAAATGTCACCAATAATTTCACTGTTACGGCAGTTGGCGTCACCGGGACATTGACCAATATCACCACCACGACACCGCCTGAAATTGCGGTCATCATCAGTCCGGCGACACGCGGGGCGCTCAATCTGACCTGGGTGGGTGATGGCGCGGCCAACAACTGGGACATGTCCACCAGCAACTGGGTGAATAATGCGACTTCCTACACCTTCCAAACGGGTGATAGCGTGCTCTTCAGCGATTCCGCCTTCCCAAATACGAATGTGGACGTGACGGTCGCGTTGCTGCCTGCCTCGGTGACCGTGAGTAATACTCAACAATATTTTCTTACCGGTAATGGCAGCATCAACGGAGCGACGGGCTTGACCAAGACGAACTCCGGTACGCTCTCAATTTCAGCGACCAATGGTTACACGGGTCCGACCATTGTGGGAGGTGGCACGCTGGAACTCTTTAATGTTGCCAATGGCGGTTCGGCTAGCGCCATTGGCGCGGCCTTGAATGTTTCCACAAACCTCGTTTTCAATGGAGGCACCACCTTGAAATATTCAGGAGGTTCCGCCGCAACGGATCGCGGCGCGACGTTGAACGGCGCGGGTGTGACGGTGGATGTCGCTTCAGGCGCAAATTTGACAGAAAATGGCGTGTTGACCGGCTCGGCTGCGCTGACCCTGGTTGATTCCGGTACATTGACATTGGGGAACGCAAATACATATTTGGGTGGCACGGTGATCAGTAATGGCGTTATGGCTGCTGGCAATGCGACGGCCGATACCTCCGGATTTGGCACCAACGTAATCACGTTCAAAGGTGGCACTTTGAAATTGTATAACAGCACAGGCGATGATGGCAGCACGGTATATTCATTCTCCAATCCGCTGATTGTTCCTGCCGGACAGACGGGCTACTTTCAGGTGCCTGAACGCGGCATTCTTACCGGCTCGCTAACGGGCAGCGGGACACTCAATGTTTCCGCCCTTGGCCAGCGCATCGGATTTGGTGGCGATTGGTCGGCGTTCACCGGCACCATTAATGTGATCACCAATAATGCCCTCACCAATGCCGTCAGCTTTTTCCGCATGGACACTTCGACGGGATATTCCAACGCTGTATTTAACCTCGAAGATGGCGCGGACTTGGACGGTGGCGGCAGCAGTGGACCTTATTCGACCGCCCCGACATTTGATATCGGCGAACTGGATGGGACAGCCCAATCCACCATCGGCAGTCCGAACATGAGCAAGCCCACTCCCACTCCCACTTGGCGTATCGGCTGGAAGAACACCACTAGCACTTTTAACGGCGTGATTGCGAATCCAAACGCGACTGGCGGCCAGAGTTCCCTCACCAAGGTCGGCACCGGCACCTTGTTCTTGTCGGGCGCAAACACTTACACCGGCCCCACGCTTGTGAGCAGTGGTGTGCTGGCATTGAGTAACAATCCCGCGACTGGCAACGACGGCACAATCAACAACAGCACAAACATCACCATTGCTGGGGGCGCTGTCATTGACACCACCGCCTTGCAATCGGAGCCTGGAACGTTGCCGCTTGCTACCGCTACCGGCCAGACCCTGCAAGGCTATGGAACGGTCAAAGGCGGACTCGACGCCAGCAGCACTAGCAGCACGATTGCTCCCGGCGGCGGCATATCCGGCGGAATCGGCACGCTGACGGTGACGGGCAACGTTTACCTCGGTGGCACGACATGGATGAAAATCAATCGCGCTGCCAGCCCGAAGAGCGACCTGTTCGCTTCTTCAACGGGATTCATCTATTATGGCGGAACGTTGGTGGTGACCAATATCGGTACATCATTGCAGGTCAATGATACATTCACCCTGTTCAGCAGTTCCTCATTGCGCGGCAATTTTTATACCTTTGTGCTTCCGGGTTATTATACTTGGGACACAAGCCAGTTGGCAGTTAATGGCTCCATCAAAGTCACCGGTGTGTCGTCCCATCCTACGGTGACGAAGGCCAACTTTAGCGGCCTTGCCGGCGGTGCCATCACCCTCAATTCCACCAATGGTATTCCTGGCACCACGGTGTATGTTCTTACCTCCACAAACATGTCTTTGCCTTTGGGCAATTGGACAGTGCTTACAAATACAACTTTTGATTCCAACGGTGACTTGATTGATCCCAACACCGGCAACCCGGGGGGGCTAACCATTACCAATCTGGTGAACGACCAGCCGCAGAGATTTTATCTGTTGCAGTCATTCGGTTTTTGAGGAAAGTCGAAAGGCTTTGGAACAAAAAGCAAAGAACGCCCTGCTGCATGCGGGGCGTTCCATTTTTCAGGACTATTATCATGGAACCAATCACCCTGTTACCCCACTTGGCCCTGATTCAAAATTCTTCAATGGAATCACGCAGACATTCGTGCCAAAATCGTCACCCCACCCACCAGCCCGCGATGACCGGGGAGAGTTCCTGGCGCTGGAAACTAGGGATCCCTTACCGGAAACTATTCATTTTGATGTGCTGGCTCGTCGTTTGGAACAACTCGCTAACATAGTGACATCTGGATTGAGCCAGTCACGGCAACGCCGCCGGACGCCGGAAAAATCATTGAACAGGAAAACGAGTTGAAAGACGAAAACTCTGAATAGTTGTGTGTCATGCATGTAACTCCAAAATTAACTCTAATTGCTGACATTTTCGCTGCATTGGTGGTCTCGGATTGACTGGTTCTTTTTGACACCTATTTATTTGACGGGTGGTTTTTTTGGCAGATTTGGAATGACCACAAGCCAATCCATCTTCTCGCAACTATGTCGGCGCACTGCTGACACGTTAATTGTCGCAGCTACATCATCTAGCTTTCCTGCAGAATACTCACCAGGATGCCGTGCGCCATGGCTGCGCTTTGCAGGAGGTGCTTTGATTGGCTGGGTGGGAAATCCTGACGCAGCCCAGACGCAGAATGCCGCATGACACAACTCTGACACACGCCGAGATCCTGACACAGACCAATACGGCTTTTTCTGCAGCCGGTTACCCACAGATGCGAAATCAAGCTCCCAATCATGCGGACAATTATGAGCAATGACGAAAACACACTGTTTGCAGGTCCAAATCCCACCCCCGCAACCAATTTCAGTCCCGTCGAGCAATGGTTTCTTCGGCATCTTCAAATCTTTGACACTTCGGGGCCAATCTTTATGCTTAACCCGTGCGCACCGTTCATGTCCCACTAGGCAGCCGCAGTTACGACATCAAAATCGTACCGGGTTTGTTTGACCTTGTCGGTCGTGAATGCGCGCGCCTGAAGCTCGCGCCCCGTTGCGCCATCATCACGGACACCAACGTTGGCAAGCGCTATGCCAGGACGGTTTTCAATTCCCTTGCTGCGGCGGGCTTTTTGCCTTCGCTGATTATTGTCCAGGCGGGCGAGACCGCCAAAAGTTTGAAAACGGTGCAAGCCTGCTACGATCAGCTTGCTGGACACCGGCTGGATCGCAAATCGTTCATCGTTGCCCTTGGCGGGGGGGTGGTGGGCGATTTGGCGGGGTTTGTCGCGGCGACTTATCTGCGCGGCATCGCGTTTGTGCAGGTGCCGACGACATTGCTGGCGCAGGTGGACAGCTCCGTCGGTGGCAAGGTCGGAGTCAATTTGAAGGCTGGCAAGAATCTTGTCGGCGCGTTTCATCAGCCCAGACTGGTTCTGTGCGATTTGGATGCGCTGAAAACGCTGCCTGACCGCGAATTCCGCGCCGGCCTTGCCGAGGTCATCAAATACGGCATCATTTACGACGCAAAGCTTTTTGCGCAAATAGAGCGCACATTGCCAAACTTGCTAAAGCGGAATATGAAATTGTTGGCTGCGGTAGTTGCGCGCTGCTGCGAAATCAAGGCTGAAGTTGTCGGCCGGGATGAGACCGATGAAGGACCGCGCGCGATTCTGAATTTCGGCCACACAATCGGCCATGCCATCGAGAATATTTCCGGCTACGGCAAATATCTGCACGGCGAGGCGATTTCAATCGGTCAGGTCGCGGCGGCAAAAATGTCCCATGCGGTCCTTGGCTTGCCGGAACGCGACGTTGCGAGGATTGAAAATATTTTCAAGCGTGCCGGCCTGCCGGTGCAAATTGAGATAAACTCCTCGAAGCGCCAGATGCTGCTCGAAGCCATGCGCCTGGACAAAAAGGTGAGCGGAGGTGAAATAAAGTTTGTCCTTGCGAAACGGATCGGCCTTGTTGTTTGGGGCCAGCGCGTGCCGGAACATGGGGTCGCTCAAGTTTTGGATTCCTGATTTGCAAACCGGCTCATGCGCAGAAAAGTCACGAAATCCAAATTTACACCGACAAAGACTGCTGCTCCTGTCATTACCCGGTTGCCCGTTCCAACGTGGCTGATGGGCGTATTCCTCGTGCTGGTCACGATGTTCGCCTACCAGCCGGTGTGGCATGCCGGGTTCATCTGGGATGATGACTTTTATGTCACCAATAATCCGACACTGCATTCATGGAACGGTTTGCGACAAATCTGGTTCAGTCTTGCCGCCACGCCACAATATTATCCGCTCGTACACACTTCGTTCTGGCTGGAGTATCATCTCTGGGGGCTGAATCCGCTGGGCTACCACCTCGTCAATGTGCTCCTCCAGTCACTCGCGGCGATTTTGTTGTGGCGCGTGCTGGTGCGGCTGAAATTGCCCGGCGCATGGCTTGCGGCGGGAATCTTCGCGTTGCATCCGGTGGGAGTCGAAACCGTTGCGTGGGTGACAGAGCGAAAAAATGTTCTGGCTGCGGTCTTTTACTTCGCATCGGCGCTGGCTTACTGGCGATGGTCGGAGCAGGTGGCAGATGGCAACGCGCAAATCGGGGGTTCCCAGCGCTGGTATATGCTCGCATTTGCTTTGTTTGTAGCCGCGCTTTTAAGTAAAACGGTCGCCTGTTCGCTGCCGGCGGCGATGCTACTGGTAATCTGGTGGAAACGCGGGGGCATCATTGGTCGTGATGTCTGGCCATTGCTGCCGTTTTTCGCCATCGGCATGACGCTGGGCTTGGTGACATCATGGCTGGAGCGTACCCACGTTGGTGCCCAAGGGCCTGAATGGGCATTTAGTTTTCCAGAACGCTGTCTTATTGCCGGGCGCGCAGTGTGGTTCTATGCGGGTAAACTGTTCTGGCCTGCAGACCTCACGTTCATCTATCCGCGCTGGCAGCTCAACGCTGGCGAATTGTGGCAATGGATTTTTCCAATAGCGGCATTGGGATTAGCGGCGGCGCTCTGGTGCTTGCGCCAGCGTATCGGTCGGGGGCCATTGGTGGCGGTGTTGTTTTTTGGCGGCACACTCCTGCCGGCACTGAGCTTCGCCAATGTTTATCCGATGCGCTATTCGTTCGTGGCGGATCATTTCCAATATCTGGCAAGCGTGGGTTTGATTGTTTCGGCGGCGGCCGGAATCACAAAGGCCCTTGGGCTTTTGGATAAACGAAATCAGTGGGTTAGAACGGCAATTTGCGGCGCGCTGCTGCTGACGCTGGGCGTATTGACCTGGAGGCAGTGTTGGATGTACGAGGATGATGAAAGGCTGTGGCGGACTACAATTGACCAGAATCCCGGATGTTGGATGGCCTACGATAATCTGGATGATGTTTTGTTCGATGAAGGACGGGTGAACGAGTCAATCGTTGAGGCCAGGAAGTCATTGGTAATCAACCCTGACGACGCTGTGGCCTACAACAATCTAGGCAACGCTTTGCTCCGATTGGGCCACGCTGATGAGGCAATCTTGAATTTTCAAAGAGTGCTTGCAATTAAGCCTGATAATACCGATGGCCTTGGTAATCTAGGCAACGCTCTGCTTCAGAAAGGGCAAACAGACGAGGCGATGGTGTATTTTCAAAGAGCACTGGCTATCCAGCCTGATGATTACGCAGCCGAATACAATCTTGGCACCGCTCTGCTTAGAAAAGGGCGGGTGGACGAGTCCATCGTGCATTTGCAGAAGGCATTGGCAATCCGGCCTGATCTGGTTGAGGCTTGCAACAATTTGGGCACCGCTCTTGTCCGAAAGGGACTGTTGGACGGGGCCATTGTTCAATTTCAAAAGGCACTGGCGATCCAGCCTGGATTTGTGTCAGCTCAAGGCGGCCTCGCCCACGTCGCCTGGGTGCTGGCGACCTCGCCGGACCTTTCCGTCCGGAACGGAACCAAAGCGGTCGAGCTTGCCCGGCAAACAGATCAGCTTTCCGGCGGAAACAATGCGGTCATGGCAGCCACGCTGGCGGCGTCTTATGCCGAGGCAGGGCGATTTACTGAAGCCGTCAGCACCGCGCAACGCGCCTTGCAGTTGGCTGCTAGTCAGAACAACACCGCACTGGTTGCCGCTCTTGAGGCCCAAATCAAATTATATCAGGCCGGTTCCCCATTCCATCTGACAGGCGCCTCGAACTGATTTTGGCTTTCATTTTCAAGGGTTTGGATTAAGTTCGTTCCACAAAGATGATCCTGGTTTTGGACAATTACGATTCATTCACCTACAACCTCGTCCAGTATCTCGGTGAGTTGAGCGTGAACATGGCGGTGAAGCGCAACGATGAAATTTCGCTCAACGAAATCCGCTCGTTGAAGCCGGAGCGAATTCTCGTGTCGCCCGGCCCGTGTTCACCGCGCGAATCGGGGCTGTCGAATGATGTCATCCGCACGTTCGCGCAGGAAGGCATTCCCATTTTTGGCGTGTGCCTCGGTCACCAGTGCATCGGCCATACGTTTGGTGCGGAGGTTGTCGTGAATTACCGCATGATGCACGGCAAGACCTCGCCTATTAAGCACAACGGAAAGGATTTGTTTGAAGGAATGCCCAATCCATTCACAGCCACCCGTTATCATTCACTTGTCATCAAGCGCGACACGATGCCCGACGTTCTGGAAATCACCGCCGAGAGCGATGAAGGCGAAATCATGGGCGTGCGGCACAAGACGCTCCCGATCTGGGGCGTGCAATTCCATCCCGAAAGCATCCTCACCGACAGTGGACGGCAAATCATGAAGAACTTTCTCAAGTTGAAGTAGCCGCACCGGGCGTTATACTCAAAACCCATGCAAGCCTTTTTGCTCAAATCAAAAATCCACCGCGCCACGGTGACAGGCGGCAACCTTCAGTACGAAGGCAGCCTGACCATTTCCGCCGACCTCATTGAAAAGTGTGGCTTGCAGGAATATGAAAAAATTCTCTGCGGCAACATGGCCAACGGAAATCGTTTCGAGACCTACGTCATCAAGGGCAAGCGCGGTTCCGGCCAAATCATCTTGAACGGCGCCGTCGCACACCTCGGCAAGAAGGGCGATTTGCTGACCATCATGAGCTTTGCCGCTGTCAGCAAGAAAAAGGCGAAAGGCTGGAAGCCGCGCATCATAGTTCTCGGCAAAGATAATTGCATTGTGACTGCCAAACGCGGCGTGTGATAGGCTGACCGATCGGATTCGTTCATTTTTATTTGGAGTGTGCGAGTTCCACCGAAGGATGATTGGGGAAAGCGGCTCTTCCTTCCATCGCGCTTGAATCACCTTCCACGGGCAGCTTCAGTCCGGCAAGTTTTGGAAACTGATTCATCTTTTTCACCAGCACAACGGCGAGGTTGTCGAAATAAACTGCCTGCCAGCCGTCCTGTTTGGCCAACGACAACGCACCTGCCAGTTTTGACGGCAAAAGCGCGAAATCGGCCTGGCTCAAATTCAGCGCGGTCTCATCGAAAGGCTCGGCGTTGTAAAAGTTCCAGTGCGCGGCGATGACATCAGCCGGATAACAAGTGTCCAACCGGCCATCAATCGAGACCCGGCTATCCGGCAGTTCCCAAAGGCACATCTCGCCCCAGTCAAAAAACACCAGCAGGTTGCCATGCAATTCATGTGCCTGGATGAATTTCACCGCGGCCACGGGATATTCCCCGCGAGGGACTTCCATTGTCCAAGCGCGTTCCTTGTGCAGCACCAATGTCGCCGCGAGGCTGCCGGCGGAGGCGAGCAGGAGCAGCAGGGCAAAGATCTTTTGTCCGATTGGATGACGGCCCAATTCCGTCAAGCGCCGGAAATGTTCCCGGAACCGGTCCATCACATCAGCCAGGTGCGGTGGGACAAACGCTAGCGCGGCAACGCAAAACAAGGGAGTGTTCCGCACTGAGCGCAAGGCCATCGCCGCCAGCAAGATAATAACGGCAATCTCCCAAAGCTGCCGGGGTCGGTGCGAGAAAACAAATGCCATCGCTGCCAGCGCCACACAGAAGAAAAACGCGGCATGGTCCCAGCCGGGTAGGGTGGGGTTCCATTCGCTGATTCCCGGTCGCAACCACATCACGCTGCCGACCAGCCAGCGGATCAATTCAAATCCATACGGGTTCGCCAGCAACGCCAGCGCGGACAGGACGGTGAAGAGCCAGAGCCACATTCCGGTCTTGCCAGTTGCTTGTTTCTCAAAGCGGGAGCCAACGAAATCCGGCACAAATCTTTTCAACACATCCTCGGAGCTGGTGGCGAAGGCGGCCGCAACCAGCACAATCATTCCCGCCAGCACCCCGCCGTGCGTGTTGATCCAAAGCGCGAACAATGGCGGTAGTGCAAGTGCCCAGCCTCTCCTTCCATGGTGAATTTGCCGCAAAATCCAAAGCTCGCCCGCTAATCCGAGCGCGGTAAAGATTTGTGGCCGGGCCGCGAACCCGGACGAAATCTCCACCACCGCCACTGCGCCAAACGCCCAGGCCGCCAATCTTGTTTTTTCGTTCATTCTTCTAGTGGCGATGGAAAGCGCGATGAAGAAAGTCACCAGTCCGGCGGCCATTTTCAGCAGTAACAATCCCGTTCCGCCGAGCGCGCGAAACGACAAGGCAATCGCCACCTCCGCCAAAACCTCGTGATTGACCCACTCATGGCCCGGCGCGGTCCACGAATACGGGTCCGTCCGCATGAGATTCCCGGTCTGTAACAAATGTTCGCCATAAAGGACGTGGCCCCAGAGGTCGGGGTCGGCGGTGTTTTCGGAGAACTGGAAAACGGCGAGGCAAATCACGCAAACGACAAATGCCCGTCGCAACAGGGAGGAGCTTTGGGGGTTGGCGCTTTCGTCTTGCGGCATGGCCGGAAAATACCCGTTGCCGCGCCTGACAAAAGATTTTTGTTTCAAACCCCTGGGCAAAAGCAAAAAGCCACGCCGGTTCTTGCCGGCGTGGCTGTTGAATTCAAAACTGTTTCCTGCTTAAAACCCCTTCGCGACGACGTTCCAATCAATCACGTTCCAGACTGCCTTCATGTAATCCGCGCGCTTGTTCTGGTATTTCAGGTAATACGCGTGCTCCCAGACATCCACGCCCAGCAGGGGTTTGCCCTCGACGCCGGAGATGGCCTTGCCCATGAGCGGATTGTCCTGGTTCGGCGTGGAGACGATTTCCAGCTTGCCTCCATTGGAGACGAGCCACGCCCAGCCGCTGCCGAAACGTCCGATGCCAGCCGCCTCGAACTTAGCCTGAAAGTCGGCGAACGAGCCGAACGTGGCTTTGATGGCGTCGCCGAGCTTGCCGGACGGCGCGCCGCCAGCCTTGGGCGCGAGCAGCTTCCAGAAGAACGAGTGGTTCCAATGCCCGCCGCCGTTGTTGCGCACCGGGCCGCGGATATTGTCCGGCACGGACGCGAGGTCGCCGATGAGCGCCTCCAGCGATTTGGCCTCCAGCGCGGCATTGCCGGCGATGGCCTTGTTGAGATTGTCCACGTAAGCCTTGTGATGGCGGTCGTGATGGATTTCCATCGTCAGCGCGTCAATGTGCGGTTCCAGGGCCTCCTTGGGATAGGGCAGGGGCGGTAATTCATGTGCCATAATTTTTAATTCCTTTCTCTTGGTTGCGTTAAACTTGAAGACCAAATTGCTCCAACTACGGTTGAAAATCAAGCGCGGATAAATTCAAATTGAACCGGTTTGAAATCTTAAATCGCGACATGATTTTGGCCTTCAAGGGAAAAGCATAGCCGCGATTGCAGAGGCAAACCACGGGGTGAACACCCCATACGCATCGAAATGCGATTGCGGAGAAATGAACGCAGTCTAGTTTCTCAACGGCAGGACGCGCGCGCGGGCGCGGGCTTCATCAAGAACGATCAGCGCTCCCTTTTCCAGTTCCGTTTCAAATTGCCGGATCGCGCCGGCCACGAATTTTCCAATGGCCGTCGGTGTTACGTCCTGCGTGCGAACCTGAATCACGCTTGGTCCTTCCGCTTGTGTGAGCGCCAGCATCGAACCGAAATCCAAATCGTGCGTGAAGATAATGTGACCGGTCTGTTTCGCCCAAGCCATGATTTCGGAATCGTCAGCGCGATGATTGCCGATACTTGACCAGTGAATCGCCTCCCAACCGGCCTCCTTCAGAACCGCCACCCAATCGGGCGAAAGGTTCATGTCCACCAGCAGCTTCATGCCGACTGCAGCGGCAATTCGATCTCTTCAGCCCGCCACGCGGCATACTTCAGCGCCTGTGCGATGTCCTCCGCTTCAAGATACGGATACAATTTCAAAATCTCCGCGTGCGCATGGCCGGTGGCGACCAGCCCCGCAATGGTGCCCGCCGTGACGCGCAACCCGCGGATGCAAGCCCGCCCGCCCATGATGTTCGGGTTCAAGGTGATTCTATCCAGCGCTTTCATGGCGGCAATGTAACCGAAACGCGACGAAATTCCAAATTCTGTTTTCAACGCGCTTCAACCCCGGACGAAATGCAAGTGTGGAGAAATGAATGCAGTCTAGTTTCTCAATGGCAGGACGCGGGCACGGGCGCGGGCGGAATCGTCATGTTCACCCGGTTGCCGCTTTGCAGGCCGATGCCGGAGAAACTGGCGGAACGATTGAGCGTTTGCTGGTTGAGCACGGACAAATCAGACAAAACGCCCGCGCAATTGGCAAGCGGGCTTTGAGTAACCGCTAATTAACGCTAATGGACGCTAATTTTTTACCATTAACCACGAAAGGCACGAACCGCACGAAATATTTTAACCACGGATGAATACGGATGGACACGAATGTTTAACGCAAAGGTGCAAAGTTTCTAAAGACGCAAGGGAAAGGAGAGAGGGAGAAATAATTATAGAAAACATCGAACATCCAACACCGAACTTTGAACTTCGAATGAAGAGCCTCCACAATATGGAGTCTCTGCGCACAGCACCGACATTACGCCGATGCGTAAAATTTAGCTGGCGTTTCGGGGCGGAGGCCGTAATCTCGCGCGCATGATTGCCGCCGCAGCCCAATCCGCAACGAAAATGATGGGGTTCAACTGGTTTGACCTTGTGGCTGTGGCAATGCTGGGGTTCGGCCTCTTTCGCGGGAAGAAGAATGGCATGTCCCGGGAGTGCATCCCGCTGGTGCAATGGCTCGTGATGATTCCGGTGTGCGGGCTGTGTTATCCCATGCTCGCCGGTCTGATGTCCCGCTACCTCTCCGACAAGTTTTGGGATCCCTTTGGGGCGTATATCGCGCTGGCCGTGGTTCTGCTCATTATATTCAAGGTTCTCAAACAAAAGTTCACCGAGAAGATGGTAACGGGCGATCATTTCAAGGGCGGGGAGTATTATCTGGGCATGATGGCGGGAGTGGTCCGGTTTGCGTGCGTGCTGTTGTTCGTGCTGGCGCTGATGAACGCGCCGGTTTATACGCCGGGGGAAATCGCGCAACAAGTCGCCCAAGACCAGAAGGACTTTGGCGGCGGTTCAGGCAGCCAATTTTCCGGCAGTTATTTCCCGCACTTTTCCCAGATTCAGGCCGCAATCTTCAAGGATTCCTGCATCGGGTCGCGCATCAAAAACAATCTCGCCTTTTTGCTGATCAACACCAGTGGTGGTAAGCCGGGGAAAAACGGGCCGGCGGCGCCCAAAGCGCAGCCGGTGATAAAGATCGGCAATTAACCGGCGCCTCGCGCCACGAATGCGCATGGCCGGCATCTCTCCCGCAACTCTCGAACGCATCCGCGCCGCCAGTGATATCGTGGATATCATCGGCGCGTATCTGCCACTGAAAAAGGCGGGCGCAAATTTCACGGCGCTCTGCCCGTTCCACAAGGAGAAGACGCCGAGCTTCAGCGTCAATGCGCACAAGCAGATTTTCCATTGCTTCGGCTGCCACAAGGGCGGCGACGTGTTCACGTTCGTCAAGGAATACGAAAACATCGGCTTCGTGGACGCCGTGCGCCGTCTGGCCGAGCGCGCAAAGATACCGCTCGAATTTGACAATAATCCCGCCGAACAGCAGTCGCGCCATCTGAAGGACCAGCTTCTCCAGATTCACGACCAAATTGCGCAGCGCTGGCAGAATACGCTGGCCAACGAAGCCGCGGGACAACTGGCACGCGATTATTTGAAGAAACGTGGCGTCTCCGACGAGGCGATTAAGCTGTTCCGGCTTGGCGCCGCGCCGGAGGTGTGGGATGACACGGTGAACTGGGCGCGGAGCAAGAGTTACGACCTGGGGCTGGTCGAGAAGGCGGGGCTGATATTGCGCAAGGAAGGCACGGACAGGTTTTACGACCGATTTCGCGGGCGGCTGATGTTTCCGATCTGCGACGAGCAGGGCAGGGTGATCGGCTTCAGCGGACGGGTCCTGTCCGGCGACGAAAAGACCGCGAAATACGTCAACTCGCCGGAGACGCCGATTTTCACCAAGAGCAAGGTTTTCTTCGGCCTCGACAAATCCAAGCGCGCGATTCTCGATGCCGGGTTCGCCATCGTCTGCGAGGGGCAGCTCGACTTGATTGCGTGCTTCATGACTGGCGTGCAAAACATCGTTGCCCCGCAAGGAACGGCGTTCACAGACCAGCACGCGCGCATCATCAAACGCTATGTTGACGAAGTGGTGCTTTGTTTCGATTCAGACGAAGCCGGGCAAAATGCCGCCGTGCGTTCTCTGGATCATCTACTCGCGTCCGGCCTGGCCGTGCGCGTCGCGATTGTGCCCGCGCCGCATGACCCGGACAGTTTCATCAAAGCCAACGGCGGTGAGGCGTTCCGCAAGCTGGTGGAAGGAGCGGAGGGATTTTTTGATTACTACCTGAACCGGCTATGCGGGCAGAACGATGCGGCGAGCGATAAAGGGCGGAATGCCATTTTGCACGCCATGGCCGAGGCCGTTCACAAAACCGGCAACGTCGTCCTGGTGGATACCTACGCACAAAAGACCGCGTTGCGACTGGGTGTTACGCCGGAAGCCGTCCGCAGCGAGTTCAAGAAGGTTCCGGCGGTCCAGAATGCGCCGGTGGCGGACGATGACGACTCATTTGAGTCCGCCGAATCAATCGAAGTGGCGCGTCCATCGAACCACGAATCTCATCTGCTTAAACTTTTGCTGTTACATGAGAATCTGGTGTCGTGGGCGGCGTTGCATCTCGACACGAATTGGATTTTGCATTCGGTTACGCGACAAATCGTTGAGCAACGGCTTGCGGCGCAAACAAATGAAACATGGAAAAGCCTCGCGGCGTTTTTGGATTCATACAATTCGGCGGAGATGCGCAATCTGGTCACCGAGGCCGCCGCCGAAGACCGGACACTTCCGAATCCCGACCAGCAGCTTGCCGATGTCGCGATAAAATTGCGGAATCAATTTCTGGACCGGCAAATCGCTGCGATGACCCAAAAAGTCAGCCAGCCGGGATTGCCCGAAACGGAACAAACTGAATTATTGCGGGAGCGGGAAAAATTGCGCGGTCAAAAGCGCGAGCCGCTGGCACCTTTGAATTAAAAAAGGCGCAATCCCTGTCGGACTGCGCCTTTTGGTTGAAAGTTTGGAGATTACTTAGCGCCCTGGTCAATCCACGCGCGGATCAAGCCGATCTGGTCCGGTGTGAGCGGCGCGATGTTTGCCCGGTTGTGAAGCGGCGGCATCCAAGAGTCGTGGTCGGCAGTCAAATGCGCGACACATTTCACGATGAAGCTGTTGGCGCTGTCGCCGGGGGTGATAATCTTGCCGTCCTTGCTGCCCTTGAGCGCGCCTTCAAGGCTGTCCAGCTTGAGCCGGGCCTTGGGATGGTCACCGCTATGGCATTTCGCACAGGAGGCGTCCAGAATGGTTTTGATGTCGGTGGCGTAGGTAACGCCCTGTTTGGTCGAGGCCGGCGGCATGGTACCCGGGGTGTCCTGGGCGGTGGCGGCAATGGCCAGCCCGAACGAGGCGGTCAGCGCCACGGCGGTAAATATGATCGTATTGGTCATTTTCATTGATTTTGTTGTGCTAATTCGGTGAACAATCTAAACTTTAGACGTCCGGCTTGTCAAAAGGTTTCTGGAAAAATGAGTCAAGCCGGCTTGCGGGCACCTTGCCGTTCGGCTAACCCTTGCGCGTGAACGCTGAAGACCTTTCCGATGCCGTGCTGGTGGTGCTGGGCCACGGCACGGAGCTGAACGCCGGTTCCGCCGCGCCGGTCTTTCAACATGCGGCGGAATTGCGCCGCCGGGGGATTTTCGCCGGAGTCCGCGAGGCATTTTGGAAGCAGGAACCGCAAATCAAAAAAGTTCTGGCGGAGATACAGGCGCCGCGCATTTTCATCGCGCCGCTGTTCATCAGCGAAGGGTATTTCGCGACGGAAATCATTCCGAAGGAACTTGGCTTCAGTTTTCCAGACAACTTAAAACTTAAAACTCAAAATTCAGAACTGGTCTATTGCCGCCCCGTCGGCTCGCACGACAGCATGACAGGGGTAATTCTGGCTCGCGCGAAGGAAGTCATCGAAAAATATCCATTTCCCCGCGCGCCGAAACAAACAGAAACGACATTATTCATTGCCGGCCACGGCACGGAGAAGAATGAAAAATCGCGCCGGGCCATAGAACGGCAGGTGGAATTGATCGCGGGGATGAAAATTTATGCCGCGGTGCATGCGATTTTTCTCGAAGAAAGCCCGCGCATTGATGAATGTCATTCCCTCGCACAAACAAAGAACATGATTGTCGTGCCATTTTTCATCAGCGACGGATTGCACACGCAGGAGGACATCCCGGTCCTACTTGGCGAGGCGAAACGGGCAGTTGAGGAGCGTCTTGCCGCCGGCCAACCGGCGTGGCGGAATCCGACCGAAAAGAACGGCCGACTTGTCTGGTATACTCCTGCTGTCGGCACCGAGCCGCACATTGCCGATGTGATTTTGGAGCGGGTGCGCGCGGCGGCGAAAAATTCATCCTCGTCGTCGTCCTCGTCCGCGTAATCGAAAAAACGGTTCGAGGACGAGGACAAGATCGAGGGGGAATACGATTAAAAAATTTATGAAAAAAACACGATTTGGATTTTTGAGCACGGCCAACATTGGCCGGAAGAACTGGAAGGCGATTTTCCACAGCGGCAATTCCGTTGTGACTGCCGTCGCCAGCCGCGACGCGAACCGCGCGCGGCAATTCATTAAAGAGCTTCAGTCCGAATCGCCATTTGACACCGCGCCGGCGGCGCTTGGCAGTTACGACGAACTGATCGCGTCAAAAGATGTGGATGCCGTCTATATTCCGCTGCCGACTGGCTTGCGGCGGGAATGGGTTGTGCGCGCGGCGGAGGCCGGCAAACACATACTTTGTGAGAAGCCGTGTGCCGTCAATACTTCAGAACTGGAGCAGATGATTTCCGCCTGCCGGAGAAACCGCGTGCAATTCATGGATGGCGTGATGTTTATGCATAATCCTCGTCTCGGCCAAATCCGGGCCGTGCTTGATGACGGGAAGTCCCTCGGCCCGCTCAAGCGCATCACGTCGCATTTCAGCTTTCTGGGTTCAGACGATTTTCTGCGCGGGGACATCCGCATGGACGGCGCGCTCGAACCATTTGGCTGTCTTGGCGACCTGGGCTGGTATTGCATCCGGTTTGCACTTTGGACGATGAGGTGGCAGATGCCGAGCCGAGTTGAAGGGCGGGTCATATCACGGGCGGGGGACAAGCCCTCTGGCGTGCCGCTGGAATTTTCCGGAGAACTGTTTTTCGACGGCGGCGTTTCCTCCGGCTTTTACTGCTCGTTCCTGACGACATACCGGCAATGGGCTGACATCAGCGGCGTGACGGGGGCCATGCGCGTGCCTGATTTTGTGGTGCCTGTGGCCGGCAGCGAGACCGCGTTTGAAGTCAACAACCGAAGCGTCAAATCAGGACAACCCACCGCCGGGCCGGCAACCGCGCAGGAAACAAACATGATCCGTAATTTCGCGGACCAGATTTCTTCCGGAAAACTGAATGACGAGTGGCCGGCATGGGCACTGAAAACACAAAAAGTTTTGGACGACTGCATGGAATCGGCACGGCACGGTTTGCCGATGGAGCTGGACCCCAAACTTTAAGATCGTCGCGCAGGGCAGGCTGAAGCCTGAATTCCAACAGGAATTTCCATCTTCCATCCTCCATCCTCCATCCTCTATGCTGTGCCCGTGCGTTTTCGGAAAATTGCCATCATCGGCGTCGGTCTGCTCGGCGGTTCCATTGGACTGGCCGTCAAACGCCGCCGGCTTGCGGGGGAAGTCGCGGGGTTTGTCCGTCGTCCGGCGAGTTTGAAGGACTGCGAGAAGGCGGGCGCGGTGGATTACGCCACGACCGACTTGCTCGCGGCTGTTTCAAACGCGGATCTGGTGATTCTCTGCATGCCGCTATCACAAATGCGGCTGCGCCTCGTGGAGATGATACCGGCATTGAAACACGGCGCGATCGTCACGGATGTTGGCAGCGTGAAGGGTTGCGTCGTGCGCGAGCTGGAATCACTCGTCGCCAAATCCGGCGCGCATTTTGTGGGCAGCCATCCGATGGCCGGCGCGGAAAAGACCGGCGTTGGGGCGGCGCGCGCGGATTTGTTCGTGAACGCCGTTTGCGTGGTGACGCCGACGAAAAGATCCAACGCAGCGGCTGTCAGCGCAGTGGAGACATTCTGGAAATCGCTCGGCGCGCAGACGCTGCGGCTTGCGCCGGAACAGCACGATGCGCTGGTGAGCCGTTCCAGCCATCTGCCGCATATCGCGGCTGCGGCTTTGGCAGCCCTGATTTTAGATCCGGCGAGTCCCCCGATGCAGGCGAAACTCTGCGCAAATGGTTTTCGGGACACAACGCGGATCGCGTCCGGCTCGCCTGAAATGTGGCGCGATATCGCCTTGGCGAACCGGAAGAATCTCATGAAGTCGCTTGATGCATTCGTCGCCGTGCTGCAAAAGTTCCGGCGCGCCTTGGAGGCGGGCAATGAGAAGCCGGTTTCAAGATTTTTGGAAACCGCCAAGGCGAGGCGCGACAACTGGTGCGCGAGTTCAACTTCGCCGGAATGAATCTGGCAATGCCGCTTCCCGACCTCATCGAAATCGTCCCGCCCGACAAGCCTTTGCGGGCGGAGGTGACCGTACCCGGCTCGAAGAGCATCACGAACCGTGCGCTGATACTGGCCGCGCTTTCCGAGGGCGAAAAGATATTGCACGGAGCGCTTTGGAGCGAGGACACGCAGGTGATGACCGAGGCGCTTCAGAGACTGGGGTTTCAGATCAAGGTCGAGCCTGACCCGGATGAATTTTGCAACCGCATCATCACGATCAGGGGACTCGGCGGAAAAATTCCAAATGCGGGCACGGCGGAGAAGCCGCTGGAACTGTTTGTCGGCAATGGCGGCACGGTGGCGCGTTTTTTGGCGGCATTTCTTTGTCTGGGCAGTGGCGTCTATCGTTTGAGCGGCGTTCCGCGCATGCACGAGCGCCCGCAGGCCCCGCTGTTTCAGGCATTACGCGCGCTGGGCTACCGGATTGATTCGCCGAACGACCGGCTGACTGTCGTGATTCACGGTGCCGGCCCGCGCGCGGGCAAATGCCAGGTGAGCATTGAAGAAAGCTCGCAGTTCGCGAGCGCATTGCTGATGTGCTCGGTAATCGCCGGCTGGCAGATTGAGATTGTGGGGGAAAACACGGAAGAATCGCCGTATGTCCTGATGACGCGCGAAATGTATTCCTATTTTTATTGGAGCCGGAAGGACAGCCCCCATCCGGAATATGGAATCAGGGACAACATCTACCCGATTGATCCTGATTCATCCAGCGGCAGCTATTTCTGGGCGGCGGGGTGGATAGCGGGCAATCCTGATTCCGGCGAGCCGAACCCGGTCACGGTGACGCGCTGGCCGATTTTCGGGGCGGGCTTCCAGATTGACACGAAGTTTGCGAATTACCGGGTGCTGCCCGAAAGAATTTCCCGACAGACAGATCTGGGCGACAGCATCATGACGGCCATCGTCATCGCACCGTTTGCAGGTCATCCGGTAAAATTCACGGACCTGGGCCGGCTGCGCCTGCAGGAATGCGAGCGGGTGATTGCGTTGAGGACGGAGCTGGCCAAGTGCGGCGCGAACGTGGTTGAGGAAGGCGACATGCTAACGGTCTGGCCATCACCAATTCACGGGGCGGAGATTGAAACCTACAACGACCATCGAATGGCGATGTGCTTTGCCGTTCTGGGGCTGAAGGTTCCCGGCATAAAAATCAGAAATCCGGCATGCGTAAAAAAGACGTTCCCCAATTTTTTCCAGAAGCTTGCCGGGCCGCCGCCGCATGGGCTTGGCGCAACGATTTTGGATGCGAAGACAGGGCGGAAATTGCGGGATGAGGAATTGTTTGCCGACTAAATTGTCATCGTCCTCTTAATCGGTTGTATTCGAGGAGATGAGGACGAGCAGGATTTAATTTGATGAAAAACATTGTCATAGCGATTGACGGAACGAGTGCGAGTGGCAAGAGCACGAACGCGAAGCTTGTGGCGAAGGCGCTCGGCTACGTTTATGTGGACACCGGTGCGATGTATCGGACGCTGGCGTGGCATTGCCTGAAAAACCGGATTGATGTGCATGACGCCAAGGCCGTCGCCGCCGCATGCCGCCGATGGAAAACAAAACTGGAATGTGCGAATGGCGTGGTGCGCCTACTTGTGGATGGCTATTATCCGGAAAAGGAAATCCGCACCGCTGAAACCAGCGCCGCCGTGCCGCACGTGGCCGCCGTGCCGAAGGCGCGCGAATGGATGGTGAAACGCCAGCGCGAATGCCTCGAATTCGGCAATCTCGTGATGGAGGGCCGCGACATCGGCACAAATGTCTTTCCGGAAACCGATTTCAAGTTTTACCTCGACGCGCAACTGGCGGAGCGCACGCGCCGGCGCGCCGCCGACGGCGTGCAGGAAAACCTTGCCGCGCGCGACCAGCGCGACAGCCAGCGCGCCGTCGCGCCGTTGATGATCGCGCTCGGCGCGAAAGTCATCAACAATTCGAATCTGACATCCGAGCAGACGAGCGGGCTGATTTTGGAAGAAATCCGCGCCCGGCTTGTGGAAAAGGGATGATGGAGGATTGAGGATGGAGAACAGTAAAAACATTTTGCAAATCGTCCCTTCCTTCTTCCCTCTTCCATCCTCCCTTTTCGTTTTATGAACTTTTCCTACCGCCTCGGCTGGCTTGGATTCCGCCTGATGTATGCGACGTATTTCCGCTGGCGCGTTTTCAATCCGGAGCGTGTGCCTCAGACGGGCGGGGTCATTCTTGCCTCAAATCACGCGAGTTTTCTCGACCCGCCGCTGGTCGGGTCCGGCTTGAAGCGGGGGATCAATTATCTTGCCCGTGAATCGCTGTTCCGTTTTCCGGGCATCGGCGCGCTGCTGTGTTCCTGGAACGCCGTGCCGGTGGACCGCGACGGCGGCGGCGCAGCAGGATTGAAGGCGATTCTGGACCGGCTGCTTGGTGGCGGCGGAATCATTTTGTTTCCCGAAGGAACGCGCACGCGCAACGGCAAATTGCAACCCGCGCGTTCAGGCATCGGACTGGTTGTGATCAAATCGCAGGCGCCCGTCGTGCCGGTGCGGACATTTGGCACATTCGAGGCGTGGGGACGAAATAAAAGATTTCCGCGCCCGAGCCGCGTGGCCGTGAAATACGGCGAGCCGATGGGTTTTGAAAAAATGCGCGCCGAGGCAAAGAGTTGCTCGAAGGCGCGACTCAAGGAAATCTACCAGCAAATCGCCGATGAAATCATGGCGGCGATTGAGAGGCTGGAACCCCGGAAGGATTTATGATCTACGATTTGCGATTGATGATTCTGCAAAATATTTGAGGGCGAAGAGGATGACGATTGAAAATCAAATCCCCAAGTTCGACAGCGTGTTGCTGACACGGTTGACGATTTCGACCAAGTGCGGGTGGGTTTTCTCAAAGCCCTCGACGGATGACAGCAACCCGCGCGTGGACAGATCGCGCAATTGCGGATTTTGATCACCGCGCGTTGCCTCATGCGCCGACAACTGCGCAAAACCCGCGATGCTTTCCGCCTGTTCGCCATGAGTTTTGGAGAATGTGCCGACCTCGGTTTTGAGCCGCTCCAGCAACTGGATCAACTCGCGCTTGCGCTCCCCGCTTACGGCTTCCGCCCCCTGAATTTTCGCCTCAATTTCGCCAATTGTTTTTTCAATCATAATTCAAAGTATCCGCTGGCGCGGATTCGGCAAGCGTGTTCACCACCGTCCGACCTTCGGCAAAACCGGCTGGACGATTTCCCAGATCCGGTCGCAGACGACTTCCACGGGCTGTGCACCGTTGATGAGCTTGACGCGCTGCGGTTCCGCGGCGGCAATGACGCTGAATCCGTGGGCGACGCGCTCAAAAAAATCACGGTCAGCCTCCTCGATGCGGTCGCGGACGAACGGCAGGCTTGTCTGGCGCGAATGGAGCCGCTCGGCGCTGACTTTCGCCGGGACCTGCAAGAGCAAGGTCAGGTTCGGCTTTGTATCGCCGACGGCAAAATCAACGACTGTTTTCACCTTTTCCAAATCGAGCTGCCGGCCGTAGCCTTGATATGCCGTCGTGGAATCATAAAAGCGGTCGCAGACGACGACTTCGCCGGCCTCAAGGGACGGGTGGATGATTTCGCGGACGAGTTGCGCGCGGCTGGCGTTCATCAAAAGCAGTTCGGCCTGGGCGGTCATGGCAGCGTTGTTTTTGCTGTGCTTGAGCGTGTGGCGGATTTCCTCGCCGATGGGCGTGCCACCCGGCTCGCGCAATGTGCGGACGCGATAGCCGAGCGCGGCCAACCGCCGCGCCAGCAGCTCCACCTGCGTGGATTTGCCGCAGCCTTCCGTGCCCTCGAACGTGATGAACAAACCTTTCTGCATTTCCGGATTGGGATTCACGATTTACGATTTTTCCGGTTCATTCAAATCTTCTTCAGCTTTGGGCCTTTCGGCGTATTCTCGACTAACCAACCTTTCATTTTCAATTCGTTTCGGATGGCATCAGAGCGTTTAAAATCTTTCGCTTTGCGATAAAGTTCCATCTTGTCCAATAAATGAGTAATTTCCGAAGGTATCTGATCTAAATCACCCGTGAATGTGACTAAGTGCCCGGTAGGAACCATATGAGAGTCATCTCTCATACGTACTTGTGGTTGCCAGGAGGTTCCCAAGCCGAAAACAGAATCCACTTGTCCCGCTGCTGACAAAGCTGCCGCTGCTTCTTGAGGTTTGAGTTGGTATAACGAAATCAAACGGTTCATTTCTCTTACCCAAGTGAAAATGACACCCCATGCTTTTGAAACGTTCAGATCATCATCCATAGCCATGATAAATTCATCAATCAGCTTTGAATTGCCTACTTCAACTCTGTTACCGGAAATGTCTCGGAGCTTGCCGATGCACTCATCAATCCGTGCCAGTGCCGTACGCGCTCCCTGCAAACCTTCGAGAGTAAAGTTGAATGTCTCGCGATAATGAGCCGTGAGCAGCAGGTAACGGATTTCACGACCGGTGAAACCCTTTGCCAGCAAATCACGCAGCGTGAAAAAATTGCCGAGGCTCTTGCTCATCTTTTTGCCTTCGACGAGCAGAAATGCCCCGTGCAGCCAGTATTTGACAAACGGTTTGCCGGTCGCGCCTTCGCTTTGGGCGATTTCGTCCTCGTGGTGCGGGAAAATCAAATCCTCGCCGCCGAGGTGCAGATCAAAACTCGCTCCGAGGATTTTCATGCTCATCGCCGAACATTCGATGTGCCAGCCGGGCCGGCCTTCGCCAAACGGGCTGGGCCAGAAAATGTCGCCATCCTCGGGTGCGCGCGCTTTCCAGAGCGCGAAATCGGCCACGGACTCCTTGGCATATTCGTCGCTCTTGACGCGCTCGCCGGCGCGCATTTCATCGAATTTGAGCTTGAGCAACTGGCCATAGTTGCAGCCGCAGCCGCGATATTTTTCGATGCTGAAATAAACCGAGCCATCGGCGGCTTTGTAGGCGATGCCGCGCGCCAGAAGTTTTTCGATGAGCGCGATAATTTCGGGAATGTGCTCCGTCGCGCGCGGCTTTTGGTGCGGCTCCCGGCAATTGAGGGTTTTCAGGTCTTCGAGGAACGCGGCTTCATATCTGCCCGTAAATTCCGGCAACGTTGTCTTTGCCTCGCGGACGCCCTTGATGATTTTGTCCTCAATGTCCGTGATGTTCATCACGTGTGTGACGGCGTAGCCCTTGAATTCGAGATAACGGCGAACAAGATCAGCGAAGACGAAGGTGCGCCAGTTGCCGATGTGCGCGAAGTCATAGACGGTCGGGCCGCAGCAATACATGCCGACCTTTTTTCCGCCGGGATCAAGCGGCGCGAATTCCTGGACAGAGCGCGAGAGTGTGTTGAACAATTTAAGACCCATGTGCAGCGGGCAATTTAAGCCGTGGCGCATGAAATCAAAAGCCGAAACTCGCCGGCTGAATTTTCTCCAGACGGAACTTGACCCTTTTCGTCCAAAAGGCATACTATCCGGCTCGGTTTGAAAAGAGGATGTAGCCGCACTCTTTGCATTGCGTTTTCACGCAAACCGGGGTTCGCGGCCACACCGTTTGACGATTAAATTTATGCAGCACATTCGAAACATTGCGATCATCGCGCACGTTGACCACGGCAAGACCACGCTCGTGGACTGCCTGCTCAAACAATCCGGCACCTTCCGCGCCAACCAGCATGAGTCTTCGGAGGAGCGCCTGATGGATTCCATGGATTTGGAAAAGGAAAAGGGCATCACCATCCGCGCCAAAAACGCCGCGTTCAAATACAAGGATTACCACATCAACATCGTGGACACGCCCGGCCACGCGGATTTTGGCGGCGAAGTTGAGCGTATCATGAACATGATTGACGGCGTGCTGCTGGTGGTGGACGCCGCTGAAGGTCCGCAGGCGCAGACGCGCTTTGTTTTGCGCAAGGCACTGGAAGCGGGCGCGAAGCCGATCGTGGTCATCAACAAGATTGACCGCGAGAACGCAAACCCTAAAAAGGTCCTTGACCAGGTTTTTGAATTGTTCATATCGCTCAACGCCACGGACGAGCAGCTCGATTTTCCGTTCATTTACTGCTCCGCGAAGGCCGGCTATGCCAAGACGGAACTGGAACACGTCAGCGGCACAATGGAGCCGCTGTTCGACGCGATCGTGAAGCATATTCCGCCGCCGCGCGCGAAGGCAGGCGTCGGTTTTCAATTGCTCGTGGCAAATCTGGATTACAGCGATTATCTCGGCCGAATCGCGTTTGGGAAAATATACGAGGGCAAGGTGAAGCTCGGCGACCCAGCGATTTGCCGCCACGGTAGCGGGAAGATTTCCAAGGGCAAAATCACGGCGATTTTTCATTTCGAGGGTATGAAGCGCATTGAAGTCCAGGAGGCGCACGCGGGCGACATCGTCGGCCTGACCGGGTTTGAGGAGGTCTTCATCGGCGAAACGATTTGCGATTCCGAGGCGCGCTCAACGCTGCCATACATCCCGATTGACCCGCCAACGATTCAGATGGAATTCGCCGTGAACGACGGCCCGCTCGCCGGCAAGGACGGCAAGCTTGTCACCGCGCGCCATATCTGGGACCGGCTTGTGAAGGAAATCCGCACGAATGTCGCCTTGCGCATCGCGCAGACCAGCGACCCGAAAATATTCGCGGTGAGCGGACGCGGCGAGATGCAAATCGCGATTCTCGTTGAGCAGATGCGGCGCGAAGGCCACGAAGTTTTGGTTTCGCGCCCGGAAGTGCTCTGGAAAAAGGATGCCAACGGCAATCCGATGGAACCGATTGAAAAGCTGTTCGTCGAAATTCCCAACGACTGCCTCGGCAACATAATGGAAAATCTGTCCGGCCGCAAGGCGCAGATCACGAACATGAACCACGTCGGCAACCAGGTTTCCGTCGAAGCGCTGATTCCAATGCGCGGCCTGATCGGTTTTGAAACCGACCTCGTCAACTCCACCAAGGGCATGGGCGTGATGAGCCATCTCTTCCACGAATACGGCCCGGACTGCGGCGAAATCGCCGCGCGCAAAAACGGCTCGCTCGTCAGCATGGACGCCGGCGAGGCCACCAGCTACGCGCTCAACATGGTGCAGGAACGCGGCCGCTTGATGGTCGAACCCGGCGACATGATTTATGTCGGCATGATCGTCGGCGAAAACGCGCGCGAAAATGATATTCCGGTGAATCCGGTGAAGGAAAAGCGCCTGACCAACATGCGTTCACAAGGCGACGGCAAAGGTATCGCTCTCTCGCCGCCGTTGAAACTCTCGCTGGAACGCGCGCTGGAATATATTGACGTGGATGAATTCGTGGAAGCGACGCCAAAGAATCTTCGACTGCGCAAAAAGGAACTGGACGAAACCAAGCGCAAACGCTCGGAAAAATCGCGTGTGATGAAGTTTGTGGCGGAGTAGCCGCCCGGCTTACGTAGTGTGGCGCATCATCCGATCCGGCTGGCAAAATCTATTTTTACAGTGGGAACCGGACTCGGTGTCCCGGTATCGAACTCCACGGAAGATTGTTCCTGTCTGTGAAATTCGGCCCACCAGGCGGCGCGGGCTTCCGGGGAGTAGTCCGCCGAATGCGGACTGGTGAGGAAAAGGTCGCGCAGATCGAGGGCGGATTGCGGGCGCTGCTCCGGATCGCGTTCCAGACAGCGCAGGATGGCCTTTTCGAGTTGATCGCTGATGTAATTTGTCGTTCGCTGGCTGGGCGGCACCGGCGCGGCGTCCAGTTGTTCTTCTTGCAGCTTCAAAATGTCTTCATCTTCAAAAACACCTTTGCCTGTCAGTAAAAAAAAGCCGATAGCGCCGACGGCATAGAGGTCGCTGCGCGGGTCGCTGGCAGAGGAATTCTTGATCGCTTCAGGCGGCATGAAGGAAGGTGTGCCGGCAAATTCGCGCTCTTCGCCCCGGGCGTCGGAACGGTTGCGAAAATCACGTACCAGCCCGAAATCCAGCACCTTGACCCAGTCGAGCACGCCGCCCCGTGCACAGAGGAAAATGTTTGAAGGCTTGATGTCGCGATGCACCAACCCCAGCGCGTGCGCCTCGGCGAGCGATTCGCAAACCTGCGTGAGAATCTGGATGACGCGGCCTTCCGGTTGCGGGCCAAAGCGAAAAATCAGGTCATGAAGGTTTAGTCCAGCCAGCAGTTCCATCGCGTAATAAAAAATTCCGTCAGGGGTGCGCCCATAATCATACACCTGGATGGTGTTTGGATGGGTGAGCTGGCAGGTGAGGCAGACTTCGCGCTCGAAACGCTGGATGGCGGCGGCGTCCGCGCGATCTGGCAGGAGAAGTTTCACCGCGGTGTCGCGCCGCATGAGAGCATGGCGCGCGCGATAAACGACGCCCATGCCACCTTCGCCAATTTTCTCCCCGAGCATGTATTGGCCGAGCTGTTTCAACTTCAATTCGGCTTCGCCGAGCCGCCGGCGCCAGGCGAGGTTGGCGTAGGAAAAGACAAACAGGACAACCGCGCAAAGCACCAGCAGCAAAAAAAGAGCGATGAAGATGAATTGCAGTACGCGCAACGATTGGTAGGCCTCGGTGGCATCGACCTGTGTCACCACGCCGATGCCGAGTTGCGGCAGCCAGCGCCACGCGCCGATGACCGGCACGCCGCGGTAATCGCGGGATGGAACCACGTCCACGCCGTCATCGCCATCAAGCGCCTCGGCCACAAAGCGGGTCAGCGACTCCGTCACCGAATTCGTGTTTTCAATCTTATAACCTTTTGTCAAATCGCCGCCGGGGTCGCGCAGGCGGAGATTAAGCGCGGAACTGGTGTTGGTCTGTTCCAGCAATCCGAGCTGCCGGAGCTGGTCATCGAACCGGCTCCTGGAAATCAGCAGGCCGGTTTGATCAAACGCATAGGTTTCGCCCGATTCGCCCGAGCGCGCCACCGAGAGAATTCTGGTAAACTCCTGATCCGGATTTATGATCAACGCCAGCGCACCCCGGACGACACCATCCTTGGTCAGCGGCGCGGCCACTTGCATCAAGGAGGTATTGCCGCGGCGTCCGCGCGTGGCGTTGGCTTGAATCAAGCGATTGGCCCGGCGGACAATGTTGGTTCCACGGTTGATAAAAAATCCGGTGGCGCGCCGCTGGACGAGCAATTCCGGTTTGAACGGCGTGATGATGACCGGTTCACCGGAGGAAAAAAGCTCAGCGAACTTGTTGGTGTGCGCCTCGGCAACTTGCAGTGGCGTACCGGGCCGGGCGCGCATCAAACCGGCGACGATGGTAAAATTGGTGTTCACCAATTGCGCAGTCCCATAACCCAACTGGTTGAGACGGGGACGGAGGTAGCGGATCAACTGTTCGGCGTCCGCGACATTGGTGACACTTCCGGCGGCTCCGGGTTCCAACTCGGAGCGATCCAGAATCCTGATGGCACGGGCGCGCACGTCCGGTTCGTCGGCCAGCGCGGTAGCGAGCCGGGTCTGGTTGGTGGTCCAGATTTCCAGCGAGGTCACGTTCGCGTTGAGCGTCGAGGTCAACTGGGCCTGAAGCTGCTGCTCGATGGTCTGGCGCAATTCGTGATTTCCCCACCAGCCAAACAGCGCCACCAATCCCGCGATGACCAGCGGGAACATCCAGACCTGTTGTTTGAAACGGCTTGTCATGGTTGCGGCATCACAAGAGACGTTCGCGCGGCTGGCGGGGTTTCGTCAACTTCAATGCAGAATTTTACTACGCGAAAAATTGCGCAGCGGGTGCAGAAATTGCGCATGACCTGCACTGGCAGGCTCAGGGTTTCACCGGCGGTTTGCCGGCAAATTCCATACCGACGATGCAAACGTCGTCGTCGAATTCGTGGCTGACGGAAAAGGCGCGGATGGCTTCGAGCAGTTCGTCGAACAGTTCCCGATTGGATTTGGACAGCAGGTTCTGCATGTCCATCATCATCCGCTCCTGAGAATACAATTCCTCGTTCAAACCCTGGACTTCGTAGAGGCCGTCGGTGAAAAGCATCACAAAGTCGCCGGGCGCGAGGGTGACTTCGGTGGTCTGATACGCCGGGTCATCAAACAGGCCCAGCGCCGGCTGGCTCTGGCTGGTGGCGTTGACGAGAGGCTCGACGCTGCAGGCCGTGCGGCGGACGAGCAGCGGCTTCGGATGGCCGGCGTTGGCGAACCGCATGACGCCGGTCGTCCGGTCGGCGACCAGATAAAACGCCGTGGTCAACATGGGGGAGCCGGTGGTCTTGAGGATGTTGGACAGGTCGGAATTGAGCTTGCGAAGGAACATCCCCGGATCGCGCGCAAGGGGCTTGAGTTCCTCGGTGAGCGCACGAATCATTGCGGTGACGAGCGCGGCGCGGACGCCGTGGCCGGTTACGTCACAGATGAACATGGCAACCTCGTCTTCGGACAATGCAGAGACGCTGAAGAAATCGCCGCTGACCGATTCAGCAGGCTCGTAGCGATGGACGAATTGAAACGCACTTTGCTCCGGCGGAACATCCTGGGGGAATGTCGGATATTGCTGCGGCAGCATGGCGGTCTGGATTTCGCGCGCCATACGCAGGTTTTCCTCCATGACCAAATTTTTGGCGCGCAATTCCTCGCGGCTCCGCGACAATTCGCCGGTGGCGCGGCGAATTTGTTCCTCGGCCCGCTTGCGCTCGGTGATATCCTCGACGGTGCCTTCGTAGTAAAGAAGTTTTCCATCCACGTTGCGCACGGCGCGGCAATTTTCCGCAATCCAGATGATTGTCTCGTCCTTGCGGTAAATTTTCGATTCGAAACCGCTCAATGTATCATGCTCCTGCATGAGGCGGACAAACTCATCGCGCCGGGCCGATTCGACGTAAAGCTTGCGCGCGATGTCCTTGATACTCGCCATCAATTCCGCCGGTGAATCATAGCCGTAGATTCGCGCCAGCGCCACGTTGGCCAGCACGTAATGGCCGTCGGGCGTTGTGCGGAAAACGCCTTCAATGAGATGATCGAAGACGCCGTAGTAATTATCTTTTTCCTCAATCAACGCCACGCGCTCCTGCTGGCGTTCAATGGCGCAGCGGATAGCGCTCCGCAAACTACGAGCTTCGAGTTTTTCCACCGGCAAACAATCCTGCGCGCCCGCCCGCACCGCTTCGGCTGCGAACTGTTCATCATTCGCCGGTGCAAAAACGATGATTGGGACCCGCGGCGCCTGAACCGTCAACAATGTGATTTGGGACAAGCCGTCATTGTCCGCGCCGGGAATGTCAAACAGCACGGCGTCAAAGGCGTTTTGCCCAAGCTGCGCCAGAGCGGCATTGACGGTAGGCGCGGCGGCAGGCTCAATGGCTGCGCTGCCTTCGCGGAGCAAGTCGGTCAAGCCGCGCGTAAAACGCCCGTCTTTTCCAATCAATAAAAGTTTCAGAGATTCAGGTTCCATAAGCGACCCGCGCAAAACGCACACCGGGTCGAACCAGCCACCGGTGTGAACATACAGAATTACGGCGCGTCCGCAAGGGGTCGTTGCGCTTGCGAATTTGAACGTTGACCCGCGCAAACGGATGACACCCGCCGGCAAATCGTATATCGTAAATCATAAATCGAGAATAAGAATGCCAAGCGTTTTTATCAAAACCTACGGATGCCAGATGAACGAGCGAGACAGCGAAGCCGTCGCCGCCCAACTTGTCGCCAAGGGCTGGTCACTTGCGCCATCGGAAAACGCCGCCGACGTGATCTTGCTTAATACATGCAGCGTGCGCGATTTTGCGGAACAAAAAGCCATCGGCAAGATGCAGAACATCGCGGCGGATGTGCGCAAGAACCGGCCCGATGTCGTGCTCGGTTTCATGGGCTGCATGGCGCAAAGCCGCGGGCAGGAACTGATTGACAAGTTGCCGGACGTGGATTTGGTGCTCGGCACGCAGAAATTCCATCGTGCGGCGGATTATCTGGATGAGATCATTACAGGCGCGCGCGAAAAAACCGTTGACGTGGCGGAGGAGCAGGGGAGCGAGGCGACGATTCGCGACCATCTGCTCAACGGCAGCGCCAAGATTTCCGTGTCCGCGTTCGTCAGCATCATGCAGGGCTGCAACCAATATTGCACCTTTTGCATCGTGCCTTACACGCGCGGTGAAGAGCGCAGCCGGACGATTCCTGATATTGTGGCCGAATGTCGCGAACTTGTTGGGCGCGGCGTGAAGGAAATCACCCTGCTCGGCCAGATTGTGACTAGTTATGGAAAGCGCGAAAAGCGTGACGATTGGCAAGTGGCGCGTGACGCGACCTCACCATTGCCCATCACCCGTCATCCATCACTCGTCACTCCCTTCGTACAATTGCTTGAGGCCGTTCATGAGATTGAGGGGCTGGAACGCATCCGCTTCACCTCGCCGCATCCGAAAGGTTATGGCGATGATTTGATTGACGCTTATGCGCGCCTACCAAAGCTCGTCGAAAGCGCGCACCTGCCCGTGCAAAGCGGCAGCGACCGCGTTTTGAAATTGATGCACCGTGGCTATACACGCGAACGATTTCTCGGCATCATCCGAAAATTGCGCCGCGCAAGGCCGAACATCGGCATCACCACGGACATCATCGTCGGCTTTCCGGGCGAGACGGAAGAGGATTTTGAAGAGACGCTGTCGCTTGCGCACGAAGTGGAATTTGATAACGCCTATATTTTCAAATACTCGCAACGCCGCGACACGCCGGCCGCTGCGATGCCAGATCAAGTGCCGCAAAAAATCCGCGAGGAACGAAACCAGCGGCTGCTCGAAATCGTGAACGAAATCGCTGCGCGGAAATACAAACGGTTTGTCGGACAGCGTGTGCAGATTCTGGTGGAGGGACCGAGCAAGAAAAATCCGGCGCGGATGACGGGCCGGACGGGCTGCAACAAAATCGTCCTGTTCGACGGCAGTGACCGGCATCGCGGCCAGCTCATGGATTTGAAAATCACCCGCGCCGGTTCCTTCACGCTCTACGGCGACCCGGCGATTGTGAATTTATAAGAATCACCAGGCTAGAGCTGTGGTTTAATTCACAGGCACACTCGAAAACACCAATCCACGCCACCTATCCCTCATGTTTCCCAAGAAAATGAATATGGCACACAAAGTCTTACAGAAAATGAACGGATTGATTTTCTTCGTGTCTATTGGGTGAATTTGTGGTTTGATTTCGAAAGATGAATCTGTCGCTTTTAACCATTTTGCTTGGCGTCGGCATGGGGTTGCTACAGGTCTATGGGCTTGTGAATCCCGCCGGGCTGGCCACCGCGGCGCGCCGATTTCCGCGCAATCTGCCCGTCGGCGTCGTGCTCATGCTGCTCGCCACGGTGTGGTTCGCATGGAACGTTAATGTCGAACCGATCGCGGATTTTTCCGTCTTCAAGCCCTACATGCTCGGCGCGTTCATCGCGGTGGGGATTTTGTCGTGCGTCTTCGTCCAGGATTTTTTGGCCGTGCGCGGTCTCGCCGTGTTGATGCTGTTGCTGGCGAAATTGATGGTGGACACAGGGCGTCCGCATCTGGGCGAATCGCCATGGGTGGGGGTCATCCAGGGATGGGCTTACCTGTTTGTGGTTTTTGGCATCTGGTTCACCATCACGCCGTGGCGGCTGCGCGATTTGATCAACTGGGCGACTGCATCGGAAGGGCGCACCCGCTTCTTCTGCCTGACCCGCCTGGGATTCGCTGCCTGCATCGTTGACCTCGGTCTGACTGCGTTTCGCGGGATGTAAGGTTGCCATGGCAATCGCCGACATCAGACGGGACTACGCGCAAAGTGAATTGCGGCGTACGGATTTGGATGCGAACCCGATGGCGCAATTCGATTCGTGGTTTGCGCAGGCATCGGCGGGCAGCCGCTGGCGGAAAATAGGCATCGCGCTCTACAAACTCTGGCATGCCATTCTAGGTCATTCTCCGGCAGACGTAAATGCCATGGTGCTGGCGACGGTGGACAAAGACGGCCGGCCTTCGACACGAAACGTTTTGCTCAAGGGCGTGGACGAGCGAGGCTTCATGTTTTTCACGAATTACGACAGCCGGAAGGGGCTGGAACTGGCTGAAAATCCCAACGCGGCCCTGACGTTTCACTGGCCGGAGTTGGAGCGGCAGGTGTGCGTGGCCGGCACGACTGGAAAAATTCCGCGTGAGGAATCGGAGGCTTATTTCAAGTCCCGTCCTCGCGGCAGCCAATTGGCAACGTGGGCATCCAACCAGCACGACGTGGTTGCCGATCGGGCGGCGCTCGATGCGAAGTGGAACGAGATGTCGGAGAAGTTTCCCGTCGCCGTGCCACTGCCGCCGAATTGGGGCGGTTACGTCTTGAAGCCGGAACGGATTGAATTCTGGCAGGGGCGTCCCAGCCGGTTGCACGACCGGTTTTGCTACACGCGGCAACCGGATAATTCGTGGAAGCTGGAGCGCCTCGCGCCTTAAAATTTGTAAACCAAGCCGCTAATCAAACTCACGTCGTTGTCCTTGCGGCCGGGCGCAGGCTGGTTGATATAGTTGTCCTGCAACGTGACGCGCAGGCTCAACGTTCTGGTGAGCGCGGCTTCCGCGCCAATTTCTGCATTGACCAGGAAATTATCAGGTTTGTCCACCTGCGGCAGGAACTCGGCCTTTTCCCAGACCCGCGCGCCATTGTCGAGTTTGTGCTCAAACCGTTCCGCCAGACGGATGGTTGCGTAAGTGGTGTCCACGTCGCCGAGCCGTTGGAAGATCAGGGCGGGACCGGCTTCGACGGCCAGCGTGGTATTGGTCTCCTTAATAAGGTAATAGCCGGCGCCGGGGCTGAACGTGAAACGATATTGCAGATCGGCGATGCCGTCGTGCAGACCCTCGGCATTCAGGTAGCCATAGAGGCGTTCGGTGAACAGATGATTGTATTGTCCGACGCCGTGCAGCATTTCATTGTCTTTGACAGAATTATCTTCGCCATACGATCCATCCGCACCGAATGCAAACTCGTTTTCCGGGGTTTTCCTGCGGGTCTTGAAAGCCACTGTGGTCAACAGCGTGTCGCTGTTTCCCCTGGAGAGCGAGAGGCCCGCCAAGATGCTGCTATCCCAAGCGGATTGATTGGTTGAGACCATGGCGCTTTTTGTCGAGTCGTCGGCGTAGCTGAACACGGCCAAGAAAGTCAGGATCCCCGAAATGAGAATGTGCTTTTTCATTTTCTTAATTTCTGCAAATTGAATCCACGCCGGGGAACCCGATGCAGCAGAAGATCTGACAACAAAAGCTCCGAAACAAAGCGAGCGCCACCTTATCCCAGGAATATGGCGGGGCAAATGGGATTTAATAATTATTTCGCCGACTCATCTGCGGCGGCGGAATCTTCCTTATCCTCGCCGATGACCGGCGCGATGGCCTGAAGCTTGTCCTTCTCGGCGAGGTTCACCAGTTTGACGCCCTGCGTATTGCGACCGGCCTCGCGGATGCCTTGCACGGGGATGCGCACCATCTGGCCGCCGACGGTGATCAACATGATCTCGTCGGTGTCGCGAACGGTGAGCGCGCCCACAACTGCTCCGGTCTTCTCGTTGGTCTTCATCGTGATGATGCCCTTGCCGCCGCGTGACTGTACACGGTATTCCTCGAAGTCCGTACGCTTGCCGATGCCATTTTCCCCAGTGACCAGCAGTTTTGCGTCCGGCACGACGACGGACAACGCGACGACGGCGTCGCCCTTGTAAAGGCTGATGCCACGCACGCCGCCGGCGGGACGACCCATCGGGCGTGCGTCTTCCTCGTTGAAGCGGATGCTCATGCCGTCGCGCGTGATGATGACAACTTCGTTCTTGCCGGTTGTCAGCTTCACTTCGATCAAATTGTCGCCAAGGTCAATGCCGATGGCGATGATGCCGCCTTTGCGAACGTTGGCAAAATCGGCGAGCGCGGTCTTTTTAACCGTGCCCAATTTCGTCGCGAAGAAGATATAGCCGGGCTGTTCCCAGGTAATGTCTTTCTTGTCGGCGTCTGTTTTTGAAAGAACGCGGATGAGCGCGGCGACATTTTCGCCTGCCTTCAATTCGAGCAGGTTCGCGATGCTGCGGCCTTTCGCGGCGCGGCCCATGTCGGGAATCTCATGCACTCGCTCGACATAAACGCGGCCGGTGTTCGTGAAGAACATCAGGTAATCGTGCGTGCTGGCGGTGAACAGATGCTCGATGAAATCCTTGTCCTCCTCGGTCACGGCTTCGCGCGTGGTCATGCCGATGACACCCTTGCCGCCGCGCCGCTGCGAGCGATAGCTCGAAACATTCGTGCGTTTGATGAGGCCGTTGTGGGTGAGCGTGATGATGACGCCTTCGTTGGAAATCAAATCCTCGATGGCGATCTCGCCTTCGTCCGGCACGATCTGGCTCTTGCGCGGCGTGGCGTATTTTTCCTTGATGGCCTTCAACTCCGCCTTGATGATTGTCATCACGCGCGATTCCTTCGCCAAAATGTCGAGTAAATCCTTGATGCGCTCGATGAGTTCCCTGTACTCGGCCTCGACCTTGTCAATTTCCAGCGCGGTGAGTTGGTACAGGCGCAATTCCAGAATTGCGTCCACCTGACGTTCGGTCAAAGCGTAGCGGCCCTTGTCCAGACGCGACTCGCTGCGAATGAGAATCCCCCAACGCTCGACCTGTTTTTGCGTCCACTCGAATGCGAGCAGTTTGACGCGCGCTTCCTCGCGCGTCTTGGATTTACGGATGATTGCGATGAATTCGTCGAGGTTTGCGAGCGCCACGAGATAGCCTTCGAGCAATTCGGCGCGTTCCTCGGCCTTCTTCAATTCAAAGCGTGTGCGGCGCAAAATCACTTCACGGCGATGCTCGATGTAGCACTGGATGATTTCCTTGAGCGTAAGGTTCTTCGGCTTGCCGTGGTCGATCGCGAGCGAATTGACGCTGAAGCTCACTTCAAGCTGCGTATGCTTGTAAAGATTGGCGATGACGACCTTGGGATTGCCGTCGCGCTTGAGTTCCATGACGAGCCGCGTGTTCTCGTCGGACTCGTTGCGCATCGCGGAGATTTCCGTGATGATCTTTTCGTTCACCAGCTCGGCGATTTTTTCCTCAAGCGCCGCGCGGTTGACGTTGAACGGAATTTCCGTGATGACGAGCTGTTCGCGGTTGCCGCGAATTTCCTCCGAACCGACGCGACCGCGCAATTTCACGCTGCCTTTGCCCGTGGAGAAATAATTTTTGATACCCTCAACACCGCAAATCATGCCGCCCGTCGGGAAGTCCGGACCTTTGATGTGCTTCATCAACTGCGCGACGGTGATTTCGGGGTTGTCAATCTGCGCGCAGATGCCGTCAACCACCTCGCCGAGATTGTGGGGCGGCATGTTCGTGGCCATGCCGACAGCGATGCCGGTGCCGCCATTGACGAGCAGATTGGGAAAAGCCGCGGGAAACACCGTCGGCTCCGTCATGCGCTCGTCATAGTTTGGGACAAAATCCACCGTGTCGCGATCCATGTCCTGCATCAGCGCCGCGCCGAGATGCGTGAGCCGCGCCTCGGTGTAACGCATCGCCGCCGGCGGATCATCTTCGATGGAACCGAAATTGCCCTTGCCATCCACGAGCCGCTCGCGCATCGCCCACGGCTGCGCCATGTGGACGAGCGTAGGATAAATCACCGCTTCACCATGCGGATGGTAATTACCGGACGTGTCGCCGCAGATTTTCGCGCATTTGTAAGGCTTGCGCCCGGGGAACAGCGACAGCTCGTGCATCGCGTAAAGGATGCGGCGTTGCGAAGGTTTCAGCCCGTCGCGCACATCCGGCAGTGCGCGCGAGATGATTACGGACATGGAATAATCGAGGAACGAGTTACTGATTTCATCCGCGACATTGATCTTGGCGATCTTCTCGTTTGCGGCAAATAGGGGCGTGTTGCTCACCGGCAAATCATTCGACTCTTTTTGGTCAGCCATAAAATTTCGATAATTGAAAATTAAACGTCCAGATTGCGCACGTTGAGCGCATTGTCTTCGATATATTGACGGCGTGGCTCGACTTCCTCGCCCATCAGTCGCGAGAACATCTCCTCTGCTTGGACGGCGTCGGTCAGGTCAATCTGCAGCAGTTTGCGCACTGTCGGGTTCATCGTAGTCTCAAAAAGTTCCTTCGCGTCCATTTCGCCAAGACCCTTGAAACGGGTCATCTGGATGCCTTTTTTGCCGACGGCTTTCACACTGTTCAATATCTCCGGGATTGAGAACAGGGGCGTCACGGTCGCGTTGTCGCCTTCGCCTTCGATCAATTCATACAACGGCTTGTCCTGCGCGGCGTAGTGATCCACGGCCAGTCCCTTTTTGGAAAGCTTGCCAAGCAAATCCGCGATCGCCTTGCTTTCAAGGTGCAAATCCGCCTCAACCGCGCGACGCGTCTGGTTTTTCGGCTTATCGGATTTTTCCTTCGAGTCGCCATTGCTATAAAGGTCAGAGTTCTTGTCCTTGAACTTCTGCACGTCGTCGAGGTCGTCAAAATAATGGACGGTCTCGTCGTTGCCTTCGCGGACTTTCACGAGGAAAACCGGGAACGTGCCCTTTTTGGTGCGTTTCTCCACATAGTCGCCGAAATCACCGCCCTGGCGGCGGATGAACGTCGCGTATTTGTCGAGCGATTCGAGCAGGGTCAATATTTCTTCGAGCTGCTTTGGCGCCAGTTCGCGTCCGTCCGCGAGATTTTTCAACTTCACTTCTTCCGTGCCATTTTGCAGCAGGATGCGGTTGAGCTGCACATCATCGTCGATGTAATCGGTCTTTTTCTTGCGCGTGATGCTATAAAGCGGCGGTTGAGCGATGTATACGTAGCCGTCCTTGATGAGCTTTGGCATCTGCCGGTAGAAAAACGTGAGCAGCAGTGTGCGGATGTGCGAGCCATCCACGTCGGCATCGGTCATGATGATGATTTTGTGATAGCGCAGCTTGGCAATATCAAACGCACCTTCACCCTCGCCGTCGCCGATGCCCGTGCCAATGGCCGTGATCATCGTGCGGATTTCGTTGTTCTGAAGAACCTTGTCGAGCCGCGCCTTCTCGACGTTGATGAGTTTGCCGCGAATTGGCAGGATTGCCTGAAATTTCCGGTCACGGCCTTGCTTGGCCGAGCCGCCGGCGGAGTCACCCTCGACGATATAAAGTTCGGTGTTCACCGGGTCGCGATCCGAACAATCTGCCAGTTTGCCTGGCAAGCCGCCGCCGGTCAGCGCGGATTTGCGGACAGCTTCACGCGCCTTGCGCGCGGCCTCGCGGGCGCGGGCGGCGTTCAATCCTTTGTCAATTATACGCTTCGCTATAGGCGGATTCGCGTCGAAATAACTCATCAGACCTTCGTAGCTCACCGAGCCGACGATTTTTTCAACTTCGGGCGAAAGCAATTTCACCTTGGTCTGCGATTCAAACTTCGGATCGCTGTGCTTGACCGAAATCACAGCCGTCAAACCTTCGCGCACGTCGTCACCGGTGATTTGCGGGTCTTTTTCCTTCAGCAATTCGTTCGACTTCGCGTATTGATTGATTGCCCGCGTGACCGCGCTGCGGAATCCGCTCAAGTGCGCGCCGCCGTCAGGATTGAAAACCGTGTTGGTGTAGCAAAGCACCTGGTCGTTATAGCTGTCGTTGTATTGCAGCACGACCTCGACGTGGACTTCGATTTCCTTGTCGTCCAATTTTTCCTTGGTCTCCTTTTGGAAAGAAATCGGCTTTGGATGCAGCGGCTCCTTGTTTTTGTTGAGCTGCCGGACAAATTGTTCGATGCCATCACGATAAAAAAAGACCTCAGGTTTCGCGTCAGCCTGGCGTTCGTCCAAAAAGGTGATTTCCAGACCTGAATTCAAAAAGGCCAGTTCTCGCAAACGCTGTGAAATGATAGGCGCCTTGAATTCCACCGTGTCGCGGAATATTTCCGGATCGGGCTTGAACGTGATGAGCGTGCCAGTGCCTTTGGCCTTACCGATGACGTGCAGCTTCTGAACCGTCTTGCCGCGCTCAAATTCCATGTGATGAATCTCGCCGCCGCGAGACACTTCCACCTCAAACCATTCTGAAACGGCGTTCACGCACTTTGCGCCGACGCCGTGTGTGCCGCCGGAAAACTTGTAACCGCCCTGGCCGTATTTGCCACCGGAGTGCAACGTCGTCAGAACCATCTCGACGCCGGGAATTTTGTATTGCGGATGGATGTCCACCGGTATCCCGCGCCCGTTGTCACGGACGGATAGCGAGCCGTCCATGTGGATTGTCACCTCAATCTTGTCGCAATGCCCGGCGAGATGTTCGTCCACGGAATTGTCCAGGACTTCCGAGACGCAATGGTGCAGCGCGCGCTCGTCCGTGCCGCCGATATACATGCCGGGCTTCTTGCGCACGGCCTCGAGACCCTCGAGTTTTCCGAGCTGGGCGGAGCCGTAATTTCCCATCACAGCGCCGCTCGCCGGTGTATTTTTTTCTTCGGAAGAGCCAGAATTTTTTGCCATAAATTGAGTCGCTAAATCCCGCTTTGCGGGTCACAGACGAATTCTAAAAATAGTAGAAAAATCACCCGTTTTGCACAATGTTTATTTGAAGTTATTTTGACCTAAAAACACCATTAGTTGTGGCTGCATTTGACTTGAGGCCAAACCCATTGTGTTTCTCGGATTTGCCTCTTAATGGGGGTTTTTGCCCAAATTCCGTCCTTGCTTTGGCGCCGCCGAACCGTAATTTTCACAGATGGCTTTGACCGAAAATCCGACTGATCAACCTGACAAATTTGTCCGCCGCCACATCGGGCCGAACGCTGCTGAAACCGGCGAGATGCTGTCGCTGCTCGGTTTCAAAAATCTGGATGAGCTCGTTGACGCCGCCGTTCCCCAAAAAATCCGACTCAATGACAAACTGAATCTGCCAGCCGCGAAATCTGAATTTGAAGCGCTTGCTGATCTCCGCCGAATCGCATCTGAAAACAAGGTCTTCCGCTCGTTCATCGGCCAGGGCTATTATGACACCATCACGCCGCCGGTCATCCAGCGCAACGTCCTCGAAAATCCCGGCTGGTATACGCAATACACGCCCTATCAGGCCGAGATTTCCCAGGGCCGCCTCGAAGCGCTTTTGAATTTCCAGACGATGGTCAGCGAACTCACCGCGCTCGACATCGCCAACGCCTCGATGCTCGACGAGGCCACCGCCGCTGCCGAAGCAATGACGATGTCACATCGGTTGAAAGACGGTCGCAACTTGTTCTTCATTTCCGAAACCTGTCATCCGCAAACCATCGAAGTCGTCCGCAGCAGAGCCGAGGCTTTAAAAATCGAAGTCATCATAGGCAGCCACGAAACCTTTTCGTTCAGCGAAAAGGTCTTTGGAGCACTGGTGCAGTATCCCGACACATTCGGCGCGATCCACGATTACTCTGGCTTTGCGGAAAAAGCCCATGCTGTAGGCGCGATGCTCACAGTCGCGACGGATTTGCTGGCGCTCACGCTCATCAAGCCGCCGGGCGAATTCGGCGCGGACATCGCCATCGGCAACGCGCAACGTTTTGGCGTGCCGCTTGGCTACGGCGGACCGCATGCCGCGTTCTTCGCCACGCGCGATGAATTCAAACGCCAGATGCCTGGCCGCATCGTTGGCGTGTCCAAAGATTCTCGCGGCAAGCCGGCGCTGCGCCTCGCACTCGGCACACGCGAGCAACACATCCGTCGCGAGAAAGCCACCAGCAACATCTGCACCGCGCAGGCGTTGCTCGCCAACATGGCCTCGCTCTATGCGTGCTATCATGGCGCGGAAGGGTTGAAGCAGATTGCGAAGCGTGTTCACATCATCGCCGATTGCTTCGCCGCCGCTGTCATGGCAAAAGGTTTTGCAGTCGATTACGCCGAGTTCTTCGACACGGTTGGCGTTGAATGCGAATCAAGCAAGCAACGCGACGAGATTCTCCATCGCGCTACCGAACACTCGATCAACCTGCGCTCGCACGGGACTAATTTGATTTTGGTTGCGTTTGATGAAACATCGAGCGCTGCAACGCTAGCCGAGCTGGCTACAATTTTTACAGGCAACGCCGCCGAGTCCGTCACCTTCGAAAAAAGTTTGGATCAAGCGAAAGTGGGTTTCCGTGATCAATTCAAGCGCACCAGCGAATTCCTTCAGCACCCCGTCTTCAACCGCTACCACAGCGAGACGGAGATGCTGCGCTACATCAAGCGGCTCGAATCGCGTGACCTGTCGCTGACCGCTTCGATGATTCCGCTCGGCTCGTGCACGATGAAGCTCAACGCGGCTGCGGAAATGTTTCCCGTTTCGTGGCCGGAGTTCGCGAAGATCCATCCGTTCGCGCCGATCAAACAGACGCGCGGTTATCAGAAACTGTTCGAGCAGCTCGAAACCTGGCTCGCGGAAATCACCGGGTTCGCCGGCATCTCCCTCCAGCCCAACGCCGGTTCGCAGGGCGAATACGCCGGGTTGCTCGTCATCCGCGCCTATCACGAATCGCGCGGCGAGCCGCACCGCAACGTCTGCCTCATCCCGACCTCCGCGCACGGCACGAATCCCGCCAGCGCCGTCATGGCCGGCATGAAAGTCGTCGCCGTCGCGTGCGACACGAACGGCAACATTGACGTCACCGACCTGCGCGCGAAAGCCGAGGCGCACAAGGCCGATCTCTCGTGCCTGATGATCACCTATCCATCCACGCACGGCGTGTTCGAGGACAGCATCAAGGAGATTTGTGAAATCATCCACGCGAACGGCGGGCAGCTTTACATGGACGGCGCGAACATGAATGCCCAGGTCGGCCTCACCAGCCCCGGGTTCATCGGTGCGGACGTCTGCCATTTGAACCTGCACAAGACGTTTTGCATTCCGCACGGCGGCGGCGGCCCCGGCGTAGGGCCGATTGGCGTGGCGGAACATCTCGTGGAATTTCTGCCCGGCCACAATGTCATCAATCTCGGCGGCGAAAGCCCCATCGGGGCGGTCTCTGCCGCGCCGTGGGGCAGCGCGAGCATCCTCACCATCTCATGGATGTATATCGCGATGATGGGCGCGTACGGGCTGACCGAGGCGACGAAGTTCGCCATCCTCAACGCGAATTACATTTCCAAGCGGCTGGAGAAATATTTCCCTACGCTCTACCGCAGCAATAGCCTCGTGGCGCACGAATGCATCCTCGACCCGCGCGCGTTCCACGCCACGACTGCCGAGGACGTGGCGAAGCGCCTGATGGATTACGGATTTCACGCGCCGACGCTCTCGTTTCCGGTCGCCGGCACGCTCATGGTCGAGCCGACCGAGAGCGAATCGAAATACGAACTCGACCGTTTCTGCGACGCGATGATTTCCATCCACGCGGAAATGACCGCCGTGGAGAATGGCGCCGCCGACGCGAAGAACAACTTGCTCAAGAACGCGCCACACACGGCGGACCAGATCGCCAGCGACAATTGGAACCGGCCTTACTCGCGCGAACAGGCGGCGTTCCCGGCCAAGAGCCTGCACGACTTCAAATTCTGGCCGCACGTCAGCCGCGTGGACAACGTCTTCGGCGACCGCAATCCCATCTGCTCCTGCGTGGGGATGGAGAATTATTCTTAACTGAATAAGGTAGGGCGGCGCTGCCGCG
>Ga0302320_10002596_pt1 | contig 42395 bp, 42 predicted proteins | sample Bog_T0_3_FD_202130 | JGI IMG/M metagenome (GOLD analysis project Ga0302320, IMG submission 202130) | Peat permafrost microbial communities from Stordalen Mire near Abisko, Sweden - Bog_T0_3 | ecosystem: Environmental > Terrestrial > Soil > Wetlands > Peat | place: Sweden: Abisko, Stordalen Mire... | reverse complement strand
CGCTCGCGGCAAAGATGGCGGTGAGCCGCGCAATCGTCATGGTGCGCAATTGACCTTCGAGATCCGAAGCAAACACCGCCTCGCGCGTGCCCGTCACTTCCGTAAAAAACTTGCTGGGGTCGGCGATGCGATACGCGTAATTGCCGAACGCGCGCAGGCGAATCACGCCAAACTCCTTGTCGCGCGTCGTGATCGGCGCCGGCGTGCCCCACTTCTGGTCCATCTGGAGGCGCGTCGAGAAAAAGTACACGTCCGACTTGAACGGCGACTCAAAGTCCTTGCTCCAGTTCATCAGGTCGGTCAAGACGGGCAGGTTGCGCGTGTTCAGCGTGTGCAGGCCCGGCGTAAAGACGTCCGCGATCCGGCCCTCGTTCACGAACAGCGCCAACTGCGACTCGCGCACCGTCAACTGTCCGCCGTTTTCAATCTCCATGTCCTGCATGGGATAGCGGTACGAGAGCACGCCGTCGCCATCCTCCGTCTCGTTCCATTGGATGACGCGAATAAACTGTTTGCTGATGAAGTCGGCCAAAGCCATATCTGCCTCCTCGCCCGCGATAGTAGCACCGCCGTAGCGCCCGGGCACTCCCACTTTCGTTGTGCTGGAACCCCTTGCTGCCACTGTACATGCGGCATCGGCCACTTGCACGAAAACCAGTTGCGGGCGTATCACCGGAACCACTGTGACACTTTGGAAACTGTCACAAATGCCCAACATCCCAAGCGGAATTGCGCCTGACCTTCTGCCATGAAAAACCAGCAACTCACGTTACTGCTTCTTACCGTGGTTCTGGCGGTGCAGGTGCATGCACAAAAAGAAGATTGGCTCACCATCCAGAAGATTCCGCCGGGCACGCTCGTCTTCGTCAGAACAACACAACAGACAGCTCTCTGCACCATTCAGAAAGTGACCGATCGGCAGCTTTTCTTGAGGTCCAGTTCTCCGGATTCCCATCATCCCAAGCCCGCGGTCGATCTCATCGTTCCCTGTATCAAAAATTTCCCCCGCCGTTTTGCATATAATTTCCATCTTCCGGCGCATACTGTTCTCATAAGCCCAAAAAAGGCTTAAGCGCGGCGGCTCACACCCGCCGCGTTCGTGTCTTGGGTCCACGGTTTCCGGGCAAGGGAGCTACATGCTACCGGCTACAGGCTACAAGCCCGCAGCTAAACCCTTTGCCAGGTAACATTTGGCCGCAAGTGACATGAAACAGAATATTTAGCGTAAATCGCGTCGACTAAGGCGCTGAAAACAAACCAGTTCCTAGCAGGAGGATATGAAATGAAAAAAGGGCATTTCGTACCACAATGCGGAAAATTGAGTTGCCGCGCCTTTTGGTAGTGGGTCAGTTTGAAATCTCGTGAAAGGGCACGACTTTAGTCGTGCCGAAAGCCGCTGAAAAAATGGCGGGCTTTAGCCCCTGCGGCATTGCCTTTTTCAAACTGACCCACTACTCGCCTTTTTGACCAGGGCAATCGCATGAACTGAATTTATTGACCAATGAGGCTCGCTTTTCTTCGCGCCGTAGGCGCAGCGGGTGTTAGCCCCGCGCTTCAGCGTGGGGAAGCCGGCCCCAAAAGAGGTATCCCCTACCCCCGGGGGGGGGCAAGGAGTATCTTCCATGATTCCAATCTGCCGCCACATCAAGACCGGCGGAGCCAGATCCAGGCCGCCGACGCCGCGAACGCAGCCCGAGGGCTTAAAGCGGATAGCAGAGAGCTAGCTCTTGAAGAAATCCCCGAGCCCGGCACGTTCGGCATGGGCCACCATCTGCGCCTGAATCGTCAGCGCCAGCTCGAGCGCCGCGCGGCCCTGCTGCGCCGTAACCCGCGGCGGGCGTCTTGTCCGCACCGACTCAAGGAAGGAGAGAATCTCGAGCCTCAGCGGTTCGCCCGGCGTGATCTCCGGCTTTACAAAGCTCAATCCCGGCGCGGGTCCGTCATGTGCTTCGGCCAGGGGCCCGGCCAGTTCCCTGGCAATCGCTTTCAGCTTTTCCGGATCGTTTTTCGCGGCGAGCACCTTCATCATGAGCCCCGCCGGAACCTGGCCTGAGCCGACGATTGCCTGAATGACCGACCCATCGAGCTTTCCCGTAGCGAGGAACTGGGCGGCGGCTTGCGCAAGCTGCGGGTTGGGGCTTGAGGTTTGCGGCTCGTCAATCCTGATCACGAGCACGTCGCGCCGCGCGTAGTCGATCGATACATACTGCCGCGGCTCAAAGAAACGCAACTTCCGCACGCGCTCCGTGGACACGCGCGACGCCGTGAAGTTGGCCACGCAGCCCGACTCAAACTCCACGCGCACGTTGGCAATGTCCACCTTCGGCGAAAGAATCGGCAGCCCCACCGCGCGCACCTCGCGCACCTGGGACTTGGCAAACGTGAGCACAATGTCGAGATCGTGGATCATCAGGTCGAGAACCACGTCCACGTCGAGCGCGCGCGGCGTGTAGACGCTCAGCCGGTGCGCCTCAAAAAACATGGGACGAATCAGATTCGGCTCGACGGCCATCACCGCCGGATTAAAGCGCTCCAGATGGCCCGGCTGAACGATGCGCTTCTTCTTTTCCTGGATTTGGATGAGAGCGTCAGCTTCGGCGAGAGTTGCCGCCAGCGGTTTCTCGATCAGCAGATCGAGTCCTGCGCCGAGAAGCTCCGACGCCACTTCGTAATGCTTCACCGTGGGCACGGCCACGCACGCCGCATCGAGCTTCAGATCGGCTTCGAGCAACGCGTCAACGCTCGCGAAGGCTGGGATCCCGTACTGCTTTGCCGCCTCATCCGCCCGCGCTGCATCGGGCTCGACCGCTGCAATCAGCGCCACGCCGGCCCGCTCGGTCTCAAGCTCGCGCAGCACACGCAGATGGTTGCGCCCGAAGGCTCCGGCGCCGGCCACGGCTAATCGCAACTGTCGTTTGCCTGCGATTTTCTTACCCTTTGCCCTCGACGGCCTTCAGGCAGCGGCTGTAGAGCTCGAGCAACTGGTTCACATGCTCATCTGGCTTGGTGGCGCTGGCGCCGGTGAAGCCCGTCGAAGGCGTTGCCGCTTTGCCCACGCCTGTCGTACCGGCCACAAACTTCATCAGGTCGAGTGCGATATCTTCATTGCGCCGGGCGCCGAGGCCCGCGCTTGTGAGTGTATCCATAAGCAAATTCTCCGAAGTCCGATGCTACCAGATCAAGCGCAAACCGTTGGCTCGCGGCGCGTTCTTATTGGTGTTGCGAAACTCAGGCTCACCCCGCACGCTTCCATTAGTCTCTTATCAGGATGTCCTTCGCAACTATCGCTCTCGGCGCCAACCTTCCCAGCCCTGTCGGCTCGCCTGAGGCCACGCTCACCGCGGCGGCCGAACGCCTGACCACTCTCGGCCGCGTCACGGCGCGCTCTTCGCTCTACTCCACCGCGCCCGTTGATTTCCCAAATCAACCCCGCTTTCTGAACGCCGCAGCCGCGCTGGAAACGCAGCTCTCGCCGCGCGACCTGCTGAACGGGCTGCTTGCGATCGAGCTCGATTTCGGCCGCGACCGCGCCGCAAGCCCGCCCAACGGCCCGCGCACGCTCGATCTCGATATCCTCTTCTACGGCGACATGGTTCTCACCGCAGCCGGCCTCGAAATCCCTCACCCGCGCCTTGCCGCGCGCGCCTTCGTTCTTGTGCCGTTGAACGAAATCGCGCCCGATCTCCGCGATCCCCGCTCCGGAAAAACCGTGGCGCAAATGCTGCAGGCACTTGCCGACGCCACGGAACAGGACGCCGTCGCAAAGATCGATGGCGACCACTGGACCGCACAAATCACCAGCTAGAATCAATCAGTGACACAACCGTTCCAACTCCTGTCTGAAACCCCCGCAGGCGGACGCCGCGCGCGTCTCGTGCTTCCGCATCAGACTGTGGAAACTCCCGTCTTCATGCCCGTCGGCACGCAGGGAACGGTGAAAGCCGTGCCGCAAGACACGCTCGAAACGCTCGGCGCAGAGATCATTCTCGGCAACACGTATCACCTCTACCTGCGCCCCGGCCATGAAGCCATTCGCCGCATGGGCGGACTGCACAAATTCATCAGTTGGCCACACGCCCTGCTCACCGACTCCGGCGGCTTTCAGGTTTTCTCGCTCAACGAACTGCGCAAAGTGACCGATGACGGCGTGCATTTCCGCTCGCATCTCGACGGCAGCTCGCACTTTTTCACTCCGGAGCATTCCATCGATGTGCAAATCGCGCTGGGCGCTGACATTGCGATGGCCTTCGACGAGTGCACCGAGTATCCCGCCGATCGGTCGCGCGCCGAAGAAAGCCTGCGCCTCACCATGGCGTGGGCGCGCCGTTCGCTCGAACACTTTCGCGCGCACCGGCACGAAGTTCCGTGGCACGATCCTCAGGCGCTGGCATCGTTTGTAGCGCCGGCCTCCCGGCCGGCTGTAGTGCGGGCGTCCTCGCCCGCGCCAGAAGCGTCCCGCTCGCAATCCCTCTTCGGCATAGTTCAGGGCGGCATGTACACGGATCTCCGCCGCCAATGCGCCGAGCGTCTCGTCGAAATGGATTTCGACGGCTACGCCATCGGCGGCCTGAGCGTAGGCGAGCCACGCGAATTGACACTCGAAATGATCGCCGAAACCCTGCCGCTCCTGCCCAAAGACAAACCGCGCTACGTGATGGGCGTTGGCTATCCCGACGAGATCGAGCAGTACGCGCGCATGGGCGTGGACATGATGGATTGCGTGCTGCCTACTCGTGCCGCGCGCCACGGACTGCTCTTCACCAGCGAAGGCCGGCTGAACATCAAGAACAAGCAGTATGCCGAAGACCAGGGCCCGCCCGATCCCGCCTGCGACTGCATGGTCTGCCGCCGCTACTCCCGCGCCTACCTGCGCCATCTGATGCAGTCGAGCGAAGCGCTCTCAGGAACGCTGAACTCCATCCACAATCTTGCGTATTATCTCGGGATCATGCGGCGCGTGCGCGACGCGCTCGACGTCAATTCGTCGGCCGAATGATCAGCTTATCTGCATTCACAATGCACGCGGGTTGCATTCGACCTTGCCGAAAGGGTTCAAGTACACGAATCTCAAAATCCCCATAAATTGAAGACCCCAGAAGATCAAGCCCTTGCAGGCTGCTCGGTAGCTTGGTGTCATCATCTTCGCTCTTTCGGTCGCACGTTCCGCCTCGAACGCATCGCAGGTCTGCAGGATCGCTATAAACCCCGAACATATGATGTGTGCCAATCTGCCAGATTCGCAGATTTGGATAGCCGCCGTTGTAGACGTTCAGTCGGCCGTGGATGTGCAGGATAGACGTATGATCACTTCCTGCCTCGCAGGATCGATTTACTGCTCCGTGCAGCAGCGATGCGCCTGCAAGAAGAATCAGGGGAGCGCACGAAGTGATTTTCATGATGCAAACATAGTAACCCGATTTGATAGCCCTAATCCGTAACCGCTGTCCTTCACCCCGCCGTCGTCGGATAGTTCCGATTGAACGGAAAGATCAGCTCCGCCTCTGTGGCCACCGGACTTCCATTGATCGAAGCCGGATGGAAGCGCCACGACCTCACCGTGTCCAGCACAATCTGGTCGAGCCCGTTACCGATGCCTTTCACCAGCGTCACTTCCAGCACTTCGCCTGTCGCTCCCACCTTCACGTCCACGACCACTTCCTGGTTCGAACTGGGAAGCAGCGAGCGATCGGAGACCGGCGGATGCGGCGAGAAGACCGGGAAGGCGGGATCGGCATTTTGCTGATTGGCGCCGCTGCCTGCCGCCGTGCTGTCAGGCGCCGAGACCGGCTTTCCGGTAACAGGCGCGGGAACTTTGTTGATAGCGAGATCGGATGCTGCCTGCTTTTTTTCCTGGGGGCGTTTCTTCCGTCCCTCCGGCGCATCCGACCGCTTGGCCTTGGTCCCGCCCGCGTAGAGCAGCATGGCCGGATAGATTGTGACCGGCGTTTCTTCGACGGCCACTTGCGTCTTCTGGCGGTGCCCCACCATGAACACGCACGCCGAAATCAGAATGTGCAGCGCGGCCGACAGGATGAGGAATCGCGCGATGCCTCTGCGAGTTTCCGCCGTGAATGCCATCCTGCCTCCGTGTCCCAAGTGTGTCATAGAAATAGACGGGCGGAGGCGCAAAATAGGCGCAAATTTGCCAGATTCAAATCGCCGCGCCCAGCAACTGCTTCAGGGCGGCAATGTATTCGGTGAGCGCCGCGTGGCCGGCCTCGGTCATGCGGTAGAGCGTCTGCGGCTTGCGCTTCACAAATTTCTTCTCGACGGAGATGTAGCCGGCTTCTTCGAGTTTCAACAACTGCGCACCCAGGTTGCCATCGGTCGAACCGGTCTTGCCGCGCAGCCAGGTGAACTCCGCCTCGTCGACCCCCGAGAGCAGCGAGAGCAGCGCCAGGCGCAGCTTCCCGTGAATCACGGGATTCAGCTCCGGCAGCTCAGGCATGGGCCGCTCCGTTTCCCTTGCGGCGCCGCGATTCAAGAATCATGGCGTAGATTCCGAAGACAATCTGGCACAGGAAGATCGCCACCAGAAACGCGTTCACCGCCGCGGAGAACGACCCAAAACATGCCACCACAGTCGCCGCCCACCACGCCAGCCCGCACGCCAGCTCAGCCTTCCATTTCAGCGTCAATCCGCATGCCACATTCGCCAGTCCCAGGATGGCCGGCGCTCCGGCAAAAAAGAACCGCGGGTTCGTCATGTGCCCGCTGAACGACAACCCAAAGAATAAGATGAACATCGCAAGCCCGGTCGCCGTCCATATCGAACCGATCGCACGGCTCATCGTCGTGTTTGGTCCGCAGTCCTTGAGCGTAAAGCCGGCCGCCGTCAACAGTCCCGCCGCGACCATCGTCACCGGCCACGCATACACAAAGTTCGTCCACGAAGACCAGTAGAACGCAACATAGTACGCCACGCCCCAAAGCACAAACGTCCAACCCCAGCTCTCGCACTTCCGCCGGCCCTCGGCCATCATGCTTTCAATCAGCTTCAGCCGTTCGTGCAGCTCCAGTTCGTTTGTATTCGTCTCCATCGTTCTTCTCCTGTCGTGGTTTTTGGTCCCAAGCAAGTCCGCACGCGAATCCGGCCTTACGTGTACTCCCACTTGCACGCCACTCTGCGCGCGATCACAAACAGTCCCACACCGACCGCTAATAGCACCGTCACCTGCGGCCACAAATCCGTCACCGGCAAATCGCGCCAAAAAACTTTTTGGAATCCATCGATGGCCCACGCGTTGATCGTCAGCAGTCCCGCCTTCTGCATCGACTCCGGCATCAGAAAACGCGGGAACATGCTCCCGCCCACCGACGACATGATCAGAATCAGCAACGTGGATAGCGCGCCCAGTTGCGCCCGCGTGTGGCAGGCACTCGCCAGCAGCAGCCCGAATGCCGCCACCGCGAAGGCCGTGCACAACCCCATCACCGCGAACCCCGGCAAGTGGCTGAAGAAGTCGAGCTTGAAGACGGCCCAGCCCCACAAAAACATCGCCACGAGTTGAATAAACGCGAGCAGCGTGTTGAAAACCAGTTTTCCCGCCAGCAGCTTTGTCATGGTCACGCGTGTGCTCAGCACGCGATCCAGCGTTCCGCTTTCGGCCTCGTCCAGCAGCGCTCCGGCCGAGCCGCTAGCCGTGAACAGCAGAAACATTACGCCGATTGCCGCCGCGTAAAACGAAATCATATTTTTGTTCTGCCCGGCGTTCTCTCTCACCACGGCGCGCGTCTCCACCCGGATAATCCCCGCGCCGCTGTCATTCGTTCCGCTGCTCGCGCCGCCCCGCTTGTCTTCTGCGGTTTTCTTGCGCAGATCCGCGAGTCCGTCCTGCACCACCTTTTTCTGCGCAGGCGTAAACCCGCCCATGTACTTTTCGGCAGTATCCATGCCCTCTTCCGCCATCACCGCCGGCATCGAGGTCATCGCCGCCTTTTGTAGCAGTCCCATCACAATCTGCGGCGCGATGGCGTCGCTTTGATCGTTGAGCAGTTGGATCGAACTTCCACTCTCGTCGCTTCCAAACGCGATCGGGTGCTGCCCGAACCCGCGCGGGATAATCAGCGCCACCGGCGCATCGCCCGCTTTCACCGCGGACTCAGCAGTGGACGCCGAGTAATCGCCCGGCGGCGGAGCGTTCTTGCTTTTCGCCGCGGGCGCGGTCATCACCACGAGCGAGGTTTCGCTCTTGAGCCCATTCACCAGGTCGCGCGAGGCCTCGCTCTGGTCCTCGTCTACCAGAATCACCTTCACCTTGGGCGTGCTATCGCCCTGCCTGCCGAAGATGGTCGCGAAGATCGAAAAGAATGCGAGCGGCAGAACAAAGCTCAACACCAGCGCGCCGCGGTCGCGCCGCAAGGCCAGCAATGCGGTCCGTGCAACTTGAAAGATCAATCGCGTAACTCCCTTCCCGTGAGGTGAAGAAACACCGATTCCAGATTCGGCTTACGCAGCGAAACATCCACCAGCTCAAGCCCTGCCTGGCGCGCATCTTCCAGCAGGCGCACAATCTCCGTCGCCTGCTCAATGGTCAGCTCAACCGTGCTGTCCGTCGCGCGCCCCCCGTCTGTCACGTGCCCTTGGTGCCGCGCCGCCCATGCACTGATCGCATCGGGCGAGCCGGCAAACCGCGCCAGCACCTGGCTGCGCGTCCCAAATGCCGAGGCAACAAGCTCATCCTTCGTGCCCTCCGCGATGATCCGCCCGTCATCGACGATGGCGATCCGGTCGCACAACCGCTCCGCCTCTTCCATATAGTGGGTTGTATAAATCACCGCCGTGCCCGCCGCGCGCAGCGCCTCGATCATCTCGAAGATGCGGTTGCGCGACTGCGGATCTACGCCCACTGTCGGCTCGTCCAGCAGCACGATCCTTGGCCGGTGCAGCACGCCTGCCGCCATGTTCAGCCGCCGCTTCATGCCGCCGGAAAGATTCCTCGCCAACTCGCCCTGCCGGTCCTCAAGCGCCGCCCAGTCCAGGCACCACGCGATCGCCTCCGCCAGCTTCTGCCCCGAGAGCCCGTAGTAGCGGCCAAACGATCCCAGATTCTCTTTGCAGCTGATGCGCGGATAGATCGCCAGCTCCTGCGGCACCCAGCCCAGCACCAGTCGTGCCTCAGTCGAGCCCGCCGACCGCCCAAACACCGCCGCCCGCCCACTATCAGGGATCACGCGACCGACAACGCTCCGGATCAGTGTGCTCTTGCCCGCGCCATTCGGTCCCAGCAGTCCCACGCACTCGCCTGCGCGCACGGACAGGCTCACATCGTCGAGCGCTACAATTTCGCCGAAGCGCTTCGATAGCCGCTCAACTTCCAGCGGCATCGCCGTCTCCATTTTTTGCGTTTCTGTCGTCACTTTGGGTTTACCGTCTTTGATTCTCGAACTTCGCACGAAGCATGAAGAGGACTCTATAAAATAGAGCAATCGATGTCAAGAGGAATCTACGGCAATTCCAGAAGACGAATCGAATTGCGCTAAATGATCTATTTTCAGATGAATTGCGGGATCAATCGCGACGGAAGAACGACGTTGAGCAGCAACCTTGCGTACCACCTTGAGGGCAGAACGGCTCTTTACCGATGCAAAACAGCATCCTCCGGCAACGCTTGCCGCACTGCGCTCTTTAGCGCCGCCTGCCCCGGCTCCGCTGGAGTCGCCAGCGCTTGCAGCACTCCGCTGACGCGGCCGATCACTCCCGCCCAATCGCCGGGCGTCTTTTGCCGGTAGAGTTGGGCCGCGGGATACCAGGGTGTCGCCACGGTCTGCTGCATCCAGCGCCAGTCAGAAAGATGCGGCAGCAGAATCCACACCGGCTTGTTCATGGCGCCTGCGAGATGGGCAATGCAGGTGTCGGTCGTGATTACAAGATCGAGGCCCGCAGCCAGCGCCGCGGTCTCGGCCAGGTCTTTATCACGGCTCGATCCATCCCAAACGCAAACATCGCCCGGCAAGCCGGCCAGTTGCTCTGCCGCTTCCCCCTTCTGCAACGAGATCCACGTGGCATCGACCGCGCGAAGCAGCGGCAACAGCATTGCCAATGGCATGGACCGCGCGCGATCCCCCTTGTAGCGCGGATTGCCCGCCCACGCCAGGCCGACGCGCAATCTTTCTCCAGCGTCGGAAAGTTGCGCGAATCTTTCCGCGGCGAGTTCCGCATCCGCGCCCAGGTACGCGCCCTCCCACGGAACTGTTTCGACTGTGGTCTGAAAGACCGCGGGCAAGCTCAGCAGCGGGCACTCCAAATCGAACTCGGGCAGATCGGCGTCTATCGCCGCCGTCTCTGCCATCCCCGCGCGTACCACCGCCAGTGACCGCATCAACCGCTCGGCCGCAGGCTGCACCTGCAGGATCGGCAAACCGCCCCGCGCCGCCACCAGCGCCGCATAGCGGCAGAACTGAATGGTGTCGCCGAGCCCCTGCTCGGCATGGAGCAGCACGCGCTCGCCTTGCAACTGCTCACCTTGCCAGCGCGGCTGCTTGAAGGGGCGCGGCGTGCGATGCACCTCGCGGAAATGCCAGCGCGCTTCATAGCCTGCCCAGCCGCGCTCCCAATCGCCCAGGCGCAACCGGGTTAGCGCCAGGTTGTATCTTGCGCCTGCGCTCAACGGGTCGCGCTCCACAGCCAGATGGTGCGCCGCAAGTGCTTCCTCCATGCGGTCCAGATCGAGCAAAGAATTGCCCCGATTCGAAGCCGCCGCGCGATTGCCCAGTGCCTCGGCGCGCTCGAAGATTGCCACCGCCTCCTCGAACCGCCCCTCCAGATGCAATAAAATGCCGTGCAGATTCACGGCCTCGTCAAAGTCCGGGTTGACCGCGAGTGCCCAGCGCAGCCACGCCCACGCGCCGGCCAAATCCTTTTCTGCAACACGATACTGGCACCACGCGACCAGCGTTTCCACCTGCCGGGGGTTCAACGCGAAGGCCTTCTTCAGATAGCCCTCGGCTGCTCCCATCCGCCCTCGCTCGCGCTCCAGCACCGCGAGATTGACCCAGCCGGAAACCAGATCGGGCCGCAACTCGAGCGCGCGGTGCAGCGCCGATTCAGCGGCGATGTCCTGCCCTTGCTCGCGCAGCAAGCTGCCCAGGTTGATCCAGGCTGCGGCAAAATCGGGCCGCGCGGCCACGGCGCGCCGGTAGCGCGTTTCGGCTTCTTTCGCCCGCCCCGGGCGGCCCAGCACGAATCCCGCGGCGAACTCGCCTTCCGCCAACCGCGGATGGAACGCCAGCGCCACTTCGTACCGCGCCAGCGCTTCTTCATCTTGTCCCTGCAACGCCAACGCATTGCCCAGCCCGATTTGCGCCGCAATCATCTGTGGGCGCCGCTTGAGCGCGAGTTCGAATTCTGCGGCGGCTTCGGCCGGCCGGCCTTCAGCGATCTTGAGCTCGCCCAGACCCAAACGCGCCAGCGCATTCGCGCCATCGAGCCAGATTGCCTGCGCGTATGCGTCCGCCGCCTTCTCATGCCGCGCCGCGGCCTTTAACGCTTGCCCCAAAGCAACCCATGCCGCGGCGAACTTCGGCGCGGAAGCCACTGCGGCTGAGGCCATCGTGATCGCCGCCTCGGCCTGCTTGCTGGCCAGCGCCACCAGGCACATTCCCACTAGAGCCGCGGGTTGCGTGGGATTCTTCTCGAGCACGATTTGGTAACCATGCGCGATCTCAGTCAAACGGCCGGTAAAATCAGCCAACGGCTGCTGGTTCGCGACCTGAGCGCGCTGTCCTTCGCGCCGCAAACTTTCATCCGCATCGCCCATTGAGGTTGGCCGCTCGACTGCCGGCACATTGTCGAAAGATTCCGGCATGCATTGAACGCTAGTTCCGAGCGCGCCGGACCTCAAGAGCGATTGTTGTTCAACCGAGGTAAACTGCGTCGCAAATTCCCATCGTTTGCGCGCGTCCTGATTTGGGACGAAGAGACGGTGCGCACCGCAGTCCTGCGTGCCGCCGCACTATCATCGTTTTGTGGACTCCCACTACTACCATCTGGGCGACATCCTGGCCAACGCCATCACGCACGGCATCGGCGCCGGGCTGGCCATTGCAGGAGCCGTATGTCTTATCGTGGCGTCCGCACGCGGCTCGGCGCGGCTCATCGTCAGTTGCGCGATTTTTTCAGGCTCGCTGGTGCTGGTCTATCTCTGCTCCACGCTCTATCACTCGCTGGTGCGCACCCGCGCCCGTCCTGTCTTTCACATCCTCGACCACTCGTCCATTTACGTGCTCATCGCCGGCACCTACACGCCCTTCACGCTCGTCGCTCTGCGCGGCGCTCTGGGCTGGACCCTCTTTGCAGTGGTCTGGGCCTTGGCGGTCGCCGGCGTGGTGGCCAAAAGCGTGGCCATGGATCGCTTCACGCGAGGCCCGCTCGCGGTGATCTCCACAGCGATCTATCTCATCCAAGGCTGGCTGGTGATCTTCGTGGCGCGGTCCCTGCTCCAGGCCATCGGCTGGCACGCCATGCTGTGGCTAGGCGCCGGCGGCCTGGCGTATACGCTGGGCGTAGTCTTCTTCGCACTCGACCGGGTTCGCTACTTCCACGCCACATGGCACATCTTCGTGCTCGCCGGCAGCATCGCCCACTACTGCGCGATTCTCTTCTACGTTGTGCCGCCCCGCGCGTAAGGGCGCTTAGTCCTTAGTTCCTTAGTCCCTTAGTCCCTTAGTCCCGGTATTCTGCCTGTTGGTCAGCGGCTCCTTCGTAAAGCATCCGCGGATCTGGTTTACGGCCACCACCCACGGCACGGCAACGGAAAAGGCGAACCGCGCCGGCACCGCACCAGCGCCAAAACGCATCAGTTGCCAGCCGTCGCGGTGAAAGGCATACCACGATTCAATGGCGAGAATCGCCAGAATTGGCACGAAGGTCCAACGCAGGCTAACGAGCGCCAGCAACTCCAACACGCATCGCGCGGCGTTCCGCATCAGGCGGCTCCAGCGCACGCCCGCCTGGCCGTCGCTCAGCGCGTAGCGCGCCATCTGGTGGCTGGCCGAGCGAAAGGTGTTCTTCGGGCAGTAATGCGCCTTGGCGTTCGCGATAAAAGCCGGCTTCGTCAGCCGCCGCGCTTCGAGATCGAACAACGTGTCCTCGCCCACCAGCACCTGCTCGGGAAAGCCGCCGATGCGCTCCCACAGCGCCTTTGTGAACGCCATCGACCGCGCGGTGCACGACTTCGTGTACTCCGTGGGCGATAGGCGAACGCTGAAGAACGGCGCCGAGGCCACGTCCCACACCGTGCAGCCGTTCACGTCCAGGCAAGATCCGCCCAACGCGTATTCGGTCTCGCCGGCGGCGAGCGGCGCGGTCAAATTTAGGAGCCAGTCCGGCGCATACGTGCAACCGGCATCGGCACAGGCGATGATTTGCGATCTGGCCGCGTTGATCGCCACATTGCGCCCTCGCGACACCGGCCCGGCCGAGAATTTCAAGCTGCACGTCTCGTCGCGAATCGCCACCAGGCGCGAATCCTGACCCGCGGCAGCTTCCAGCCACTCCCACGTCCCATCGGTCGACCCGCCATCCACCACGATCACTTCCGACGCCGGAGGAACCTGTGCCAGCAGGCTCGACACCACTCTGCCAATGTCCTCAACTTCGTTGAGTTCCGTCACGACGACACTGACAGGCTGCATGAAGGCAGTATAGCGAGCCGCCTTCAGCCCAGCGGCTGCTGCGGCGAGGGGCAACCCCGTCTCCGTTTCGCCCTTGAAGATGCTTCAAATTGGCCGTTGACAGAGGCTGCGCGGCTCTAGATAATCTGCCCATGCCTCGACGCAAATCACTCATTGCAGAAGTGTTGGTTCCGATTATCGTTGGCGTGGGAGGTTTGGCCCACCTCATGAGCCAGCCTCGTTTTGCCGCATATCGCTCCGTCGACGTCGTGCAAATGACAGGCTCGGGAGTGTGCTTCGGCGTCGCCCTCTTCGCGCTGATCCTCATGCTCCGCACTCCCCGCGCCTGAAACAGCTCTTTTCCCCCTCGCTTCGTGAATCGGTGCGGGTTACCGGGTGCCGGCTTTATCCAGCCAGAACTCGGCCAGACAAAATTGACCCCGGCCCCGTTTTGACGATAAAATCAGAGAGTTTGGCGATGCACCCACGTTGAAGGGTGCGCGGGAAATGGGTGGGTTCTCCGTCCTGGCTTGAACCGGCCCGTAATCCGATGCAGTAAGCCGTCTGTATCCGCCCCAATCGAGCACACGGATTTGAGTTATGCGCCTGGCTCAAGAGGCCTGAGCGGGAGAGGGTTTGTTATGTACGCAGTCATTCGCACCGGGGGCAAGCAATATCGCGTGGCTCCAGGCGACGTGTTAAAAATCGAAAGCGTAACCGGCGGTCCGACCGTCGAGTTCAGCGACGTGCTGGCGGTTTCCGGCGAGCCGGGAACCATTACCAAGCCGGCAACAGCCAAGGTGACGGCCGAGGTCGTTGGCGAGGGCCGCGGCGACAAGATTCTGGTCTTCCACTTCAAGCGCAAAAAGCAGTACAAGAAGCTGCAGGGACATCGGCAGAACTTTACCGAAGTGCGCATTCAGGCCATTGAGGCTGACGGCGTGACCTACGACGGCAAGAAATAGCTTTCAGCTCGCAGCCTTCAGCTTTTCGTTGCTGGGGCCGGAGCGGCGGATTTTGAAACGAATTAGCTGATTGAAAAGGGGATTCGGCAATGGCACATAAAAAAGGTGGAGGCAGCTCCACAAATGGACGCGACTCAAATGCGCAGCGGCTTGGCGTGAAAGCCTTTGGCGGCGAGTTGATTACGGGCGGTTCCATCATCTCGCGGCAGCGCGGCACGCGCATCAAGCCGGGCGCTAATGTGGGCATCGGCTCCGACGACACGCTCTTCGCCAAGGTCACCGGCCGCGTGGTTTTCACCGACCGCGGACGCCGCGGACGCTTCGCCTCGATCGAGCCTGCGGCAACGGAGTAAAGCCGGCGGCTGTGCACGATTCAAAATCAAAGGCCTCGGCGATCGCCGAGGCCTTTGATTTTTCCACTCCCTTAGTCCCTTAGTCCCCAGTCCCTTAGTCCCTGTCCTTACGTCTCCGACTCGCGCCCCTTCATGTTGCGCGCCAGCACCTTCTCCACCACGCGCTCCACATCCGAGAGGAAGAAGCTGTTGGCGGGCTGCTGCACGGCAACCCTGGTCCCGGTGTGGCCCAGGGCGGATGCGATCTCGTTCCAGCGGTAAATCGTCGAGCTCGCCGGCATAAGAATCGGCTTGCGCGCCGGCTCCGGCAGGGCGCAATAGATCATCCAGACCGCCAGCGTACCCAGAATCAGGGCCTCGTAGACGAACTGAACAGGATCATTAACCGAACCTACGCGGGAACTCCAGGAAGCGAGAATGAAGTCACCCGACGACAGGATGCCGAAACCGAACGCGATTCCAAAGGACAAGTCGCGCACCGTCAGGCGCAGCGCGTTCATGCTCAGGCATAAGAAAGCCAGCAGGCACAGCTCGAGAACGCTCACCGAGTGCATAAGTCCGTACGAAATGTCAGCGATGATGTGAAGGCCTCTGTGCGCATACGAAATCGACGACAGGCTCACGATCACTGAAACCACGGCAGCCCAACGGAAGATCACGATGGCGAACTTGGTAATGCCGGGAAAAGCCGCCAACGCGGAACGGAAGACCTCAATGCAGATGAAGAACAGCAACACCACGGTCGCGAGGTAGGTCCCGAAAAAGCCGAAGTAATAAACCTTTGACAGAACGATTTCGTGAACGCGGCCCCACTCCGTCGACTCCGCCCGGAGCACGAAGAAGAGGAGCGGCGTGGAGATCGCCCGCAACGCAAGGTAATAACTCATGGCCCGGAAGCGGCGTTGCAACCCCTTGTTCCAGAAAACAAATGCCAGCGCGGCCCAGAGCAGAAACTCCGCCGCGTTCATCGCCGACATTGCGAAATCCATTTGCATGAGGCTAAGGCGCCATCCTTTAAACGCACTCAGGATAGCGCCATTCAGCCAAAAGTCTCAAACACAAAAGGGTAACGCGTGGCTGGCACTTTCGTGCTACGAGGTTGATTCAGCAGAACCCCATTGAAATCAACGATTCGAAGCAGTTTGCACAACGCAGGTTCCGTCCGACGAGCAGGGCGGGGGACCAGGAAGGTCAAGGGGGCCAGGGCCACTGATGGCGATCGGGGCGTGCTTGGGCTGGGCGGCAGAGGTGGCGGGGGCGAAAATAGCCGCGGCCAGGCCGGAGATGGCGACGAGCAGGGCGAACATGCGAATCACGTGCTTCATCTTTAGTAACCTCTTTGAGTCAAACGTTGAAAGAGTCTTGCCTCTTTCTAGGAAAAGATCGTATCCTAAATTTCGCTATAAGTCTATATTTTTCATTTGTTTATAAGATACATACGAGATATGGTTACTAACGTACTCTCTATGGGTTTTCGAGGTCTCCTTGGTAACCACGTGCACGCCCTTATTCCACCCCAGATCGAGCTCCGGCCACATGGTAAAATAACCCTAGACAACGGGCTTGATCACCTCGGTTTTTCAAGCGGTTAGTCGCTCTTTCCAGCACCCGGGAAACATCTCCGGTGACCCTCACTTTGGTACACCTTGCGAACGGAATTTTATGGCGACTGAAGTTCTGAGCAGCACCTCTATGCACGGCGACAATGACAACTACACGAGCGAGAACATCAAGGTTCTTGAAGGCCTCGAAGCGGTCCGCCTGCGTCCTGCCATGTACATTGGCTCAACCGGCGAGATCGGCTTGCATCACCTCGTCTACGAGGTCGTCGACAACTCCGTGGATGAGGCGCTGGCGGGCTACGCGAAAAAGATCGACGTTGTCATCCATGTCGACAACTCCATCACCGTTGTCGATGACGGCCGTGGCATTCCCGTGGACATGATGGAGCTGCCGGGCGGCGAGCGTCTTCCCGCCGCGCAAGTGGTGCTTACCAAGCTGCACGCGGGCGGCAAGTTCGACGCTTCAACGTACAAAGTTTCCGGCGGCCTGCACGGCGTGGGCGTGAGCTGCGTGAACGCGTTGAGCGAGGAGTTCGAGGTAGAGATCTGGCGTCCGGAAAAGCAGGGCGAGCCTAGCCACACCTACGAGCAAAGCTATTCCAAGGGCATTCCCACTTCCAAGCTGCTCAAGACCGGCACCAGCAAGCGCCGCGGCACCAAGGTGCACTTCCTGCCCGACAAGTCCATCTTCGTCACCGCCGAGTTCAACTACGACACGCTGGCGCAGCGGTTGCGCGAAATGGCCTTCCTCAACAAGGGCCTCGAGATCACGCTGACCGACGAGCGCACCGCCGACAACAAAACCGGCGAGCCGCGCCGCGCTGAGTTCAAGTACGCCGGCGGCATCTCCGAGTTCGTCAAGCATCTCAATCGCGGCAAGAGTGTACTGCATGACAAGCCCATCGTCATGGAAGCATCACGCGACAGCGTCGAGATCGACATTGCGTTGCAGTACAACGACAGCTACTCCGAGACGGTGTTCAGCTTCGCCAACAACATCAATACCGTTGACGGCGGCACGCATCTCTCCGGATTTCGCGCAGCGCTCACGCGCACCATCAACTTCATCGGCCAGCAGATGGGCCTCTTCAAAGATCTAAAAGAAAGCCTGAGTGGCGACGACGTCCGCGAGGGCCTGGTGGCCGTGGTCAGCGTCAAGCTGTCGCAGCCGCAGTTTGAAGGCCAGACCAAGGGCAAGCTCAACTCCGATATCGCCGGCACCGTGCAGGCCTTCGTCAACGAGCGCCTGGGAATGTTTCTCGAGCAGAATCCGCCCGTGGCGCGCCGCATCATCAACAAGGCCATTGAAGCCGCTCGCGCGCGCGAGGCGGCCCGCAAGGCCCGCGACCTGACGCGCCGCAAAGGCGCGCTCGATGGCGGCGGACTTCCCGGCAAGCTCGCCGATTGCAGCGAACGCAATCCCGAGCGCTGCGAGCTTTATCTCGTCGAGGGTGAATCGGCCGGCGGCACTGCCAAGCAGGGACGTGATCGCAAATTCCAGGCCATCCTGCCCCTCAAGGGCAAGATCCTCAACGTGGAAAAGGCGCGCTACGACAAGATGCTCGGCCACGAGGAAATCCGCGCCATGATCACCGCGCTCGGCTGCGGCATCGGCAAGGAAGATTTCGATCCGTCCAAGATTCGCTACAGCAAAATTATTCTCATGACCGATGCCGATGTGGACGGCTCGCACATTCGCACCTTGCTGCTCACTTTCTTCTTCCGGCACATGACCGAGCTCATCAAGCGCAACAACATCTATATCGCGCAACCGCCGCTCTACAAGATCAAGAAGGGCCGCTTCGAGCAGTACATCAAGGACGACCGCGAGTTTGTAAAAGTGATGGTGAACCGCGCGGCCGAAGGCATGGTGGTGCGCCACGGAGAGACGGCGAGCCGCATCGAAGGCGCCGAGCTCACCCGCTTCATGGCCACTCTCAATGAGTATCTCGGCTTTGCCGAAAAGGTCGACAAGCGCATCCGCAACGAAAAGCTCACCGAGATGCTGGCCCGCGCGGAGCTGACGCACCGCGCCGATTTCTCTTCAAAGGACAGCAAGGGAGTTCCGGACAAGATTGCCGCTCTCCACAAGCAGCTCGTCGAACTCGCCGAAGAGTTCCAGTTCAAGGTGAACAAACCGGTGGAGGACGAGGAGCACCACACCTGGTCCATTTGCTTCACCGATTCTCAAGGCGCGACGCGTTGCATCGATTGGACATTGGCTTCGAGCCCCGAGTTCCGGCAGATGATGTCGAAGTATTCGCTGATCAAAGAATTTCTTGAGCCGCCGTTCCTGATCGAGTATGCCGCCAAATCCGCCGCGGCCGTGGCGGACGATGAAGAAGAGGCGGAAGGCGCCGAGACTAAAACCGAGACCAAGGCGCCCGCGCGCACCGCACGCCACCTGCGCGAGCCGGTAGAAAAGCAGACTGCCCGCGAGCTCTTCGCCTACATCGTGGAGCAAGGCAAAAAGGACTACCAGGTACAGCGCTACAAGGGCCTGGGCGAGATGACGGCCACGCAGCTTTGGGAAACCACCATGGACCCCGAGCATCGCACGTTGCTTTCCGTCAAGCTCGAGGACATTGCTGAGACCGAGGCCATCTTCACCACCCTCATGGGAGAAGACGTGGAAGCCCGCCGCAAATTTATCGAGGACAACGCGCTGGACGTCAAGAATCTCGACATCTGATGCAGTGCGCCTCTACGTACGATCCCGATACCTGTGATGTCTACTGAATTTGTGACTTCGCGATCTCAGCCACTTCTCCAGCCCCCTTGGCATAGAGCGCCTCTTCATCGGGAGCAAGCGCGTACAGCAACTTCAGAAACTCTCCTGCATGTACTCGCTCCTCGTCCGCTATGTCCTTGAGCACTGCCACGGCGAGTTTGTTTTTGGTTGACTCTGCAAGCTGCATATACATCTGAGTCGCCTCGTACTCAGAAGCGACCATAAAGCGAATTGCTCTCACGAGTTCCTCGTCCGTGAGCTTTCTGCCATTCGCCAACTCTGAAAAGGGTGACCCGAACTGCGGCATATCGTTTTCCTCGGTTTCATGCACCTTGACACACCGCAAATTGGATTGCGGCTTTGCGTGCTACCACGTTTGTAGTTCCGTTACTTCCAGAGGTCTGAGCGGAATTGACCATTATCTCCGCCGAAGTCGCATCTTCCGCAAATCTGTAGCATTCGACCCATCTTTTGAGAAAATGATCGCTGTACTGGGTGTGGCCTGCCGGGAAGCAAAGCTCAACGACATGCGGGAATGGCTGGACTGTTCTTAGAGCACCGGGCCCTGCTTTTATTGTTGCAACTTCGCAGTATGGACGGAGTCATTTAAGGCCGATGTCCCGATCGAGTCCGGCGCAGGCCACATTGAGCGTTGTCAAAGAGAGGTCCCGATGAAAAGACTTGTACTTGCCGCAGGGCTCTTCGCATGGGCTGCTCCGGTCTCCGCCGCGCAATCCGCCGGCGCCAACCCCCTCGCCACCGCGCGGGTCTTCTCCTTCGACGAGATGACCGCCAAGACCGCGCCCAACGGCGCCATAGGGCGCAGCGTCTTCAGCGGCACGCTCGCCACAGGCGAATCCATTGGCGTGCATGAAACCATGCAGCCTGCCGGGACGGTCCCCAACCCCGCGCACCGCATCCAGCACTCTGAAGTGATTGTCGTCGAGGAAGGCACTCTGGAGTTCGATCACGACGGTAAAGCCGAGCGCGCCGGAGCGGGCAGTATTATTTATGTGGCCCTCGGAACCCTCCATGCCGTAAAAAATGTGGGGGCCGGACCTGCCAGATACGTCGTCATACAGATTGGCGGAGACACCAGGAAATAATCGAGGCTCGATGTTCGACCTTCCTAAATCCTGCGTTGCGATCTTGTTCCTCGCGGGATTCAGGAGCCCAGCGCTTTCCGCGCAGATCCCGGCCTCACCTGAAACTACTCAAGCGATGGCGCAAGACGACTTGCTCCGCTCGTTTGCGGCCGAGGCAAAGCTGGGCGATTCCTTCTTCTATACGCAGTCGTACTACGCTTTGCATGGCCGCCACGTGTTTTTCAGGGGCACAATCTATGCCGCGATTGCGGATGTGAAAGTCAGCGGCTGCAGGATGAGGGTCGATACCTCGATCGCGGATCGCTACTCCGGTACGATCGGCAGAAAACAAGTCGGCCCGACGCAGAATCTCTATCGCATCTCGGCCGATCTCCGCCTCACACCCGAAATTGCGCAGTCCCTCAGAGTCATCAAAGCGCGACCCGTACAACTTGACCTCGGAACCCATGCAGTGTGTGCGGACCATCAGCAGTGCGTTCTGAACTGGATCGAGCTCCGTTCCGACGGTCCGGAGATCCATGTCACGGAATCCACCAACGATGTTGACGGCTACGACGGATTTGTCCAGGACTTCGATGGACCCGCAGACCGCTTTCTCCTGCCGGTGAGTTCCCCGGCCGCAGGGGACGAGCTGATTTCGAGGATCAAGGCTTTGGCAGGCACCTGCGGACATTAACCGCGCCGGCCGAGGTCGCAAGAACTCAATTCCAGAACCGCATTCGCCTACGCCCCACGCACATGGCCGCGCCCGTGGCTCTTCACCGCATACATGCGCGCATCCGCCGTTCCAATAATGGCATGCACCTGGTTACCGTCGCCGGGCGCACAGGCTACGCCTACACTGGCGCTCACGTTCAACTTCAGCCCGTTCTTCATCCGGAACTCGGTTTCCATCAGGGCGCGATGCAGGGCCTTGATCCGCTCCATCGCGGCGGCGGCATCGGTTTCCGGCATCAGAATCACAAACTCGTCGCCGCCATAGCGGAAGCACAGGTCCTGCTTGCGGCTCAGCTCCTGCAGCCTGCGTCCGGTTTGCGCCAGCAGTTCGCTGCCGATGAGGTGCCCGTGCACGTCGTTCACCAGCTTGAACCGGTCCAGATCAAGAAACGCCAGGCTGATGGGGGTATTCGATTTCTTCGACCGTTTCAATTCGCGATCGAGAACGCTGTACAAATGCCGCACATTGTGCAGGCCGGTAGTGTCATCGGTGATGGTCAACTGCTGGATGCAGGACACGTCTTGGGCATTTTCGATCGCAATCGCAGCGTGATCGGCCAGGATGTGCAGAAACGCAATCGTGTAGTCCGACATCTCCGCCCGCGGATTGAGAATCTCAATCACGCCTTGCGTGCCCTTGCGCCCGCGCAACGGTATGGCAATCGCCGAGCGCACGGCCAGCAACCCGCCGGCGCCGCGCTGTTGCAAACGGGAATCCCCTTCCGCCTCGGGAACGATGATGGTCTCGCCGTGCTCGAGCACCCATCCCGCCAGACCCTCGCCCACTTTCACCCGCAGGCCCTTCAACGTTTCCTGCTCATCGCCACCGGCAATGGCGTAGTAGAGCTCCTGGCTTGCCTCGTCGAGCATCAGCAGCATCCACAACTCGGCCTCCACCATCCGCTCCATGTGATCCAGGATGGTGCGCAGAATCGTGTCCAGGTCAAAGCTCGAAGTGAGCGATCGCGCCAGTTGATGAAATACGAGCAGATCAGCGAGCGGGATGCGGCCTTCCGTCTCGTTTTGCATTGATAGCCCTGGGGAAGCCTTTCCATCATTCTTTCATGCAAGTGAGTCTGCGCAAGTCGTGGTCTGCCTTAATTACATTGCCTGCGTGCCTATCGAGAATCTTTGCGAAACCACCACCTAGCCGCCAATATGCACCATCGACCGCGATGGCTTCAGGAACTCCGGTTCGCCGATGTGATGCCGTGCTTCCTTTCCCTGAACAATACGCACAATGTAGGCGCGTAGTTCTTCGTCGCCGGCTCCGGCCCGCAATCGCCCGTAAAGATCGTGCTCCACCTGCGAGAACAGGCAGGTGCGAATCTTCCCGTCGGAAGTGAGCCGCACCCGGCTGCACGCGCCGCAAAATGCCTGGCTCACCGGGGCGATAATGCCGATCTCGCCCACGCCGTCCGCGAAGGTGTAGCGCCGCGCCGTTTCGCTGGCCTCGCGAGCAGGCATCTCCGTCAACGGCATCGTCCGGCCAATGCGTTCGACAATTTCTTTCAGTGTCACAACGATCTCCGGCGTCCACAGACGGCCTTCTTCAAGCGGCATGAATTCGATAAAACGCACCACAACATCTTCCTCGCGCGCGAAGCGGGCAAATCCCTCAATCTGGTCGTCGTTAAAGCCGCGCAGAAGCACGCAATTGATTTTGAGCGGCGTAAGCTCGGCCGCGCGAGCGGCGCGTATGCCCTTGAGAACCACCGGAAAGCTGCCCGGGATCCGCGTGATCCGCTCGAAGGTCGCCGCATCCACGGCGTCCATGCTCACCGTTACGCGGTCCAGTCCGGCGGCTTTCAGCGGACCGGCCAGCGACTCCAGCAGATGGCCATTGGTAGTCAGAGCAAGGTCCAGCGGATCGCCCTTCGGCGTCCGCACGCGCGCCAGCTCCTGCACAAGCTCGACGACGCCGCGCCGCAAAAGAGGCTCGCCACCCGTCAATCGCACCTTGGTAATTCCCAGGCCGACAAAAAGCCGAATCAGGCGCAGATACTCTTCGCCTTCCAGCTCCGGATACTGCGCGCCTACCTCGCCGGTACGGCAGTACACGCACTTGTAATTGCAGCGGTCGGTGATGGAGACACGCAGATCGTGGATCACGCGCCCGTGACTGTCAGTCAGCGGCGGGTGCTGCGCGAGGGGGGAAGAAACGGGACGGGAAGCGGCGGCCATCAGCTAACTCAAGCCTATACCCTTTGAGAAGGACGACGAAAGGCCTGCCACGCGTTCGTCGACCACGATCGGGACGATAGCATAAGAACAACACCGCCGCGCTTCGGCAGATAACGGAGAAACCAGAAAAACATGCCGGCTACCGGAGCCAGACCGACGGGCACAGAGGACGAAGCAGGCGCGGCCGAGTCCGTGCGGCGGATGTTCGAGTCCATCGCGCCGAGGTATGACCTGCTGAATCACGTGCTCTCGGCCAACATCGATCGCCTCTGGTGGCGCAGAACGGCGCGGCGGTTTCGTCCTGTTCTGGCCCGCCCCGACGCGGAGATTCTGGATATCTGCTGCGGCACCGGCGACCTGACCATGGCTCTGCTCAAGTTGCGTCCACCGGGAGCGCAGCCGATTCTCGCCGGCGACTTTGCCCCCGGCATGCTGCGCCGCGCAGCGCAAAAGTTCAGTCGCGCGACGCGCCAATCGTCCGGCGACGGCAAAAAATCGGTGGCCGCGTCCTGCGCGATCCCTATCGAAGCCGATGCGCTGCACCTGCCGTTGCGCGCCCAGTCGCTCGACCTGATTGCAACCGCATTCGGCTTCCGCAATCTCGCCAACTACGAGGCCGGCCTCAAGGAATTTCATCGCACCCTCAAGCCGGGCGGCCAGTTGGGCATTCTGGAGTTCAGCGAGCCGGGCGGTCTCGTGGGCAAAGCTTATGCGCTCTACTTCCGGCGCATCCTGCCGGCCATCGGCCGGTTGATTTGCGGCAAGGATGGCCCGTACAACTACCTTCCCTCTTCGGTCGGCGCATTTCCCCCGCCCGCGGAGATGCTCGCAATGCTGCGCTCCGCGGGTTATGTGGACTGTACCTGGGAGCCCTTCACCTTCGGCATCGCGGGGTTGTACACGGCCACGCGGCCACCGGTACGCTAGAACCAACATGACCCCTGCCGTCTCCAGTTCGCGCACGACCGAGTCTCTCGCGCCGAGCTTCTCTGCCGAAAAACGCCGCGTGGCTTTGCTCTCCATGGCGGCTGCGGCGGTCATGACGCTGCTCAAGCTTGGCGCGGGCCTGCTCTCCGGCTCCCTGGGCGTGCTGTCGGACGCCGCGCACTCCGGCCTCGATCTCGCCGGCTCCGCGCTCACCTTCTTCTCCGTCAACGTGAGCGACAAGCCCGCCGACGAAGACCACACCTACGGTCACGGAAAAATCGAAAACCTGTCGGCCTTTGCCGAGGCGGGCCTCATGGCTCTCTCCTGCGCGTGGATCGTGTGGGAAGCCGTCTCGCGCATCGTCAGCCACACCGTGAACCTGCATCACTCCCTCTGGCCGGTGCTGGTGCTGGTCGCTTCCATCGCCGTGGATTTCTGGCGCTCGCGGCAATTGCGCGCGGTGGCCCTGCGCACCGGGTCGCCGGCTCTCGCGACGGACGCTTTCCACTTTGCCTCCGACATCTGGGTCACCCTCGCAGTTCTGGCGGGATTGGGCGCTACGTGGCTGGGAGAGCGCTTGGGCGTCGCCGCCCTTCAATATGCCGACCCGTTCGCTGCCATTCTGGTTTCGCTATTGATTCTGCGCATGGCCATTCGCCTGGGACATGAAGCCGTGGGCGCGCTGCTTGACGAGATCCCCGCGGAAACCCGCCGCCGCCTGGTGCGCGAAGTGGAGCGCGTGGATGGCGTGCTGGCTGTCGAGCGCGCGCGTGTGCGGCGTGCCGGCGCAGGCTACTTTGCCGATCTCACGTTGGCGCTGCCGCGGCGCTTCACTTTTGAGCACACCGGCGAGTTGGTGAATGCTGCTACGGCCGCAGTGCAACGCGTGCTGCCCGCAGCCGACGTCGTCATCCACACCATCCCTCGCGAATCGCGCACGGAAAGCATATTCGACCGCGTCCGCGCCGTGGCCGCTCGCAACAATGTTTCCGTGCATGAGCTCAGCGCGCAATCGCATCATGGGCGTCTCCAGGTTGAGCTGCACGTCGAAATCGACGAAAACAAGAAGCTCAGCGAGGCGCACAGCTTCGTCACCGCCATGGAAGCCGAGATTCTGCGCAACGTTCCCGAGATCGACTCGGTCCTCACCCACATCGAGAGCGAACCGGCGACGATTGAGCAGCCCGAAGCAGTCGCAGTGGAAGACCGCAGGATTGAGCTGGCCTTGCGCGCCGCCGCCGCCGGTCTTTCGGAGATCAGTGACGTGCACGCCATCGCTGTCGTCCGCACGCGCGAGCACATCTCCGTCTCCTGCCACTGCACCCTGCCCGACGACCTGCCCATGCACCGCGTCCACGAGGTGATCACCGATCTTGAAGACCGATTCAAGTTGGAATGCCCCGAGGTGTACCGCGTCACAATCCATCCCGAGCCGGTGACGGATAATACCCGATAGGGTGCGCGTCTAGTGCCCCGGAACGTGCATATTTGGAGGATCGAATTATGCAGAATCCAGAAGGTCGATTAGCTGAGCCAAGATTCGCAAGCCGTTTCACGCTCGTTGGTGTCATTCTTATCGCAGCCATAATTGAAGCCAAAGCAGCTTACCATCTTTTCTTCAATCCTGGAATGGCCGAAAGAGAGTTCCTCGACTATTTGATGCTACTGTTGATTCTAATTCCCGCCTCAATGGCGATTGTGTCCCGCGGTGAAACTAGGAAGTGGGCAAGCACTGGTGATATGAGCCCCATCATTGCAGCCACGATTGACGGGAGAATGACCGTTCTCGCCATGGTCTCTTGCATCATCATGATTGCGATGAGGGAAACGATTCACTAACGGACTCTCCTGTTCTCGTCTCGGGGCGTAATCATGAACTCCCGCTCCATCGCCGGTTTCTTTCGCGTAGCCTCGCTGCTCCTCTTGCTGCTGGCCGTGGCGCTCATGTCCGCCATCGTCACCATGCAGTTCGCCATCCACGGCGCTGAGGTGCAGGTGCCCGCGCTCAAAGGCATGACCGTAGCTGATGCGCTGAGCGAAACCGCCGGCCTGGGACTCAACCTGGACGTCGACAACCGCTACTATTCGGGCGATGTGGCTGCCGGTCACATCGTCTCGCAGTCGCCGCCCGCCGGCACGGTAGTGCGCCGCGAGTGGCATGTGCGCGTGGCAGAGAGCCTGGGGCCGCAAAAGGTCGACGTGCCCGACACGGTGGGCCTCGATGAGCGCGTGGCCTCCCTGGAGCTGCGCCGCGCCGGTCTCGAGGTGGGCGAGATTTCGCGCCTGCCCTCGAAAACTGCCGCCGAGGGAACCGTGCTCGCGCAGGATCCGCCCGCGCACGCACAGGGCATTGCGCAGCCCAGCGTGAACCTGCTGGTGGCCGCGCCCGACGATGCAACGCCCGATGCCTACGTGATGCCGGACCTTACCGGATGGCCGATCTCGAGCGCCAACGCGGTCTTGTCGCAGGTCGGCATTCGCACCGGTCCGCCCGACATGGTCGATGTGCCAGTAGCGCCGATGGCCAGCGGAGACGCACCGCTGCGACCGCCGGCCAAGCCGGGGTCCGTGCTGACGCAGTCGCCAGGCGCTGGCACGCGCGTTGACCGCAGCACAATCGTTCATTTCACCGTAGTCAAGTAGGTTCGCGAACGCAGGCCCCGGAGGGGCCATGGAGAATAGTCCAGGACAAGTTCGCGTCAGCGAACGCAGTCCTGGGTGGCAAGCGCAAATAGGTCTGCAGCCCCGTAGGCGCGGCGCGAACCTCCGTTGGTTTCATGATTTCAAAAGACAGAAGGAGACCGAACTATATGGCACTCAATGACGATTTGGAGAAGATTGCAACCCAGGAGCGCGAGCTGCGCTTGCCGCGACTCGATGCACAGATGGCATGGGAAATCGGCGCGCGCATCCGCGCCATGGCCGTGGAGCGCGGCCTCACTCTGGTCGTCGACGTGCGCCGCTTCGGGCAGCCGCTATTCTATTCGGCGCTCGAAGGCACCACGCCCGACAATGCCGAGTGGGTGCGCCGCAAGAGCAACGTGGTAGCGCGCTTCCATCGTAGCTCCTATGCCGTCGGCATGTCGCTGAGAGTGAAAGCCACGACGCTGCTCGAGCGCTACGGTCTCCCCGTCGCAGACTACGCCGCCGACGGCGGTTCCTTCCCGCTGATTGTCGAGAACGCCGGCATCGTAGGCAGCGCCACCGTCTCCGGCCTTCCCCAACGCGACGATCACAACCTGGTGGTGGAAGCGCTGTGCGCGTCGCTGGGTCGGGACTTCGCAACATTGCGCCTGGGACCGGAGAGCGCGTAGCGGCAGATCGCCCGCGCGCCGAGGAAAATGTAGCGCTGGTCTCCAGACCGGCTGTCGTGTGGGCCTCCCGGCCCACACCGTGATCGTGCAATCTCTGGATAAGTCTTAAGCTGTTCTTTCGATCAGCGCCACAAAGAAGCCATCGGTCGGCAGCGCGCCGGGCAATAAGCGCAATGCGCCGTCAGGCGTGAGACATCTCCGCAATCGTTCCTCGCCGTCAGCTCGGAGAATGCCATTTTCCCGCAGCGCCTCGATCGCCGGCGCCAGCGAAATCTGCCGCACACTCGCGTTCTCCGCCAGCGCCGCCGCTACCACCTGCTCATTCTCTTCGGGCTCAAGCGAACAAGTCGCATAAACCACGCGCCCACCGGGACGAACGGCGCGCAAAGCCGCGCGCAAAATCCCGCGTTGGCAATCGGCAAGCCGCGGCAGGTCCTCCAATTTCAGTCGATGACGGATCTCAGGATTGCGCCCCAGCGTACCAGTCCCGCTGCACGGCACGTCCACCAGTGCAAGATCGAAAGCCGCATCCTCCTCAATCCCAGCCGCATCCGCAAGCCGGCACTCTACGCGATCGCCATACGCGGCGAGGCGCTTGCGCAACTCGGCAAGCCGGCGCTGGCTCGACTCGCAGGCCACGATCCGCGCGTGAGGATTCCGTTCAGCAAGAATCAGCGTTTTGCCGCCCGGCGCTGCGCAAGCATCGAAAATGTTTTCCTGGCCTTGGACGAGATCAGTGCAAGCGGCAAGCTCCCCAATCAACTGCGATCCCTCATCCTGCACGCGCACACGCCCCTCGCGAAAGGCCGCCGTCGCCGTCACATCGCCGGAAACCACAATGCGCACGGTGGCCAGAAACTCGGCCAGCGCAAGCTCGACCCCCGCCTTGCTCAGTTCATCTTGAACGGCAGAGCTTTCGAGCCTCACTGCCAGTCGCGGCTGGCTCTGGCCGTGACGACAGATTGCCTGCATCGCGTCCTCGCCATAAGCCGCAGTCCACCGCTCGACCAGCCACGCGGGATGCGCCTGAAGCGCCGCCGACCCGTCACCGCTCTCATCCAAAGGTCCAGTGTGCACGGCACTGCCGCGCGCAGTGGTGCTACGCGCGGAGCTGCGAAGAACCGCATTCACCATTCCCGCGGCAAAACGATGCCCCGCCTTTTTCGTCAGCTCCACGCTCTCATCGATGGCGGCGTGCGCGGGAATGCGGTCCAAAAACCGCAACTGGAAGACGCCGAGCCGCAGAGCGATGAGCACCTCCGGATCGAGCTTGCCACCGGGACGCTTGAGCAGCGGGCGAATCCGTTGGTCCAGAAAAGTCTGCCAGCGCAGCACACCCAGCACCAGCGCCGTCGCCAGATTGCGGTCAGCGGGTGCGAGTGCGCTCACTTCCTTGGCGCGCAACAAATCGTCGGAGTGCGCTTTGCCGCGTTCGACGGCCAGCAGAATGCCGAAGGCAGCTTTGCGCGCGGGAGAAAGGTCAGCCATGGCGCTCAACCCAAACGCACGTCGCCGGCAAGCGGGTTTCCGCGCAGGAACTCGGCGGCATCCAGCCGCTTTTTACCTTCGAGCTGCACTTCAAGCAATTCCAGCCAGGTATCACCAGCGCAGCCGGCAAACAGGCGATGATTCTCGACGCACACGGCGCCCGGAACGGTGACTCCCAATTGCGCAGCGTCCTTCTCGTGCACCGCAGCCATGCGATGCACGATCAGCTTCTTACCGTGCAGCGCAGTAAACGCGCCGGGCCACGGCTGAAAACCCCGCCAGCGATTAAACAGCTCCGCTGCCCCGCGCGCGCCAAAATCCATGCGGCCGTCTTCGCGGTTGAGCAGCGGCGCATACGTCGCGCCCTCGTGATTCTGTGGCTGCGGATGAATGCTTCCATCAGCAAGTCCCGTCAGCGTCTCAACCACCAGCGGCGCTCCCGCCGCCGCCAGCACAGGAAACAGCTCCGTTGCGGTCTGCACCGGCCCAATCTCGTGCGTCTCTTGCAGTAGGATCGGCCCCGTATCGAGCCCTTCTTCCAAAAGCATCGTCGTATTGCCGGTAAACGCGTCGCCCATGGCAATCGCCCATTGGATCGGCGCGGCCCCGCGATATTTCGGCAACAGTGAAGCGTGCAGGTTGATGCAGCCCAGCCGCGGCAGCGCCAGCATCCACGGCGGAATAATCCGCCCGTAGGCGACAACGACAATCGCGTCAGGCGCGAGGGCCTCGAGCTGCGCGCGAAACTCCGCGTTGTTGCGAATCTTTTCCGGTTGCGTGACGAGAAGACCGGCGGCCAGAGCGGCCTGCTTCACCGGCGTTGGCGCAATTTGCTGTTCGCGTCCCACGGGCCGGTCCGGCTGCGAAACCGCGAGTGCAATTTCGTGTCCCGCGCCGCGCAACGCTTCGAGCGTCGGCACGGCAAACTGCGGCGTCCCGCAAAAAACCAGCTTCAGGGCGCGCTCCGCATGGGTCATGGCCGTTTTACCATGTGCCTTCGCTCTGCATCTTGCGAATCCTGCGGAGATTGAGACTGCGCTTCAGCGCGCTCATGCGGAAGATGAACAGCACGCCGTCGAGGTGGTCGATCTCATGCTGGAAGGCGCGCGCCAGCAGCTCCTCGCCATCCATCTCGAACCACTTGCCCTTTTCGTCCTGCGCGCGAATGCGCACCTTCGCCGCGCGCACCACCTTCTCGCGAATGTCAGGAAAGCTCAGGCAGCCCTCCTCTTCGTATTGCTTGCCCTCGCTCACAGTAATCTCCGGATTAATCAGCACGAGTTTCTCCGCGGCATCCTTGCCCATGCTCAGGTCGATCACGGTAACGCGCTTCGACACGCCCACCTGTGGCGCGGCTAGCCCGATGCCCTGCGAGGCGTACATGGTCTCGAACATGTCGGCCACCAGCTTGCGCAGTTCCACGTCGAATTCGGTCACCGGTTCGCCGGGCTGCTCCAGCACCGGCTCGGGATATTTCACAATCGTCAAAATCATCTGCGAACTCTGAATCCCCCATTCACGTCGCTTACGCGAGCACCGCCAACTCCGCCAACTCCGCTAGAACTTCCGTGTCTGTTCGATGTACCCGTCAAAATTTCGTTTCAATTCCGTCAGCGAGTCGCCGCCGAATTTTTCGTGCGCCAGGTTGGCCAGCACCAGCGCCACCATGGCTTCGGCCGCCACGCCCGCCGCGGGAACTACGCAAATATCGCTGCGCTCGTAACTCGCGGTGGTCGTCTCGCGGGTATCGAACCGCACCGATTCAAGCGGCTGGCGCAGCGTCGAAATCGGCTTAAGGTACCCGCGCACCACAATGTCTTCGCCGTTCGAAACGCCACCCTCCACGCCTCCGGCGTTGTTATGCGGCCGCGTAAAGCGCGTGGGCCGGCCGGCAGGATTCTCCGCCGCGTATTGGATCGGATCGTGAACCCGCGAGCCGAACGAAGCCGCCGCCTCCACGCCGCGCCCGATTTCAACGGCCTTCACGGCCTGCAAGCTCATCACGGCCCAGGCAAGCTGGCCGTCGAGCCGCTCGTCCCAGTTGGTGTAGGAGCCCAGCCCCGCCGGAACGCCGTGCGCAATCACTTCAAAGATTCCGTTCACCGTGTCGTCGGCGCGCGTCGCCGCTTCCACTTCCTCTTTCATGCGCGCTTCGGTGGCGGCATCCACGCACGCCAGCACCACTTCCTCTTTCGCGGCGAGCGCGGCAATCTCTTCCCACGCCGCATCGCGCTCCAGGTCTACGCGACCCACGCGAATCACATGGCTCGCCACCTCGATGCCGATCTCGCGCAGCATCAACTTGGCAAAAGCTCCGGCGGCCACGCGCGCCGCGGACTCACGCGCCGATGCCCGTTCCAGCACGTAGCGCGCGTCGGGGAAGTTATATTTGAGCGCGCCGGCAAGGTCGGCGTGGCCTGGCCGCGGCGAAGCCACTGCGCGATGCTTTGCGGGGTCGCCGGTCTCTACCGGCAGCTTCTCCTGCCAGTTCTTCCAGTCACGGTTGACGAGCTCGATCGCAATAGGCGAGCCAATGGTCTTGCCATGGCGCACGCCTGAGAGCACGTGCGCCTGGTCGGTTTCAATCTTCATGCGGCCGCCGCGCCCGAAGCCTTGTTGCCGGCGCCACAGCTCGCGGTTCACATATTCAAGATCGACGGGGACCCCGGCGGGAAGACCGGAAACCAGAGCAATCAATGCCTCGCCGTGGGATTCCCCTGCGGTGGAGAAGCGAATCATATAGATTCGATTGTAAATGCGCGGCATTCATGTCGATCAGCGCATTCGGCAAAATCAGGCTTTGCCGGCATGTCGTGGCGATGTTATAGAAATGGCAGGCTTGGGAGCGAACGCCTTTCCCGCGATCCCTTTTTAGCGGACTTTCACTTCTCGCACTCCAGGCATGATCCACGGTATTCCCTGTTTGGAAATGAAATCTGAGGTGCAAATGGCAACACGAAGAGATCTGCTGAAGGGTGCGAGTCTGGTGGCCGCGGCAAGTGCGACGTCGGCCTTTGCCAATCCACTTTCACCCGCTCCAGCGCCGGAACCGTCTCAACCGAAGTACCTGGTCAAGCTGGGGCTCGAAGAACATTTCCTGGTCCCGGAGTTTATTGATTACTTCGCTGAAACCTATCAGAACATCAGCCCGCAAATTGCGAAGTTCGGTCTGGAAGCTCTCCAGGATCTGGGCGACAGGCGCATCGCGATCATGGATGAGCATGAGATTGACTTCCAGGTGCTGTCGATTGCCGGTCCCGGCGTCCAGGTGGAAAGAGACACCGCCGTTGCCGTCAGGCGGTCGAAAGCGGCCAACGATTTTCTCGCCAGGGAAATTGAAAAGCGTCCTACACGTTATGGCGGATTTGCTCATCTGCCCATGCAGGATCCGGCGGAGGCTGCCAACGAACTTGAGCGCTCGATTCATGAGCTCAGATTCCAGGGAGCCATGATCAACGGCCAGACCAACGGTGACTATCTCGATCACGAGAAGTACTCCGTCTTTTGGGAGCGCGTTGCTGCCCTCCAAGTACCCATTTATCTGCATCCCGCGAATCCCGTCGACCATCCGGCGGTGTACGCGGAACACCCGGAGCTTTGGGGGCCGGTATGCAGTTGGGCGTTCGAGACGGCAACGCATGCGCTGCGGCTGGTCTTCTCGGGAGTTTTTGAGCGCTATCCCGGAGCGACGGTGATCCTCGGCCACATGGGCGAAACGCTGCCTCTCAATCTGTGGCGCTTTGACAGCCGATGGCCTGTCTCCCATCGCGGTTCGATGACCCTTGCCCAGCCACCGTCTTTTTACATCAAGCGCAACATCGCCGTCACCACCTCAGGAGTTTGTTCCGACATCTCGCTGCGTTGTGCGCTCGACGCGATGGGAACCGACCGGGTAATGTTCTCGGTCGACTATCCATTTGAAAAACCCGAACTCGCAGTTCAATTTATTCGCGAAGCCAGGGTCAGCGACGCTGAGCGCACGCTAGTAGCTTCAGAAAACGCACGAAGGATTCTGCGCATTGATCGGCCCATCGGAAAGACGCGAGGCTGAATCACTTACCGGCGCGCGTGTTCTTTCGGGGCCGCGATTGCCAATTGAAGTAGACCGAACATCCGGCAATTCCACTACACCGCAGAAAATACAAGCCGCGCGTCTTTGAGAAACGCCGTATGCGGCACCACAGGCCCGTTCACTTCCTCGCCATTCAGCGTCACGCGATTCAGAAACGTCCCCGGCTTGCCGCTCCGCGCTTCAATGCGAATCGTAGCCCCGTCTGGACGCCGGATCTCTGCTTCTTCAAAGAGCGGCGCGCCCAGCACCCAATCCGGCTTGCCGGGGCACAGCGAGTAAATTCCCAGTGAGCTCAGGATGTACCACGCGCTCATGGAGCCTGTGTCTTCGTCGCCGGCAAAGGTATCGGGCGTATAGAGTTCGTTCAACACGCGGTGCGCCCAGTACTGCGTGCGATCGCGCCGTCCCGCCATGGCAAACATGTAGAGCACCTGGTGCACCGGTTGGTTGGAATGCGCATATTGTCCGAAATCGACCGCGGCCATCTCCGACATCTCGTGAATCTCGCGGCCATAGGTGCCCACGTGAAACACCGGCGCCTGGGTAATCATGTCTTCGAGCGCGGTGACGAAAGCCGTCTTGCCGCCCATGGCCTCCATCAGTCCCTCTGCATCCCAGGGAACGGCAAACCGATACTGCCACGCGCCGCCATCCACATACGCGCCGCCCCAGGTGTGTGGATCGAACGGCGACTGCCACGATCCGTCGGCCATCTTGCCGCGCAGAAAGCGCGTTGCAGGGTCAAAGATCTTGCGCCAGTTGTGCGAGCGCTGCTCAAACGCCGCGGCTTCCTCCGGCTTGCCCGCGGCGCGCGCCAACTGCGCGATGCAAAAGTCTCCGTACGCCGAGTCCAGCGTCTCGGCCGCCGCGCCGGCCACCGCTTCGAAGGGTATGTAGCCGAGCTTCAAGTATTCCGCCACCGCCGGCCGCCCGTATCCCAGCTTGGGCGCAACCGGCTGCGTAGCGTGCTTCTTCAGTCCCTCAAAGGCCGCCTGCACGTCGAATCCCGTGATGCCCTTGGCCACCGCGTCGCCAAAAACAAAATCCGTGGGGCTGCCCGTCATGCAGTTGCGATAGCCGGGGCAGGGAAACTGCGGAAACCATCCGCCCTCTTTGTATGCGTTCACCCACGCCTGCAGAATCTCGGTCAATCGCTCGGGGTAGATCAGCGCCATCATCGGGTACCACGCGCGATACACATCCCAGTAGCCGTGGTCGGCGTACATCGGTCCCGGTTCCACCTTGCTGCTGTAAGCGCTCATGTGCACCGTGTTGCCGCTGGCATCGCGCTCGTGCCAGATGCGCGGAAAAAGCAGCGCGCGATAGAGGCACGAGTAAAACACTCTGCGCTGGGTCTCCGATGCTCCTTGTATGCGCACTCGGCCCAGCGCGGCTTCCCAGGTCGCGGCAGCTTCCGCCTTCACCTGCTCGAAGGGTCTATCGCCGATCTCGCTCTTCAGATTCAATGCGGCCTGATCGGCAGAGATGAATGAAGTGCCCACGCGAAGGTTGATCGGCTTCCCGGCCTCCGCCATAAAGCGAATCACGGCCACGCGCCGCCCGCTGATGGCTTTCACCTCGAAGCCGCTGATTTTGGCATCGCAGCGCACGGCATACCGAGTGGCAAATCCCTTGGGAACGCCGCCGTGGTTGAAGGTCGTCGAGGCATTCACCGTTCCGTTCACTTGATTCCACGAAGCCGCCGCATCCTCGCCGGGGAGATCGATGAAGACTCCGGCCGGTCCCGATTCCTCAAACGTGAAACGCATCACCGAGCAGCGCTCTGTAGGCGCCAGCTCGACCGTGCAGCGGTAACGCATCAGCCGCACGTTCAATGCGTGCGGAGCGATCTGCATTTCCGCGGCGCGATAGCTCGACGCGCGCGCCGCCGCCTGCGGCGATGCATCTCCATTAAACGGCAGAAAGGTGGCGTAGCCGTAATCTCCGAGCCAGGGACTCAACTGGTGCGTGCAGCGAATGCCCTGCAAGCGCTCGTCATGAGGTTGAAAAAACCAGTCGCTCTTATCGCTCGATTGCAACGCCCAATGCGCCATGGCGAATGGAACTGCGACGATGGGCAGCGTATTGCCGCGCGAGAACAGTGAAGTCGAGTCCGTTCCTTGCAAAGGATTGGCCAATTCCACGAGTGCCGTGCCGGCGCCGGCCGATCCAGGCCCGGCTCCGGCTTGCCCGGCGCGCTCAGATTGCGATGGTGGGGTTTCCGCGGCCGCGCCCACTCGGTCCATGGTGGAAACCACTGCGGCCGCTCCGCCCGCCATCTTCAAGAATTTCCGTCTGCTCGATCCTCTGCCGTCTTGCATCGCGATTTCTCCAGCCGGCCGTTTGTGCGTGCGGGGTCTCGGCGCCAATCAGATACCGGTCTCCTCGCATCGTACCGGCTGCCTCCCGGTTCCGGCAATGTCGTCCGCCACACCGCCTTGCGTTCTGGGAGTCATTCTTGGCCCAGTCGCCGGAGAAGAGAATCGGCAGCGCCGGCGATCATCGCGGTCTCCGCCATGCGCTATCCTGTGCTGGGAAGCGCCGCAATCCTCTCCATCTGAAAGCCGGCCTCTTATGGCGATCCAGACCATCGAACGCACCGCCAAACAAATCGTGCTCACCGTCCAGGATTATTCCCTGTTTGCGTCGCGTGCCTTCACGAATCTCTTTCGCCCTCCCATTTACTGGACGGATTTCCTGACTCAGTCCGACATCATCGGATTCGGTTCGCTGCCCATTTGCATCCTCTCGGGATTCTTCACTGGAGGCGTGCTCGCGCTCCAGTCTTCATCCACACTTGCGGAATTCGGCGCCGCTGCCGTCACAGGCCAGTTCGTAAGTATCACCATGATTCGCGAACTGGGCGCGGTGCTCACCGGCATCATGGTCGCGGGCCGCAACGCATCTTCCATGGCCAGCGAACTCGGATCCATGGTTGTCACGGAGCAGATTGACGCCATGCGCGCCCTCGGTGTCGATCCCATGCGCAAGCTGGTAACGCCGCGCGTCTTCGCCACGATTGTCATGCTTCTCTTCCTCACCATCGTCGCCGACGCGTTCGGCATCCTGGGCGGCGCCGCCGTCACCGTTGTCCTGAACCACCAGAACGGCACGCAGTATTTCCATATGGCCTACGAGCACCTCGTGTATGCCGATATCGTCCAGGGACTCGTCAAGCCGCTTTTCTTCGGCTACATCGTCGCCTCTGTCGGCTGTTTCTACGGGATGCGGACTACGGGCGGCACGGAAGGCGTAGGCCGCTCCACAATTTCGGCCGTGGTCAACTCGTCGGTCCTGATCATTTTTGTCGACTTCCTCATCACCCACGTTCTGCTCTCCCTGCTGCCGTCATGAGCCACGCCGCCATTCCCGCGCCGCAACCCCCGCCGGCAAGTGCGGAGCCGGGTCCGGTTGTTGCTTTGCGCAATGTGTCCGCAGGCTTTGATGGCCGGCCGATCTTTGAGGATGTCACCTTCACCGTGGCCCCCGGAGAGACGCGCATCCTTCTGGGACCTGCAGGTGTTGGCAAAAGCGTCCTGCTCAAACTCATCATCGGGCTTCTTCCTCCACTCAGTGGCAATATCGAACTCTTCGGCGAAGACATCTCCGCGATGCCCGAGGAAAAGCTCTTCGCCCTGCGCGCCCGCGCTGGCATGGTCTTCCAGGAGGGCGCTCTCTTTGACTCGCTGTCGGTGCGCGACAATGTCGCCTACCAGTTGGTCCAGGAGCGCGTGCCCGACGAAGAAATCGACGCGCGCGTGCACGATGCGCTGCGCTTCGTCGGCCTCGAGCAGACCTTTTCTTTCAATCCCTCGAGCCTATCCGGCGGCATGAGGCGGCGCGTCGCCATCGCCCGCGCGCTCATCAACCAACCCGAGCTCATCCTCTACGACTCGCCCACCGGCGGCCTTGATCCCGTTACTTCAGAAACCATCATCGAGCTGATCGTGAAGCAGCGCGATGTGCGTCGCACCCCGTCTCTGCTCGTGACGCACCGCCTTCAAGACGCTTTCACGCTCTGCACCCATACCTTCGACAGCGAGCAGGGGCGCATGGTCGCGCTTCCCGAGGGCCAGATCAACCACAGCACCACCTTTCTCATGCTCAACGAGGGCCGCCTGATCTTCGATGGCTCTCTGCACGAGCTGCTTCACTCACAAAACGCCTTCGTGCGCGAGTTCCTGGAGTAGCTCCCACTCCCTGCTGGCTACTGTCTGCTTCCTCCTTCTACAATCCAATCTGTGACGACCAGCCTCTTCGATCTCTACAAGATCGGCGTAGGTCCCTCCAGTTCGCACACCATGGGGCCAATGCGCGCAGCCTGCCGTTTTGTTCAGGAATTGAACCGCGACGGTCTTCTCGATCGCGCCCGTCGCGTCCAAACGGATCTCTACGGTTCGCTGGCTCTCACCGGCATGGGGCACGCCACGGATCGCGCGGTACTCCTCGGCCTTGCCGGAAACGAACCCGCGGCCATCGATCCTGCCGCCATTGAGTCCACGGTCGCCGCCATCCGCGCCTCGCGCCGCATCGCGCTCGCTGCAAAGCGCCACATCGACTTCGATGAGCCGCGCGACCTCGTCTTTCACCGCGACCAGATGTTTCCTCCCGGCGCGCGGACGCAGCATCCCAACGGCGTTCGGTTCACCGCGTTTGACTCAACTGGCGCAATCCTTGTCCAGCGCACCTTCTTCTCCATCGGCGGCGGATTCATCGCCGAGGATGGAGAAGCCGATCGGCCGCCGAGCGAGGGGCAAGTCAAGCTCCCCTATCCGTTCCACAGCGCCGCCGAGCTGCTTGAGGTTGCCCGCGCGCACTCGCTCTCCATCGACCGCGTGATGCTGGCCAACGAATGCGAGCGTCTGCGCTCACTAGACTCCAGTGCCAGCCAGGAGTCTCTCGCAGCGCGCGTCAAGGAGGGCATCGAGAAAATCTGGCAGACCATGCAGGCCTGTGTGGAGCGCGGCATGGTTGCCGAAGGCATCCTGCCCGGAGGCTTGGACGTGCGCCGTCGCGCGCGCCGCCTGGCCGAACGCCTGCGCGCTCGCGACGCAATCGGCAAGCAGGGTGATCCTCTGGCGCCGTTCGATTGGCTTACGGTGTACGCCATGGCGGTGAATGAGGAGAACGCCGCCGGCGGCCGCGTAGTCACTGCGCCCACCAACGGTGCTGCCGGTGTGGTTCCTGCCGTCGCGCTCTACTATCAACGATTCGCTGAGGGAGCCAGCCGCGAAGGCATCGCGCGTTTTTTTCTCGTCTCGGCAGCCATCGGCGTTCTCTACAAGGAGAATGCTTCCATCAGCGGCGCGGAGGTCGGCTGCCAGGGCGAAGTGGGCGTGGCCTGCTCCATGGCCGCCGGGGGACTCGTGGCGGCGCTCGGCGGCAACGACGGACAAATTGAGCACGCCGCTGAAATTGCCATGGAGCATAACCTCGGCATGACCTGCGACCCCATCGGCGGCCTGGTGCAGATTCCCTGCATCGAGCGCAACGCCATGGGCGCTGCCAAGGCGGTGCAGGCCGCGCGCCTCGCGATGAACGAGCCGGAAACACACAAGGTCTCGCTCGATCAGGTCATCCGCACCATGTACCTCACCGGCCTCGACATGCAATCGCGCTACAAGGAAACCAGCCTCGCGGGTCTCGCGCTGAACATCATCGAGTGCTGAATGCCTAGCGGCGCAATGCGCGGAAAAATTTGTGAAGCAGCGCCGCCACAGAATGCAAAAACCGATGTGCGCACGCGACGATTGCGATGCGATCGCGCAAATTTTTCCTCCCGCGCATCGAATTTCGTCGCCGATTTCCTCCGCGAACGGAATTTTTCGTCCCGGCGCTGTTGATCTTTTTTTCACTCTCATGTCGTTTTTTTCTTGACATCGATGTTTGATGAATCTATACATTCTTCAACTGCAATTTCTAATTGCAGAATCGATGCAACCCATCGAAAAGGGAGAATAGGCAAATGGCAACTAAGAAAGCAGCCAAGAAGGCACCCGCAAAGAAGGCGGCCAAGAAGGCCGTAAAGAAGACCGCGAAGAAAAAGTAGCGGAACTCACAACTGAAAAGGCAACACAAAAGGGGGACGCTTAAAGCGTTCCCCTTAGTGTTTTTGCGGGTGGTATTTATGCAGGCAGAATGGCCGCGCCAAAGCAAAACGCCGTACACTTCTCATGAAGAACACTTGAGAGAACGCTTGTGACTCGCCGCCGCTGGATCGCCGAACATTGGGATGAAGCCACCGCCACCATCGACGGCGCGCAAGCCGAACATCTGGCGCGCGTGCTGCGTGCGCAACCGGGCATGGAGGCCGACGTGGTGGCCGGCGGACGCGTCTTTCACGCCCAGGTAGCCGCCGTCACTGCGAACGAAGTTCGCTTCAATCTCACCGCCGAGCTTGTCGCCGATCCTGCTCTGCCCGTTGCGCTTGTGCTCGCTATCTACAAGTTCGACCGCATGGAATGGGCGATCGAAAAAGCCACGGAACTCGGCGTCGCTGCCATCGCGCCCGTCATCGCGCGCAGAACAGAAAAGCACCTCGCGCAGGCCGCCGCCAAGCGCACCGAACGATGGCGTCGCATCGCACATGAGGCCTCGCAGCAGGCGCGGCGCTCCGACGTTCCGTTGATTCACTCGCCCGGCGAACTCGCCGATCGCGTGCGCGCCACCCCTGCCGCCACGCGCATCGTGCTCGCCGAGCAGGAGCGCACCACGACTCTGCGTCATGCGATCGCGGAAGCGATTGCGGCGGCGAACGACGAGTCGCCGCAGTTGGAGATTGCCATCGGTCCTGAAGGTGGGTGGGCGCCGAATGAAGAAGCGCTCTTCGACGCCAACGGCTGGCGCGCGGCGTCGCTCGGCCCGCGCATCGTGCGCGCAGAAACTGCCGCCATCGCCGCGCTCGCTGTCATCGCATCCTGCCTTGAGTAGTCATTCCGCGGTAAAGCGAAGCAGAAATTCGACGCTGCTGTGGAAAAGTCGGGCGAAACTATTTGCGCATTCACTTCTGCGCCGTGCCCCATCCATTCTGCGTTCTTTGCGGAATGGGTGGGAGAGCACAAATCTCAGAATTGCTCGTTGCGCACCAAAGGTGGGATAGCAGCGCGGCCCGTTTAACTCCGCTAACCCCGCCAACTCCGCTTCTCTCTAAAAATGCGCGTAGTGCACCAGCAGTCCCGCAAGCGCTCCTCCCGCAAGGTCGCCCACAATCGGAATCGGCGCATAGCGCCAGTTCGATCCGCCTTTGCCGGGAATCGGCAGCAGCGCATGAACGAGGCGCGGTCCCAGATCGCGCGCCGGATTGATCGCGTATCCCGTCGTTCCGCCCAGCGAGAGTCCGATGCCCCACACCAAACTGCCCACGAGCCAAGGCCCCAATCCCGCCGCCGGTCCGCTCATGGCCACGCCATGCGAGAAGATCGCGTAGGCCACCAGCACCAGCACCGCGGTCCCTAACATTTCGCTGAAGAGATTCGCCCAGGGGCTTTGCACTGCTGCGTTGGTGCAGAAGACGCCAAGCTTGGCCGCGGGATCGGGGGTGTGCTTCCAATGCGGCGCGTAGTGCAGGGTCATCAGCGCCGCGCCGCCCATCGCGCCCAGCATCTGCGCCGACCATAACGAGAGCAGAAAAGAATAATTTCCGCTCGCCACGGCCGCAGCCAGAGTAATCGCAGGATTCAGATTTGCGCCGGGGCTGCCGAACGCCTGTGCCACCACCACGCCGCAGAGTACGGCCAACGCCCACCCGGTCGTAATCACGATCCAGCCGGAATCCGCCGCATAGGACTTGCGCAACGTGACGCCGGCATTCACGCCGTTGCCCAGGAGCACCAGAACCAGTGTGCCCATAAACTCGCCAAACCAAATCGAGTGCATCGAACCTTCCTCGTTGGGGCCTCATCAAGATTTGCCCGGCCGCCCGAAGTTGAACTCGGACTCAAGCGCGTCCCACAGGCCAGTTTTTCGGAACCTTTGCATTCTCCACTGCCGAGCCCATCTTCGCCAAGCACGAAATACGCGGTTCCGGCGGACGCCGACAAATGAATCAACCGAACTAGAATGACCCCTAGCGGAATTCCATTGGAGCCGGACACCCGTGACAAGAGAACTCTTCGTCGGCCTCTCCACCATTGACATCGTCTATAGTGTCGATGAGTTTCCGGCTGTGAACACGAAGGTCGCCGCACGAAGCCAAAGCGTCTTTGCCGGAGGGCCGGCCACCAACGCCGCCATTGCGTGCGCGCACCTTGGCGGCAATGCGGAGCTCGTTACGGTTGTCGGCCGCAATGCTCTCGCGAGCATAATCCGGGAGGATCTTAAAGAACACTCCGTTCAACTCATCGATCTCAATCCCGAATTCGCCGACGTGCCGGTCATTTCTTCCGTCTCTGTCGACAAAGCCGGCAATCGCAACGTCGTCTCCGCGAATGCAGTGCGCATTCCCGTTCCTCCCGCGCAAGTCGACCGTGAGCTTTGCCGCCAGGCGCGCATCGTCATGGTCGACGGCCACTACATGCAGGCGTGCCAGGCGTGGGCCGCCGCGGCGCGCGCTTGCGGAACCCCGGTAGTTCTCGATGGCGGAAGCTGGAAAGACGGAACCGAGGAGCTTCTCAATAACATCCACACCGCTATCTGCTCCGCCGACTTCCTGCCTCCCGGCTGCGCCACGGCGAACGATGTCTTTCGCTTCCTGAAAAAATATGACGTCACCAACATCGCCATCACCAACGGCTCCGCGCCGATCCAGATCCTTTCTGGGCAGACCTCCGCGACCGTCCCCGTCCCGCAAGTCGGCGTCGCCGACAGCATGGGCGCAGGAGACATCCTGCACGGGTCCTATTGCTACTACGCGTCGCATGGGCAAAGCTTCATCGGCGCATTAACGCAGGCGGCGAAGGTCGCGTCCGAATCCTGCCGCTACCCGGGAACGCGAAAGTGGATGAAGCGTTCACTCGCCTAAGTGCTCATCAGCAAACAGGTACCGCCGGTCTCCTGACCGGCTGTAGTGCGGGCGTCCACCCCCGCACCTCTTCGTCATCGCAAAAACTCCAATCCGCCAATCCCCACCCACCCCAACTGTGTCATCCCGACCGAAGCGTTCTTCAGCGGAGCGGAGGGACCTGCTTTTGCTTTTGTCTCCGGGCGTCCAGGCCCGCACCTCTTCGTCATCGCGAAAACTCCAACCCGCCAATCCCCACCCACCTCAACCGTGTCATCCCGACCGAAGCGTTCTTCAGCGGAGCGGAGGGACCTGCTTTTGCTTTTGTCTCCGGGCGTCCACACCCGCACCTCTTCGTCATCGCAAAAACTCCAACCCGCCAATCCCCACCCACCTCAACTGTGTCATCCCGACCGAAGCGTTC
>Ga0302320_10002595_pt1 | contig 42400 bp, 33 predicted proteins | sample Bog_T0_3_FD_202130 | JGI IMG/M metagenome (GOLD analysis project Ga0302320, IMG submission 202130) | Peat permafrost microbial communities from Stordalen Mire near Abisko, Sweden - Bog_T0_3 | ecosystem: Environmental > Terrestrial > Soil > Wetlands > Peat | place: Sweden: Abisko, Stordalen Mire... | reverse complement strand
CGGTTGCAGTACTACGGTCTGGAGCACCGGTCGGGACCTCGAGAGATGCAGGAGCGGATCAGCGGAGGAACGGGTTCTCATGCGTTGCAGGTGCTTGCCGGGGCGGTGCAGCCGCCGCTGGGCTACTCGCGTGGAGGGATGATGGAGTACCACACGTGGACTGCGTTGAACCGGCTTGTGGATGCGGTGCCGCCGGAGAGCGAGGCGGCGCGCAGATTCAGCAACCTGGCCGGGCTGATTGCGCAGGGGAAGGCGGCTGCGGGCGATTGGCAGGAGGCGCGGCAGTGGCTGGTGCTTTGGAGGGACAACGACGCCAAGCTGGAGCCGCTTCTGGGAGGGTCAGATTTGACTGCGGATCTGGCGCCGGTTTCGCAGAGTTTGTCGCAGGTGGCGGCAATCGGGCTTGCGGCGCTGGACGATCTGGAGAATCATCGCGTGGCGGATGCGGCTCAGCTCAAAAAGAACCTGCAATTTCTGCAACTGGCGGCCAAGCCACAGGCTGAGGTGTTGGATAAGGTGGCGCCGGCAGTGATGCTGCTGGTGGAGGCAAGCGGGCCGCGGCAGTGAGACGCGGCGGATGGCGATGGGCCGGGCTGGTTGCGGCTCAGGATGGTGAGGGTTAACACGTCTTGTTGCTGTCCAACCCGGTGTTGTGATGGGAGCACAGCTTGTGGTGATTGAAAGGGTTCTGCCGGGGGATGCTTACTGGAAATTCCGTGCTTGATCCGGTCCATTGGTTGGCCCACCGAGCGGGGTCAGGGTCTGGGCTTTTACGTGGACGACACCATCTTGATTTTGAAGCTTGCCGGCGACGATGAGGAACCGGGTGCGGGTGACTATCAGGCGATTCTGCTCAAAGACATCGGGCGTGAGGATGATGTTGGCGATGCCGGTTTCGTCTTCAAGCGAGAGAAAGACGAAGCCCTTGGCGGTGCCGGGGCGCTGGCGGCAGATGACGCGGCCGGCGATGCGGACGTTAGGAGTGCCGGCGCGGGTTTCGAGTTCATGGGCGGAGAGAATGCCCTGTTGGCGCAGGGATTCGCGCTGGTAGGCCATGGGATGGGGTCCGGTGGTGATGCCGGTTCCAGCGTAGTCGGCGGCCAGGCGCTCGTCGGTGGTCATGGCGCGCAAGGGGGTTGGTGCGCCGGTGTTGGCTGGCGCGGCGCGGCGCAGGAGTGGGCCGACGGGGCGGCCGGCTTGCTCGACTTGCCAGAGGGCGTCGCGGCGGTGGGCGACTTCATCTAACGCGTTGAGCGCGCCGGCGCTGGCGAGGGCGACGAGTTCTTTGCGATTGAGGGCGGGAACGCGACGGGCTAGATCGTCGATGGATGCGAAGACGCCGGCGTGGTTGCGGGCTTCAAGAATGGCGGCCGCAGAGGACTGGCGCAGGCCTTTGATGTAGTTGAGGCCGATGCGGAGGGAGAGGTTTGTTTCTGTAGATTGTTGTGAGTGATTGCTGTCCCTGGTCCCCAAAAGCATGGGACCAGGGGCACCCAGAGTCGCGGGGAAATTGAGATTGTCAAGCGCAGCTTCGAGGGTGCAGGGCCATTGGGAATGTTGGACGCAGATGGGGCGCACGCGGAGGCCGTGGCGCTGGGCGTCTTTGATGAGCACGGAGGGTGAGTAGAAGCCCATGGGCTGGTTGTTGAGCAGGCCGCAGATGAAGGCGGCGAGGTAATGCACCTTGAGATAGGCCGAGGCGTAGGCGATGAGGGCGAAGCTGGCGGCGTGCGACTCGGGGAATCCGTACATGGCGAAGGAGGAGATGCCCTGGACGATGTTGTCTTGCGCTTCAGGGCCGATGCCGTTGCGGGTCATGCCGTCGCGCAGGCGGCCTTCGAGGTCTTTCATGCGCTGCATGGAGCGGCGCATGCCGACGGCGCGGCGCAGCTCTTCGGCTTCAGCGCCGGTGAAGCTGGCCACGGTCATGGCCATGCGTAAAAGCTGCTCCTGAAAGAGCGGGACGCCGAGGGTGCGCTTGAGGACGGGTTCGAGGGAGGGATGCGCGTAGGTGACTTCTTCTTTGCCCTGGCGGCGGCGCATATAGGGGTGCATCATTTTGCCGACGATGGGGCCGGGGCGGATGATGGCTACCTGGACGACGAGATCGTAAAAGCGGGTGGGCGCGTTGTGGGGGATGGAGGCCATCTGGGCGCGGCTCTCGACCTGGAACATGCCTACGGTGTCGGCTTTGCAGAGGGTTTGATAGACGACTGGATCTTCGGGCAGGGTGGCCAGGTCGATCTCCTTTTTGTAATGGGTGGGGATGATCTCGATGCAGTCTTTGAGGACGGCCATCATGCCGAGGCCGAGCAGATCGACTTTGATGAGGCCCAGGTCGGCGCAGTCTTCCTTGTCCCACTGGATGACGGTGCGGCCGGGCATGCTGGCGCGCTCGAGGGGGACGACGCGGTTCAACATGCCTGCGCAGATAACCATGCCGCCGGAGTGTTGGCCGAGATGGCGGGGCAGGTTCTGCATGCGCATGCAGAGGTCAAGATATTTAGCGATGCGGGGATGGCGGGCGTCGAAGCCTGCCTGCTGAAAGTTGCGGGCCATGGTGTCGTTTTCGCCGCGCCACTCCCAATGACCCACCAGGCCGGAGAGGCGCGCGAGCTGGTCGTCATCGAAGCCGAGCGCCTTGCCCACCTCGCGCGCCGCGGAACGGCCGCGATAGCTGATGACGTTGGCGGTCATGGCGGCGCCGAGCTGGCCGTAGCGCTCGTAGACGTGCTGAATGACCTGCTCACGCTGATCGCCGGAGGGCAGGTCGAGATCGATGTCGGGCCACTCGCCGCGGTTCTCGTTTAAAAAGCGCTCGAAGAGAAGCTCCATGCCGACGGGATCGACGGCGGTGATTTCAAGCGCGTAGCAGACGGCGGAGTTGGCCGCCGAGCCGCGTCCCTGGGCGAGAATGCCGTGCTGCTGGCAGTAGCGGACGATCTCCCAGACGATGAGGAAGTAGCCGGCAAAGCCGAGTTTGGCGATGAGCTTGAGTTCATGCGCGACCTGGGCGCGGGCCTTGGCCAGCAGATGCCGCTTGGCCGGCGAGCCGTAGCGTTTGAGCACGCCCTCGGCGACACGTTTTTCGAGAAAGCTGTCCATGGTTTCGCCGTCGGGGACGGGCGCGTGAGGGAATTCGTAGCCGAGGTTGTCGAGCGTGAATTCGAGGCGGTCACTGACGATGCGGGTGTTGGCGGTGGCTTCAGGCAGATCGGCGAAGAGCGCAGCCATGCACTGCGTGCGGCGGAGTTCTCTGGCGTCATTGCTGGAAAGGAGGCGGCCGGCGCGATCGAGCGAGGTGTGGTGGCGGATGGAGGTGAGCACGTCGAGGATTTCGCGGTCTTTCTCAGTGGCGTAGCGGACGCCGTTGGTGGCGATGACCGGGAGACTGAGCGATTCGGCAAGGCGGAGCAGGGACTGGTTACGGCACTCTTCTTCGCGCTGGTGGTGGCGCTGGAGTTCGAGGTAAAGATTGCCGCAGCCATAGATGGAGGTGAGGCGCTGGGCTTGCTTGCGCGCGGCCTGGCTGCCTTCACGGGCAAGGGTTGCGGCGAGCGGGCCTTCGTCGCCGCCGGTGAGACAGATGAGGCCGGCAGAGAACTCTTCGAGGTCGTCGAGTGTGGCAGCGCCCTCGGCCTTGGCGGTTTCGCGCATCTTGAAGCGGGTGATGAGCTGGCAGAGGTTCTGGTAGCCGGCTTGCGAGGCGCAGAGCAGCAGCAGGCGCGGGGGGGCGGCAGGAAACTGATGAGGCAGCCAGGAAGCGGGCGTGAGTTGAGTGGTGAAGGAGCTGACGGCGATCTCTGCGCCGATGTGGGCGCGGACGCCGCATTTTTTGGCCATGGTGTGAAAGCGGGCTACGCCGTAGAGGCCGTTGCGGTCAGCGAGGGCGAGGGCGGGCATGTTGAGTTGCTGGGCGCGCTCGGCGAGCGCTTCAGGCTGGGAGGCGGCGGCGAGGAAGCTGAAGGCGCTGGCGGCGTGGAGCTCGATGTATTCGGCATCGCCGGCGCCGTCAGTCATAGTAGGCCTCGAGCTGCCATACGCTGCGGCCGTTATTGCTGAGCTGATGATTGCGGACCAGCAGGCAGGCCACGGAGCCGGCTGTGGTTTCGGCGAGTACGTCCCACTCTTCGGTGTTCCATCCGTCAGAGGACCACCAGCAGCCGCTGGTCTTCCACGGGCCGTAGGCGGCGACCACTTTGAAGCAGCGCTGGTTGTCGTGAAAGGCTACGGGCTTGAGGCCGCGAAGTTCTACGCGAACAGGAACGGCGGGCCTCATGCGCCGGAGAGCGAGACGGGGGTGCTCGGCAGGCGGCGCGAAGGCAGAGTCTGCGACCACGAAGCTCTCCAGGTGAAAACTGCCGGGGCGATGGGTGTCTTCGAGTACCGGGGAGCCGACGCGATCTTCTCCGGCGATGGCTTTGAGGCGGGCGATGGTGACGTCAAGGCGCGAGGGTTCGGGCATCTGCGGGGCGAAGAGGCCGAGTTGCACTTTGCTGGACTGGCCGGCTTCCGCGGTGAGGCCAACCAGGAGCACAGCAGCCTGAGGCGGGTGGGCGGCGATCTCCAGTTGCAGCAGCTTGAGGAGGAACTTGCGGTCGATGGTGGGCGTGGCGGGGCGAATGACGCGCCGGTAGACGCGGCCGCCTTCGAGTTCCATGTGGAGGACGAGCGAGGCCAGAGCGAAGGCGCGGGCAGAGGCGCGGGCAACGAGACAGTCGATCATGCGGGCGGCGACGAAGAGCAGGGAATCGCTCTGGTCGACGGGGGTGTCAAAGGCGCAGAACTCCTTGAGGGTGAACTCGGGCTCGATGGGCTGAAAGGTGTGGGGCTGAGCGCCAAGGGCAAGAGAGCGCCACTCGGCGGCTTGCGGGCCGAGGCGGGTGATGAGGTCAATTTCAGGCAGGGCGGCCAACTCGCCGAGGGTTCGGATGCCCCAGATGGCGAAGGTTTCGGCGGGTTCGGCGTCTAATCCGAGCACATCGAGTGGAAGTTTGCCCAACGCGGTGGATTCTTGATGGGGCGGGATTACGGTGATGCCGCGGGTGGCGGCGGCTTTGAGGCGGGCGGTGTGGAAGTTGGCGCTGACGGCGATGGATGCGCGAAAGCCGGCTGAGGCAAGTGACGCGCGCAGCCGCTCGGCCAGCGTTTCGGGAGGGCCGAAGAGGCGCTCGGTGCCTGCGATGTCGAGCACGCAGGCGCAGGCTGTGCCGCGGCTTACATCTTCAAGGCGGGGAGAGAAGTGGGTGGCGCACTCAAGCAGGGCGGCGCGGGCGGCTGTCTCTGTTTCCTCAGAGCGAGGGATCTGGCGCAGGCCCTGAATGCCTTCGGCCTCAAGACGGGTCATGTGGAGGGCTGCGCCTTTGAGCCGGGCAGGGCGGTTGAGAGAGCAGACGGTTTCAAGAGGCGGGCGGCCTTCGAGGACGGCTACCGGCTCGGATTCAAGATCGCTGCGCAGGCGGAGCAGGGCCTGGGCGGGAAACTCGGCGGCGGTTATGCAGGCGTAGAGATCTTGTTTCATGCTCGGCACTCCGATCTTTCCCATGCAGCGGTGGCGGTCCAGGTGGAGGCGGGCGGCTTGCGTGGGCCGGTGATGGGGACGGGTTGCCGCTGGCGGCCGCTGCTTACCTCGTAGCGGAGACTATTGAGGACGGTTGCGGGTGAACTGGTGTCGCATTGTGAGGTGCAACGCAGCAGGACGGAGGCGCTGGATTGGGCGAACTGGGCCTGGCCGAGGACGAGCAGGGAGCAGCGGGTGCGGTCGGCAGCCTGGCGGAAGCGGAACCAGGTGGCGAGTGGAATGCGGGATGCGTGCTCGGGGGCGATTGAGCCAAGGTCGAGGACGAGGGCGGCAAAGCCGCCGGCCTGGAGCAGGAGATCGGTGGCACGCAGGGCCTGGTCGAGCCTGGCCCATGGTTTGGCGGTGGCTGCGGCGGCGCGGCAGCGGACCCAGAGTAGTTGTTTCAGCCGGACGCCGGAGGCCGCGGCTGATTCCGGATCAAGGGAATCGCCGGCATCGACCCAGGCACAGACCAGGCTCTCGCGGGTGCGCCCGGCGAGGAAGGCGAGGGCGAGGCTGGTGCGGCCAGAGGACTCGGGGCCGGTGAGTTCGCTGATGGCGCCGACAGGGAGGCCGCCGGCGAGCAGAGAGTCAACTTCATCGATGCCGGTGGGTGCGACTTCGCGGATGGTGCGCGGGACGGGCGAGAGCGCAGCGGGGAAGCGGTTCTGGAGGGAGTGCTCGATTTGGATACGGAGGGCTTGGGCGGGATTCATGGGGGCCTGTGTTCGCCTTTTCTTCGCTATAGAATCGCCGAAAAGTCTCCGTCTGTCAAAGGGCAATATGAAAATGTTATATCGATCAATGAATGAGAGGCTTATCGCTGACAGTTAAAGTGAAAAGTCAGCGATAACCTGGTCAATGGAAAGTCCTATTGCGCATCGCGGACGCAGCGGAAGCCTACACCGCCGGAGCGGTCGTAGCCGGGGGCCATCAGAAGCAGCTTGCTATGCTGGTCACTCCGGTAGGCTTGGGGGAAGTACCAGATGGAGCCCTGGGGCTGGTAGTATTCGCCGCCGCGCAGGATGGCGGCGCGGGTGTGCTCGTCAAGGAACTCGTCGGTCCACTGCCAGACGTTGCCTACCATGTCCATGACGCCATAAGGGCTTGCGCCGGAGGGGTGGGCATCGACAGGGTCGGGGCCGCGCATGTGGCGGCTTTGGTCGGGAATGGGCACATTGGCTGGCATCCACTGGTTGCCCCAGGGATAGATGCGGTTGTCGGCGCCCTGGGCGGCCAGTTGCCACTCCCACTCGTGGGGCAGGCGCTTGCCGGCCCAGGCTGCGTAAGCGCGGGCATCTTCAAGCGAGACCCAGGTGACGGGGCGGCGGTCCCAGCCTTGGGGGAAGGTGGCATTTTTCCAGTCGCGGAGGAAATTAATGGGATCGCGTGGAGCGTAGTGGGTGACGTCGAGGAACCGCTTGAACTCGGCGTTGGTGACGGGAAACTTGTCGATGAAGAATGGGGCGATTTGCAGGGTCTTCTCGTGGAAGCGGCGGGGCGTGTCTTCCCACGGGTACTGGACATCGACCATGTTTGAGGCGCTGCCTTCGATCTCCGTTCCATCCACTTTGAAGACGAAAGCGCCGCCGGGGATGCGGACCATGCCGACGGGGGCTTCAGTTGCAGGTTTGGTTGGTGCGATGGCGACGAGGGTTTGCGGCAGGAGGCCGGGCTCATGGGAGTAGCTGGCGAGCGGTTTGGCAGTGAGTGAGGCCATGCGCTGCATCAGGGTCTTGATGGCTTCGCTTGGCTCGCCGGAGGTGGCAAGGATGGCGCCGTAGCCATTGGCTTCAAGGTCGAAGCTGAGCACGGCGGTCTGGCTGTCGGCCTCCGGATGCAGTTCGACGCCGTGATAAAGGTCGAAGTAGCGCATACCGGGCGTGACGGGCACACTGATCTGCTGTCCAACGACGTTGTACGGGTTGCGGTTGACGATGGTCCAGGCTGTCTGATTGCCCAGGGGCCAGCGGCTCGAGTACACACCGAAGGTGTGCATGGGATAGAGCGGCTCCCAGTCAGGGCTGACGAGGAAGGGCGCGAGGGCGCGCTCGAGGGTGGCGACGCGGCGGGTGGCCTCGGCGTCGCGGGGGTTGATGCCGTTCCAGATGCCCCAGACGTTCTCCCAGCTCTCAAAGCCGATGCCGTTGAAGAAGGCGTATTGGAGGTTGCTGGTGTGGTCGGGGTTCCAGCGGTCGCAGACGTTGACCATGTGACGGGTTTCGAGCCACTTGAAGCGGGAGACCATGGGAATGAAGGGGTAGTTGAAGTAGCCCCAGGACATGAGGTTCCAGTTCATGTCCTCATCGCTGGGACCGCCCTCGGGCTCAAAGGCGAGGGGGTGGCCGGCCTGCTCGGCGGCCAGGGGGAAGGCCAGGGGGACGCCGTCCTGGGTGTCTCCGTTAATGCCGTCGGCATCGATCTGCTTCATGCGGGAGGCGATGGCCTGGGGCCAGGGCTGGGCCGGGTCGCGGGTTCCCTGGTCCCACATCATCATGGGGAAGAGCACGCGGACGCCGCGGCGGTGGAAGTCGGCGACCATCTGGCGGACGCCTTCGAGGCCGCCGGGCAGGGAGGCGACCATGTCGAGCTGGTTGCGGTCGTCGATGCCCATGTTCGGGTAGGTGGACCAGAGGAGCACGGAGTCAATGCCGCCGTAACGTTTATCGAGGTCGTCGAGGTAGCGGTCGACGGTGTAGCGGCCGGCGACTGGGTCATAGAAGAAGCGGTCCTGGACCATCATCTGGGGCTGGATGAAACTGGACTGGGTCCAGAGCAGGGCGGGCTGCTGGTAGCGGGAAGGATCGTAGCCGGTGCGGATGCGGCGCTCGGCGCGCCAGTGTTCGAGGTCTTTGAGCCAGCGCTCATGAGCGCCGGGGGAGCAGGGCGCTGCCAGCGGGCCTTCCCAGGCATTGTGGAGATTGAGGCAGTCGGGGGTGGGAATCTGCTCGCCTTTGGGCGAGTACTGCGAATCTTGCGCTGCAGCCGCGAGGGTGAAGGCAGCGGCGAGAGCTCCGAAAATGATTTTGCGAAACATTGGGTCTGTCTCCCGTGCTTTTGGGTTGGTCCCAAGAGTAGTAGAGCTGGAACTTTGCTACGGCTGTTTGGCAAGAAACTCGTCTACCTCGGCCCTGGTTGGCATGGAGGCCTGGGCACCGCGGCGGGTGACGGAGATGGCCGCGGCAGCTGAGGCGAAGCGTGCTGCTGCCCAGGGGTCGAGGCCCTCGAGCAGGGCTACGGCAAAGGCGCCGTTGAAGCAGTCGCCTGCGCCGACCGTGTCAATGGCTTCGACGTGAAAGGGCTTGACCCAGGCTGCGTTGCCGGCGGCAACGGCGACATAAGCGCCCTCGCCGCTGCGCTTGAGCACTACGCCTTTGAGACCGCGCTTCATCAACTCCGTTGTTTCATTTTTTGGACTCGCCTTGTGGCCCATATAGAACTCGGCCTCTGTTTCATTGGGTGTGAACCAGGCTACCTGGGTCCAGGTTGCGTCGGGCAATGGCGCGGCGGGGGCGGGGTCGAGCATTACTGGGACGGATGCCTGGGCACAGAGGGTGAGCAGATGGTTGATTGTCTCCGGGGGCAGTTCGAGTTGGCAGAGGACCATGCCGGCGGAGCGGATGAGAGCGGCCTGGCTGTCGATGGCGGCGGGGGTCACCTGGGCGTTGGCTCCGGGGACGACGACGATGGAGTTTTCGCCGTTGTCGGCTACCAGGATGGGGGCAACGCCAGAGGGGCCGGTGACGCGGGCTACGGATTCTGTGTTCACGCCGGCTGCTACGAGGTTGTCGAGCAGGGCCTGGCCGAAGACGTCTTCGCCGACGGCGCCGATCATGTGGACGGGATAGCCGAGGCGGGCTACGGCAACCGCCTGGTTGGCGCCTTTGCCGCCGGGGGTGGTGACAAAGTCGGTGCCGATGAGGGTCTGGCCGGCGAGGGGAATGCGCGGGGTGCGCGCGACCAGATCCATGTTGATGCTGCCGACGACGACGATGGGCTTGCGGGCTGTCTCCATGGTGCGGACCTCAGTAAAGCGGAGCGAGTGCGATGGCGCCGAGGCCGAGGGCGAAGAAGAGGAACATAAGTGCGAGCAACAGCTTGGCGGAGCGGGGTGCGCCGGCGAACTCGCGCCAGACAAAGACGCCCCAGCAGGCGGAGATCATGGTTGCGCCCTGGCCGATGGAGTAGGAGACGGCCGGGCCGATGGGTTTGGCGAGGTGGGCGACGGAGGCGATGAAGTTGGCTACCGCGCCGATGCACCAGATGGCTCCGCCGAGGACGCCTGCCAGGTGCCAGCCGATGGGGGCACGCGCATAGCCGGAGCCAGCGACTGGCGGCTTGCCGTCGAGCGGTTTGGCCATGAGTAGCAGATTGGCGGGGACGGTGGAGAGCAGGACGCCTAGGGCGAAGAAGAGAGCGATGGCGTAGGGGCCGGGGCCGGCGGCTCGGCTGAGGTCGTGGGTGGCGATGGGATACCAGCCGCCCATGAGCACGCCAGCGACCAGGGAGAGGACGATGGCACGGGTGGTGGTGGCTTTCGCTTCGGCCTCGCGTTTGCGGTAGGCGGCGGCGTCGAGCACGATGGCGACGGTGACGAGGGCGACTCCGGTGAAGAGCAGCAGGGGATTGGCGGCGGGGGCGATGAGGTAGCTTGAGACCGCGCCGATGACCAGCGCCAGACCGATGCCGACTGGGAAGGCTACGGCCAGGCCTGCGACCTCAATGGCGGCGACCAGCAGGAGGTTGGCGAGGTTGAAGACGACGCCGCCGCAGAGGGCAAAGAGGATGGCGTGCGGCTGGGCGTGAAGCAGGGAATCGATGAAGGGCGCACCGGCGTGGCCGAGGCTGCCGGCGGTGAGTCCCCAGACGAGGGTGGCGAGCAGCAGGCCGAGGGTGTAGTCCCAGTAGAAGAGCTGGAAGCGGAAGCCGGGGCAGAGTTTGAGCGTGTTGGCCCACGATCCCCAGCAGATCATGCTGAGGAGCATGAGGAAGAGAGCGGCCTGGTAGGTCTCGGGAAGAAACATTCTTGTTGGCCTCGTGCGCGCAAGAGTGTGCGCGGGAAACAAACCAACATAGCGCCTGGGCGCAGGGATGCGCAAATAGAGCGGAGCCGGAGTGACAGCGAGCGACGTGCTATTGCTTCGCTGTCTTGATCGCCTCCGTCAACGCGGGAACGACTTCAAACAGGTCGCCGGCGATGCCGTAGTCGGCTACTTCAAAGATGGGGGCATCGGGGTCTTTGTTGATGGCGACGATGCACTGCGAGCCCTTCATGCCGACGAGGTGTTGAATTGCGCCGGAGATGCCGACAGCGAGATAGAGCTTGGGCGAGACGGTTTGGCCGGAGCTGCCGACCTGGCGCTCCATGGGCAGCCAGCCGTTGTCGCAGATGGGGCGCGAGGCGGCGATCTCTGCGCCGAGAGCGGTGGCAAGGTCCTGGATGAGCGGGAGGTTGTCAGCGTCTTTGATGCCGCGGCCCACGGCGACGATCAACTGGGCGGAGCCGAGGTCGACGGTCTGCGCCGCGCCGCGGAAGGGCTCGCCGGGCTGGGTGCGGATCTGTGCGGCGTCGAGGGTGGGCGTGAAGGTGGAGATCTCGGCTGCGCCGGCCTGGACTGTGTCGGCGCGGAAGGCTCCGGCCTGGACGGAGATGAAGCATGGGCCGCTGCCGGTGGGCCGGTAGGCGCCGGTGAGGCGGCCTTGCAGGAGCTGGCGGGTGAAGGTTGGCCCGTCGCCGATGGCCACGACATCGCTGATGAGGACCTGGCCGAGGCGGGCGGCGAGTGCGGGGGCGTAGTCGCGCACCTGGTAGGTGTGTGGGAGAACCACTGCCGTGGGGCTCTGGGCTTGGATGAGTTGGGCAAGGGCCGCGGTGAATCCGTCGGCGGTGTACTGGGCGAGTAACGGATGGTCGACGCGGACGACTTTGGCGATGGCCTTGGCGGCGGCTTCAGCGGCCAGCGCCTCGGTGGCTGCGCCGAGGACGACGGCGGTGACGGGCTGATTGAGTTGGCTGCCGAGCAGTTGGCCGGCGGCAATGGCCTCCCAACTGGCGCGACTGACGCGGGCGTCGCGCTCTTGCAACACTACAAATATGCCGCTCATAGGACCCTCGCTTCAAACTTGAGTTTTTCAACCAGAGTGGCTGCGGCTTCCTTCGGGGTTCCGGGCAGCATCTGGGTGGTCTTTTGCTTTTGGGGCAGCGCGATGCGATCGAGGACGACGACGGGCGCGGCGTCCACGGCCAGTTCGGCAGCGGTGACGCGGCGGACGTCTTTGGTTTTGGCGCGCTTGATGCCCATCAGGGTGGCGTAACGGAGCTTGTTGCCGCCGGACTGGATGGTGAGAACGGCGGGGGTGGGCAGCTCGACGGATTGGAACCAGCCCTCCTCCAACTCACGCTTCACTTTGATGCCGGTGCCGGTTTTTTCGACTTGCAGGATGAGCGTGGCGTGGGGAAGGCCGAGCAACTCGGCGACGATGACGCCGGTCTGGCCGAGGCCCAGGTCTTCTGACTGGAGGCCGGTGAGGATGAGGTCAGGGCTCTCGGGCTGGATGGCGGCGGCGAGGAGGCGGGCTACGCCGAGGGCGTCGCGGGAGGCGAGGTCGTCGCAGTCGATGTGGATGGCGCGGTCAGCGCCTTTGGCCAAGGCCTCGCGGATGGTGGGGCCGACGCGCTCAGGGCCGGCGGTGAGGACGATGACTTCGCCGCCGTTCTTCTCCTTCTGTTGCAGAGCCTCTTCGAGGGCGTAGGCGTCGGACTCGTTGAGCGCCCATTGCAGGCCGGACTCATCGATCCACTTGCCGGAGGAGTCGATGCGCACTTGTGCATCACGCTCCGGGACTTGTTTGATGGCTACGATGATTTTCATAGGGTAGGACTCCATTAAGCTTGTTTTTCGATTTTCCCGGGCAGGTTGCGTGCGGTTAATTGTGCGATGTCGAGCAGCTGCGGGGCGGTGTCGCCCTTGTCGGCAAGGGCATCGCGGAACATGCTGTTGCAGAAGGGGCAGGCAGTGGCAATGGTGGTTGCGCCGGTGGCTACCAGTTCCGCGGTGCGGACGTGGCTGACGCGCTCGCCGGTCTCTTCGCCGAGGAAGGTGAGGCCGCCGCCGGCTCCGCAGCAGAAGCTGCGTTCGTGGCTGCGTGGGGCCTCGACGAGATGCCCTGTGGCGCGGACAACGGCGCGAGGTTCTTCGTATATGTTGCGATAGCGGCCGAGGTAGCAGGGGTCGTGGTAGACGATGGTTTCCAGTACAGGAGGTGCAGTTGCAGGGGCTAAAGCCCCCGTCAATTGAGCGGCGGTTTCGGCACGACTGAAGTCGTGCCCTGTTACAAAGCCTTCAGGACTCGTCGCGGTGCTGGGGGGCTGTGGGGAGCCTGCCTCCGGGGCTAAAGCCCGACTTTTTTCATCCTGGCTTTTCAGGGGGTTGAAACCCCCTGCTCCTTCCGACGGAAGCCGGTGAAGATGGCGGGCGATGAACTCGCTGTGGTGTTCGATGGCGGGCGGGACGCCGTACTCTTTCCAGTCTTCCTGAATGGTGCGGACGCAGTGGGGGCAGATACTGAGCATCTTTTTGACTTTGGATTGGGCGAGGGCTTCGAGGTTGGACTCGGCGAGCTGCTGGAAGAGGAGGTCGTTGCCGAGGCGGCGGGCGGCGTCGCCGGTGCACTTTTCTTTGCGGAGGACGCCGTAGCTGATGCCGAGGTAGTTGAGGATGCGGGCGAGGTCGGTGACGATTTGCCGGCCCTGGGGATCGTAAGCGCCCATGCAGCCCAGCCAGAGGCAATACTCCTGTGTGCCGTCGAAGAGGGGCAGGGCGGCTTTCTCGATGAACTTGTCGCGGTCGGTGGCGGGCATACCGAGGGGGTTGCTGCCGCGTTCGAGGGCGAGGAAGAGCTTGCTGCCGTAGTCGTCGTCCCATGCGCCAGTGTTGACCGCGCCGCGGCGGAGGCCGACGAGGATGGGCAGGTGCTCGATGCCGACCGGGCACTGGAACTCGCATGCGCCGCAGGTAGTGCATTGAAAAGGTACCTGCGGTGCGGCCAGACTTTCGATCAGAGGCCTGTCGGAGGCGGGGCCGAGGGTGTTGAGGTAGCCGCGCAGGTTGAGGATGACCTCTTTGGGGTTGAGGAGCTTGGCGGTGTTGGCGGCGGGGCAGTGCTCAGTGCAGCGGCCGCACTCGACGCAGGAGTAGGCCTGGAGGGTGACGAGGCGGGTGAGGTCGGTTCCGGCGACGAGGCCGAAATCTTCATCACCGTCGAGGGCGGGAATGCGGCTGAAGCCGCCGCGGGAGAGGAAGACGGTGGCCGGGCTCAGCAGCAGGTGAAGGTGTTTGGTGTGGGGAATGATGGGCAGGAAGGTGAGGATGGCGAGGGTGTGAATCCACCAGAGGGTTCGCAGGGCCGGGCTTGTTTCGGGCAGAAAAAACGCGGCCAGATACGTGGCCATGAGGAGGAAGATCAGGAAGGCGATGAAGCCGGACTCATAGGAGAGCTTTTTGCCCAGCCACTTGGGACGGACGAGGAAGCGGCGAATGAAGAGGCCGAGGATGCCGATGGCGCAGGCCAGGGCAAAGACGGCGGCGAAGGAGAAGTAGCAGTGACCGAAGAGGCCATCGGGGGAGAGAAAGCCGAGACCGAAGCCGGCGGCGAAGTGGTTGAGGGTGACGAGAGCGAAGGCGCAGAATCCCCAGAAGACGAAGGCGTGGGCGAGGCCGGCAAGGGGGCGCTGGCGGATGACTTTGGCCTGGAGCATGACCTCCCAGACAAAGTCACCGACGCGGCGGCCGAGGGGACGGAGGCTGAAGCCGGCGTCTTTTTTTGACTTGAGGATTTTGTCGAGGACTACGCCGAAGCGGCGCCAGAAGAGGGCGGCGGAGGTGAGGGTGAGCAGGGCCAGAAGCAGCTTCTCAAGGATTGAGAAGTGCTGCGGCGAGGCCAGCGTGAGCGCCAATGGGTTCATAAGCGAGCGAAGCAAAGATAAACGATTGGGCCGGGTTCTGTCTTGAGCGCGAGGTGCATCAGGCAGTCCACTGGAAACAAATGCAGTAGCCGTCGGGGTCTTTGAGGTAGAGCTGCTTCATGCCGTAGGGGGTGACCTTTGGCACCTTGATGTCGAGTCCCCTGGCGATGAGTTGGCGGTAGGCCAGGTCCACGTCAGGGCAGCCGATGTATAGGCAGGTATCGTCGTGGGCAGCGACGCGGGCCGTGTCGGGGGCTTCGGGACGCGAGTCGTGCTCGTAGGCGGTGTTCAGCATAAGTTCAGTGTTGTTGAGTTTCAGCCACACCCAATCGCAATCGTCCGGGGAGCGGGGTGGGGATGAGCTGAAGACCTCAAAGCCCAGCAGATCGCGATAGAAGCGGAGCGAGGCGGGCATGTCGAAGACCTGAATGAGGGGGCAAAGACCGTGCATGTCGATGGGCATGGGTGCCTCCACTGGGTGCGAGCACGAGAATCTTGTGTGGTGGCACTGAAGTTCTCTGCGTTGCTGGAGAGCACAAATGCAGATCCTTCGACTCACCGCCCCCAAGCTGAAGAGCGCTTGGGGCCCCGTTCGCTCAGGATGACGGCGGGGATTATGGCTTGAATTCTTGAAACACCGTACTAGCAGCGGACAATCCTGGGCGATTCGATGCCCTTGGTGGCGTTACGGGTGTCGATGACCAACTGCGACTGGTCGACGATGGCATTGTAGTCGTAGCTGGTGTGGTCGGTGACGATGACGACGGCGTCGTACTGAGCCAGGTTGGTGAGCGGGGCAGAGGTCATGTTCAGGTCGTAGTGGCGGCCGTGGCCAACGGTGGGGAAGAAGGGATCGTTGTAAGAAACGATGGCGCCCTTGTCGCGCAGCAGTTCGATGATGGTGAGCGAGGGCGACTCGCGCAGGTCGTCGATGTCGCGTTTGTAGGCCAGGCCCAGGACCAGAACTTTTGAGCCTTTGATGGATTTGCTCTGCTCGTTGAGGGCGTCGGCGATGCGGGCGATAACGAAGTAGGGCATGGCGGTGTTGATTTCGCCGGCCAGCTCGATGAAGCGGGTGCGGAAGTCGAATTGCCTGGCCTTCCAGGAGAGATAAAAGGGGTCAATGGGGATGCAGTGGCCGCCGAGGCCGGGGCCGGGGTAAAAAGCCTGGAAGCCGAAGGGCTTGGTTTTGGCCGCGTCGATGACTTCGTGGATATCGATGCCCATGCGCATGCAGAGCTGCTTTAGCTCGTTGACGAGGGCGATGTTGACGCAGCGATAGATGTTCTCAAGCAGCTTGGTCATCTCAGCCACCGAGGGGCTGCTGACCGGGATGACGCGGCGAAAGATGGCGCCGTACATGGCGGCGGCCAGTTCAGAGGCCTCCGGGCTGCATCCGCCCACGACCTTGGGAATGTCATGACGGGCAACGGTGTCATTGCCCGGATCTTCGCGTTCGGGAGAGAAGGCCACGAAGACGCCTTGCTGGGCGGGGGGGCGAGCCACCTTGAGGCCGCCCGGGTTGCCCGCTTCAAGCAGCGGGACCACAATTTCTTCCGTGGTACCGGGATAGGTAGTGCTTTCCAGCACAATGAGTTGGCCATCGTGAATGTGCGGGGCGATGGACTTGACGGTCCCGACGACGTAGCTCAGTTCGGGCTCATGGTGCTCGTTGAGCGGGGTAGGCACGCAGATAACGACCGCGTCCATGGCGACAATTTCAGAGTAGTCCGAGGTGGCGCGGAAGCCGGCCTTCTGGGCCTTCTGAATGTCGCTTGGCAGGATGCGCACAATATAGGAACCGCCGGCGTTGAGCGCGGCTACCTTGGCGGGCTCAATATCGAAGCCCGTTACCTGAAAGCGCTCCTCGCTGAAAAGCAGTGCCAGGGGCAATCCAACATAGCCCATGCCGATGATTCCGATGCGGGCTTTGCGGGTTTCCATCTTCTCTTTGAGCTCGGCCAGGGTGCTTGTCATGGCGGTGGTCATGCAGATGATTGTAAGTCCCTTCGGTGGATCAGGAACGAAGGCCGCCGTGGCAGGGGAACCGGAATGGGAACGGAATGCGGGCAGGCCCAGGCGGGCAATGGACGGCTCGTGAAGCGGAGGGTAGTATGCTTTCCGTTGTGGGCTGCCTCCGGGACCCGCAGACTTTGGTTTTGAGGAGCGATTGGTTTGGCTAGATATCTGGTTACCGGGGCAGCGGGATTCATTGGCCGCTCGATTGCGGCGGCGTTGCTGGCGCGCGGTGAGACGGTGCGCGGCATTGACAACTTTGTTACCGGCAAGCGCGAAAACCTTGTTGGGCTGGAGGCCATGGAGTTTATAGAAGGCGATCTGGCCGATCCGGCGGCCTGCGCCCGGGCCTGCGAAGGGGTTGAGATCGTTTTTCACGAGGCGGCACTGGCCTCGGTTCCGCGCTCGGTGGCCGATCCAGTGGCTACCAACGTGGCCTGTGTGGACGCGACTCTGAACCTGCTGGTGGCAGCGCGCGCGGCCGGGGTGCGCCGCGTGGTGTATGCCGGTTCCTCTTCGGCTTACGGCGATACGCCCACCCTGCCCAAGCACGAGGAGATGCTGCCCAAGCCCATCTCTCCCTATGCGGTGGCGAAACTGGCCGGCGAACACTACATGGGCGCCTTTGCGCGCGTTTACGGACTGGAGACGGTGGTTCTGCGCTATTTCAACGTCTTTGGACCGTACCAGGACCCGGCATCGCACTACTCCGGGGTGCTGGCCATCTTTTGCCGCAGGATGCTTGGCGGAGAGCAGCCTACGATTTATGGCGACGGCGAACAGAGCCGCGATTTTACCTATATCGACAATGTGGTTCATGGCAACCTGCTGGCAGCGGCCGCGGCGGCAGAGAAGGTGTCAGGGCAGATGATGAACCTGGCCACAGGTTCGCGCATCACTCTGAACCGGACCTTCGAGCTTCTGTGTGAGCTGACCGGCTATAGCGGGAAACCGGCCTACGCAGCGGAGCGCAGCGGCGATATCCGCGACTCGTTGGCCGACATTCGGCTGGCTGAGAAACTGCTCGGCTACCAGCCACAGGTGGATTTCCGGGAGGGGCTGCGGCGCACTGTGGAGTGGTATGGCGGCGGCGGCGGGGCTTGATCGGCTGCCCCCTGCAGTTGGCGTTTTCCACAGTAGGGTTTCTTCGGTGACGGAATCTATTGACGAATCGGTTGCGATCAAGCACACTGACGGTTATTTCCTCCGCAGGGTGGTTTCGATTTGAAATCCGGGGATTGCCCTGACGGAGAGTTTTGTTTTGTGTTGAGGTGCGCAACCCTTGACCGAGAATACATTTGTTCAGCGCGACCCAGGGCAGGCAGTTGCTGCCGCCGGCAAGGCTGGTTCTTCGTTGTCTTTGCGCGAGTTGTGGGAGACCGTGGCGCGCCGCCGCCGCATGGTGGGCTCGGTGCTGGGCGGTTTGCTGCTGCTCTGCCTGCTTTATTGCCTGATTGCTCCCAACCAGTATGAAGCCAGCGCCAAAGTGGCCCTGCGCACGACTCCGGCCTCGTCGTTGAGCCTGGAAGAGGCAGAGCCTTACGCTGCCGCTTCCATTCTTTCGGCCCCCTTGCAGCAGGAGACGCTGGCTAACGTCTTCCGCAGCGACCAACTGGCGTGGAGGGTGATCAGCGACCTGAAGCTCTACAAGGCGCCAGGCTTCATGGGCGATTTTGCGGAGCGCTTTCCGGGTTTTCATCCGGAGGCGCCGGCCACCGACGCCCAGGCCTGGCTGCTGGCCCGGTTTCAATGGCGTCTGCATGTGCAGTCGATGCCGCGCACGCTGCTGATTCAGATTCGTTTCCGGTCGCGGGATGCGGCGCTGTCGGCTGCCGTGGTCAATGGGCTGATTCGCGCCTATCGCCAGCAGGACAGCGAATCGCGGATGCAGGCCACGACGGAAGCTTCGGCCTGGCTGGGGAGCCAGTTGAAGGATCTAAAAGGCCGCACCGAGCAGGATGAACAGCGGCTGGCCGCGTTCCAGGCCGAGCACGGAATTCTGAGCACGCCGGAGACTCTGGCCAACGGACAGCAGGGCGAGACGCAACACATCTCTGCTTTGCTTGAGATTGACGAGTTGGGCCGCCAGCAGGTGGCAGCCACTGCCGATCGCATTTTGCGCGAGGCCGAGTACCGGGCGGCCTCGCAGGGCGATCCGGAGCTGGTTGTGGCTTCCGATCCTCACTTGCAGGCCGAATATGGCAATTCGGTGACCGCGCTGCTGGAGCAGATTCACGCCCGGCACAGCGAACTGGAACTGGAAGAGGCGCAACTGAAGATCGATCACGGGCCGAACTTTCCCCGCGCGGTTGAGATTCGCGGGCAGTTGGCGGATCTGGATCGGCAGGTGCAAGCGGAAGACGCCAAGCTGGTTGAGCGTTTTCGCGATGCCTGGAAGACCGCCCAGGACCGCGAGCAGCTGGTGCGCAAGAGTCTGGACGAACGCACCGGCGAAGGCATGAAGCTGAACCAGGCGGCCACCCAGTATGCGGTGATGCGCCAGGAGGCCAACTCCAGCCACGAAATCTACATGCGGGTGATGGAGAAGGTGGAAGAAGCGGGGTTGGCCGCGGGCATTCATGGGGCAGGGATTTCAGTGGTGGATGCCGCGCTGCCGCCGGTGAAGCCGGTGGCTCCCGACCTGCCGCTTTATATGGCCATCACGCTGTTTGCCGGCCTATGGCTGGCCGTGGGAGGTGCGCTCTTGCTGGAATCGATTCATCCCTCCGCGATTCGTGGGGCGGTTGGACTGCTTGCCGTGGTTTTGGCGGGCACGGCGGCCCGTGCGCAGGCGCCTACCCCGAATCTGGACGGTCTGCCAACCGGCGTGGCGCGTATTCCGCTTACGGTTGAGACCAAGGCTGCGCCGGTGCCGCAGGATTCTCCCGCGGTATGGAATGGTGCGCCAGGCGCCAGCCAGGCCGGCATGCCGCTGATGGCTACAACGCAAGCCAATATGCCTATGCCGGCACCCATCGGCCCGGGCGACTTTCTTGAAGTGTGCGAGTACCGTACGCCGGAGTTTCGTTCCGCGGTGCGTGTCTCTGCCACCGGAACCGTAATGCTGCCCATGGTGAGGGAAGTGAAGGTGGGTGGCATGGACGAATGGTCTGCTGCACGGTCTATTGAGGCCGCACTGGTTGCGCAGGGCATGCTGCTGCATCCCCAGGTCTCGGTGCTGGTGACGGCCTATGCGGGGCAGGACGTGAGCGTGCTGGGCGAGGTGGCGCGGCCTGGTGTTTATCCCTACACCGTGCACCATCGGCTGCTGGACGTGATTTCGGCTGCGTCAGGTCTCTCGCAGAATGCCGGCCGGCTGGTGAATGTCTTTCATCGCGGCGATCCCAATACGCCGCACGCGGTGGTGCTCGACCCCAGTGGCACCGACTCGGCCACCGATCACAATCCGGAGCTTGCCCCCGGCGACACGGTCCAGGTGAGCCGCGCTGGGCTGGTCTACGTGATTGGCGATGTGGTGAGGCCAGGCGGCTTTCCCGTGGATCCTGCGCAGGGGCTCACCATTGTGCAGGCGTTGTCGCTGGCCTGGGGGCCGACGCAGAACGCTGCCGCCAACCGGGCGCTGCTGATACGCGAGCAGAAAGGCGGGCGCACCCTGACTACGCTTAACCTGAAACGGCTGCTGCATGGGCAGGAGCCGGACCAGCCGGTGCATGACCGCGACATTCTCTTCGTACCGGACTCAATGGCGAAAAACCTGATCAACCGGACCGTGGAGTCGGCCATTCAATCGGCGGTCGGCGTCAGCATCTACTCAGCGCTGGTTTACTCGCAGAGGTATTAGGCGTGCGCAGAATTGCCCGGGGCCTGCTGCTGGTCTTCGCTTTCACCATTCCCTGGGAGTACTCCCTTGACCTGGGCGAGCCGCTTGGCAACGTCGCCCGGGTTGCAGGGTTGCTGCTTCTGCTGGTTGCTGTTCCCGCCGTCTTTGAGGGCGGCCGGCTGCGCAGTCCGGGTGCGATGCAGTGGCTGGTGCTGGCGCTTTATCTCTGGCTCTGTTGCTCCTACTTCTGGACCATCGATGCAGTAGCTACGCTGGAGAAGCTGCGCGGCACGTTCCAGGAGATGATGGTGGTGTGGCTGGTATGGGAGTTTGCCGAGAGCCCCGGCGATCTGCGGAATCTGCTGCGCGTCACGGTAGCCGGCTCGTGGGTGCTGGCCGGGCTCACCCTGGCCGATTTTGCTTCGCCGGCCGCGGTTGCCGCCGGACAGATCCGCTTTGCGGCTACCGGCCAGGACCCCAACGATGTGGCGCGGTTTCTCGATTTGGGTTTTCCCATGGCGGCGCTGCTCTTTGACGGGGAACGAAGCTGGCCGGGCAAAGTTCTGGCGGCCGGCTACCTTCCCCTGGGTCTGGTTGCCGTGCTGCTTACTGCTTCGCGCGGAGGTTTTCTGGCGGCGACCGTGGCCCTGGCAGGCTGCGGCATTCTGCTGGCACGCGGCCACGGGCGCAGGGTGCTCGCCGGAGTCTTCGTGTTGCCTGCGATTGGGTTGGGCATCTGGTTTGCAGCGCCGCATGAGACGCTTGAGCGGCTGACCACGATCTCAGAGCAGTTGCGCAGCGGCAACCTGAATCAACGCTGGAATATTTGGGATGCGGGCTGGCATGCCTTTGTGCAGGCGCCGCTGTTGGGCCGCGGCGCGGGCGCGTTTACGGTTGCGGCGGGCACGGCGCCCGTCGATACGGCGCACAACACGGCCCTCTCGATCCTGGTTGAAGCGGGACTTTGCGGCCTCTGCCTGGCGCTGGTGATTCTGGTGCTTGCTGTGCGCGCTGTGATGCGGACGCAGGGACCGTTACGAATTGCGGTGGCCACGGCGCTTGCGGTGTGGGTGATCACTTCATTGGTAGCAACGGTGGAGGAAAGCCGCACCACCTGGCTGCTGTTTGCATTGATCGCCCTGGCCGGGCGGCTGGCAATGGAGGAGCCGGAGGGGCTTGATGCGTGTTTCCCGGAAGGCGCGCATGGTGCTGAGTTTGCGATCCCTTCCACCACTGTCCTGTAGAGAGGCTAAACGAGTCCGCCGATATGTTCTCTATTGCCCAAATCTCGCGGCTCTTCAAAGGCTCGAGCGTCAATCGGCAGGTCTTTCGCGCCGCTGTGTCGGTCTCTGGCGCGGCGCTTCTGGTCAAGATTGTCGCCACCCTCAAGGAGTTCACCGTCGCAGGCGTCTACGGCCGCTCTGACGCCATGGACGCGTTTCTTGCCGCTGCGCTGATTCCCAGCCTGCTGATCAACCTGATCTCAGAATCGATGAACCAGGCGCTGGTGCCGACGTTGATCCGGGTCAGGGAGCACGAGGGACCCGATCGCGCACAAAAGCTGTTGTCGAGTTCGATGCTGTGGATGTGCCTGCTGCTCACCGCGGCATCGGTCCTGATGGCTTTGGGAGCGCGCGGATTCTTTCCGCTGATTGCCTCGCATTTTCCGCCCGCAAAACTCGATCTCTCGATACGGCTCTTCTATGGCCTGCTGCCGGTGGTGCTGATCACCGGCATTGCCACCAACTGCACGGCGGTGCTGAATACTTTTGACCGTTTTGCCTGGCCTGCACTGGCTCCGGTAGTGACGCCGGTGGCGATCATGGCGGGCGCGCTGCTGCTGGCGCCGCGCGTCGGAATCTGGGCCATGGTCTACTCCACGCTGGCCGGCGCGCTCATCCATGCTGCGGCGGTGTCCTGGATGATGGACGCGCATGGCTACCGCTTCAGCCTGCGCTGGCACGGCATGACTGAGGCTACCCGCGAAGTGGCAGGCCAATACGGTCCAGTGCTGCTGAGCAGTGTTGTGGCTTCCGGCGGGTTGCTTGTCGACCAGTCGATGGCGGCCATGCTTCCGGCCGGCAGTGTCTCGGCACTGGCCTATGCGAACCGTTTTGTCAGCGTGGTGCTCACCTTGCTGGCTGGGGCGGTCTCGACCGCCGTCACGCCTTACTTCTCGCGCATGATCGCCAACGGCGACTGGGCCGGATGCCGGCACACTTTGCGCACCTGGGTGCGGCTGATGGCGCTGGTCTCGGCGCCGATCGCCGCGGTGCTGATTGTTGGCGCGCACCTGCTGATTCGCCTCACCTTTCAGCACGGCGCCTTCAAGCCTCAAGACACCGCCGTGGTGACCCCGGTGCTGGCCATGTACGCGCTGCAGATTCCGTTTTTTGCCTCCAGCCGCGTCTTCTACCGGTTTCTCGTGGCCATGCGCCGCACTGACCTGATCTTCTATTGCGGGCTGCTCAACCTGGGCCTCGACATTGTGTTGAACCTGGTGTTGATGCGCTGGTTCGGCGTGGCTGGGATTGCGCTGGCCACCTCGTTGTGGACGGTGAGCTCGTTCCTCTTTCTCTGCTACTGGACCTGGAAGCTGCTGCCCAAGGCTTCCTCAGGCGAGGCCGCCGCATGAGGATCAAGCCTGCGCAATACCTGCTTCTCTTTGACGATCTTTGCCCCACCATGCGGCGGGCACGGTGGCAGCGGCTTGTAGAGTTGATCGGCGAGTTCCGCATCCGGCCGATCCTTGCCGTGATTCCGGACAACCATGATCCGGCACTCGCGGTGGAGGAGCCGGACCCTGAGTTCTGGCGCAAGATGCGCGACCTGGAGGCTGCGGGTGCAGCCATCGGCCTGCATGGCTACCGGCATCAGTGCGCGAGCCGCGGGCGAAGCCTGGTGCCGCTGGAGAGGGTGTCAGAGTTTGCAGGCGTGGCCGAGGAGACGCAGAGGCTATGGATTCGCGCGGGCCTTGAGATTCTTCGCAGCCGGGGCCTCACCCCGAAGGTCTGGGTTGCCCCACGCCACGGCCTCGACCGTGTGACTCTCCGGGCGCTGCACGAGGAAGGAATTGGAATTCTCTCCGATGGATTTGCGCGGGTTCCCTTCACGCGGGAGGGGCTGACGTGGATTCCACAGCAGATTTGGTCGCCGGTGGAGAAATCTGGAGGGCTTTGGACGATCTGCGTGCATCCAGGGACCATCTCGGAGGAACGGTTCGGGCAGTTACGGCAGTTTCTGGCCGGGCACGCCGCGCAGTTCACCTCAGTGGATCGGGTACTGGCTGAATTCCAACCCTGCGAATTGGAACTCAGCGAGCGGCTTTATGCGGCTTGGGCGCTTTGGCGGCGGCGAGGTTCGCGTCTTCGCAGGCGGGTGATGCGGGGCTGATTTCGGGCGGCTGCTGGCCCGGCATGGCTGGGCAGGCTCTTCGGCCCCAGCGCCGGGGCGTTGGATTCTGCTTGAGCAACACCGCGTAAAGCGCTTCCCAGCGGTCAAGGGCCGCCTCAAGGCTGAACTGCTCGATGACGCGCTGCCGCGCGCGCTGGCCCATTGCAGCTCGCTCTTCGACGGGAATACACATCAACCCGGCCATTGCGTCGTTCAGCGCGCGGATGCTGCCCGGCTCGGCCAGAAAGCCGGTCTGGGCATGGACGATGGCCTCGCGGGTGCCGGGGACATCGGTCGCCACAGCCGGCAAGGCGCAAGCGGCAGCCTCGAGCACGGCCATCGGCAGGCCCTCCCAGCGAGAGGAGAGAATGAAACCATCGGCGGCCTGCATCCAGGGGCGCAATTCGGGCTCGAAGCCGAGAAACTGGACGCGCTCGTTCAGGCCCAACTGCATCGCCAGACGGTGCAACTCGCCGTGCAGCGGCCCGCTGCCTGCAATCACCAGGCGTGGCTGGTGCGGGAGTTGCGCGAAGGCCTTGAGCAGCGCCGGATAGTCCTTCACCGGCTCAAGCCGCCCAGCCGCAAGCCAAAGGAACTCATCCACGATGCCGAGTTCGCGGCGCAGCGCAATGCGGCCTTCAGGGTCTGGCCGCCATGCGGTGACATCCACGCCGTTGGGCAGGACGATGAGTTTCGGGACAGAAGCCATGTGCGCGGCCAGATGGACCTCAGCAACGGCATTGCTCACCGCGGTTACTGTGTCTGCGAGCCAGTTGCTCCAGCGATAGCCCAGGCGGCGGCCCAGTGTGCCCGTGGAGGAGCTGTGCAGGCGGTCCACAACTACACGCACTGGCATCGCCAGCCGTGACCAGCGGGCGAGCCAGGCCGCGTGGGGCAGGTGAGCGTGGAGGACGTCAGGCGACTCGCGCTTGAGCCAGCGGTGGAAGCGCAGCCATCCGCGCGGATCGACCAGCCCTTTGCGCATCTGAAGCGAGACAAAACCCACGCCGGCGGCGTTCAGCTCCGAGGCGGCGCTGTCCCCTGAGCCTGTGAGCGCCACTACGGTGACCCGCCAGCGGCGCCGGACCAGCCCCTTGGCCAGCAGCATCAACTGCCGCTCCGCGCCGCCGATGCGGTCAAGGCCGGGAATGATGAAAGCGATGCGGCTCACGCTTGCCGCTCCCGCACTGCGCTCTCGATCAACTGTTCGTAAGCTGGAATGGCACGCTGCAAACTGAACTGCTCAACAAACGGATGCGGGAAGCGTTGGCCGGGGCTGAGGGCAACAAGGGCGGCGAGAAGGGAATCAGCCAGCGCTTCGGCGGAGACTTCGGCCGCGAGCCAGGCTCCGGGTTGGCCTCGGAGCAGGTCCAGCACTCCACCCGAAGCTGGCGTTGCAACCAGAGGCAGACCTGCTGCTGCCGCTTCAAGCAGGGCATTGGGCAGTCCCTCGTGACGCGAGGAGAGGGCAAACAGGGTTGTGCCGGCAAAAAAGGCCGAAGGTCGATCGACATGGCCCACGAAACGAACTGCATCGCGCAGGCTGAGATCAACGGCAAGCATCTTCAATGGGTCTTCCTCAGGGCCGGCTCCGGCAATTGTAAGGTCGGCGTTTGGGTAGCTGCCACGGACCAGGAGCAACGCCCGGATCAGGAGGTCAAAGCCCTTCACCTTTGCCAGGCGGCCTATCGCCAGCAAATGAGGCCCGGGGCCTGGCGAGGTGGCAGGGATTGATCGGCGAATCGCTTCGATATCGACAGGATTGGGCAGCACGGCCAACCGCACCTTGGAGATACCGGCAAGTTGGGCAAGATCGTCGGCCATGGCCTGGGATTGGCAGATGACGCGGTCTGCGCGGGGATAGAGCAGCCGGTAGGCCAGCCGGGTGTAGAAGGGGAGATCGCCAAAGGCCAGCGCAGCAGAGGCGGTTCCGTTTTGTCGCACCAGCACGGCGGTTTTTCTGGGGAAGAGCGGCCGGAGAAGCAACAAAAGGAAGTTGAGATGCGCCATTCCCGAGAGGATCACGTCGGGATGGAGCCGGTGAATCAATCGCAGCAGTGAGAATGCGGCACCCCGGACGCGGCGAGCACCCAATGTGTGGATGGTGACCGAGGGTGGCAAGTACCCGGCGGGAGCAGTCCCTTGTGTGACCAGTCCCAAATGTACGTCAAACCGCTCCTGGCCCAGGCCCATCGCCACCAGCGCTGCTACCTGCCCTGCGCCGCCGCCGCCGAGATGCGGGATCAGCAGTAGAACTCGTAAGCGCGGATTCGCAGGCATTTGGAATACCTTGGAGATTGCACCGAGTATAGAGCAATCGCATTGCTTCCTCTGCGGCTACAGTCGATTTATCCTGAAAACATTTTCTTCTTGACATATTATATGGAACTAATATTTCCTAAAAGTACTGAATCTCTCATCTCCAGCAGGCGACCGCGCTTAAGGGGTCACCTCTGCGTTGTCACGAGGGGAGCGGCTGAGGCGGAGAACGGGTGAGGACGCGCCAGGGCACAAAGTTGTCCGGCAGGCGTCTGGTCTTGGGTTTCCGGAACCGCCGAGCACGACTCCCTATGCGTCTCCGATCAGGGTTTTTATCGGGACGCGAAGGTCCTTTAATGGGAGGACTCGTGTTCAACCGCGGAACGAACGTTACAGATGCTGGTTCTCTGCCTTCATACTTCATTGCGCACAACCCATTTTCAGCTTCAGCCCCTCACCCAGTTCAGCCATCTGGTTCGCCCCGCAGGCCGCACATCGTCGTTGGGTTTACCAGCGCGCAGACCTGCCTGGTGCTCGGCAGCCGCTTGCGCGCTCTACGCGATGCGGGATTTCGAGTCACGCTGGTCTCAAGTCCCGGCGAGTTGTTCACCCGCAAGGCTGCTTTGGAGGGGGTGGAATCGATCTCCATTCCCATGCGGCGGGAGATCTCGCCTTTCGCCGATCTCGTATCGCTGCTGCGCATGTGCTGGATGCTCTACCGGCTCAAGCCGGAGATGACGGAGTTCAGTACGCCCAAAGCCGGCCTGTTGGGCGCAGTTGCTGCCCGCCTTTGCGGTGTGCCTGTGCGCGTCTACATGTTGCGCGGACTCAAGCTGGAGACCAGCGCCGGACTCAAGCGCCGCATTCTGCTGGCTGCCGAAAAGCTGGCTTCTGCCTGTTCTCATGCCGTCGTGTGCAATAGCGAGAGTCTGCGGAACCAGGCGCTCGCACTGGGCTTGGCGCCGAAGAGCAAATTGCATTTGCTGGGCAGCGGCAGCAGCAACGGTGTGGATGTGGAGCGGTTTCGGCCTGGACCGAGCAACCTGCGCCAGCTTCTCGGCCTTCCGCTCGATGCGCCGGTGGTGGGTTTTGTCGGCCGGATGACTCGCGACAAAGGCCTGCCGGAGCTGGTTCAAGCCTTCGATGCCATTCTGGCAGCGGAACCGGAGGCTCAACTGCTTCTGGTGGGCTGGTTTGACGCTGCAGACGATGCACTCGACGCCGACTTGCGTTGTCGAATCCGGAGTCACCCACGGATTCACATGACTGGATTCGTCGCCGATGCGGCGCCGTACTACCGTGTCATGGACGTAATGGTCCTGCCCACCTGGCGGGAAGGGTTTCCCAATGTCGTTCTGGAGGCCGCAGCCAGCGGGATTCCCGTTGTGACCACCCTGTCCACCGGGTCCCGCGATGCCGTAGTGCCAGGGGTGACCGGGTTGCTGGTCCCTCCCGGCCATCCTGCTTCCATCTGCAAGGCTGTGCTGCAATTGCTGCGCGATCCCGAAGGGCGTCAGCGCATGGGCATCGCGGCGCGTGCCTGGGTTCTTGAAAACTATGTCAATGGCCGCGTCCTTGGCCTCGCAGTGCGCTACTACAAAGGCCTGCTTGAGGGGAATCGGCCAGGAGAAGCAAGAGCCATCCCGGTGCCCGTGGATTCCGTACTCAACCCGATTTGAGCCAGGCTCACTTTGTCTGGAGCCTGGGTGCGCTCACTGTGGCGGCTTGTGGAGAAGTTGGAACGCGCGCCGTCGTGGTTTTCGCTTCAGGGTTGCTGTACGAAGGCATTGCCGGACGCGGTGGTCTGCACAGGCGGCGCCTGCAAGGTATGCGCTCCCGCCTCGGCTGCGCGCAAGACGTCGTTCGGAACGATGCCGAGCACCAGCGTGGCCGCCACAGCGAGCAGCAGGGCAGCGCCGACCGCTATGCCCACTTGGGGCGTGGGAATTGCGGCATCGCCCTCATCGGCGGCCTTGCGCTGCGCGGCTGCCAGAGCCAAACGCAGGTAGTACGCTGCCGCCAAACCGGAGTTGAGCAGGCCGATGACGGCGAGCCAGACCGCGCCGCCGCCCACCGCTGCTGAAAATGAGTAGAACTTGCCGAAAAAGCCGCCGGTGAAGGGAATGCCCACCAGCGAGACCAGGAAGAAGATCAGCAAACTGCCGAGCAAAGGAGAGCGGTAGATGAGTCCGCGAAAGTCCTCGACCAGGGGGCGCTGCTCGTCGTAGCCGCTGGCCAGGGTGACCACGGCAAAGATGCCTACGTTCATTGCCGCATAGGCTGCGGTGTAAAAGCTTGCGGCGGCAATCCCGCTGGAGCCGAGGCCGGCAAAGGCGGCCAGCAGATAACCGGCATGGGCAATCGAGGAGTAGGCCAGCATACGCTTCACGTTCTGCTGGCGCAGCGCGGCCAGGTTGCCCACGGTCATGGAGAGCACGGCGACCACCCACAACAGAGGCAACCAGGTGGCGTGGAGCGAGGGGAACATCTCATAGACCACGCGGAGCAGAAGCGCGAAGGCTGCCGCCTTGGGCGCGGTGGACATGAGAGCGACTACCGGGGAAGGCGCGCCTTCATACACGTCTGGCGTCCACACATGGAAGGGCGCGGCCGACACCTTGAAGAGGATTCCGACCAACATCAGCGCCAGGGCAGCGAGCACAAAGCCGTGGTTTTCAGCTGTTGGCGCCAGGCGGGCAATCTCATAGACCTGCGTGGTGCCGGTGGCGCCAAAGATCAGGGCTATGCCATAGAGCAGGAAGCCGGTGGCAAAAGAGCCGAGCAGGAAATACTTGATGGCCGCCTCGGGGCCACGGGCCGTGTCTTTACGATAGCCGGCCAGAACGTAAGTGGCGATCGAAGAGATTTCCAGAGAGATGAAGACCAGCAGCAATTCGACGGCGCCGGTGAGCAGGCACATGCCGACCGAGCCGAAGACGATGAGAGCGTAGAACTCTCCCTGGTGATGGCTGTTCTCGGGCAGGGTGTCCATGGAGAGCAGCAGCGCAACCAGCACGATGCCGCAGATGAGCACATGGAAGAAGACGGTGAAGGGGCTGGTCTCGACGGTCCCATAGAAGCCGGTACCTACCGGGAGGGAGAGCTGCCAAAGGCTAGCCCACAGAGCGAACGTAGTTCCGATTGCACCCACCCAGCCGAGCGAACGGCGGGCAACGCCTGACGGCAGCGAAGCATCGGTGAGCATGATGGCTACGCCGGTCAGGGTGAGGATGACCTCGGGAAGGATTCGGAAGATATCGGGAACGGAATTCACCGCGGGCCCTCCCCTAAGGACGGAATCGACATCGATGGCAGAACCAGAACGTTGGCGGGCGAGGCTTGCGATTGTTTGAGCGGCGGCGGATGCACGCCGGTTTGAATCGCGGCCAGCCAGAAGGAAGGCGCCAGGCCCATGACCAGCATGAGGACGGCGAGCGGGGCGAGCACGGCCAATTGGCCAGGGTGCAGGTCATTGCCGGGACGGGAGGCAGTGAGCGGGCTCTCAGGCCCGTAGAAGATGCGCTGGACCAGCCAGAGCATGTAGGCTGCGCCGAGGATTACGCCCAACGCGGCGGCGATCGTCCAACTGCGGCTGACGCCGGTAAAGGTGCTGGAGAGAATGATGAACTCGCCGACAAAGCCACCCAGCATGGGCAGGCCGATCATTCCGAGTGTGGCAATGACAAAAAGGGTTGCCGTGTTTGGCAGTTTCGCGGCCAGGCCGCCATAGGCGTTGATCTGGCTGGTTGAATACTGGTCGTAGAGCAGGCCCAGCAGCAGGAACAGAGCGGCATCTACAACGCCGTGGTTGAGGATCTGATAGACCGCGCCCTCCCAGCCGGTGAGGGTCAGGCCGTAGATGGCGAGGGTGATCAGGCTCAGGTGGCTGAGAGCCGCGAAGGCCATCAAGCGCCAGAAGTCGCGCTGCACGAGGGCCAGACAGGCTCCGTAGAGGATGCCGATGACGGCCAGGCCGATGAGAGTTGGCGCCACGGCTCGTGCCTGCACGGGGAAGAGCCCTATATGGAAGCGCAGCATAGAGTAGAGACCGAGCTTCCCGGCCACCACCATGGCCAGGGCTACCGGGGCTTCGCTGAAGGTGTCGCTCAGCCATCCGTGAAGAGGGAAGACGGGGACCTTGACGGCGAAGGCGAGCAGGAATGCCAGAGCTACCCAGCACAGTGCACTGGCTGAGAAGGAGCCGTGGCTGATGAGAATCTGGAGGGTGACGAAGTCGAAGCTGCCGGTTTGGGCATAGAGCCAGAGCAGAGCAACCAGCAGGGGCGCGGAAGGAATGAAGGTGAAGAGGAAGAACTTGAGCGCGGCCCTGGGGCCGTCTTTGCGGCCATACATGGCGATGAGGATGGCCATGGGCACCAGCGAGAGTTCCCAGAAGCCGTAGTAGAGCATCAAGTCGAGCGAGACGAAGACGCCGAACATGGCGGTCTGCTGAAGCAGGAAGAGCGCGTAGAAGACCTTGCGGCGTTCCTTGATGGTGTTCCAACTGGCTACGATGCCGATGGGCGCCAGCAACCCGGCGAGGACGACCAGCCATAGGCTGAGGCCATCCACGCCAACGTGGTAATGAATGGCCGGGCTTTCGATCCAGGGGCGATTGACTTCAAACTGAAATCCGCCCTGGCCGAGGACGAAGTGCGCGGGCAGGTGAAGCGTGAGGCCGAAGGTGACCAGCGCCGTGAGCAGGGCGATCCAGTTGGGCAGCTTGGCGCGGTCGGGCGCAATGGCAACCAGCAGCGCCCCGGCCAGCGGAACCAGCAGAATCAGCGTGAGAATCGAGTTGTTGATTTCGTTCATTTAGTGTCCCGCCACGCCGAAGTGAATGATTGAGAGACTTGCAAGCACCGTGGCCCACGGAACCAGCACGTAAAGCAGCAGCGCGGCTGCGCCGGCTGCCAGCCACGCCGCATAGGAGCGCAGATTGCCGGACTGCCAGCGTTGCAGGATGGCCCCGCTGAGCATTGCAATACCGCCCAGCAGCCAGGCCAGCCCGCCCAGGATGGCCACATCCACGACCCATTCCAGGATGAACTTGGACAGCGCGAGGAGCGGCCTGACGATGGTGGCGCCGTAGAACTCGTCGACGTAGTATTTGTTGGCCAGCAGTTTGTAGCCAGCTGGATAAGCCGCCGCCAGGTCTGCCGCAGCGGTTGGGCGTTGGCGGTAGAGCCGGTCAGCGACGAACCAGCCAAGCAGCGCAACACCCATAGCCACCAGACCAAGGATGAGTTCAAGGTGTCCTGCAGCCTCTGCCGGCCGCGCGCCTGTGGCAGGCGCCAGGTAGGCGCTGAAGCGCTCGATGCCGATCCAGCCGCCGCAGATGGAGAGCAGCGCGAGAATCACCAGCGGGCCGAGCATGCTGAGCGGGGTTGCGTGATGGTGACCGACTTCGCTGCGCGGCTTGCCGAGAAACGCCAGATACCAGAGCCGGAACATGTAGAAGGAGGTCAACAGCGCGGTCACGAGGCCGACGGCCCATAGGGCTTTGCCGCTCGGGCCTTGTTGGAAGGCTGCGTAGAGAATCGCGTCTTTAGAGAAGAATCCGGCGAAAGGGAAGAATCCGGCGATGGCCAGAACACCCACGGTAGTGACGGCAAAGGTGACTGGGAGTTTTCTCCATAGGCCGCCCATCTTGCGCAGGTCCTGCTCACCGCCCATGCCGTGAATTACCGAGCCCGCAGCCAGGAAGAGCAGCGCCTTGAAGAAGGCATGCGTGACCAGATGGAAGATGCCTGCCGAGTAGGCGGCAACACCACAGGCGAGAAACATGTAGCCGAGCTGCGAGATGGTGGAGTAGGCCAGAACGCGCTTGATGTCGTTCTGCACCAGGCCGATGGTGGCGGCGAACAGGGCCGTGGCCGCGCCGACAACGGCAACTACGCCCAGCGCGAAAGGCGAGCGGTCAAAGAGAACGTGGGTGCGGGCGACCATATAGACGCCGGCAGTGACCATGGTGGCTGCATGGATGAGCGCGGAGACCGGGGTGGGGCCTTCCATCGCGTCAGGCAACCAGATATAAAGCGGCAACTGCGCGCTTTTGCCGGTTGCACCCAAGAGCAGGCAGAGCGCGATGACGGTGAGAACGCCGCCCTGCCAAGCGGGGTTGAGGGCTAGCTGCGCGCCGATTCCGTCAAAGCTGAGCGTGCCGAAGTTGGCGAGCAGCAGGAACATGCCGATGAGGAAGCCAAAATCGCCGATGCGGTTGACGATGAAGGCCTTCTTGCCTGCATCTGCGGCGGACTTCTTCTGGAAGTAGAAGCCGATGAGGAGGTAGGATGCGAGGCCCACACCTTCCCAACCGACAAACATCACCAGCGCGTTGCCGGCGAGAACCAGCACCGTCATGAAGAAGAGGAAGAGGTTGAGGAAGCTGAAGTAGCGGGCGTAGCCCTCGTCGTCGTGCATGTAGCCGACGGAGTAGACGTGAATCAGGAAGCCCACGCCGGTGACCACCAGCAACATGACCAGCGAAAGCTGATCGAGAATCAGGCTGAAATCCACATGCAGCGTGGCGATGTTGATCCAGGGATTCGGGCAGATCTCGGCAAGGGGCAGCAGCGCCGGATTTGCCTGCGAGAGCAGCCAGGCATTGGCGACAGCGGCAAAGGCAACAAGCGGCGCCAGCAAGGCCACGGTGGTAACCAGGAACTTGGGCAGCCGGCGGCCGAGCAACCCGTTGAACAGGAAGCCAGCGAAGGGCGCGAGCGGAATCAGCCAGAGATGGAGGTATGCGTTCATAGTTTCATCAGGTCGATTCGGTCGACGGCCAGGGTAGCGCGGGCGCGGAAGACGGCAATAATGATGGCCAGACCCACGGCAGCTTCAGCCGCGGCCACCATCATCACGAAGAAGACGAAGATTTGACCCTTCACCTCGTGCCACTGGTGAGCGAAGGTCACAAACGAAAGATTCACAGCGTTGAGCATCAGCTCAATGGACATGAAGACGGTGATCAGGTTGCGCTTGATGAGGAATCCGACGACGCCGAGCGCGAACAGAACGGCGCTCAACAGCAGATACCAGCTGAGCGGAACCTCCTGCTGAAGCAACTGTGTGGTGGTGGGGTTCACTGTTCGCCGGTCCTTTCTGACTTGCCCTCGGGATCTCCGTGGCCGTGACGGGCCAGCGCGACTGCGCCGAGAATGGCGATGAGGATGAGCACCGAGGTGACCTCAAAGGGAAGCAGCAGCTTGGTAAAGAGCACCGAGCTCAGATCTTCAGTGGAGGTGATGCCCGCGCTCAAGTCGGCGGTTCCGAGTCCCTGCGCATGCAGGATGACGGTGGCCACGACGGCAAGAATTACGGCAACCGCGGGAAAGCCCACAACCCGTGCCGAGCGGCTGCCCAGGGTGCGCTCTTCGCGGCCGGCATTCAACAGCATCACCACAAAGGTGAACAGCACCATGATGGCGCCGCCATAGACAATGACCTGCGCAGCAGCCAAAAACTCGGCACCCAGCAACAGGTAAAGCACGGCCAGCGAGGTCATCACAACAATCAGCGACAAGGCGCTGTTGATGGGATGTGTCTGGAGCAGGAGGTTAATGGCTCCGGCCAGGCAGATTCCGGCAAACACGATAAACAGGATCAGGTGCATCGTTCCATCACGTTCGGGCAAAATGCAGGCTCAAACAAACCGGCAGGTTGAAGGGTTGGTTCCAGGGAGCAGACGCTCAGGCTCCCAAAAATCCTTCCCGATTGTAAATCAGTGGTAGGCAAGCCAGAGGCTTGTCGCCACAATGTTGAGGATGGCCAGCGGCATGAGAATGCGCCATCCGAATCTCATCAGTTGGTCATAGCGGAAGCGGGGCAGTGTGCCGCGCACCCACACGTAAAGAAAGAGGAAACAGAAGACCTTGGCCACAAACCAGAAGATGGGAAACAGGGCGTGGGCGAGAATGCTCTGGGGCGGGTCGATGAGTTTGCCGAAGGGGCTGGTCCATCCGCCAAAGAACAGCAGGGTGGCCACACAGCCCACGTTGATCATGTTGCCGTACTCGGCCATGAAGAACATGGCGAACTTCATGGAGCTGTACTCGGTGTGATATCCGCCGGTCAGCTCGCTCTCTGCTTCGGGCAGATCGAACGGCGACCGGTTGGTCTCAGCAAAGGCCGCCATCAAGTAGATGAAGAAGGCCACGAACTGAAAACCGCCAAAGATGTTCCAGGTGACGATGCCCTTCTCGGCCTGCTTCTCCACAATGAGCCGCAGGTTGAAGGTACCCGATTGGAGCACGACGCCCACCAGCGAGAGGCCCAGGGCCAGTTCATAGCTGATCAACTGCGCCGAAGAGCGCAGGGAGCCAAGGAGCGAATACTTGTTGTTGGACGACCAGCCGGCGAGCGCAATGCCGTAGACGCCCATCGAGGTGATGCCCAGAATGACCAGCAGGCCGATGTTGACGTTGGCAATCTCAAACAGGTCAACCCCGCCCGGGCCTACTTTGGGTTCGCCAAAGGGCACAACGCCGATGGTGATGAGAGCGCAGCCCAGGGCCAGGATGGGCGCGAGCAGATAAAGCGGCCGGTACACGCCGGCAGGAATGAAGTCTTCTTTCAAGAAAGACTTGGCTCCATCGACCAGCGGCTGCAGCAGGCCGAAGGGGCCAACGCGATTGGGTCCCCAGCGGTTCTGGATGCGGCCCACCAACTTGCGCTCCAGCAGCACCGTATAGGCGATGCCCAACAGCATCACCACCGTCACCACGGCAACCTTGAGCACGCTCCACAGCAACAACTGCAAAATCGTCACTTGCCCTCAACCTCTTCCCATCAAGCTGGAACTCCGAGAATCAGCAAACCCCTTCAACAATTAATCCGCCGCGGTCTCCGCAACTTCCCTCGTCTGATGCGCTTCAAGCTCTTTGAGCGCCGGACTGTAACGCCCCAGCGACCCGGAACTGAATAACCCGTCGTGCGCCGGAGCCACAAGGTCCGGCTGCTTCCAATCCTTTGCGTTGAGCGACGAGACGGGAACAAATCCCGGCTCGGTCGGCACATCGCTGCCGCCGAAGAGACTGGTTCGGTCGAGCGTATAGCCGGGAACCAGCCGGGCAATCTCATCGAGTACGGCAAGCGGATCGAAGGGACTGAGCTTCGGCTCCAGATTGTTGGCGGCGAGCCAGAGTGCGTGGCGATCGGCCTCGCCGGCGCTGGCTCCACGCGACTGGCCCAGATCGGCGGTTGTGCCGCCCTTGCCAAAAGGAACCAGCGCTTTCACATCCGCGCCCATGGCCCCTGCCAGCCGGACCAGGATTTCAAAATCGGTTTTCACTCCGGCGCGATCAGCGGCCTTGCGGGCCAGTTGCACGTCGCCGTAGGCGTTGGTCACGGTGCCGGTTTTCTCGTAGAGGCTGGCGGCCGGTAGCACAACGTCTGCCAGCGCCGCGGTCTCGGTGAGGAAGATGTCCTGCACGATGACGAATGTATTCTTCAAAGTCGCAGGGTCTACGCTGCGTTCGGCTACCGGGTTGGCGCCAACGACGAGCAGTGCGCCCAGTTCTCCATTGGCGGCTGCGGCAAAAATCTCCGTCTGGTTCCTGCCGGCGGTTGCGGGTAGACCGGGATACTCGGCGGCAAAAGCGCCGGGAGTGGCCACTGGCACGTAGCCGGGCAGCAGATCGGGCAGCAGGCCCATGTCGGCAGCGCCACGCGAGTTGGCATGGTCGCCGAGAAAGGCAAAGCGCACGTTGCCGCGTTTCAGGCCCCAGGCCACCAGCGATGCCAGCTGCGCGCCGCGATACTCATGGCCGAAGACGACCAGCAGAGATTCCTCGGCAAGAACTGCTTTGCTGAAATCGGAGTTGCTGCTTTCGAGATACTCGGCCAGTTGTGTGTAGCCATCTTGCGGCAGGAGCAGTGCGGCTTTGGCCTGGCGTTCAAGCTTGATCTTCGTGGTGTTGGCAATGTAGAGGCGGGCGCGATTCAGGCGCACATTGGTGCGCAGGTTCCAGGCCAGCAGAGGATGCTCTTCGGTGGGATTACCACCGACAAGAAGAATTGCCGGCGCCGTGGCCGTATCGCGCAGGCTGGCGGCCTTGTTCTTGTTTCCGGCGAGCACGCGGGCAAAGGCGGCGTAATCGGCAGTGCGCTCGTGATCGATGTTGTTGGTGTTGAGAACCGTGCGGGCAAACTTCTGAAGCAGGTAGTTCTCTTCATTGGTTGTCCGGTTGGAGCCGAGGACGCCGATGGCTGAGCCGCCCTTGTTGTCGCGGAGTTCCTTGAGCTTGGCGGCAGCCAGGCGCAGTGCATGCTCCCAGGTGGCGGGTTCGAGCCTGCCTTCGGCATTGCGCACCAGCGGCTTGGTCAGGCGCTCGGCGCTGTCGACAAAGTCGAAGCCGAAGCGGCCCTTGGCGCAGAGAAAATCGCCATTGATACCGCTCTTGTCGCGGTTGTCGGCGCGAACGATCTCAGAGCCTTCGTTGGTTTGGCGCACGCCGAGCGTTACCTTGCAGCCGTCGGCGCAGTGCGTGCAAACCGTGGAGACATGGTTCATCTCCCACGGACGAGTCTTGTAGCGATAGCTGCCGCTGGTCAGCGCGCCCACCGGGCAAACGTCAATGCACATGCCGCACTGTTCGCAGTCGAGCTGGTTGCCGCCATTGGGAGCGATGACGGAACGGACGCCGCGGTTCTGCACGCCGAGAGCCCACACATCCATGCCCTCGCCGCACATGCGGGTGCAGCGATAGCAGAGGATGCAGCGGGGGCGGTCATAGTAGACGGCCGGAGACCACTGCTGCTCTTCGCGATGCTGCTTGGCTTCGGTGTAGAGGCTTTCGCCGGCGCCGTACTTGAAGGTCATGTCCTGCAGTTCGCATTCGCCGCCGGCATCGCAGACCGGGCAATCGAGCGGGTGGTTGCCGAGCAGGAGTTGAATCGTGGCCTTGCGCGCCTGGGCTATTTCAGGCGAATCGGTGATGAAGACCTGGCCCTCGGCTACGGTTGTGGTGCAGGCGGTCTGGAGCTTGCCCACCTTTTCCTGGCGCACTACGCACATGCGGCAGGCGGCTTGGAGGCTCAGGCCGGGATAGTAACAGAATGCCGGAATCCCGATGCCCGCCTTGCGGCAAGCGTCAATCAGCAGCGTCCCCGCGGGAGCCGTCAGCTTTTTTCCATCGACTATGAACGTTACGTCTGCCATTCGATTCCTCAGGCCGCCCGTGTTTCTGCCTGCGGCAAAGAAACCGCGAGCCATTCAACAACATACTGTTTCGCTTCGCGCCCCGGATCGAATTCCTCGAAGTTGACGGCCGTCGCGACGGGTTCCGGCATCGGTTCTCCCGCTTTTGCGGTTTCATTCAAGTAAAGCTGCATGGCTTCGCGCATGTTCGCGCGGGTGTCTTCCAGCGCGTCGCCCAGCGAGCCACATCCCGGCAGGTCGGGAGAAAATGCGCTCCAATTGTTTGCGCCTTTCTCGTAAACCACCAAGTATTCGCGCGTCATTTGAGTCCTGCCTTCTTAAGAATACTGTGGAGCAAACCCTTGCCGATTTCTTTTCCCGCGTGCATCGGTACCACTAACAGCCCAGGTTTCGTTCCGTGGCGAAAATGCCGGTGACTCCCCGTTTGTCCTGTGCTGAACCAGCCATCTGCTTCAAGCACCTTTACCAGTTCCTGAGGCTTCACTTGCTTGCTCGCCTTCTCGTATTTCCGGCTTCAAACACTTCCACTGCGAAGTACCGCGCTCAAACCACTGCCAAATCTACATGCTTTGCGAACGGGCAGGGCTTGCCGTTCAGGTGATCTTCAAACTCCTTGCGGAACTTCTTCACAAACCCCAGCGTGGGCATAGCCGCGGCGTCGCCCAGTGGGCAGAAGGTTCGGCCCATCATGTTCTCGGCCAGGTACTGAATGTTGTCGATGTCCTTCATCACGCCAAAGCCTGCGTGGAAGCGGGTCAGCGACTTCTTGAGCCAGTCGGTTCCCTCGCGGCAGGGGATGCACCAGCCGCAACTCTCATGCTGATAGAAGCTGATGGTCCGCAGCGCGAATTCAACAATGCAGGTCTGGTCGTCGATGACAACGACGCCGCCTGAACCCAGCATGGAGCCGGCTTTGCCTACCTGGTCGAAGTCCATACCGATGTCAATCTCTTCGGGCAGCAGCACCGGAGTGGACGACCCGCCGGGGACAACCGCTTTGAGCTTGCGTCCGCCGCGCACACCACCGGCTACTTCATAGATCATCTTCTTGAGGTTGTAGCCCATGGGCAACTCGTAGACGCCGGGCCGCTCGACGTGGCCGCTGATGCCGAAGAGGCGCGTGCCGCCGTTGCGCTCGGAACCGACTGCCGCATACGCCGCCGCGCCCATATCAATGATGTGCGGCACGGTGGCGATGGTCTCAGCGTTATTGATGACGGTTGGTCCGCCATAGAGGCCGACTACAGCAGGGAAGGGCGGCTTGATGCGCGGCACGCCGCGCTTGCCCTCGAGCGACTCCATCAGCGCCGACTCCTCGCCCACTTCGTAGGCTCCGGCGCCGGTCTGGGTGATGATCTGGAATTCGGTCTTGGAGCCGAAGATCTTTTTGCCGAGGAAGCCCTTGGCATAGGCGTCGGCTACCGCCTTCTCCATGATCTCAAGCAGGTAGCGATATTCGCCGCGCAGGTAGATGAAGCCCAACTTGGCGCCGATGGCGAGGCCGGCAATGATGGTGCCCTCGATGACCGCGTGCGGGTCATGCAGGAAGATCAGGTGATCCTTGCAGGTGCCGGGCTCGCTCTCGTCGCCGTTGATCAGCACATACTTGGGCTTGGCAGACTTTGCCGGGACAAACGACCACTTCATGCCGGTGGGGAATCCCGCGCCGCCGCGGCCGCGGAGGTTCGAGGCCTTCATTTCGTTGATGATCCACTCGGGGCCCTGTTCAAGGCACTTCCTGGTGGCCGCGTAGCCGCCGAGCTCGATATAGCGGTCGATGTTGGCCGCGCCCATGCCGAAGCGCCTGGTGACAATCTTGACTTCATCGGGATGCGAGACCAGCCTAGGCATGGGGGGCCGTCCCTTCTGCGTGGGACTTTCCGCGGTAGCCGTCGATGATGCCTGGGACAAGCTCCGGTTTCAACTCGTCGTGGAAGTCGTAGTTGACCTGGATAGCGGGCGCCCAGCAACAGGCCCCGATGCACTCCACTTCTTCGAGCGAGAAGATGCCATCCGATGTGACGCCTTTTGGTCCGATGCCCAACTCCATCTGAAATTTGTCGAAGACCTCGTAGCCGCCACGGAGCATGCAGCTGATGTTGGTGCAGACCTGAATGTTGTATTTGCCCACCGGCTTGAAGCGCAGCATGGAGTAGTACGTGGCGACGTTGCGTACGTCGAGTTCTGTGATGCCGATGCGTTCGGCAACTTCGGCAATTACGGCGTCGGAGAGGTAGCCGATCTCGTCTTGCGCGTAAAGCAGCATGGGAACCAGCGCCGAGCGGCGCAGAGGATATTTGGCCACCAGGGCGTCAAAACGGGACGCCAGTTGCGGCGAAAAGATGCTCATGGTTTCCGGATTCGTTTTCTCTGGGCTCATTGCCGCCACTCCCGCATCAGGTCCCGCGCCCACGCTTCGGCTGCCATATCCATCTCTTCCTCACCTGCCTGGCCGCGCAACCGGCCGGCCTCAGTCAATTCCAGCGTTCCCTGGCTTCCATCCTCACGCTTCCAGGTAACGGTTGCTCCCTGACGCGTCAACTGCAACCTTCGGGCGCCGTGGCAAACCACGATTCGCTCTTCATCCGACTCCACCGCCGCCTGCCGGTTGCCGCTCAGCCCATGCAACGCGGTGTAGCTGCGGAGCAGGGAAGCCAGTGAAACCCACAATTCGCTCCATACCCGGTTCAAGGGGTGGAGCGGTGGAACCGTCAACGGTCGATCTCTCCCAGAACAATATCGATGGAACCCACCACGGCCACGACGTCGGCCAGCATTTTGCCTTTGCACATCACTTCCAGCGCCTGCAAGGTGGCAAACGAAGGGTAGCGCATGTGAACGCGGTACGGCTTGGCAGTTCCATCGGAAACCACATAGTAACCGGTCTGCCCGTGTCCTGCTTCAATCGACTGGTAGACCTCGCCGGCCGGGACCGCAAAGCCCTCAGTCACAATCTTGAAGTGATGGATCAGCGCTTCCATCTGCGTCTTCATCTTTTCCCGATCGGGCAGGACAATCTTGGGCGCATCTGCCTTGAATGCTCCCTCGGGCATGCCGTCCAGCGCCTGCTGGATGATCTTGACGCTCTCGCGCATCTCGATGAGACGCACCTCATACCGCGCCCAGCAATCGCCAACCGACGAGATGGGCACCTGGAACTGGAAATTCTCGTAGCCGCAGTAGGGAATGTCGCGGCGCACATCGAAATCAACGCCGGAGGCGCGCATTGGCGGGCCGGTGACGCCCAGCGCAACTGCATCGGCCGCCGAGAGATAGCCGACGCCCTTCAGCCGGCTGCGGAAGATGGGATTGCCGGTGAGCAGGTTGGAATACTCGTCAATCTTTTCCGGGAAGGTATTGATGAATCCCTGCACGCGATCGAAAAAGTCCAGGGGCGGCTCCATGGAGAGGCCGCCGATACGGATGTAGCTGGTCATCATCCGCTGTCCGGCGAGGCCCTCGAGGATGCGCAGAATCTCTTCGCGCTCGCGGAAGGTGTAAAGGAAGACGGTGAGGGCGCCAATGTCCATGGCGTGGGTGCCCAGCCAGATCAGGTGGGAGTTGAGGCGGCTGAGTTCAGCCAGAAGCACCCTGAGCCAGGTTGCCTTCTCGGGGATCTGGATTCCCAGCAGCTTTTCCACGGCCAGGCAATAACAAAGATTGTTTGACAGCGGGTCAAGATAGTTGATGCGATCAGTGAGCGGCACTATCTGCTGATAGAACTTGGCCTCACAGGTCTTCTCGATGCCGGTGTGCAGATAGCCGATCTCGGGATAGACGCGCACCACGATCTCGCCGTCAATCTCCAGCACCAGGCGCAGCACGCCGTGGGTTGCCGGATGCTGCGGCCCCATGTTCAAGACCATGTGCTGGTCTTTTGCGCCTTCTGCCGGTTCCAGGACGGGTATGCCGAGAGGATTGCTCATTTATCTGTACCCCTCCACCGGATAATCCTTGCGCAAGGGATGGCCTTGCCAATCGTCGGGCATCATGATGCGCTTGAGGTTGGGATGGCCTTCAAAACGAATGCCGAACAGGTCAAAGACTTCGCGCTCGTAAAAGTTGGCCGAGGGCCAGACCGACATCATGGACTCAACGGCGGGGCTGGCTTCTTCCAGCAGCACGCGCAGGCGAATGTGTTCCTTATGGCGGTGCGAGAGGATGTGGTAGGTGACCTGGAAGCGGGGCGACGAGGGATACCAGTCGACTGCGGTGAGATCGTCGAGAAAGTTGTAACCGGCTGCCTGCACGGTGGCGGCCGCGGCGCAGATTGCTTCCGGCGCGATGGTCAGCGTCAACTCGCCGAACGCGAATCTGGCATCGACGAGGGCTTCGGGGTTCCAGGCCAGAATGGCCTTGATCGCCGGGTGCTCTCGGAGACCTTCAGTCACTTCTGTCTTGCCCATCAGGGTCTTCGGTTGGTTCATCCTAGAGATCCGCCTTGTCCTGGCTCCAGTTCAGGATGCCTTTGCGCACAATGTAATAGAGCCCCACGGCCACAAAGCCAAGATAGACCAGCATCTCCCAGAAGCCAAAGAGACGGGAGCCGGTGATCTGTGGCAGCTTACGGTAGATCACCGCCCAGGGCATGATGAAAACTGTTTCAACGTCGAACAGGATGAACAGCATTGCCACCATATAGAAGCGTACGCTGAAGCGGCCGCGCGCATCGCCGACAGCGACAATTCCGCACTCATAGGCAGCGAGCTTGGTTTTGGTATTGCGGTGGCGTCCGACGAACCACGAGGCCAATACCATCAATACCCCAAGTCCAAATGCAGCAAGAATTTGCATCAACAGGGGCAGGTATTGCCAAGGGTAGGGAATCATCGCCGTCCAATCCACAAAGTCCCGCAGGATTTCATCCGGTCCACCGGAACTGCCAGCTGCTCCGAATCGACAGGGTGCTTGATTGAGATTAGGTTTTCGGCCGCCTTCCGTCAAGGCAAAGCAGTGTGCCGGGAAGCAGTTCTGGTCATGCCGCAAACCTGGCAGCAGCAGTGCGCTTGCGGGGCGGACCATTGCAAGCGCTTGATTGCAGATTAATTGCAGTGTTTATGAGAGTCTTTTCCTGAAGCGATGCAGGGTTGGCAGTTGGATGCGACAGGTCATCAACGGTGAGCGCCGTCACATTGGTTCCTAAAGAGTGGGGAGATCCCCCGGCTCTGCCGGGGTGGCAGTAGCAGTTTGACATTTAGGGGAGTCCATCCAAGAAACTCCAAACGTGAGCCGACCAAAGCACACGCAAAGGAGCAACTGGATGGA
>Ga0302320_10002594_pt1 | contig 42423 bp, 34 predicted proteins | sample Bog_T0_3_FD_202130 | JGI IMG/M metagenome (GOLD analysis project Ga0302320, IMG submission 202130) | Peat permafrost microbial communities from Stordalen Mire near Abisko, Sweden - Bog_T0_3 | ecosystem: Environmental > Terrestrial > Soil > Wetlands > Peat | place: Sweden: Abisko, Stordalen Mire... | reverse complement strand
GTCCGAACTGAGCAACGTGGTGGCGATTGCCTGCGGCGCGTGGCACAGTCTGGCGTTGAAACGGGATGGGACCGTCGTTGGCTGGGGCGCAGGCGTCGGCTCGAACACCAATGTGGATTACAAACAGAGTATTGTGCCCGCCGGTTTGAACAACGTGGCGCAACTTGCCGGAGGGGCCGTACACAGCTTGGCTCTAATTGGGAGTGTTCCAACGTCCATACAGGTTTTGTTGTCCAAACCCGTGCGGGGTACGAATGGCTTTGGTGTGACGTTGTCAACGACGCGGAATGGGCGGGTTTATCAATTGGAATTTAAAAATTCGCTGACGGATGCGGCGTGGCAATCTTTGCCGTTGCACGCGGGTACGGGAGGAAATTTATCTTTCGTTGATCCGACGATTACGACGCAACGCTATTACCGCGTCGTTCAGTGGTGAATCGGCGCTGAAAGGTAGGGCGCGTCACTCCGTGCGCGCCGGGGGAGGTTCACAACCAACGATGAGGTGCAAAAGGACCGACAGCCTTATGACTTCCTTCGACGGCGTGCAGGGGACTGCCCGCCCTACCTGACAACGTCACGTTGCGTCGTTGCGTTTCCGTTCTCCGCGAGAACCTCTTTTCCGGTCCCCTCTCCGTGTTGTCACGCATTTGTAACCTGAGTGTCATGGATACGTCGCCTGTGTTCTTCAGGATGCCGCCCCTATGCATTCGGATGATACGCACGGTCATTTTTCACGTTTGATGAGCCCGCTGGCGCTGGTGACGATGGCGCTGTTCGCGGCCACGGGTGCGCGTGGCGCTGAAAATGCAGATACTTCTTCCGACCACCTGTTAAATCTCTTCATACAAAAGGGATACGTTAGCAAAGAAGAAGCCGACAAAGTGAAGGCGGAGGATGATTTCGACCGGACCAATTCGTTGGCCGCTTCCTTGCCGCCGTCCAAGTGGATCATCAGCAAGGCAATGAAAAGTGTGGAGCTTTTTGGGGATATTCGTTTGCGGTACGAGGATCGGGAAGCAAAAGATCCGACCGGCGGAAAGATTGCTTTGGATCGTATGCGGTATGCCGTGCGGTTCGGTCTCCGGGGTGATGTGTTTGACGATTTCTATTATGGCTTGCGGTTTGAAACGTCCTCAAATCCCCGTTCATCGTGGGTGACCTTCGGCACGTCTTCGAGCGGCGCGCCCTATCAGGGGCCGTTTGGCAAGTCGACAGCTACGCTCGGAATTGGCCAGGTTTATTTGGGCTGGCGGCAAGACCACTGGCTGGATATTACCCTCGGCAAGATGCCGAACCCGCTTTACACAACCCCGATGGTCTGGAGCTCCAGCATAAACCCCGAGGGTGCGGCGGAAACGCTCAAATACACGGTCGGTCAGGCGGATTTGTTTGCCACGTTTGGCCAGTTTATTTACGAGGACACGAATCCGAACCAGACCTCGTCCGGCTATTTTGGATTAGGCAGTGGTAACTTATATGGCGGGAATGGCACAATTCCGCTGATGCTGGCCTTTCAAGCCGGAGGCAACTACCACGTTTCGAAAAAAGTCTCCATCAAGGTGGCTCCGGTTATTTATCTTTATACCGGAGTGGGTGCTGACACGGCCCAAAGTACGAGTTTGGTGACTCCCGGTTTTTCTGATACGTTTATCGGGCAGGGCACGACGGGCGGACCCTCTGGGTTTAGCGGATATCCGTTTGGTTATTATGACGGTTACAGCGCGAACCAGACGGGCATAAATGACCTCATGGTTCTGGAGGTGCCCTTGGAAGTTAACGTCAAACTGTCGCACTTCAACTTGCGCTTTTTTGGTGATTATGCGTATAATTTGGATGGATCGACGCGGGCAAAAGCAGCTTATAACGCGATTAGCGGTCTCAACAAGGGAAACACTGAGTTGAGTGGTTATCCGATTCAACCCATTTCCTCGCCCCAGACGCAAGATGTGACGGCCTATCAAGTCGGCTTTGGCATCGGCAGCACCAATCTCGTCTATGGCCCGATGCAGGGCTTGGTCTATGGCAGCAGTTCAGCCAAGCATGCGTGGGAGTTTCGGTCTTACTGGCAGCATGTGGAGCAGTATTCGTTGGATCCCAATTTGCCCGACACGGACTTCTTTGAAGGCAGTGAAAATCTTGAGGGTGTTTATGCCGCCTTATCGTACAGTCCATTTGCCAATGTCATTGCCACCGTTCGCTACGGCTATGCCAGCCGCATCAACAACAAGCTGGGCACCGGCGGCAGCGGCCAGGACATTCCCCAGATGAATCCCATCAATACTTTCAGCATTTTCCAATTGGATCTGGGCCTTAAGTTCTAATGTGGACTGTCTTTGGCCGACATTATAGGATATTCGTCGCGGAGCAAAACCGATTCGCTTGAAGCGGTGGGTTTTCCGCTGGGGCCATCTATCGGTGGCCTCAGGCAACTGATTCCACGTGTGAACCCAATCGCTGAGAAGGCTCGCATGGCCACCCTGAAAGAGCGGCCCCATACCGCCTGCCGCGGTTTGCGTCTGGGCTGCTGGTCCGCCACCCTCCTGCTGCCAATCTTGTCGGCGCGGGGGCAGGAGGCTCTTACCAGCGCGGTTTCCCTGGATCAAGCAATTGCCGCACCCGCCAATGAACTGGCCGTCCAGCCCACGGCAGGTATTAAATTGGGACCGGCACAGTTGGGCTTGGGTTTCGGAGTTTCCAGCGCATATAGTGATAATATCAACGGATCTGAATATAATCCGGAGGCGGACTGGTATTCCCAATTTGGCACGACGGTGGATCTGGATTGGGCGGCGACCGAACGTTCAGACTTCCATCTCGACAGCGGCATTGGCTACCTTTATTATGCGCATTACCAAAGCAATAATGGACTGACCGTTACCCCGAACTCAGCCCTCACTTATGCGGTGTCTTGGGATGATGTTACCTTGACTGCCTATGATCAGTTAAGCTATTCCCGGCAGGTTCAGACGGAGGCCGCCCTGGCGAATGTTTCCAGCCTGCCAAGATTGGACAATAATGCCGGTCTCCGGGCCGAGTATGATCCCGGTAAATGGACTTTTCAGGCCAGCTACAGTTATGATGAATATGTCACCGATCCGTCCACGGAATATTTGAACCGGTCGTCGCAATATTTCTTTGGCCGGATTGGGAGGTTTACCGCCCCCGAATCGCAGTTTGGGATGGAAATTAGTGAGGGATTGACTGCGTATGAGCAGCCAATCCAACCAAACAGCGATAATTTCAGCATCGGTTTGTATGCCGAATTGCAATTGCTTGCCTCGCTGGAACTCACCGTGCGGGGCGGTCCCTCGGCGGATGAGTACCTGTATCCCGCCGGGAGTGGGGGAAATCTAACGGTTACCTCTTACTACTTTACGGTTTCATTAACCCATCAGTTGACGGATTATCTAAGCCAAAGTATCGAGATTGACCGCAGCACTCAGCCCGGACTGGTTAAAGGCACGGCCTATATTGAACAATTAACCGCCAGCTATACGCTGTCTTATAATCTCACGCAATTCATCTCGCTGAGCGGTACGCTCAGCGTGGAAGATGGCAGCCAGCCCTACACAAAGTATATATCATTCCATGGGATTCCGATTGCGATCCCCGGCACGGAAAATTACACCCGCTACGGTGTGGCCTTGTCGGCTGGCTGGCAGATTGCCAAACACTGGAACTGCAATCTGAGCGTTAACCGATTCCAGCGGGAGTCCAACCTGCCGGGCGACAGTTATAACGAGGATGCCGTGAGCGCTGGGATTAACTACACGTTTTGAGATGCGTGAATGCACCGCCACGTTACGGTTTGGTGACTTCGCTCCGGGGGCGGCGTTTGGCGCTTGCGGTGGTCGTGTTGGGTGGTTAGACATCTTTTGTTTGAAATATTTATGCAAACCCTGTTAAAAGCTCGCATGGAACGGCCAGAAATCGTCAGGCGGTTCCGAACCATTACCGGCGGTCTCCTGACGCTGGCGGCAGCCGTAATTCTGGCGTTTGCGGTCTCGGGCTGCCAATCGGAAAGCGAACGTGCCAATGTTGACTATTATTTAAACGGGGTTGGCCATCCATCCGGGGTTCCGAGCCCGGAAACTCAGGGGACCGTTGATTATTCGACGAACTTGCTGCACGAAGGCGACGTGGTGGATATCAATTTTCAATATTCCACCAATTTTAACACGGTCCAGAAAATCAACTTGGACGGCGAATTGAATCTGAGTTCGGTCGGGACGGTGAAAGCCTCCGGGCGGACGGTGATGGGGCTGCAAAATGAGATCACGCGGCTTTATAAACCACAGGTGAAGGACGATGTGATCACGGTGAAATTGATCAGTTCGGGCGCGACCGTTTCCGTGGGTGGCTCGGTTCTGCGCCCCGGGCCGGTGGAATTGAACCGGCCGTTGACCGTCTTGGAAGCCGTCATGGGGGCGGGCGGTTTCGATACGAGTCGTGCCAAATTATCGGACGTAAAAGTGTTGCGGATCAAGAATGGCAGGCAATCGGTCTATACGGTCAACCTGAAACGCGTTTTGAACGGGCGGGAAACGCAACCCTTCTACCTCGAGCCATTTGACATCATCTACGTGCCGACCAAGACGTTCAATTATTGACGGTTGCTCGCGAGACATTCAGCGCCACGTCCGTTTTGTGACAGAAAGAAGGATCAAGCCGGAAGCCAATCATTTTGGCAATTACCACTTTTCCTTTCGGCTGCCTGTTCTCGCTATCGGCCTCCGAAGTACCTTCGGCCGGTCAAAATTGTTTTCTTGCGGGAAGTTTTGGGTTGGGTGATGCTGTTGCAATGAGGACAAGCGATACCAATTCAGTACCGACCGCAGGACCTTCACTTTCGCCAGCGGTGCCGACCATTGTATTGACGCTTACGCAGGCGGAAGGTCATCAAAGACTTTGTGTAAAAGTCTCGGAATTAATTACTTATTCGGAAAATCAAAATCGCACCGAGTTGAGGCTTACGAACCGTAGGCGAGTGGAAGTGCGGGAATCCACGGGCCAAATTGATCAATTAGTGCGAAGGGCCTCCGCGCAACGATATGCGGCGGAATCACTTTCCTCGCAAACGACCATTTGATCTAAATGCCGCTTTTCCTCCGGTTGAGCGCAGGGCTTAAGCAAGCCGGAATTTAGGGACCGCCAATGCGATTAAACTTAATTATTAAAAGGCAAATCGTACCACCCATTCCGGCGCATACGAATGCGGTTTAATACACTCTGCGCAGCTTCTGCCGCCGTAAATCGGCCGGCAATTTCGGGAATATCCATCTGCTCAAATCATTTCTCATAGGCGCCGCTTCATGATCGGCAATTATGAGTGCAACAAGCCTCATTCCCAAGTTAAAAGCAGGTTGCGAAAAATCGGGGACATGGGGGGAACCGGCGGCTGGACTTTGGAGCGTTATCTGGTGACGGCGCGGCGGTGGAGCAAGCTTTTCGGGTTGGGGTCGGGAAAGTCGCCGCCTGCTGAAGTTAAAATATTTAATTGACGCGGTTGTGACCAAAGGTTAATTCTTATTCGTGTTGAGTGCGTGTTTTGAACCAGGGATGGGCATGCCGGTGTGGCTGGCCTTTGTATTTCAGTTTGTCGTGTTACTCTTCTTTTTTCGAGAGGATCAGCGCCGCGGTTTACCCGTCTTCGGAAGATCATCGCCGCCACCGCTTCGTTTCCGTTAGAAACAGAACCGGACTGGTGAAGGGATGGAATCTTAGCCGGTGGCAGCGAGGATCGCCAACGGTTTAGGCTTGCCGCCCTTGTTTCATCCGCATTCATGAATGATCGGAAACATCAATTTTGACTGATGAAAATAGTTGACCCCAATTCTGCCAGTTCAACGGCGTATTACCTGATTTTATTTGCCGTTCTTCTTTTGGCGGGCTTGGCCGTTGCGGTCTTCGTGGCGTGGCGGAAATTTTCGTTTGAAAAGGGCGGCAAATTGCGGCATAAGCAGGGAAAGCGCCGCCACGGTGGCAACCATCGCGGCGGTAATGCGGAGGCGCCCCTGCGGGGCACGGGGCGGACCCTCGCGGAGCTGGAGATGAAAAAATGAGAAACGAAAGCGCTTTTCACTCACCGATCCATCCCCAGGACAGTGAAATAAAGACCTTCGGATGCCGTCACGCCACGCCTGATTTTTGTGGAAAGAACGGGATGCCGAAGATCTGTGCTTTTGTCCGGGCGGATAAATTCTGCCTTTCCCCGCCGCACGGCTGGCCAAAGCAATTTCTGAAACTGAAGCAGACGGAATTGCCGGGAAACCAAACTTCCTGAACGGTATCAGCAACATTTGTGTTCGCCGACGTCAACCGTGGGCAACCCCGCGAGCCGGTTTTTGTCGGTGCGTTCTTCTGTTTTAAGGTTATCGATGGCACCGCCTGATGCCGGAAACGTTCGCGGATGGGCCCGCCGCTGCCATTTTTCCGACAGACTTAAAATCGGAAACAACGTCACCATAAAGTTGCTTAAGTCGTCTGAACGTCACTTGTTATTTTTTGGGCAGGGATGATATGGTTTAAAGAGTCTTTTGGCGGTATCTCCCGGGCGCGCCTCCAACTGACGTTAAATTATATGAATGGTTTTATCAAAAAAACGGTCATCTTTATCGCTGTGATAATGGCGGTAGGCTTGGTCGGCTGGTTTGGACGAAAATTATACCAGAAGACCACCGAGCGCCATTTGGTGTCCGAGGCCCGGGCATTTCTGGCGAAAAAGGATCTGCGCAACGCGAGTTTGTGCCTGCAACGGGCGCTGCAGATTAATTCTCTGAACGCCGAGACCTGCACGCTATCCGCCGATATGTTGGAAGCGGATGGTTCACCCGCGGCGTTGAGCTGGCGAATCCGGGCGGCGCAATTGCAAACCAACAATGTTTCGTATCGTTTGAATTGGGCGGAGACCGCGTTGCGCATGGAAAATCTTCCGAGCGCCGTGGAGGCCCTGCGCGGAATGGATGAGAAAACGCGGACGACTGCCGCTTTCCATAAACTGGCTGGCACCCTGGCCTGGGATTATCACGGAGCCGCCGATGCCGAAAAGGAATTCTCCGCCGCCTTGAAACTGGAACCTACCAATCAGGTGGTGCTCCTCAATCTGGCCACGGTCCATCTGGTTTCGACGAACCAGGCGGTGGTCGAGGGGGCGCGTCATTTTCTGGAACAAGTTCCTCCCGCTTCCCCGCTCTACCTAACTTCGGTCCGATACTTGGCCGCGGATGCGGTGACGCACAAATCACTGGATCGCGCGCTTTTCTTTTCCCGGGAGATTATCGCCAACACTAACGCGAATTTTGGCGATCGCCTTTCCCAACTGAAGCTCTTGCGCGAGACCGGGAATACGGAGTACGGTGACTATAAGAAATCCGTTGATAAGGAGGCCTTGGAATCGCCGGGTAAAGTGCTGGCTCTGGCCCATTGGATGCAGGCGCAGGAAGGGGCGGCAACGACAATGAACTGGTTGCAGGGTCTGCCGCCGACTTTGCAGACAAACCAACCCGTGCCTTTGGCGGTGACCGACTGCCAGATTGCCTTAAAGGATTGGAATGGATTGCGGGCCACCACCGATCGACAGGATTGGGGAGAATTAAACTATTACCGGCTGGCGCTGGGCGCCTTGGCTTCCCGAAATTTGGATGACGGGCGTCGGAGTGAGGCCGAATGGCAAAAGGCGCTTCAATTGTCGTCCCATCGCCTTGATCGGCTGCAACGCTTGAACCAAATGACTTCTTCGTGGCAGTGGCCGGCGGAACGCAAAGAGGTCTTGGAGGGGATTCTCAGCCAGTTTCCCAAGGAAATGTGGGCGGGCGACCAGTTGGTAGCGATGCTTTATGCTGATGGCAAAACACGGGCGATGGCTGACGTGCTGGCCAAAATGAATGCGGCCAATCCGACGGATGGCAAACTGAAAAACAATCTCGCGTCGGTGTTGTTGCTGTTAAAATCCGACCTGGACAAAGCGAACCGGCTGGCCTCGGAATCCTACGGGCTTTCGCCGAATGATCCGTTTGTGGACTGCACCTATGCGTATTCCTTGATTTTGCAGGCGAAGCCAACGGAAGCGGTCAAGGTGGTGGATCAGATCAATGCAGAATATTTGAAAAACCCGTCGGTGGCGGCATATTACGGCGTGATTGAGGCGCTGGCGGGGCATAAGGAAGCGGCGCGGGCGCCTCTCAAACTGGCGGAACGGGCGCATTTGTTGCCCGAAGAACTGGATTTGGTGCGCCGCACCGAATCGCAGCTGTAAATTGAATTTTTCAGAATAGAATCAACTTGGGGGGAATTTTTACAAAATTCGTTCCGATAGCGGTCGAGCTTTGACCAATTGTTACAAACAGGTTACGAATCGGATTTGCCTGATTGGAAATGCCGACCAGGCTAGGTGCACACTGACTATTTGTCTCATTTTCTCCTTTAAAAGGGAACACTTCCTGCTAATTTATAACTTGCTGGTAGTCCGTTGAATGAATGTCCTGAATTAGGGCGCGGATGTCCGTCCAAAGGCGGAAAACCGGTTCATTTATGTTATCGTATATTAAGTGTCATTGTTATCAAGGAACAATGAGCAAGGTAACTCTGGCATGAAACTTTATCGAATTTTGAAACAAATTGAGTGGAGGTAAAAATGAAATTATCGTCTTTTAAGTATGCCTTGACCGGGGCGGTCTTGATCACGGGCATGTCGGCCATGGCCAATGTTGAGATGGAGAGTCCGGTTTACTACGGTACGGCAGCCAATCCCATTGATATTGGGGCGGCGGATATGCCCACCCTGGAAATCCCGACATTTAATACCAGCCTGGGAACACTAGATAGCGTCCTGATTACGCTGGTAGCCAATAATAGTCTGGAATCCTTGGCGGTGAATCTGGGAAAAGCCACGAGTTATCAAAATCTTTCCGCGGCGGCCACCGTTACGATTTCCGGCCCCGACGGTGTATCGAGCTCGACATCGCTCAGCGTCGGTCCCACTTCCGGATCGATCGCGGCGGGATCTTTTACCGCGCCGGTGGCGGTTACCCCGGCCTCGACGTCCCAAAGCATTACCAAACAGTTCTCCGTGAACGATCTGTCCACGTATGAATCGACCGGTAATAGCACCTTGGATTTTTTGCTGCATGCGGCGCTCACCGACATCAATAATCCCACTTCCGGTATTGCCCTGCTAAATTACGGTTTTGACGCGTTTTCTTACGGGTCGGTTGAGGTGGATTATACTTACAGCCCGTTGGTGGCCGTGCCGGAAACTGGCACGAGGATGGCTGGACTTTTTGCCTTGGGCTTCGGTTTCATTGCGGTCTGCCGGTCCCGCGTTCGTTGCCAATAAAAGAAAGTTTCCCGGGGTTGGCGGGCAGAGGCTGCCCGCCGTCTTAAAATTCTTACTGAGTGGCGAGACCGACCTTCGTAATATCCAGTTGCTGCAGGACGTCGAGTACCGCCACCATGTGCTGATAATCGACTTCGTCAGCACCCTTGACCACCACCGCAAGTTCGGGATCCGAGGACTGCAAGTCCTTCAATTTGGATTTTAAATCCGCCGTGGTGACCGTAACCCCGTTTAAAGTGGTTCCCCCGTTGGCGGCGATCTCGATGCGTTGGATTTTCGGCTCCTTGGGTTTCTGCGCTGGCGGCTTGCCTGAGGGAAGCGTCATCTCCAAATTGTTCATCAGCTGCGGCGTGGTGATGATGAAAATCACCAGCAGCACGAACACCAAGTCCAGCAGGGGAGTGATGTTCAACTCTGCCATCGTACTGTGGCCGCGTTGGGTGGTTTTCTTCATGGCAAGACGGGTTCGGTCATTTCCTGCACGTCGAAGCGGATGGTCACTTGCGGCGGAAAATTGGTCGGCGGCAGACGGTCGATGTTTTTTACCACATCGAACACGGCTCGTACGCTGGCGTCCCAAGTCGCATCCCCGGATCCTTTTTGCCACACGGGGTGACTGATTTGGCCGTGACGATCCACATCCACCTGGATCAGCGCCACGAAATTGTCATCGGGCAGGTTTTCCGGGCGGTTCCATTTGTCCCGCAGCACATATTCCATGTAACCCTTGTAAAGCTGGACCGGATCGGACTCGCTCACGACGGCCGCGCCTCCGCTAAACTCAAAGGAGGGAACTTCCGTGTTCGCTGGAGCCACTACGGGGGCCGCCGCAGCGGGTGGGGCTTCCGCGACCTTCGGCGGTTCGACCGTTTTCGGTTGTTCGACCAGCTTCGGGGGTTCCGCTTTCGGCGGCTCCACTTTCTTTTCGGGTTCCTTCGGCTTCTCCGGTTCCTTTTCCTTCACCATGGTGACGGAGATTTTTTGCAGCTTCTTGCCCAGAAAACCTTCGCGCGCCGCGAAATAAATCAGGGCCACCACGATGACCGTGTGGACACCCAAGGAAATCGCCAGGTTGACCTTGGACGAATTCTTTTTCTTGCGGGGTTGGGTTTGCGGAATCATTTGGCTATCTCCGTCGCGAGATCCACTTTGGCCAGATTCGCTTTTTGGCAAATGTCCAGGACAGCGCGAATCCCTTTGTAATGAGTCTGGGCATCGCCCCGGACGATTACGTTCAAGTCCGGATCAGCGGCGCGAAGGTTAAGCAGGCGCTGGAGCAGGTCGTCCATGGGCAATTCCTCCTGATTGAGGGTCAGTTTGCCATCGGCTTGCAGGGATATATACAACGCCTTCCGGGGCGGATCCTTCTCGTGCTTGGCGGCGGTCGGCAGCCTGAGATCCATATCCTTCACCGGCGGAATCGTCGTGATGATGAAGATGACTAATAATACAAACGCCAAATCTAATAAGGGCGTGATATTCAACTCCGTCAGCGATTCGTGCGCACTGCGCGAACACTTTTTCATGCGGTGCTGGCTGCTAGAACTGACGAGTTGCTTCAGACTGCTCATGGCGTTTTAGCGCCCCGGCGATTTTATCTTCAATGTCACGGTTATCGACGAAGTTGTGCTCAATCTGGGTGGCATAACGGGCGGAAAAACCGTCCAGTTCCTGGGTGATATGCCGGATGGTGGTAACCATGAAATTATATGCGAACATGGCGGGAATGGCGACAAGCAAACCGGTGACGGTGGCGATCAACGCGCCGGCCACACCGGGCGCCATGGCGGTCAAGCTGGCCTGATTGGCCTTGGCAATGCCCGCGAACGTTTCCATAACGCCCCAAACTGTGCCGAGCAGACCGATGAACGGACCGCCGGCCACCGCGGTGGAAAGAACGATCATACCCTTTTCCAAGGTCATTGCCTGAGCCGCCGCCGCCTCTTCCAAGACGACCTTGATGGCTTCAAAGGAGTTTAGGCTGACCTTGATGGGATTGGCGCGGGCGATATGATCTGTATTGCCTTCACCGGTGCTTACAATGGGCAAACCTTTGACTTCCACGGGGTTATTCTTAAGGTGGTAGGCCAATTCGTCCGCGGCCCGGATATAGATTTCATATGCTGGGGCTCCGTCAAATTCTTCGCCGCGTTTTTTGATGTCGAGCGGATCACGAGTGGCGATATAGGCAGCCATGAATTTTTTGGTGGCCCGGCGGGCGATGATCAACTGGCGAAGCTTCGTAATGATGACGGTCCAACTGAACATCGAGAGGATGAACAATGCGCAGATGGTTGTTTTTCCTTCGGGCGTTGCCTTTTCGAAAGCGAATTGCAGTGCGCCGGCCGCCAGGATCGGATGGATTAACATGTCTTTAAATGGTTATATTAGTTTAACAGCCACTTTGGGCAAAATAAATGCCGCCTGAGCGCACCGGTCCACTGCTCCAGGTGCGAACACACGACTACATTTCAAGCATAGTACCTGATTCACGTCCGGTTTTGCGTTACAAGCTTGTGACGATTATTGGTCGAAATTGCCGGGCGCAGTCACCTCGGCGCAGGGGCCGGCAAGAAAAAATCCTTTGATAAAGGTCCGGGCGGCGTGGGGTCTTTGCTTCGATGATTTGCCTGAAAATACCGTTTCAGGGCGGCAAAAACCCTCGTTTTTGCCAAATATTTTCCTGATTGTGACCTGGCCGACGTGGAATAGACACAGACCGGCCGCAGCTTCATTTTTCATGCTAGTGGATTGCCCCTTGATTTTGCGAGAAGTGACGCTGACCCCGTCCGGGGAATGGTCGCCCTCCTCCGAGGGTTGGAATGTCGTTCACATTGTCGAAGGCGCTTCCTATTGTTTTTATAAAGGCCAGGCCAGTGAAATGAATGCCGGCGATGGCTTTATCGCTTCGGACAACGCCAAGGTTCTGGTTCGCGCCAGTCAATTGGGCTCGGTCCAGCTCCAATTTTTCCAAGTACAACCCCGTCTGATCAATGGACTGCTGACCATCGCCGAGTCCCACCAATTGAGCTCCACCCAAGTGCGGGCGCCTTATGTGACGTTTTTCAAGATGGCGGATCCCATCGGCCAAAAATTTGCCCGGCTGTCCAAGCAGTCGCGCATGGAGCGATTGGATAACCGGTGCTCACTGCTGCAGCTTTGGGCGTCGGGGATTGCGGGATTGTTTGAATTGCCGGTCGATGAGCCGGGGCCGCGCCAGTTGCGGGATCGCTTCCGTCAGATGGTGGATCAAATGCCCGAGGCCGAGCTTTCCGAACATTCGCTTTCCGAGCTGGCGCAAAGGTTGCAATGCAGTGAACGTCATTTCAGCCGCTTGTTTCGCGAGGAATTCGGAGTCGCCTTGCGGTCGCGGCAGATTGAGCTGCGCTTGCAGCGCTCCTTGCAACTGCTGACCAATCCCAAGATCAAAATTTCAAATATCGCGCACGAGAGCGGTTACCGCCACATCGGCCTGTTCAATTCATTGTTCAAAAAGCGTTTTGGTCTCACGCCAAGCGAATGGCGCCGGAAACATTTGACGGAGGAGGAGGCGGCCCGCCGCCGGAATGCCGGCCAAAGCACATCCATCGTCGCGACCACCACCGTGGAATCAAGCAAGCGCGTGGCGTAGCCGGGGGCATCATTGGCCCGGAGATATTTTCAACCAGGGTTTGGGCCCGCGCGAGTGTTTCCGGCATCGGCCTTCAGGGTCAGGCGATTTTCCGCAGCTTGGTCACGCGGCCGACCTCGACCCATTCAACAACGAAGATGTTTCCTTCGGCGTCAAAATAGGCGCTGTGCGGCGCGACAAACTGGCCGGGCGTGAAATGGTCGCGCGTCTTGTCCCGCAAACCGCCGTAGCCGGGTCCCTGACCCAGATGCACGATGAGCTGGTTGTTTTTGTCGAGCAAGGTGACCCGCGATTCCAGGTCAGGCAGGACCATGACGTCGCCGCGCGTATGGAAATGGCAGGGCGCGTGCATCTCGTCCGTCACGAAATTGATGTGCTGCCCCGCGAGCGTGAAGTTTTGCAGGCGCCGGTTACTGCGGTCGGCCACGACTAGCACGGGTTGTTCGCCGCGCAAATCCACCATCAGTCCGTGCGGACAATCCGTTTGCCCGGCCTCTTTTCCCTTGCCACCAAAGCTGCGAATGTATTTGGCATCGCGGTCGTATTCGTGGATGAAGCTTTTCCCATAGCCGTCGGCCACATAAAAGTTGCCGCCGGATGCAACCGCAATGTTCGTCGGCACGAATTCATCCGGCATCGTGTAACCGGTGCATTGTTCTGGCGCCCACTTGCGCCAAAGCTCCTTGCCGTCCAGGGTTGTCTTGGCGAATTCGTGACGCTTGGTGTCACACAGATAGAAAAACTCCTCGCTGCCTTCCTTGCTCAAGTGCAGGCCATGCGCGCCACCCTTATATTCCTTGCCCCACGAGCGGACAAACTTTCCCTCCGCATCAAACACGACGACCGCGTCGTCAATGGTGGCGCCATTGCCGACGGTGTGTTTGATGTGAATCTGGCCCTGCGCGTCCACGGCGACGCCATGCGTATTGCCGTAGACATGGCCGGCGGGCAGATCGCCCCAGTCGTGAAGGCACTCATATTGATGGTCGCCCACGCCAATAATAGGCGGCTTCGCGCCGGTTTTGTCGCTGGCCAATATATAGGGCGCGACGGCACCGATGGCAGCGACGGCGGCGGTCTGTTTCAAGAATTTACGTCGGTTCAAGGGGGAGGAGCTCATGGGGATAGTTGATGATGGTTATCAAGCGATTAACTGGTCAACCACGTTCGCCGGCACAACGCCGGTGAGCCGCTGGTCGAGGCCTTGGAAACGGTAGGTGAATTTCAGATGGTCAAACCCGAGGAGCTTTAGCGCCGTCGCATGAAAATCGTGAACGTGGACAGGGTCCTTGATGATGTTGTAGGAAAAATCATCCGTCTCACCGTGAATCAGGCCGGGTTTGGCACCACCCCCCGCCATCCACATCGTGTAGCAGCGCGGATGATGGTCGCGGCCGTAATTATCCTTCGTCAACTCGCCCTGCGAATAAATCGTGCGCCCGAATTCGCCGCCCCAGACGACCAGCGTGTCGTCGAGCATGCCGCGCGTCTTCAGATCCTGGACCAAGGCGTAGCACGCCTGGTCCACGTCCTGGCATTGGGTCGGCAGCCGGCCGCCGACGTTCGAGTGGGTGTCCCAGTTGTTGTGATAAATCTGCACGAAGCGCACGCCGCGCTCGACGAGCCGCCGCGCGAGCAGTGCGGTGTTGGCGAAGGTGCCGGGCTTCTTCGCGTCGTCACCATAAAGGGCGTAGGTTGCCGCGGATTCGTGCGAGAGGTCGGCCAGCTCCGGCACGCTCGACTGCATGCGAAATGCCAGCTCGTATTGATGAATCCGGGTGTGCGTTTCCGGGTCGCCGACGGTGCGGAAATTGATTTCATTCAGCGCCTTCAATCCATCCAGCGTCGTGCGCCGCACTTTCTCGTCCACCCCTTGCGGATTATTGATGAACAGAATCGGATCGCCCGCCGTGCGGAGCGAAACGCCCGCGTGCTCACCCGGCAGGTAGCCCGCCGACCACAGCCGCGTGCCGATGGCCTGCAACTGCTCGGTGTTCGTGGATTTCGCAATGAGCACCACGAACGTCGGCAGGTTTTCATTCAGCGAACCCAAGCCGTAAGAGACCCACGAGCCGAGGCACGGCTTGCCGGTGATCTGGTTGCCGGTCTGCATGAACGTGATGGCCGGCTCATGGTTGATCGCGTCGGTGTTCATCGAGCGGATGAAGCACAAGTCGTCCGCCATCTTCGCCGTCCATGGCAGCAGCTCGGAAATCCACATCCCGTTCCTGCCGTATTGGGCGAACTTGTATTTGGACGGCGCGATCGGCAGGCGCTTCTGGCCGCTCGTCATGCTCGTGATGCGCTGGCCCATGCGGACGGAATCCGGCAAATCCTTGTCGAAGAATTCGCCCAGCTTCGGCTTGTAATCAAACAAATCCATCTGCGGCGGGCCTCCCACCATGTGCAGATAGATCACGCGCTTTGCCTTCGGCGGAAAATTCGGCCCGACGGCGCGCAGCATCTTGTCCGCGTCAGCAGCGGCGGCGGTTTTCTTGTCGTCGGCAAAAAGCAGGCCCGGCGCGAGGGTCGCCAGCGCGGCGGTGCCGAGCAGGCTGGCCCCGCGCTTGAAAAACTGCCGGCGCGTCTCGGAACGGACATAATCGCGCAGCAACGGATGCGGATGGGATTCGGGAAACTGGCTCATAAATTATTTGTTCAGCACCTCGTCGAGGTTCATCAGTTCGTTCGCGACCATCGTGTAGGCCGCCAGCGTCGGCGCGTCGAGATTCGCGTCCGGCTTGGTTTCACCGACCGCCAGTAATTGCTCCGCCTCTTTCGGTGCCGCCTGATAGTGCGCCAGCAGGTCACCGGCGTTCGCCACCACAATTTTCTTTTCCTTCGCGGTCAGTGGCCGCGCCAGCAGCCGTTCCGCCATGAAATCGACCACGTCGTTCTTGGCCTCCAGACTCTCTTGCGCCAGATGCCGGGCGGCCTCAATGAACTGCGGGTCGTTCAGCGTCACCAGCGCCTGCAGCGGCGTGTCTGTGCGGTCACGGCGCACGGTGCAAACCTCGCGCGACGGCGCGTTGAAGATTTCCATGGAAGCGGGGGCCGCCTGGCGTTTCCAGAACGTGTAAACGCTGCGGCGATAGAGGTTGTCGCCGTGATCCTGAACGTAATTGCGCGTGTCGCCGTCTGGCATGCCGACTTCATTCCAGATGCCCGGCGGCTGGTACGGCCGCGTGCTCGGTCCGCCGACTCTTTCCACCAGCAGGCCACTGGCCGCCAGGGCATAATCGCGCACCATTTCTGCGTCCATGCGGAAACGCGGCCCGCGCGCCAGCAGCCGGTTCTCGGGATCCTTTTCCAATTTCTTCGGCGACTCGACCGCCGACTGCCGGTAGGTCGCGGACATGACCATCAATTTAAAAATCCGTTTCACGTCCCAATTGTGCTCGCGGAAATCCACCGCCAGCCAGTCGAGCAGCTTCGGGTTAGACGGTGGCTCGCCCGCCACGCCAAAGTCGCCCGCCGTCTTGACAATGCCCGTACCGAAGAGCTCCTGCCAGAAGCGGTTCACCGTCACGCGCGCGGGCAGCGGATTGTCCGGGCGCAACAGCCATTGGGCAAAACCCAGCCGGTTACGCGGGGCGTCCGCCGGCATCGGCGGCAGAAAGGCGGGCGTGGCCGGCGTCACTCGGTCGCGCCGCTGGTCATACTGGCCGCGAAACAATACGTACGCTTCCGGTGCATTAGTGCGCTCGTCCATGACATACGCCACCGTGCCGCGCTGGCGGATATCCATTTCTTCCTTTTTCAAGGCATCCCGCTTGGCCAGCAATTCTTGGTACGGCTGATCCTTCGCCTTGAGCCAATAGGCGAATAAGTCGTCTGTCTCGTCCGCAACCCGTTTGTCCGCCGGTTTATGCGCCAGCCATTGCCAGCGCGGCGTCATCAGTTTGGCAATTTCCTCCGAGTTTAATGCGCGCGCAAATATTCTCACATCCTGCAGGCCGGCCTTGTCTATGCCCGCCCCATAATCGCGCTGGCCCAATTTGAACGGGACCGTGGTGTGCGTGGATTCCGAGAGATTGTCATTGAGGACGTTGTTTTCCTGCAATTCTCCGTTGAGGTAAATCTTAACACCTTTGGCCGTGGACGAACCGTCGTACGTTACGCAGACCAGATTCCAGTGATCTTTCACCAGCGGATTTTTGGCCGAAACCTTGAGGGCATTTTTCGGCCATTCATGAATCAGATGAATCGTTGGCTTGCCGCCTTCCAGCCAAAAATCCCAGCCGCGATAGCCGGCGTCCGGGTTGGCCATGCGGCCAAAAAAAGCTCCCGCAGAACCGTCTTTGATCCGCACCCAGGCCGCATAGCTAAACGCGTTCGTGCGTTCGAAATCACCCGTGTTGGCAAAGGTCGGCGGTTCTTTGCCGCTGACGGTGTAGGCCTTTTCCGCGATGGCACCCGCCTGCCAATTCGTATTCGCGCCCAACGCGGCGACCACGTTCGTTTCCGGTAATTCAATTTTGACGACTTCGCCCGTGCCTTCATCCAAAGGCGCATGAAAAATTAATTTATCCGTCGTTAGCGGTTCGGCGAAATTAGTAAAAGCGAATTGCGTAAGCCAGTTCGTGAAGATGGACCGGTCCGATTCTTTCCTTGCGGCCAGCTGGCTTTCGGCGGCCGGAATTTCCGGCACCAATTGCTGCCAGCGCGCGTCATCCGCGGGCTTGGGCACCACCATCACCGGCGGCGTGTCCTTGATGTTGCCGTCCATCGCCTTCATGGTGGTGTGGTTAAAAAATGCCGAGAGCGAATAAAAATCCTTCTGCGTGGTCGGGTCGTATTTGTGGTCGTGACAGACGGCGCAGCCCACGGTGAGGCCGAGCCACGTCTGCGCGGTGGTCTCCGTGCGGTCGCGGGCGTAAAGCACATGATACTCCTCGTCAATCAGGCCGCCCTCGTTCGACGTGACATTGCAGCGGTTGAAGCCGCTGCCGATTTTCTGGTCGCGCGTGGCCTGCGGCAGGAGATCACCGGCAAGATTCTCCACCGTGAATTCATCGAACGGCATATTTTGGTTGAAGGCATCGATGACCCACTCGCGATACGTCCACATCTCGCGATAATTGTCGAAATGAATCCCGTGCGTGTCGCCGTAGCGCGCGGCGTCCAGCCAGTAATGCGCCCGCTGCTCGCCCCAGGCTGGCGACGCCAGCAGGCGGTCCACGACTTTTTCGTAGGCCGCCGGCGACCGGTCAGCGACAAAGGCCGCCACGGCTTCCGGCGTTGGCGGCAGGCCGGTCAAATCCAGCGTCACGCGACGGATCAACGTCCGCTTGTCCGCCCCGGCATTGGGCTGCAATTTTTCCCGCTCCAGGCGCGCGAGAATAAAATCATCAATCGGGTTGCGCGGCCAGGTCCGGTTTTTAACCTTCGGCAACGGCGCTTTCACCGGCGGAAGGAACGACCAGTGGGGTTCGTAAACGGCCCCGCCGGCGATCCATTTTTTCAACAGCGCCAGCTGCGCCGGCGCCAGCACCTTGTTGACCTTGGCCGGTGGCATATGGTCGTCGTCGTCGGCAAAAATCCGGCGGACCATTTCGCTTTGCTCCGGATGGCCGGGCACGATGGCTGCAGCGCCGTCTTCCAGCTTGTTGGTGGCGGTCTCGAAATGGTCCAGCCGCAGTCCGGCCTTGCGCGCGGCCGAGTCCGTGCCGTGACAGGAAAAACAGTTTTCCGAAAGGATGGGCTGGATATCGCGGTTATAGGTGATGCCCGAACCGCCCGGCCCGGCCCAGGCTGCCAGCGCCGACGCTATCAACGTCAGGCCAGATCGGAGCCCCCCTACGAATAAACCGGTTTTATAGGTTGGTTTGCGTTTGCTAATCATTGCGCCACAAAAAGAACTCCGCCGTTCGTATCACCATGCGATGCCTTTGAGACGGGTTTCCCCGGGCAAAGGTTTCAAATTTCCCATTGGGTTGCTTGCCGCGACCCGCATGGATTCTCATTTGTAATTTGGATCATTATCGTCATTTTCGTTCGGCAACATTGATTAACAAGTCCTTTTTACGATCCGCCACCGGTTTTTCACCAGCACGGGAGGTATTTCGACCTTATTTTTTGGCTCCGCTGATTGATTTTGGCCGGATCTTGAGTGGCACGCCTTGACCTGCCAGGGTGTTTTATCATAAAAATAAGCCATCCTCCTTTGGAGGGCATCAGTAAATCCAGAAGGAGTGAACCGAGAAAACCAGCAATTGAATTATGAAAACCAAACTTTCGCTCGCATTTCTTTGCCTATTCATGGCCGCCGCTCATCTGTCCTTATACGCGCAGGGCACGGCCTTTATCTATCAAGGCCGTTTAAACAACGGTGCCAGTGCCGCCCATGGCAACTATGATTTTCGTTTCCGGCTCGCGGCGGATCCTTTGGGCAACACGCTCATTGGCAGTCCCTTTCTCACCAATGGCATTGTCGTGACAAACGGGCTGTTTTTGACCGCGGTTGATTTCGGCAACGGGGTTTATAATGGCAGCAATTACTGGCTGGAAGTGGACGTGCGTACGAATGGTTCAGGCGGCTACACGGCCTTGTCGCCCCTGCAAGCTTTTGCGCCGACGCCGTATGCGGTGTTTGCCGCGAATGCTGGCAATGCACTGACCGCAGCGAGTGCAACGACTGCAGCTAATGTGGTGAATTACTCAGCCGGGGACGGACTGCAGCTGGCCGGATCGCAATTCCTCGTAACGTTCAGTACCAACGGAGTCTCTACGCTGGTTTCGCGCGAAGATCATACGCATTTTGGAAACACTTGGACGGGGACCACGCCAGGTTCTGGACTGAGCATCTTTAATAATAATGCCGCCTCAGCTTATTCTTCAGGGGTTGCGGGGGTGGACTTATCCACCTATGGTTATGGTGTTTATGGCCGCCAAGGCACGGGCAGTGGCTATGCCAATCGGCCAGCGGGCGTGGCTGGTGATGGGGACGGCTGGTACGGCGTTTCGGCCAGCAGCCGCAGTAATAATGCAATAATCGCAGACAGCTACAACGCTGGCGCGATTTATGCTTGGTCCCACGGTTCCAGTGGCGGTTATGGTCTTTATGCCACCTCTGATTCCGGGGATGGCGTCGTTGGCAATTCTTCGGCCACCAACGGTAGTTTTTATGGGGTCTATGGCACCGCCAGTTCTGTGAGCGGCCGGGGAGTCTATGGCTACACTTCTGCGGGTTCAGGTTCGACCTACGGCGTCTATGGCGAATCAGCGTCCGCCGGCGGATTCGGTGTGTATGGCGTGGCGGATGCCGGCAGTGGCTATACTTACGGTGTTTATGGCCAGGTTTATTCCCCCTCAGGCGTGGCGGTCTATGGTGTGAATAGTGGTGCCGGCACCGGGATTGAAGGCGAGGGTCAAAGCGGAGTTTACGGATTGTCAGCGGTGACCGAGGGCAATGGCGTGGTTGGCCAATGTGATAACGGTCCTTCGGCCTACGGCATCTGGGGTAAAAGTTCCAGCGGCTACGCCGGCTATTTTTCGGGCAACGTCTACGTTTCCGGCAATCTCGGCGTTTCCGGAACCCTCTCCAAAGCGGCCGGTAGTTTCAAAATTGACGATCCGATTGATCCCACGAACAAGTTCCTTTACCACTCGTTCGTCGAATCGCCGGATATGAAAAATATTTACGACGGTTTGGTAATATTGGATGCCGGGGGCGCGGCCACCGTGAAACTGCCCGCGTGGTTTGGCGCGCTGAACCAGGATTTCCGCTATCAGCTTACCGCCGTGGGCGCGCCCGGACCGCAATTGTACATTGCGCAAGAGGTGCAGGATAACCAGTTCAAAATCGCGGGCGGCACTCCCGGCGGCAAGGTGTCCTGGCAGGTCACGGGCATACGCCACGATCCCTATGCCAATGCGCACCGCATTCCGGTGGAACAGGACAAGCCGGCGGCTGAGCGCGGCACCTACCTGCACGGGGCCGAGTACGGCGCTCCCCACTTAACCACTTCAGCGGACAAAGCCGTCAAATAAATGACGGACTGCATAACCAGGATGGCTGGAATTCGCCGGGATTTTAATGGTTGACCGGTTCGTGCCTTGGGGAGTGGTACCATCACCCTTTCGACACGCCACCGCCACCAGCGGTGGACTTGCCATTGACCCAGGCCAGCATCCATCCCCAAACCGGCCACCAGATTTTTTAAATGGAAGGCTCAATGATGGGAATGGGGCAGGTTGGCGGCGTGCTGCCAGGCGTGGATGATTTGCGATATGATTTCGTCCACGGCCACGCCGTGTTTGACTTGCGCGAAAACAAAAGGTCCGTCACCGCGCACGCGCCTGGTGTCGCGCTCCATCACGTTCAAATCGGCACCGACGCCGGCGGCGAGGTCGGTCTTATTGATGACGAGGAGGTCGGATTGGGTGATTCCGGGACCGCCTTTGCGGGGGATTTTGTCACCGCCGCAAACATCAATCACCTGGATGGTATAGTCCGCGAGTTCGCGGCTGAAACAGGCGGCAAGATTATCGCCGCCGGATTCGATGAGCAGAATTTGCGGTTTGAACTTCGCGTGCAATTCCTCGAGCGCCATGAGATTGGCGGAAATATCCTCCCGGATGGCCGCGTGGGGACAACCCCCGGTTTCCACAGCGCGGATTCGTTCGGCAGGCAAAGCATTGTGGCTGGTGAGGAATTCCCCGTCTTCCTTGGTAAAGATGTCATTGGTGACGGCCGCGACGCTGTATTTTTCACGCAGACGCACGCATAACTGCAGCATCAGGGCCGTTTTGCCGCTGCCGACGGGGCCGCCGACGCCGACGGTAAAGGCGCGTCGATTAAAGTCGCGATCCAACGGCAGTTCCCGCTCATGGAAATGACCGGGATGATCGGCATGGTCGTGGGCATGGCCGTTTCCGCCGTGGGAATGGAAGTGCAAAAGTGTTAGCATGACTTGATGTTTTTTTTCAAGCTGGCGGTATAGGCCCGCCAGCCGCCAAAGGATGTAATCTCTTTTTGGTTTTCACACAAGATCGGTTCGCCTAAAACGCCCAAGACCTCCGATTCATCGGCCAGCTTTACCTTCCCGATGCTCAATCCGGCCGGCTCCTTGAGCAAAATCGATCCCAATCCGGCCGCAGGCACCGCCCAGACTTCCACGCCGACAGCCACGCCGCCGCTGCGCACTCGAACCATGGCGGGATGCTGGTCGCCGATGCTCCATAGGCGGTAGGCCGGCTCGGTTCGGGTTTCGCGCACGAAGGTGGCGCCGACGGCTAGCAGGTTGGGATTCAATTCCAAGCCCCGCATCAGGGTGCCGTTTACGGCGAGCAAAATCAGGTCGGAGGAGGACATGTTGGGAGCGGTTGCAGAAATTTGACGGGTTTTTCATAGATGGCGAGGACGATGCAGCCATTTTCGCTCATGATGCTATGGCTGGTGCCAGGCGGATTGATGATGAGCGCGCCGGTTTCGGCCTTGCTGACTTCGTCCACCTGTTCGCCGGCGAGCATGAAGATATGCTCGTATCCTTGATGTTCATGCAAGGGGACCCGCCCACCGGGATGAAAACGAAGGAGGGCGGCGGTGGGGCCGTCGGGACCATTCTCATAGAGGCGATAGATATCCACCCCCTCGGAGAATGGCTGCCATTTGAGCTTTTGCTGCCAGCCGGAAATCTGAAAGAGATCTTTTAGTTTAAGAACCCGTTCGGGATTGTTTGCCATGCGAGTAGATTAGCCCTGCAACCATGCGTTTGAAAGAGCGCTTAAGATCATTTCGACATGACCAGCGATTCCCCGCAGATTGAACAATACCAAGGCGCGCGTGGTAGTGGTTGGTTGTGGCCAGAGTCCGCCTTTGGACTGATTCGGCAGCGGCCTTCTCCACAAACCAGCGCGCTTGGCAGTATGTCAACAACGAGCGGCATGACTGGCCGGGGTGCAATCAGGCAGGCTGGCTGCTGGCCGGAACTTCTTCCGCACCCGCTTCCGCCGGGTGGGCGGACGGCTCGGCGAGTTTGGCGCACCCGAGTAAGATGCCCGAAACAATCAAATAACTTGCAGCGACCAGAGGTGTCTGGGCAATGCCGACATGCGAACCGTGCATAAGACCGAAGAATGTGAGGATGGCTCCCGCCAGCGCAAATCCTGCTGCCTTGATCAAATTACGGTCAATGATACACACCGCGGTCGCGCCGAGGATTAGCCCGCCCAAGGTGGAACCGCCGCCCAGCGCCTCCAAACCGCGGTAAAACACCCCCTGATTCAGCATGTTGCCGGCGAGTTCGTCGGAAACCGCAAAGACACCCGCCGCCGCCAAGGCGCTATTGATGATCGTCAGGCCCCAGTTGGCAATGGAAGGAATGATGGCGAGAATTATGGCTGGCGCATGGCGCTTGGGGGTTTCTTGAAAGGCCTGTGAGCCGATCAACATGCCGATGTAAAGCAAGATGGGAAGAATCGCAACGGTCGGGATTATGGTCGAGATCACTGAAATGGTGCCGAACCAGCAAAGCACGATCACCATGACTCCGGTCGCCACTGAATATCCGATGCGTCCTCCCATCGCTTTCCAGCCGGGATGGCCGATATAGACCGCGTTGATGAAGGGATTGCCCATCATGCAACCGATCAAACTGACCACGCCGTCGGCCGTCAGCACACGCGTGGTGGGAAAACTGTCACCGGCCGCCGAGGCGCTCTCGACGTTATCCATCGCTTCCACCAGATCGTAAATGCCAAAAGGGATGGCCGTGACTAGAATAATGCCGAGAAATTGAAACCCATCGAACACATGGGCCACCGCTGGCAGAGGCACGTGGAAGCCAAAGTTGGTCAGCGATGCGGCCAAGTTGGATGCGCTCATGCCTCCAAAGTGGAGTCCCACCGCGGTAGAACCCCAGGCGATGAGCGAGCCCGCCGCGATGGCGACCAGACCCGCCGGAATCTTTCCGTATTTTACACCACCGAACCAATTCAGCAAAATGATGCCAAAACAAATCAGGCCGATCACCGGGGTCATGAACATCTGCAAGGAAGGCGCCATGGAAATAAAGGTGATTGAAACCCCGGCCAGAGTTCCCAGCAATGCCGCCCGCGGAGTGATCCGCCGGATGATGGGGGCGACGAATCCGCCGATCATCAGCACGAAACTTTGCACAAAGACCCAGGTGAGTCCAGCCTCCCACCCTTTGATTGGATCTTTGGTGGAAAGAACAATGGGCAACATCACCACAAAGGTAACAATGAACATGTGCGGCACGCTGATGCCCGAAGGCAACGCGCACACGTCCGAGCGGCCGGTTTTTTTCGCCAGCCGGTACGCGAGGAACGCGTAATACAATGTGCTCAGAAACATCATCATGCCGGTCGCGGGCAGAATCCGGCCGAAGACAAGCTCGTCCGGCATTTTTAGGACAAAGCGCAACAGCGCTGTGAGCGTTAGCAGATTTACGAGTATGTTTGTGCCGAAGCCGAAAAAGGCATTCCAGTCGCCCGGCACCCACAGTTTGGTTTTTGTGTTCATGGATTTTTTGGTTGGTTGATTGAGGGTTGGTGGTTGGGAAAAATCATTGGTTATTCGAGCGCCGCCAGTATTCTGTCCGAGTGGGACACCCAGCCGAAGATGCCCCCCTGCGCCTTGATCATCTTCAGGCCGGCCTCGTGCATCTCCGGAAAGTAGGAGCCGACGCAATCTTCCGGCACGAGGCAGTCGTAGCCGCGGTCATTGGCCTCCCGCACCGTGGTGTTCACGCAAACTTCGGTGGTGACTCCGGTCACGATGAGCTGCTTGATGCCCCGGTTCTGCATGATGGGATGCAAATCCGTCGCGTAAAACGCCCCTTTGCCGGGTTTGTCAATGATGGCCTCGCCCGGCCGCGGATAAAGTTCCGGAATAATGTCGTGGCCGGCCTCCCCGCGAACCAGGATTCGCCCCATTGGGCCGGGGTCGCCAATCGTTGCGGGACTGCGTCCGCGAATTTTCTTGGTCGGCGGGAGGCAGCCCAGGTCCGGCCGGTGCCCTTCGCGGGTGTGCAACACCTGCCATCCTTTGGCGCGCCACGCGGCCAGCAGCCGTTGATTGGGGGCGATGGTGCGGCGCAATTGGGAGACATCGTTGCCGAGCATTTCGCCAAAGCCGCCGGGTTCCAGAAAATCGCGCTGCATGTCGATGATGAGGAGCGCGCAAGTGGCCGGCACGAACTCAAACGGATAGGGTTCGGCGGCTACGTACAACCGCGCGTCAGCTTTCATAGGCGCAAAAAATGTCGCAGCGGCAATGAGGCGCTGGAACGCGCGGAGGAACCGGCGTTTTCCGGGTCAATGCCGCTGCGACGCGATGGGGACCAGGTCTGAAGGGGCGCGCATTCATGATTTGGAAATGGCCTTGATGAAGGCCGTGGAGTCAGCCACGGCGCCGAAGACGCCTCCCTGCATCTTGATCATCTTGAGGGCGGCCAGGTAATTCCCATAATCGGTGGCTCCGGTGCAATCGGAGAGCATCAGGCATTCGTAGCCGCGATCATTTGCCTCGCGCATCGTGGTATGCACGCACACATCGGTGGTAATGCCCGCGAGAACGATGTTTTGAATCCCTTTTTGGCGGAGCAGCATATCCAGGTCGGTCGCATAAAAGGAGCCTTTGCCCGGCTTGTCCACAATGGCTTCGCCGGGCAAAGGTTGCAGTTCGGGAATCAAGTCCCAACCTGGCTCACCTCGAATTAAAATCTTACCGCACGGCCCGGGGTCCCCGATGCCGGCGCCGATACGTTGACTGCGCCAGCGTTTATTCGCGGGCAAATCTGCGAGGTCGGGCCGGTGTCCCTCACGGGTATGCATAATATGAAAACCCTTCGCTCGCGCGGCCGCGAGCACGCGTTGTATCGGCTCGATCGGTGCGCGGGTCAGGGAAAGATCGTAGCCCATCTTGTCCACATAGCCGCCGGGGCCGCAAAAATCCGTCTGCATGTCGATGATGAGAAATACGGTATTTCCGGGAAACAACTCACCATTAAACGGCCAGGGATAGGGATCGGCGGCCACGTAGGTTGGGGCGGCAGTGGACATGGCTTAGAAGAAGGTGGTGATGCCGGCGTAGATTTGGACGGTATCGCTGACGGATTTTTCCGGGGCATTGAATTCCTGCATATCCTGAAGATTTTTGTCCACCAGGCCCATATAGCGGAAGCCGGCGTTGACGCTCCAATGTCCGTAACCTTGGGGCATGAATTTCAACGGGAGGGTGGCTTTGATGCCAACTTCATAAAGGCCGACCGTCGAGGCGCTGGAGTAATACTCCCCGTAAAAATTCTTGTTCGGCAACAGGACCCGGCAGGGGAGCTCCACTTTGAGGCCGAGGTTCTGGAAGGTGTAGGACGGGGCAGCTCCGACTTCGAAGTAATAGCTGGAGCCGGGGCCCGATCCCAGGTGTTTGTTCAGCGGATCGACCAAGTAAGGAACGTCCGCGGCGGTGGCTTTGTTGGCGAGCTCCTGCCAATACTCAAAGTAAGGATGCAGCGCGAAGGCTTTGAGGTACGAGCTGTCGTCGAATTCCAGCTTCGTGTCCAAATGTTGCGAGGTGCCGATGTCGAGGATCTGCATGTTGAACGCGGTGTAGGTCACGTCCAGTTTAAAATGTTTGGCGAAGCCGACGGAGACGCCGGCGATGGGATCAATTTCCACCCAGTCCGTCTTGGGCGAACTGCCAAAGGGGGCATGAATGGAAACACCATCGCTCGAAAAATCGTTCCACACCCCGGGGATCACCGTGACGTCGCTGATGAACGAATCGCTCTTATATAGATTGAAGAATCCCAGCACGAGGTTTTGAAAGTCCAATCCGGAATCATGCACAATCATGCCGCGAGGAGTCAGGTATTTGTCACTAAACTCAAAATTGACCAGGGCGTCCGTGCGCGAGGGAGGGGGCGCCGGCGCGGGCGCTGCCGGATCAGCGTGGGAGCGGGTGGAAATCAATGGCAGCGTGGCTATGGCCATGGTTCCGAGAATCAATTTGGATGCGGTTGGGGATGAATGAATGCGGCACGGCAGGGGGGAGATGGCGCTCGTTTTTTTGGTCTTCATGGATTCGTTCCTTGGGTTGGGTCAGGTTCTGTTCCTGACCCAGAAACCTTAGCCAGCCGCATGCCAACCTGCCGGCGCGCAAATATTGCATTGTTTTCAGGGCTTCATGGCGCTTCATCTCCTTTTTAAGTGTTTGATTTATGTTGCCGGTGTTGCCGTTGAAACATCGGCAACACTTGTCAATCGGCGGCGGTCTCTTCTTGTGCCAGCTTGCGATAAATGCGGGTCCGATTCACTCCGAGGCGGCGCGCGGCCTCCGCGATATTGCCATGGGTCTCTTCCAAGGCGCGCTGGATCAGCACATCTTCGGCTTCCGCCAAATTCAGGGGCAGCGCCCCCGTGATTTCCTTCTTCGGCGATGCCGAGGTTCGAACCGGGATATCCGTTTTTGGGGAATGACGGAGCAGGCGCAGGTGGCCGGGCAGAATCATGCCGCCGCCGCTTTCGATCAGCGCGCGTTCGATGATGTTTTTCAATTCCCGGATATTGCCGGGGAAACCGTAAGCTTGCAGGGCGGCCATGGCCGGGCCGGAAATGCCGGACGGCGGCTGCCCCAGGTCGGCGGCAAATATTTTCAAAAAATGACCGGCCAATAAGGGAACATCGTCAATGCGCTCGCGCAACGGCGGTGTGGCCAGGGTGTAACGGGCGAGGCGAAAAAATAAATCCTGGCGAAACGTCCCCGCCGCAACCTTGGCGTCCAGATCGGCGTTGGTGGCGGCAATCACCCGCACGTCGACGTGTCGCGATTCACTGGCGCCGACCGGCATGACGATGCCATCTTCGAGCACGCGCAACAATTTCACCTGCAAGGCCGGGGGCATGTCGCCAATTTCATCAAGGAACAAGGTGCCACCATCGGCGAGTTCGAAGCAGCCTTTACGGCGGGCGGTGGCGCCGGTGAAGGAACCTTTGATGTGACCGAACAAGATGGATTCCGCCAGCTCGGCGGGGATGGCTACACAGTTCATGGGCACAAACGGCGCCTTGGCCCGGGTGCTGCCAAAATGAATGGCGCGGGCGACGAGTTCCTTGCCCGTGCCGCTTTCACCGGTGATCAACACGCTGGTGTTGGGGAATTGGTGCAGTCGGCGGATTTCTTCGACCACCATTTGCAATGGCCCCGTGCCGCCGATCAAACCGGTGATGTTGCCGCGAGAAGCTTCGAGGTCGGAGAACACCGCGAGTTTGTCGCCGGCCTGTTGCAAAGCGGTTTCGACGCGCTGGCGACGCTCGATTTCCGCGGTCAGTTCCGCCGTGCGGATTTCCAGGGCGCGATTTTTTTCCCGCAGTTCACGGGTCAACCGGTTGAGGTTCAGGTGGGTGGCGACGCGCTTCAGGATTTCCTCGGCTTGAAACGGTTTGACCACGTAATCGACGCCGCCCACCCGAAAACCCGCCACGACGTTTTCAAGCTCGGACCGGGCGGTGATAAAAATCACCGGGATCTCATTCAAGACCGGGATCTGTTTCAGGCGGCGGCAGGTTTCCAATCCGTCCATTCCCGGCATCATGATATCGAGCAGGATCAGGTCGGGGAAGGCTTTGGCGGCAATGGCCAGAGCGCTGGCGCCGCTATCGGCGGCGAAAAGTTCATACCCTTCGGGCTCCAGTGCCGAGGTCAGCACGGCAAGATTGGAGGGGACGTCGTCGACCAGGAGGATTTTCCCCGCTTGCGCAATTTCAGTAAGCATGATTCTCAGGATTTTCCGGTTATGGCGGCGCCGGCTTGCTGGCGCGGCTGGTCTCGATTTCCGGCCGGTCCGGCTGGTGCACCAAGCCTGACAGGAGCCGCTGAATGCCATCCATGTCATAACTGCGCATGAGCCAGCGGACTTGTTCGGCCAGCCATTGCGCCTCCGGACCCAGCAAACGAAGCTCTTGCAGGCAGGATTTGAGCGCGGTGGTGCTATGCAATTCCGCCGCGACCATGAGCCGGGCGCACAAATGGTCGGGCAACACGACCCGCGTGGGCGGTGTGCCGGTTAGAATTTCGCTCGCAACGGATTCTGTGCGTTCGAATTTCAGGCCGAGCTGCCGTTCCAAACATTGATAAATTTGGCGGGCATCGAAAGGTTTGATGATGCACTCAGCGCAGCCGGCCGCCAAAGCTTCGTCGTGATGTTGTTTCAACACGGAAGCGGTATGGGCGATGAGGAGGGGGGCAGCGGCGCCGAATTCCACCAGGATTTGCCGGGCGGTTTCAGCGCCGCTTAGGCCGGGCAACAAAAGATCCATAAAGATCACTTCGGGCTTATGCGTATGGAGCGCGGCGAGGGCTTCGTGCCCATCAATGGCGAAGGAGACGATACAGCCGGCCGCCGACAACATGCCGCCGAGCACCTGGCGGTTTTCCCGGTTGTCGTCCACCACCAATGCCCGGAGGTTGAGTCCACCAGGCAGACGGACGATTTGAGTGACATTTTCTTCTCCGGCGGTGGTGGCGGGGGCCAGCGGGATGCAAAAGAAAAATCGCGAACCAATCCCGCGTTCCGATTTCAGGTTGAGCGAGCCGCCGAGCAGATCCACCTGCCGTTGCGCGATCGCCAATCCCAAGCCGGTCCCCCCTTGGTGGCGGGCGCTGCTGCCTTGGTGGAAAGGTTTGAAAATTTCGAGCTCTTCGTCCGGCGCCACTCCAAGCCCGGTATCGAAAACCTCAAACAACCAGGGGCCATCGGCCTGAAGTTGGATGCGGAGAAAAACCTCGCCGGCACTGGTGAATTTCACCGCGTTCCCCACAAGGTTAATCAGGACTTGCCGGAGTTTTCCTTCGTCGCCGCAGACCCGCTGCGGTCCGGCTTGGTCGATTTCCAGACGGAACCCGATCTTCTTTTGAGCGCACAACGGCCGGAAAGTAGCGGCCAGTCCATTGGCAAGCACTCCCAAGTCAAAATCAATGGGATTGAGTTCCATCCGCCCCGCCTCAATTTTGGAAAGGTCGAGGATTTCGTTGATCAACCCCAGCAGATGCCGGCCGCTGGCGGAAATTCCGGTGATATTGTCGTGTTGTTCCGGTGAAAGATCCGTGTCGCGCTGCATCAATTGGGCATACCCGAGAATGGCGTTGAGCGGGGTGCGGATTTCGTGGCTCATGCTCGCGAGAAAATCGGATTTAGCCTGGTTGGCGGCGGCAATTTGCAGGGTGCGCCGCCAGCCGCCCAGGAGGTAGGCGGAGATCAAGACCGTAAAAGCCATGCCGCCGGCGAGAACCAGCCAGGATTGCAGGTGCGGTTGGGAGGAAATTAATTGCGAGGTCGGCTCGAATTCCATGATCCAACGGCGGCCGGCAATTTCGAGCGGAACTTGCGCCACCGTCCGGTCCGGCTTTTTGCCATAGATTAATTCCCCATGGGACGAGTCATCCAATAAACAGGCTTGAACCCCGTTTTTCTGCAAATCCGAAAATCCTTCCTGAACCAGGTCGCGCACGCGGAAAACGGCGACGGCAAAGCCCGCCAGCCTTTGGCGCAGTTCCGTGAGGGTGGAGGGAGCGGCGCCGTAATATATCGGGAGCAAAACCAGTAAGCCGGATTGGTTATCCGGGTCTTGGGCCAGATGCACGGGCGCCGTCGCCACCGGCTGGCCGGAATCTCGTGCGCGGTTCAATGAGTGCAACCGCTCCGCATCCGAAAGGAGGTCAAATCCCAACGCCGCGGCGTTACGATCCACCGGTTCAATGTAATAGACCGGAACGTACTCGGCGCGCCGGGCGGCGGCCTGAAAATTTCCCGTTGCGTTCTTTTCTTTGAATCGAAAACCCGCCAGGCCATCCGCCACGGCTGCCGCTTCATATCTGGCGCGTTGGCCGGCCGGGACCACGGGATTCCAAGACAAAGCCTGCAATTCGGGCTGGCGGGCGAGAGCTTGCTGAACGAAATCGTGGAATTCCCGGCGGCTGAGTTCACCTTGAGCCGCATGCAGGGAGGAAATGGAATAAAGAACTTCCATCGAGCGTAACACGGAGACGTGCAGTTTTTCTGCCTGTTCCCGGGCAAGGTCGGACGTGTGTTTTTCGAGTTCCTTTTGTTCCCAGCCCCGGGTGGAAAAGAACAGGCCAACCGACAAAAGCATTCCCATCCCCAGCGCAAAGCTGATCCATGCCGGAGTTAACTTTGATTGCAAAATGGACGGAATTCGGGTCAAACAATGGCTTGAAGCAGATTGTTTGCCGCGACCTGAAAACGAGTCCGGTTAATTGATTCTTATATAAAACATTATAAAAACAGGGGTTTCCGCACAGGGTGGGCAGCACCGAGAGCCCCGAAAAGTGGATTTTTTTAAGCAGCTTGACTAAAGGCGCTCAGCTTTGGAAGAGGCGCGAATATAACCGATCCTGGGCACCCTGCCACAAATCCAATAAAGGGGCCGTCTGGGCGATCTGGTCCAACGTCAGGTTTTCACATTCCCGACCGACCGATTCGGCACTGGTGGATAATTTGTGCTGCATGCTTTGGGCTTCCATGGGGCCAACAATGTTTAAGCGGACCGCGCCGGCCAGGACGCTGCGCAAATGATTGAAGAAAAAGAGCCGGATGGCCGGGCCGCGGGAAACTTCGAGACCGCGCAGGCAGGCGCCAAAGACGGGCGCAAAGTGACAGGTGACGGGCGAAGGTTGGGCGCCGCGGTTGCATTTGAAAATCCGTTCCATGGCCGTCAGGAAGGCGCGCCCCTGGATGCGGCTGGCGCGATTGGCGACATGATTGGTCAGGAGCGCTTCGCAAAATGCGTCGGCTTCGCGCAGGCGTGACGGCGCATCGAAGGTGGCGAGCATCAAGGGCAAACTGGCGCGACCAAGTTGGCTCAAACTGGCTTCAACAAAAGCGTGCAGATCGTCGCGCCCGCGCACCTCGCCATGTTGCCACGCGGCCTCCAGGCCGTTGGAATGGGCAAAACCGCCGGTGGGAAAAGCGGAGTCGGCCAGTTGCCACAGGATAAAATCCAGCGCGGGTGCCGGCGGAGCGGCGGGAGAACGATGGTTTTCCCCGGGCAAAACCGGGGGCAAAGTCGCCGGATTCATCGGCGACAGTTTAGGCTCGATTTCAAGGCGAGACAAACTGGCGGGTCTTTCCGGGGTCCGGTTTCGTTTTAACCTGTGGGCAACCATGGCAAAAATCAGAACAGAAAATATTTCTGCGCCAATGGGAGAACCTCAGCAGGTATGCAAGTCAGCAGTTCCCCATCCGCCCGGACTTCGTAGGTCTCCGGATCGACGGTGATTTTGGGCAGGGCATGGTTCCATTTTAAATCGCGCTTGGTTATTTTTCGGCAACCCTTCACCGCTTCGATTCGTTTGGTCAGTCCGTAGCTCGCGGCTACCCGTTTTTGCTTGGCCAACTGGCTCACAAACGCTATGGAGCAACCGCCGATCGCGCGGCCAAAACTGCCAAACATCGGCCGCATAAAGACGGGTTGGGGCGTGGGAATGCTGGCATTGGGATCACCCATTTGCGCCCAGGCAATGAAGCCGCCCTTGAGGACCATTTCCGGTTTGGCGCCAAATAACGCGGGCTTCCACAGGACCAGATCGGCGAGCTTGCCGGTTTCGATGGAGCCGATCACATGCGCCATGCCATGGGCGAGGGCGGGATTGATCGTATATTTGGAAAGGTAACGTTTGATCCGCAGATTGTCGTTGGCGCCTTTTTCTTCCGGCAACCGTCCGCGCTGCTTTTTCATCTTGTCGGCCGTCTGCCAGGTGCGGGTGATGACCTCGCCAACCCGGCCCATGGCCTGTGAGTCGGAGCTCATCATGCTGATGGCGCCCATGTCATGAAGGATATCTTCGGCCGCGATGGTTTCGCCGCGAATGCGGCTTTCCGCAAAGGCGACGTCTTCGGGCAGATTGGGATCGAGATGATGACAGACCATCAGCATGTCCAGATGTTCGTCAATCGTGTTCACCGTGTACGGTTTGGTGGGATTGGTGGAGCTCGGCAGGACGTTCGGCTGGCCGCAAATGCTGATGATGTCCGGCGCATGACCGCCGCCCGCACCCTCGCTGTGATAGGTGTGAATCGTGCGGCCCTTGAAGGCGGCGATCGTGCCTTCCACAAAGGTCGATTCGTTCAGGGTGTCCGTATGGATGGTGACCTGAACATCGTGATCATCGGCCACGCCCAGGCAGCAGTCAATCGCCGCCGGAGTGGTGCCCCAGTCTTCATGCAATTTCAAGCCGATGGCGCCGGCGGCAATTTGATCGGCAAGACCCGCGGGCATTGCGGTGTTCCCTTTGCCCGTGAAACCAAAATTCAAGGGCAACGCATCCACCGCTTGAAGCATTTCGCGGATATAAAAGGGTGAGGGCGTGCAAGTCGTGGCGCAAGAGCCGACGGCCGGACCGGTGCCCCCGCCCACCATGGTCGTGAGTCCGGCGGCGATGGCTTCATTCGCCTGCTGCGGGCAGATAAAATGAATGTGGGTATCGAGGCCGCCGGCGGTCACAATCAGGCCTTCGCCCGCGATCACCTCCGTGTTGACCCCGATCACCATGCCTTTGGTGACACCCGCCATGACATCGGGATTTCCCGCCTTGCCAATGCGGGAGATTAAACCGCTCTTAATACCGATGTCCGCCTTGTAAATTCCGGTGTAATCGACGATGAGGGCATTGGTGATGACGCAATCGAGCGCCTCTTTGGCGCCCACGCCTGCCGCCTGGCCCATGCCTTCGCGAATGACCTTCCCGCCGCCGAATTTGCATTCGTCGCCATAGACGGTGAAATCCTTTTCCACTTCCAGAATCAGCGAAGTATCACCCAACCGGACCTTGTCGCCCGTCGTGGGGCCGAACATGTCCGCGTAGTGGGAACGTTTCATTTTGTGCGACATAACGATTATTTGGGAAACTTGGAATCGTATGATACGTTGGCAAACCCCTTGGTTCGAACTTTTTTCAAAGCGGCGGCACGACCCGCTGTCGAAACTTTGCCGCTCGCCAGACTATTGCCGCCGCGAATGACTTTTTTCCCGGCGATATCCACAAGGGTTACCGTGCGGGTTTCCCCTGGTTCAAAGCGGACGGCCGCGCCCGCGGGAATATCCAGGCGTTTGCCATAAGCCGCGCCGCGATTGAACCGCAAGGCGGCGTTAGTCTCGATAAAATGATAATGACTGCCAACCTGGACGGGACGGTCGCCGAGGTTGGTTACTTCGATTTCGGTGGCGGCGCGGCCGGCATTCAATTCAATGTCGCCCGGGAGAATTTCCATGGACCCCGGAACGATATCCGGCGGCGCGGGTTTGAAAACGGCCAGGTCGGGCGCCGGCAGAAAGCTGCCGTGCAGGGCAAGTTTCAAGTCACCATTCTCACTGGCGATGGGGTGGTGTACCGTGACCAGTTTGGAACCATCCGGGAAGGTCCCTTCTACCTGCACATCGTAGATCATCTCGGGTACGCCGAACATCACTTGGTTCCGGCCGAGCAATTGCCGGCCGAGGTTCATCAATTCCGCCACGCGCTTTCCGTCGCGAATGAACTCGAGAATGACTGCCGCAATCAAGGCGACCGCTTCCGGGTGATTCAGGGGGAGGCCGCGGGCGAGGCGTTTCTGGGCCAGAAAGCCGGCGTTGTGCAGCATCAATTTTTCAATTTCGCGGGGGGACAAGTGCATAACAATTCACCATTTTCGCGACCACGGATCGTCGCCGAGCAGATCCCGCAGGCAATATAAGTGGGCGTGAATTTCCTGCCGCACTTTTTCGACGCTTTCACCGGCGAGGCGGAGCAGCACCCCATCGCGGACCGGGCTGGCGCTGGCAGAAAGCGGGGAGTTTTTCTTAACCGGCCGGGACGCGATGACTTGCAGGAGGGTTTCCGAAATCGTTTTCAATGGAGAGCCAAACAAGAGCAGGGAGGCCAGGCAATTGAACCGGCCCATTTGTTTGGGGACGGCCATCGAGCTGAGCCGGAGGGGATCGACCAGAATCCGTTCGCCGTTGACGAAAACGTCGTTGCGGCTTTCCAGATGCGCAAAATTCCAGCGCTCCCCGCGGGCCGCCCGGCCGGAAGTAAACCAATCCAGCAAAACCAGGCTGGCGCCGGATTGGAGATGGAATTCCTGGCGCTGGGTATAATGCGAATCGGCAAAAGCCTGAATCGGCTCCGGCAGGAAAACGAGCGCCGCGCCGGACGCCAGCATGGCGTGCGTGGTATGAGAACAAGGCTGGCCGCGCGGATTCCGGTAGACCTTGGTGGAGGATTGGGTGCCCAGGAAACACCGGGCCTCCGGCCCGATGGTCAGGTCCACGCGCGTTTGATCCCCCGCGACGAGGCCACCGCCAAAATTGCTCGTATAGGCCCAGACGCTGAGCCCGCGCGAAACGGGCGTCAGGAGCTTCATCGGCGTGGCCGAATAGGCGGATGTGACCGTGCTTTCGCCGAAAACCATTTCGACTTCGAGCGTGGCCTGCCCGCCGGAGACGGCTGGACGGGCTGGGTCGGTCAACGCGTTCACACAGTCAGATGTTTTTTGACAACGTCATCATTGAGGTTCGCGATCGGCCCTTCGGCCACAACGGCGCCGCGATCCATAATGTAGAAACTGTCGCCAACACTGAGGCAAAAATCCAGATATTGTTCGACCAAAAGGATGCTAATTTTGCCCTCTTTCTTGATTTTAAGGAGGGTGTCGCCAATCAAATCGATAATATTCGGCTGGATGCCTTCGGTCGGTTCATCCAAGATCAATATCTTCGGATCCGTCAGGAGGGCGCGGGCGATGGCGAGTTGTTGCTGCTGCCCGCCGCTCAATACGCCGCCCTTGCGTTGCAAAAATTCTTTCAGGATCGGGAATAATTCCATGACCCGGTCCACCTGGCCGTTGGCCTTTGTGCCATGCACCACGAGACTGATCTTTAGATTTTCCCAGACAGTCAGGTGCGGAAAAATGTCGCGGCCCTGGGGAACGAACCCGATGCCGGCGCGCGCGCGCTGATCGGGTTTCAGGCCGGACAGATCGGTTCCCGCGAGATTGATTGTTCCCGCTTCCGTCCGGACCAGCCCGACGATGGACTTGAGTGTGGTGGTTTTACCGACCCCGTTGCGCCCCATCAGGCAGACCAGGCTGCGATCCGGCACGGTCAGTGTGACGCCGCGCAGGATTCGGGAACCTTCATAACTGACATTGATATTGGAGAGGGTGAGCATGGGCGGCTTAATGTTTCTTTTTCCGACCGAGATAAACCTCGATCACCTTCTCGCTGTTTTGCACTTCGTCCACGGTGCCTTCGCACAGGACGGTGCCCTGGTGGAGCACGGTGACCTTGCGGGCGATCTGCCGGACAAACGTCATGTCATGTTCAATGACGATGATGCTGTGTTTGCCTTCCAAACTCAGGAGCAATTCGCCCGTTTTGTGGGTTTCTTCATCGGTCATGCCGGCGGCGGGTTCATCGACCAATAACAATTTCGGGTCTTGCGCGAGCAACATGCCGATTTCCAGCCATTGCTTTTGGCCATGCGACAGGGAACCGGCGAGCACGTCCCCGCGATCGGACAGACCGATGGTTTTGAGCACAGCGGCAATCCGATCGCGCTGCTCCGGGGTGGTTCGCGTAAACAAAGCGTGGAAAACGCCGCGCGAGCCCTTCAACGAAAGCAGGAGGTTATCAAAAACGGTGTGGTGAATGTAGACCGAGGGAGTCTGAAATTTCCGACCGATCCCGAGCCGGTTGATCTGGTGCTCGTTCATCGAGGTTAAATCCGTGTCCCGTCCGAATTCCACCTTGCCGGTGTCGGGCTTGGTGCGGCCGGTGATGATGTCCATCATCGTGCTTTTTCCGGCGCCATTCGGGCCGATGATGGTGCGCAATTCACCGTCATCCATGTAAAAATTCAGATCGGTGATCGCCTTGAAACCGTCGAAGGTTTTGTTGACCCCCTCGAGCATCAGCACAAATTGTTTGGTCGTCGTGGTCATTCAGATTTTGCCGGTTGAATCGCTTCGTCCGGCGCGGCGGACGCCGGGTCCGGGGTTTGCCGTTTGCGGTTCCATTTTTGATAAACGCCGCGCAATTGCGCGGGGAGCCCCACGATGCCTTTCGGCATGAACACGGTCACCAAAATGAACGACAAGCCGAGAAAGAGCAGCCAGAGATCCGGATACGCCCGCGTGGCCCAGCTTTTCATGGCGTTGACCGTGCAGGCGCCAATGACCGGGCCGATCAGCGTTCCGCGTCCGCCGACGGCTACCCACACGACCGCCTCGAGGGATTTATCCGTGGACATTTCACTCGGGTTAATGATGCCGACCTGCGGCACGTAGAGCACCCCGGCGAGGGAGGCGATGATGGCCGCAAAGATAAAAATGAACAGCTTGAAGTTGGCGGTCGAATAACCGGAGAACAGCACGCGGTTTTCACTGTCGCGGATGGCCCGTTGCACGAGGCCGAGCTTGGTACGGGTGAGCCATTTGCACAGGAGATAAACCGTGAGCAGCGCCATGCCGGTGGCAATGAAAAGTCCGCGCTGCGTGGCGGGCTCACGCAGATCGTGCCCGAGCATGAATTTGAAATCGGTGAACCCGTTGTTGCCGCCCAGGAGCAGACTGTTGCGAAAGAACAGCAGGCAGGCGGCGTAGGTTAAGGCCTGCGTCAGGATCGAAAAATAAACTCCCCGGATGCGGGAGCGGAAGGCGAGATAGCCGAATAATCCGGAAATCACGCCTGGAAGCAAGATGGCCATCAATACCGCGAAAGGAAAACTGCTGAACGGCTTCCAAAAGGCAGGCAGGGTGCTCCAGCCCAGAAATACCAGGAAATCAGGAATGGGTTGGTGATACTGACCAAGATCCCCGATCATGCGCATCAGATACATCCCCATCATGTAACCGCCCAGGGAAAAGAACAGTGCCTGACCCAGGCTCAGCAGACCGGTGTAGCCCCAGAGCAGATCGACACTGATGGCCAGCATGGCATAGCAGAGATATTTGCCGTAGAGGTTGATCGTGAAATTGCTGACATGGAGCCAGCTTCCCTCAGGGGTGAAGGCATTCAGGCCGGGGAAAATGACGATGACCAACAGCGCCACGATCGCCACCCCGATTATTTCAATTTTCGACGTTTTACGTTGCATGACGATTAATCCAGGCTGCGGCTGCGGATAGAGAAGAGCCCGCCGGGTTTCCACTGCAGGAAAAGAATGATCGTGATCAAGACCACGATTTTACCGGTCACCGGCGAGCCGGTGACCTGCTGGAGAACCTGGTCGCTGGTGCCGATTCCGACCGCCGAGTAGATCGTTCCGACAATGCTGCCGACTCCGCCGACGACGACGGTCATGAAGCTGTCCACGATGTAACTTTGACCAAGGCTAGGGCCGACATTGCCGATTTGGGACAGGAATGCGCCCGCCAGCCCCGCCAGGCCGGAGCCGAAGGCAAAGGTTAGCATGTTCACGCGCGCCGTGCGAACCCCCATGCACGAGGCCATGTCGCGATTTTGCATCACGGCGCGGATCAACAATCCCAGTGGCGTTTTAGTCAGCAAAAGCCAGGTGCCGAAGACAATTAAAACAGCGAAAACGATTACGAACACCCGGTTATAGCCGAGGGAAACATCGTCAATGGTAAAATGGCCGAGCAACCAGCGGGGCGAACTGACTTGAACATTGTTGGCACCGAATACCATGCGGAAGAGCTGTTGCATGACGAGAGAGACGCCCCAGGTCGCCAGCAGGGATTCCAGCGGCCGCCGGTACAAGAAACGAATGACGGTGCGCTCCAAAATGAGGCCCGCCAGCGCGGCCGTCAGAAAACTCAGCGGCAGGGCGAACAAAAAATAGCTTTCATAAAGCCATCCCGATGCGTTCATGCCGGGCAGACTCAGGCCGAAGCCCATGGGATGACCAAAAAAATGGAAGGGGAGATTGATGGAGAAGGCGAAGCCGCTGCCGAATAGATTTTGCATCACGTAACACGTATACGCGCCGATGGCGATCATTTCGCCGTGCGCCATGTTGATGATTCCCATCAAGCCAAAAGTGATGGCGAGACCCAGGGCGACGATCAGCAGGATCGATCCGCCGCTAATACCCCGAAACAGGGTCCCGAAGACGTTGACGGTATTAATGTGGGAGCCAATGGTGTTGACGGCGCGCTTGGCGGCCTGCACGACTTCCGGCGGCGACCCCTTGCTGGTGCTCAATTTTTGGAGGGTTTCCAGGCTGCCGATGGCTTTCAAGGCGGCGAGCTGATTGGCGGCGGCGATCTGAGTTTGGGTATCGGGGCTGCCGAGTTGCAGCATGGCGATGGCCTCACTAATCGTCCGGCGGACCGAGGCATCGGCTTCCTTGCCCAGCCGGTCTTGCAAAATGGGAATATATTTTAGCTTTTGTGAGTTTCCAAGCTTCTGGATGGCGTTGGCGCGATTGTCGGGAACCGGATCGGAAAGGGCGAGCGTATCCAACGTTTGCTGAATAACCGACCGGAGCGCCGAGTCGGTATCGACGGAATTGAGATCGCTCGTGGTAAAGCGCAGTTCTTTCCCGGCGGCATCGGTCAAAATTTTTCCATCAGCGACCCGGATGGCCCGCGCTTTGCCGTTGGCATCCGTTTGATCCTCCAGCAAAACGGGAGCCTTGCTTCCGTTGGCTTCATACCAATATACACTGTCGTGCGTCCAGGCATTCAGGATGTCGGAGGCCACGCGGGATCCGGTATCCGCCAATCCGGCGACCAATTGCCTTTGTTCGGCGCCGTCGGCGGCGAGGGCGCGGCAGAGCTTGTCCCGGACGGCGGCGTCATCCTGCGCGGCGGCGGTGCCGATAAGAAACGCCCCGCCAAGCAGAGCCAGCCACAGTCTCAAATAGGTATTCATCATTGGCACTTTGGAATGGGGGCGGAGGCTTTCACCTCCGCCCCGCTTTTTTACCCGCACGGAGTCGGATAATACCGGGTTGAATGGATGACCACCCGGAAAACGGCAGGATTAATCATTTCGCCGCCAGCTTGGCATCGAGGTCCTTCAACATGAAAGGCTCGCCATAAACTTGGGGGAAGGTTTCGAGGATTTTGAACTGGCCGTTGGCCTTGGTTTCACCAATGAACACGTCCTTGGTGGCATGATGATTCGGCTGGATCGTGATTTTGCCTCCGGGGCCGTCAAAGGAGATGCTGCCGGATTCGAGAGCCGTCCGGACCTTGTCCACGTCAAAGGAACCGGCCTTTTCCACGCCGGCCTTCCAGAGGTAAACGCCGTCATAGGAAAGGACCATCGGGCTGTCCATGGCGCGCTTTTCTTTCACCACGCCGGGATGGGTTTGGGTTTGCAGCCAGGTATCCCAATTTCCCAGGAAGGTCTTGTTGGCTGGAGTGTTGATCGACATGAAGTACGTCCAGCAACCGAGTTCGCCGACGAGGTCTTTGGTGGGCAGGGCGCGGAGTTCGTCTTCCGCCAAACTGAATGAAACGACCGGGCAATCGGCCGCGGTCAGTCCGGCGGCGGCAATTTCCTTGAAGAACGGCACGTTGGAGTCGCCATTGATCGTGTTGAGCACGCAAGCATCACCGCTAGCGGCGAACTGCTTGATGTCGGCGACGATCTGCTGGAAGTCAGTATGGCCAAAGGGAACATATTTACCCGCGGAGATCACTTTGCCGGAATCGTCCTTGCGGAACCCGCCGCCAATGTTTTCCGCCGGAATTCCATGCAGCAGCAGGTATTTGTAGAGGATCAAGTCCGTGGTTTGTGGATAAACATAGTCGGTGCCGATGAGGTAGAACTTTTTCTTCCCCTGCCGGAGCAGGTAATCCACCGCCGGAGTCGCCTGCTGATTTACCGCTTCCGCGGTGTAGAAAATGTTCTTGGACAATTCTTCGCCTTCATATTGCACGGGATAAAACAGAAGACCGTTGTCCTTTTCAAACACGGGCAGCACGGATTTGCGGCTGACCGAGGTCCAGCAACCGAAGGTGACCGCCACCTTGTCTTCTTCGAGCAATTGCTTGGCTTTCTCCGCGAAGAGCGGCCAGTTCGAGGCGCCGTCGACAATCACCGGTTCAATCTTGTAGGACGTGTCGCCGACCTTGATGCCGCCGGCGCCATTAATTTCATCGAAGGCAAACAGCAGGACGTCGCGCAGGGACGTTTCGCTGATCGCCATGGTGCCGGACAGCGAATGCAGAATGCCTACCTTGACCGTATCAGCGGCCGAAGCCCGGGAAATCATGGCGCACGCAGTGAGCGCGGCCAGGAACTTCAATAAGTTTCTTTTCATAGTAAGGGATTTAAGGAAATGCAGATGGTTTTGCTAAATGGGTTGAGGTTTAAAACAAATAACTGGCGCCGCAGCCGATGATGAATTGGTCTTTTTTGCCGTTAAATCCGTCGGTGTAGGAGGTGTGATTATAACGGATTTCCGGCTGGATTTTCAGGTTGGGTACGGGCTTGTAATTCAGGGTTAGCGTGACTTCCTCCAGGTCGCCGTTCGCATCGGGCGAATAAATTCCTGCGCCAAACGGAGCGGGTCCCCCGAGGCGGGAATTGATACCGAGGCCGTCTTCGTCGTCCAAATACTCGCCGCGCAGGGCGAGACCGACTTTGGGAGTGAAGTCGTACCACACCCAAAGGCCGACTGACCAGAGATCGCCTTTCGGCCCATTGTCGACGGCAAAATGGAAATAATCGGCCTCAAAACCGGTGCCAAGCTGGCTGGTTACCTGGTAGCCGGCGAGGACTGAGCCGCCGTCGACATCCAAAGTTCCGCTGCCGGTGCCTCCGAAGCCAATTAAGTTGAACCAGAGTTTGTCACAGGGCTTGAAGTCAAGGCTGCCCATGACGCCTTTGCCATTGCTGTTGGAAATCGGCCCGGCATAAAGGCCGTTTTCCACCCGAACCTTCACGTCGAGCCAGTCGGTGAAGGCATACCCTAACTGCACTCCGGCTTCAGGGCCGTCGCCCGTATAATACCACTGATAGCCTTGCGAGAAGTTCGGGTTGGCCGCGCCGCCGTCGCCCGACTCATAGTTCAATAGGGAGATGAGTTCGCCCGCCTTGATGTTCAGCCCCGTGCCGATGGGTACGTTCATGTCGATATAGGCTTCGCGCAAATAATCGAAACCCGTGGTGGAAGCGCCGGAATTCAAAATCGGGGCGTCCTCGCCCGCCATCAACGAAACGCGATAACCTGCGCCCCATTGGCCGCCATCCGCGCCAGCCGGAGGGCTGGCGAACGTGATTTTCACTTTATTGATGGAAAATGAATTGTCCTTGGTGTTCCAGAGATAGCCATCGGAATAACCGCTGGCGGGCCGGTTCACATTATAAAAGTATGAGGCCTGCACGAAACCGCTGATCGTCATGTCGGTCATTGCCGAGACGAGCTTGGGCGCCGTGCCGCTCGGCATCAGGCCTTGTTTCTTGGCCAGGTCCTCCAAGGCGTCCAGGCGCTGCTGCAATACTTGGTTCTGTTGTTGCA